>Ga0316201_10001541_pt1 | contig 15643 bp, 15 predicted proteins | sample CS6wburrow_MG_FD_204516 | JGI IMG/M metagenome (GOLD analysis project Ga0316201, IMG submission 204516) | Coastal sediment microbial communities from Delaware Bay, Delaware, United States - CS-6 worm burrow | ecosystem: Environmental > Aquatic > Marine > Coastal > Sediment | place: USA... | reverse complement strand
GCATGAATCCGTCTGTGATCGCCCGTTTGCTGGAGGGCCCGGTGGGTTCGTGGTGGAACCTGTCGGCGCTGAGCGTACTCACGGCGCTCTTCGTTCACGCGAGCTGGCTGCACTTGCTCGGCAACCTCGCATATCTCTGGGTATTCGGAATAAAGGTCGAGCAGAACAGGGGGGCGCTTGGGATGTTGCTGGTGTTCCTGGCGGGCGGTGCTCTCGCGAACCTCATCGTCGCTCTGCGGCTGCCATCCCTCGATACGCCGATCATCGGCGCGAGCGGCGGCGTATCGGCCGTGGTCGGCGCCTACCTGGGGTGGTTTCCGCGCCGCCGGATGGGCCTGTTCCTGCCTCTGGGCCTTTACCTGCAATTCGCCAGGGTGCCTTCGCTGTTGGTGATCGGTTCGTGGTTCACGCTGCAGTTGCTTTACACGGTATTCGGCCCCATTGATGCGGCGGTGGCCTGGTGGACGCACCTGGCCGGATTTGCGCTGGGCCTGAGTTTCGCGCTGATGACCCGGGCGCTGGCTTTGATAAAGTTATAATCGGCATTGCGGCGGTACGGCAGCGAGATGGCGGACAAACGGCTATACAAAATCATTTTTTTGAATCAGGGTAAGGTTTACGAGCTCTTCAGCGAGGGCGTGACCAGCAGCGGTCTGTGGGGATTCATCGAGGTGTCCGATCTCGTTTTCGAAGAGGGCGAAGGGCTGGTGGTCGACCCCACCGAAGAGAAAATGCGGGAGGAGTTTGCCAGCGCACGGGTGCTCCACCTGCCGATCCAGAGCGTCCTGCGGGTGGAGGAAGTCGATCAGCGCGGCAAGTGCCGAATTCGCGATCGCGAGACCGGCGAGAAGGTCACACCGTTCCCCGTCTCCCCGTCGAGCCGCTCTTCTACCTGAGATCCGCGGGAGCCGCCCACGCATCGGAAACGGGTCAGGGCGGGCCCACGCCCGGCGGCTGGTCCGCCGCGTCCGGCCCTTTCACCAGAATGTCCGCTTCCTCCAGCACCTCCAGCGCTTCCGCCAGATAGTCCCGGCTCGGCGCCGCGGCTGCGTTCTCGCTGGTTTGCTCGGCGGCTCCGGAATCCCGGCCGAGGTGGCGTTCCAGGTCGGCCTCCCGAACACGGCCGCGCTTCGGGTTCGCCACGCCGCCGCCTTCGTAAACGACGTCGGGACGAATGCCCTGGGCCTGTATTGAGCGGCCGGACGGCGTGTAGTACCTCGCCGTGGTCAACTTGATGCCGGCACCGTTTCTCAGTGGCAACACCGACTGCACCGAGCCTTTGCCGAAAGTGCGTTCGCCGACGAGCACCGCGCGGCCGTGGTCCTGCAGCGCGCCGGCCAGCACCTCGGAAGCCGAAGCCGTGCCGCGGTCGACCAGCAGCACCAGCGGAACGTCCGCGAGCCATTGCCCGGGGTGTGCCTCGAACTCCATTTGCATGGCGGAGTTGCGGCCGCGCGTTGTGACGATAACCCCCTCGTCCAGGAAGCCGTCCGCCATCTCAACCGCACCCTGCAGCACGCCGCCCGGATTGTTGCGCAGGTCGATGACCAGGCCGCGCAGGTCGATGCCATCCGCCTTGACCGAATCCAGCTTCTTCTTCAGATCCCGGGCGCTGTCCCTGTGGAACGCGTTGATGCGAGAGTAACCCCAGGAGCCCTCGAGCTGCCTGAACGTCATCGTCGGAATCTGCAGAACCGCTCGCGGCACCGTCACCCTTCGTTCCTCATCCTCCGATGTCACGACGACCAGGTCGACCGTGGTGCCGGCCTCGCCCAGCAGGCTGTCGATGGCGTCGTCGAGCTCAAGCCCTTCGAGCGGTTGACCGTCGATTGCAATGATGCTGTCGCCGGGTTCGATGCCGGCCTGGTCGGCCGGGCTGTCGTCGATCACGCCGATGACCTCGATCCGATCCCGGCGAGGTTCGACATCGACGCCGATGCCCTCGTAACGCCCTTCGGAGCTGTCCCGGATGTCCCGGTATGCCTCCCCCGAAATGTAGCTCGAGTGGGGGTCCAGTTCGCTGAGCATGCCGCGGATCGCGGATTCGAGCAGCGTCTTGTCGTCGGCGCCTTCCACGTAGTTCCTCCGCACCTGGTTGAAGACGTCGGTGAACGTGCGCAGATCGTCGAGTGTCAGCTGCGCCTGCGAAGACGGCGGGGCGTCGCCGTTCGCGGGTTGTCCGCCGGTTTGGGCCAACGCCGCGATGGGCGTCAGCAGCGCGCCGAGGCAGGCCAGCCAGAATGCGGCCAATCGCTTGATGTCAGTGGTTCTCAATTTCAAATCCTGCTTTCCTTCTGGGCTTTGCGGACCGCTCCAACGGCGCCGCGTCAACGTTTCAGCCACCCGGCCGGGTCCAGTGTCTTGCCCCTGTTTCTGAGTTCGAAATAAAGCCCCTGGTCGTTACCGGGGTTGCTGCCCACGAGGCTGATGGCATCGCCCGGTTCCACCCAGGCGCCCGCTTCGTGCAACAGACTCTCATTATGGCCGTAAAGGCTCATGTATCCCTGGCCGTGGTCGATGATCATCAGCAGGCCATAGCCGCGTAGCCAGTCGGCAAATGCGACGCGCCCGTAGGCGATCGCCCTGACCTCGGCGCCCGGATCGGCGCCGATCAGCCAGCCCTGCCAGAGCGTATCGCGGCTGCGGCTCTGGCCGTAGGCTGCCCTGACCGGACCGCGCACGGGCATGGGCAGGCGGCCTTTCTGCTGGGCGACACCCAGGTGGCTGCCGAGATCGGCGGGTATGTCGGCGAGCACGTCCGCCAGCCGTTCGATCAGTGATTCGAGATCGCGGCGGTTTCGTTCGAGTTCCTGCAGACGCGATTCGTCTCCGGTAATCTCACCGGCGAGTTCCGCCAGCAAAGCCTGGCGCCGCGCCCGCTTTTCGCCCAATCGTTCCAACAGGTCCCGCTGGTGTTCGGTCAATCGCGCGATGTGCGCCAGTCCCCGGTCAATCGACTCCTGCATCTGTCCGAGTGTCTCCAGGGTATCGCGGAGCAGGCCGATTCGTTCCGCCTGGGCCCGGCTGATGAACTCGTAATATGCCAGGAGCCGGGACAGCAGCGCGGGGTCGTCCTGATTGAGGACCAGTTTCATCCGGGACTGGCGGCCGTCCCTGTACGAGGCTCTGACTTGATGCGCCAGTTCGTCCAATCGCTGATCCAGGCTGGCCAGGAATGACGCCCGGCGGCGCTTCATTTCGGCCAGTTCCTGTTCATGTTCCCGGCGCTGGGCCTGCAGTGACCGCAACTCGAGGTTGGCCGACTGGACTTCGAGATCCAGGGTCCGGAGCTGTTGCTGCCCGTCGCGATGTTCCAGGCGGGCGGAATCGAGCTGCTCACGGAGTCGTTCGATCTCGGTCAGCACTTCTGCGAGTCGGGATTCCGCATCCGCGCGATCCAGCTCAGGATTCGCCGCGGTGAGCAGGCCAGGGACCGCGGCCGGGAGCGCCAGCAGAACCGCGAGAGCGGTCAGCCGGCAGGACCGGCGGTGCTGATGGACGGGTGACTCAGGCAGCCCCACCTTCGACTTCCAGCAAAGATCGCCCCGTCATTTCGGGCGGTTGCGGCAGCCCCAGCAGGGCCAGCATGGTTGGAGCGAGGTCACGCAGGGAGCCGCCTGTGGCCATCCGGGCCGGGCGGCCGTGGTACACCAGCGGCACGGGGTTGGTGGTATGCGCCGTGTGGGCCTGACCGCTCGTCGGATCCGTCATTTGTTCGATGTTACCGTGGTCTGCGGTGATCAGGACCTCTCCGCCGACTTCGTCGATTGCAGCGGTGACCGCCGCCAGGCACTGGTCGACGGCTCCGACCGCTTCGATCGCCGCTTCCAGGACGCCGGTGTGACCGACCATGTCGGGATTGGCGACATTGCAGATGATGACGTCGAAGTCGCCGGACCGGATGGCCTCGACGAGGCGAGAGGTCAGTTCCGGGGCGCTCATTGCCGGCTGCAGGTCGTAGGTGGCCACCTTGGGCGAGGGTATCAGCACGCGTTCCTCGCCGGGGAACGGGTCTTCGAGCCCCCCGTTGAAGAAGAAGGTCACATGGGCGTATTTTTCCGTTTCCGCAATGCGCAGCTGGCGAAGGCCGTGGCCGGCAATCAGCTCGCCGAACTGATGCGTGAGCTTCTCCGGGGGGAAAGCGACGTTGACCGGCAGGCCGGCCATGTACTCTGTCATGCACACAAAGTCCGCCAGGTCGGGCCTGGTGCGCGCAAATCCGTCGAACGGCTCCGTCACGAAGGCCATGGTCAGTTCACGGGCCCGGTCGGCTCTGAAGTTGACGAAAATGATGCTGTCCCCGTCCTGGACGCCGGGCGCGCCGCCGATCACTGTCGGCTGCACGAACTCGTCGTTTTCGCCCCGCTCGTAGGCTTCCTCGAGGGCCTGCAGGGCGCTCGGGGCCCGGTGGTCGGCCGCAGCCAGGGCAATGGCCCGGTAAGCCTGTTCCACCCGCTCCCAGCGCTTGTCGCGGTCCATGGCGTAGTAACGTCCGGCAAGCGTGCCGAACGACGCGCCCGGGATCGAATCCAGCAGTTTCTGCATATTCGCGATGCTGGGCTTCGCGCTGCGCGGCGGCGTATCCCGCCCGTCGAGGAACCCATGCACGGCAATGGACCGGGCGCCGCGGCCAGCGGCCAGGCGCACGGTCGCCAGGAAGTGCTCGTCGTGGCTGTGTACTCCGCCGGGCGAAAGCAGGCCCATGACATGAACCGTTGCATCCCGCGCTTCCGCGGCGTCGACCGCCGCGCAGAGTGCCGAGTTCTCGAAGAAACTGCCGTCGGAGACCGCGTTTTCGATGCGCGTAAAATCCTGGAACACGATTCGGCCGGCGCCGATGTTCATGTGTCCGACCTCGGAGTTGCCCATTTGTCCTGCCGGCAGGCCGACCGCCTCTCCGGACGTTTCGATCAGGCAGTGCGGGTCCTCGCTCCAAAGGGAATCCCAGCACGGCGTGTCCGCCATGGCGATCGCATTGCCGTCCTGCGCCTCCCGGAAACCCCAACCGTCCAGGATCATCAGCACCAGGGGTTTACGAAGCGGTTTGTCGTTCATATGACCTTCCTCGGCATGCGGCAATTCATAGGTATGCCCACTTGCAAACCAGCGCGCCAGACTCCAGATGAGACTGGCCCACGAGGCGAAGGTTCGCCTGCCCTTCAGCTGCGGCCCGACATGCCAACGTGGGAGTGCGACATTATTCCACAAATGAGATTGCAGGATGGACCAGTTATTCGAGTTTGCGATGAATCATCCCCTGCTGGTCGGTGGTTTCGCGGCGGTCCTCGTGCTGCTGGTCTGGACCGAAGTAATGCGCCAGGTCAGAGGGGTCACGGAACTGTCTCCGGCCCAGGCCGTGCCGTGGATGAATGACCCGGATTCCGTTGTCGTCGATGTCTCTTCGGTTGCCGATTTCAATCGCGGCCACATCGTCAATGCGAAGAACGTGCTGCCCTCCCGGCTGGCCAGTCCCGATACGGAGCTGCAAAAGCTCAAGGACAAGAAGATATTGGTGGTGTGCAAGTCCGGCCAGTCCGCCGCGGCGGCGGCCCAGAGCTTTCGCAAAATCGGTGTTTCCGAGGTCGCGGTGCTCAAGGGCGGCATGGCGCAGTGGCGCAGCGAGCAGTTCCCCGTGACGACCAAATGATGAGATAATTTCCGTTTACCCCGTGCCGCCCGGAGAACGGACGGCCCCAATTACCAGAGTGAACAACCATGGCAGAAGAACAGAAACAGGAACCGGCAATGGGTTCGGAAGAGCTCGCCACAGCCCAATTCCAGATTCAGAAGCTTTATATCAAGGATGTCTCCTTCGAATTACCCAACGCTCCGCAGATCTTTCAGGATTCGGGACAAGCCGACGTCAAGATGACGCTTTCGCAGCGCGTCGATGAGCTGGGCGACAATGTCCACGAGGTGGTGTTGACGGTCACCGTGACGGCCACGGTTGGAGATAAGACCGCCTACCTGGTCGAGGTCGCCCAGGGCGGAATCTTCCTGATCGCCGGGTTTAACGATCAGACCAAGCACGCCGTAGTCAATACGCTGTGCCCGAGCACGCTGTTCCCGTATGCCCGCCACACGATTTCCAGCATGGTCACGGACGGCGGATTCCCTCCGCTCACCTTGCAGCCCGTTAATTTCGATCAGCTGTACGCCCAACGCATGCAGCAAATGATGAACGAGCAGAAAGAGGGTGCCGCGGACCAGCAGGACAGCGAGGAGATTGTCGCCGCGGAGTTCAAGACCGACGACTGAGCCGTGATCCCGGAGTCACCCACGATGGCCGCAGGCCCGGGGACATCCATTGCGGTCCTCGGCGCCGGCTCGTGGGGAACTGCCCTGTCGATGCAGTTGGCGCGCGCGGGCGCGCAGCCGGTGCTATGGGACCTCGACACCGAGCACCTGCAGGCCATTGGGTCCGCGGGCCGCAACGAGCGCTTCCTGCCGGACTACCCCCTGCCGTCGGCGTTGACGGTGGAACCCGATCTCGAGTCCGCCCTGCGCCGAACGGAGGAAATCCTGATCGTCGTGCCGTCGCATGGTTTTGCCGGGCTGATCGAACAGATCGAACCGTGGCTGAAGCCGGGCCAGGGGATCGCCTGGGCCTGCAAGGGCCTCGAACCCGGAACCGGCCAGTTACTGCACAGGCCCGCGCAGCGCATGCTTGGAAACGAGCGCCCGCTGGCGGTGGTGACAGGACCCTCTTTCGCCGTCGAAGTTGCCGCCGATCTGCCGACAGCCTTGACCGTGGCCGGTACCGACGCGGCGTTTTCCGCCCGCATTGCGCGATTGCTCCACGCGGGCAATTTTCGCGCCTATACCAGCGACGACATCGTCGGAGCCGAGCTTGGCGGATCGGTCAAGAATGTCCTGGCCATTGCAACGGGCATGTGCGATGGGATGGGCCTGGGCGACAACGCGCGGGCTGCTTTGGTGACTCGGGGTTTGGCGGAAATGATGCGCCTCGGCCGCGAACTCGGCGCGCGCGAACAGACCCTGATGGGACTGGCGGGCATGGGTGACCTGGTCCTGACCTGCACCAGCGACCTCTCCCGCAACCGTAGATTGGGGCTGGCGCTCGGCGCGGGCCGGTCGGTCGAGCAGGCCGTTGCCGGGATCGGGCAGGTGGTCGAGGGTGTGAAGACCGCCGTGGAGGTGCACCGATTGGCGCAGCGGCGCGGAGTGGAGATGCCGATCTCCGAACAGGTTTACGGAATCGTCCACGACGGTTGGGATCCTTACCAGTGCCTGCGGGACCTGCTCTCGCGGGAACAGAAAGACGAGAGTTACTGATAGCGTTCGCCGCGGCCCGCGGGTCCGGTGTCATTCCATCCCCGCGAATCCATTCTGACGCAGGGCCTCGTAGACGACGACGGCCACGCAGTTGGACAGGTTGAGGCTGCGGCTGCCCCTGACCATCGGCAAGCGCAGGATGCGATCTGTTCCGATTTCGTGGAGCAGCGAGTCGGGCAGGCCGCGGGTCTCAGGGCCGAACAGCAGGGCATCGCCAGACTCGAAGGAAGCGTCGCAGTAACCCCGGCCGCCGCGCGTGGAGAATCCCCAAATCCGCTGCCCGCCATTTTGTTCCAAATAGTACGACCAGTCGCGATGGCGGGTGACGGAAGCCAGCTCGTGGTAGTCGAGCCCGGCCCTCTTCAGCTGCGCGTCATCCAGCGAAAACCCGAGCGGCCCGACGAGGTGCAGGTGGCTGCCGGTATTCGCGCAGAGGCGGATGATATTGCCCGTGTTGGGCGGAATTTCGGGCTGGTACAGAACGACATTCAGCATGGGAATTTTCCTCGTCCCGCGATTTTGCGACGAAACGAATCGCAGAACTGGTGCGGGTTTCCGGTCGGCGGCGGCGCTGGCGGCATTCATGCTTCCGTGAGTCGTGACTCATAACTATATGATATTATTGAATATATGTCTAACGGAGCGAAATTCCGAACGCCGCGTCCTGATTTGACAGGCGCAATTCAGGCGCGTATTGTTTACGACCGCTGACACAATATCTTGTGTCTCAAAAAAAATTGGCGCACAATAAGTTGTGTCACATAAGCAAACAAAACCAAATAATTAGACGGATAATTTAATGAGTAGCCTGCAGGTTGAGCCCATTAGCCCTGATTCCAAAGAGATACCTTTCCAGGCAGCGTCCCTGGACATTTGGGATAAAAAGTACCGCCTTAAGTCAAAAACCGGCGAAACCATCGACGAATCCATAGATGATACGCACAAGCGCGTGGCGCGCGCACTCGCCGACGTCGAAGAGACGCCCGAAAAGCGGGAGCAATGGTACCGTTCCTTTCTATGGGCGTTGCGGCGCGGCGCCATCCCCGCCGGCCGCATCACCTCGAACGCCGGCGCCCAGGACTACAAGCCCGCGACTTCCACAATCAACTGTACCGTGTCGGGGACGATTCGCGATTCCATGGACGGCATCCTCGAGAAGGTTCACGAGGCCGGCCTGACGCTGAAGGCAGGCTGTGGCATCGGCTACGAGTTCTCGACGTTGCGCCCGCGGGGTGCCTACGTTTCGGGTGCGGGCGCCTACACTTCGGGCCCACTCAGCTTCATGGACATCTATGACAAGATGTGTTTCACGGTTTCCTCGGCCGGCGGCCGCCGCGGCGCCCAGATGGCAACGTTCGACATCGGTCATCCCGATGTAATGGACTTCATTCGGGCCAAGCGCGAACACGGCCGCCTGCGCCAGTTCAACTGCTCGCTGCTGATCACCGACGAGTTCATGAAGGCGGTCGAGGAGGACGGCAGGTGGGCGCTTGCATTCCCGATCAACGAGTTCGAGGCCGAGGGCCTGAAACTGGACGACCCGGACCAGGTCGTCTGGCGCCAGTGGCCGACCACCGACGGCTACATAACCCGCGATGACGGCCTGGTGGCCTGCCGCATTTACAAGTCCGTGCCGGCGCGCCGCATGTGGGACATGATCATGTCCTCGACCTACGATTTCGCCGAGCCCGGCTTCATCATGATCGACCGGATCAACGAGAAGAACAACAACTGGTTCTGTGAGAATATCCGGGCGACCAATCCCTGCGGCGAACAGCCCCTGCCACCATACGGTGCTTGCCTCCTCGGCTCGGTGAACCTGACGCGGTTCGTCGAAAATCCCTTCACGGAGGAGGCGCGTTTCAACTGGAAAGACTATCGCGAGGTTGTGCAGGTGTTCACGCGCATGCTCGACAACGTCGTCGAGATCAACGGCCTTCCACTGGGCCGGCAGCGCGACGAAATCGCCCGCAAGCGGCGGCACGGCATGGGTTTCCTTGGGTTGGGCTCCACGCTGACCATGCTGCGGAAAAAATACGGTGACCCCGACTCCCTGGAGTTCACCGAGCGGGTCGCGCGCGAGATGGCGCTGGCTGGCTGGGAGGAGGGGCTCGAGCTGGCCCGCGAAAAGGGGCCTGCGCCGATCATGAACGAGACGTTCGCGGTGACCGGCGACATGCTGCGACGGCGACCGGAAATGGCGGCCGACGGCTATTCGGTCGGCGACCAGGTCGAGGGCAAGGTCCTGATGGGCCGCTACAGCCGCTACATGCAGCAGCTTGCAGAGCATGCGCCCGAATTGGCGGAGGCGCTGATCAGTGAAGGCTCGCGGTTCACCCATCACACGTCCATCGCGCCGACCGGAACCATCTCGCTGTCGCTGGCCAACAACGCGTCCAACGGCATCGAACCCACCTTCGCCCACCACTACAGTCGCAACGTGATTCGCGAGGGGCGCAAGTCGAAGGAAAAGGTCGAGGTGTTCAGCTACGAACTGCTCGCCTATCGGAAGCTGGTCAACCCCAGCGCGATGCCGTACGCGCAGGACGAAGGCGCGAAACTGCCGGACTATTTCCTCACCGCGGAGGACATTTCGCCGGTTGAGCACGTGGACATCCAGGCGGCCGCGCAGAAGTGGATCGACTCCTCGATTTCCAAGACCGCCAACGTGCCGACCGATTTTCCGTACGACGAGTTCAAGGACATCTACACCTACGCCTACCACAAGGATCTCAAGGGGTGCACGACCTTCCGGTTCAACCCCGAGGCTTTCCAGGGCGTCCTGGTGAAGGAACAGGACCTCGCGAACACGCAGTATCGTTTCGTGCTGGATGACGGGGAAGTCGTCGAGGTCGCCGGCAACGAAGAAATCGAATACGACGGCGAAATGCACACCGCCGCCAATCTGTTCGACGCCCTGAAGGAGGGCTATTACGGGAAGTTCTGAACGGGGACCGCACGTATCCACGTGGGCGGCGGTCACCGGGAACCGGCTGTCGACAAGCGGCAGGGACATGGAAACGTGTGATTGGGGTCGGCCGGTCCGACTCCGGGACAAGGACGTGTACCCAAGGTACACGGAAGCAAATAATAACGATCTCAGGGAGATAGTGGCGGCGAGGGAGTAGCTTTAAACCGCCGAGCCGAGGAAGGTGTGACGTACATGGACGTACACCTTTTTTCAGGCGGGGGTCGCCGCCCATTCATTGGCGCGCCGGGCGGGACACCAGGCTCGCGGCGCCGACCGGACAGACAGTACACGGCGGGCGCGTTCCGCCTCCGAGGCGCCGCGATTTTCGATTTGCGGCGGGACCGGACCAAAGGGTGAAGAACATGAGCATCAAGATTCAAAGAAAAATTGTCGGCTACGAAGTGGTGAAGGAAGAAAATGCGGCCGCGAAGGCTGACCCGCAGGAAGAGGGCGGCGAGCGCCCGACAGCCAAGATCATTCGCATGACGGAGCGTGTGGCTCGGCCGGAGGGCATGGAGTCCCTCGAAGGGTCGACCTACAAGATCAAGACACCGCTCGACGATCATGCGATGTATGTCACGATCAACGACATATTGCTGAACGCGGGTACCGAGCACGAGCAGCGGCGGCCGTTCGAAATCTTCATCAACTCCAAGAACATGGACCACTTCCAGTGGATCGTGGCCCTTACCCGACTGATGTCAGCGGTATTCCGCAAGGGCGGTGACGTCACCTTCCTGGCGGAGGAATTGCAGGCCGTATTCGATCCGCGCGGGGGGTACTTCAAGCCCGGCGGAAAGTTCATGCCTTCGATCATCGCCGATATTGGTGCCGTCATCGAGCACCACTTGCAGAAAATCGGCCTCATGGAGAAGGAGGAACTATCCGAGCAGCAGCAGTTGTTGCTGGACCAGAAACGCGCAGAGGCGGTTGCCGCGGCCAATGAGCCGACCGCTGACGCCGCCGCAGACGCCGGCTACCCGGCCTCTGCAACGCTCTGCAACAAGTGCCACACCAAGGCTGTCGTGATCATGGACAATTGCGCTACCTGCCTGTCGTGCGGCTACTCCAAGTGTGGTTAGTGCCGGTAACGTCTTCCTGCACCTGAGTTGGATCGCTCCACTCGTTCTGCTGATTGCATTCATGTCATCGCCCCGCTTTCGGGGCGATATCGCTGAGTCGCGGGTTCGGCGGCTGCTGGCAGCCGGTCTCGGAAAGAATCTCTACACGACCTTCAATGACCTGGTGGTGCCGTCCGGGGGTGGAACCACGGCGATCGATCACGTGATCGTGTCGAGGTTCGGCATCTTCGTGATCGAGAGCTGTTTCGTGCGCGGCTGGATATCGGGCACCGCGGTCCAGGCGCAGTGGCGGCAGCACCGCTGGCCGCGGCCCAGGCAGTTCGACAACCCGGTGCACCGGAATCGCCTGCAGCTGGAGGCGCTGCAGAGGCTGCTGGACTATCCGGCCCGCGCGTTCATTCCAATCGTGGTGCTGGTCGGTCACAAGGGAGTCAAGACCCCGATGCCGGAGACCGTGGTGGAGCCGGAACGGTTGCTGGCCGCAATCCGCAAAAGGAGTCGTCACGAGCTGACCGCGGAGCAGGCAAACCAAGCCCTCCAGAAAATCAGCGCGGCCCGGCTCCGCCCGCCCGAAGGCTGGGCCTCGAAGCGCTGGTTTTTGCTCCGCGGGGCCTTGGCGCTGATTCTCCTGGCCGGCTTGTGGCTCGCGTTCCGGGACGATCTGGGCAGGATTGCCGCCGAGTTGAACCAGGCGCAGGAGCGCCGCGCGGCGCCGGAGCTGTTCCATCCGGACGGCAGCCCCAAGACCGAGCGCGAAATCTGGGAGGATTCCCTGAGGTGCGCCCACTCACCGGATACCGGACGCTGCAGCTGCATTGATCCGGGCGGCGGCCGCGCCGACGTCAGCGCCGAGACCTGCCGCGCCCTGGCCAACCGAGGGTCCATCCTGGAGCGCTGATCATTTTTCGCCAGGCCGGTCTGAACGCATGGCCCCAACCAGGCTGGCGACGATGATGGCCAGGTAGAACATCCCGGTAATTGCTTCGAGCACTGCCAGCACCTCCGCGACCTCGATCGGGCGGGCGATCGATTCCAGCGCCTGTCCCTGTCCGCGGCCGCGACTGCGTCGGGAAAATGCATCGGCAATAACCTGCCGAGGCAGTTTTTTGATACGCTCATCGCTCACTCCAGGCAGAGCCGCTCTCGCCGCGGGGGTCAGGCTTTACCGTAATCCGGACCTCGGCGAACATCGGGGATCACTATGCATCCGGTTAAAGAATTGATCCTGAAAAAGCGCGATGGCCTGGAACTCGACACAGGCGAAATCGGGGAGCTCATCGACGGGGTCTCCAGCGGCCGGGTGACCGATGCGCAGATTGCGGCTTTTGCAATGGCCGTCTGTTTCCGCAGCATGAGCCTGCGAGAGCAGACGGACCTCACGTTTGCCATGCGGGACAGCGGCCAGGTTTTGCGCTGGCCGGACCTCGGCGGGCCGGTTTTGGACAAGCATTCCACGGGCGGCGTGGGTGATCTTGTCAGTCTCGTCCTGGGCCCGATCGTCGCGGCATCTGGCGGCTACGTGCCCATGATCTCCGGCCGCGGCCTGGGACACACCGGCGGCACGTTGGACAAGCTGGAGAGCATTCCGGGCTTCAAAAGCCAATTGTCGATCAGACAATTCCAGAAGCTCGTCCGCAGCTGCGGTCTGGCAATCGTGGGGCAGTCGCCGGAACTGGCGCCGGCAGACCGTCGGATTTACGCGGTGCGGGACGTCACCGCGACCGTGGAGTCCACCCCGCTGATCGTCTCGTCCATTCTTTCCAAGAAACTGGCGGAGGGACTGGACGGCCTGGTCATGGATGTCAAGCACGGCTGTGGCGCCGTCACTCCGGATGGCGACGCGGCCCGCAGGCTGGCGCAAGGCATCATCCGCGTCGCCAATGCGGCCGGACTGCGCTGCAGCGCCCTGATTACAGACATGGGGCAGCCGCTCGCAGCCTGCGCGGGTAACGCACTCGAAGTCCGGGAAGCAATTTCGATGTTGCGCGCCGAGGGCGGTAAACCTCGGCTGGTGGACCTGGTGCTGGAACTCAGCGGGGAGCTTCTTGCTCTCGGGGGTCTGTCCGCCGACGCCGGGGCGGGGCGGGCCGCGGCTGCCGCCGCCATTGAATCCGGCCATGCCGCCGAGCACTTTGCCCGCATGGTGCGCGGCCAGGGCGGCCCCGGCGATCTGGTCGATAACCCGGACAGCCACCTGTCCGCCGCCCGGCTGATCCAGCCCGTGACCATCGAGCAAGAGGGGTACATAGCGGCGATCGACACCCGGGCCGTCGGCATGGTCGTGGTGCAACTGGGTGGCGGCCGGCACAAGGCGGAGGAATCCGTCGATCACTCCGTGGGCCTGTCCGATTTGGCATCGCTCGGGCAGCGCGTCGATGCCGGTGCGAGTATCGGCGTCGTCCACGCCGCCAACGAAGCCGATTGGCAGCGGGCGGCCGCCGCCTTGCGCGAAGCCTTCCGGTTGAGCGGAGAACCGCCGCCTCCGGAACCCTTGGTAGCCTGCCGCGTCGAGGGAGGAACGCTCGATGAAACGACTTGATGACACATTGCGATATCTGAAGAAGCGCGCGGTTCGCGCGGCGGATAATTCCTACAGCCCGTACAGCCATTTTCCGGTCGGCGCCGCCGTGGCCGGCGCGTCTGGGCGCGTCTACACCGGGTGTAATGTCGAAAATGCCTCTTTTGGCTTGACACAGTGCGCCGAGCGGGCCGCGATTACGGCCGCCGTGGCCGCCGGCGAAACACCGGGGTCGTTGCAATCGCTCCTGCTGTACACGCCCGGCCAGACGGCGCATGCGCCTTGCGGAGCCTGCCGTCAGGTGATGTCAGAGTTGATGGCGCCAGACAGCCGGGTAGTGTCCTGCTGTGATGGAGACGAGGCGCGGGCCTGGGCGCCCTCGGATTACCTGCCCGATCCGTTTTCGGCCGAGACGCTGTTGAATCGCAAGCCCACGCCGGGTTGACCCCGTCCAACCCGGTCGGGTCTGCTCGACCCTTCTAAAGGACTGCTGCCGAGCCTCAGAAGATGCCCGGCACCAGCGCCTTCCTCCGCTCCGGATAGTCCGCGAATCGCTGCCGGTACCACCGGTGATTGGAGATGGCGCGCGGCGCCAGGTTGCAGAAGGTGAACAGGGCAAAAGCCAGTCCGGCCAGGGACCAGGTCAGGATTGCCCAGCCGGCCCACTGGAGGATCTCGCCCAGGTAATGGGGCGAGCTCACCTGGCGAAACAGGCCGCCCTCCGGGATTCTGTAGGCCCTTTCCCCGGGTTTGCGCAGCGCGCGAATGACGTGGTCCGCGTGGCAGTGGATTGCGAACCCGGTCCAGAAAACCAGGGTGCCGGCAAGAAAATGAGGCGTCAGGAGGGACTTGCCGGAAGCCGCGTTGGCAATCAGCGCGTTGGCGTTGTTGAAGCCGTTGAGGACGTTGAATCCGATGGCGAACAACACCAGCAGCGCGGGAAAGGTCTTGCCGGACGGCCGCATCAGGGCCGGAAAAAGCAGGGTTCTGTAGCTGTAGTGCACCAGCCAGAACGTCAGCGGCACCCATGCGACTGCTGCCGTCCGGGCGGGATGGTCGAGCACCAGCCAGGCGATGACCAGCAGGGCCGGCAGTTCCATGAGGAACCAGGCGGCGCGACTCGGCAGGCTCGGGCCCCACCCCGGCTGATGGTGCCTGCCATACGGTGCAGTCACGGCCAGCAAACTGAGCAACACGACCGGGCACAGCAGAAACTGAATAGTCAGCGGCAAATCCACCTCCGCATAGTGCCAGAAGTTCGCTACCATTCGCGACTATTCCCAAGGCCGCCGATAGTACCGATAAAAACCTGTTCAGAAAAATCCACCAACTGCGTGGAGAGCATGGAACCGGGGTCTGAAATTCGCGGCCGGCCGCTGCCGCTCCGGCAAAACAAGGAGTCTCGCTTCCCTTCTATCGCCTTCGGCTCCTTAGCCGATTTGCAGCACCTTCGCCCCGCGAATCCCGCCGCTCCTGAGCTCCGCCAGCGCCCGGTTGGCCTCTTCCAGCGGGTATGGCGTTACATGCGGCCGCAGCGGGATTTCAGCGGCCAACCGCAGACATTCGGCGACGTCGCGGCGCGTCACATTGGCGACTGTCGTGAGCGACTTTTCGCGCCACAGATGCCGGTCGTAGTCGAGTTCGCCGAGCTCTGCCCGGTCGCCGTCCTCCTTGCGGATCGCGTTGATGACGAGGCGTCCGCCCGGCGCCAATGCGTCCATGGCCGCCAGCACCGGGAGCCATGCTGGCGTGGTATCGATGATGGCGTCCAGGCGG
>Ga0316201_10001540_pt1 | contig 15644 bp, 8 predicted proteins | sample CS6wburrow_MG_FD_204516 | JGI IMG/M metagenome (GOLD analysis project Ga0316201, IMG submission 204516) | Coastal sediment microbial communities from Delaware Bay, Delaware, United States - CS-6 worm burrow | ecosystem: Environmental > Aquatic > Marine > Coastal > Sediment | place: USA: Delaware... | reverse complement strand
AAGTGCCAGAGTCTTACTCTGGCACTTGACTCTGACCCCAGCTTTCCGGTCACGATACCCCTTACCCATTTGTAAGCATTTAGACCTTATATCTTTCAGCGAAACACGCCTATAATAATCCATTATTTTTTCCACCCCGGACGAGATTAAATCCATGGCGTTTTTTGACTATCGTGAAGGGCGACTTTACGCCGAAGATGTGCCAGTCGACAAGATCGCCGAACGGGTGCAAACACCGGTCTATTGCTATTCAGTATCCGCCCTGCGTCAGAACTACCAGTCATACACCGACCACTTCAAACCGGAAACTTCGCTTGTCTGTTACGCCGTCAAGGCGAATTCCAACCAGGCCATTATCAGGGCGCTGGGCAAAATGGGCGCGGGTGCTGATGTGGTCTCAGAGGGTGAGTTAAGACGTGCCCTGCTCGCGGGTATTCCCGCCGGAAAAATTGTTTATTCCGGTGTTGCGAAAACCCCGCATGAGATGCGCTTCGCATTACAGCAGAATATATTCCAGTTCAATGTTGAATCCGAACCGGAACTGGAACTTCTGAACCAGGTGGCCGTGGCCGAGGGCAAACAGGCCGCCGTGGCGTTCCGTATCAATCCGGATATCGACGCCAGAACCCATGAGAAAATCTCAACGGGCAAGGCCAGCAATAAATTTGGTATCCCGTGGACACGGGCACACGAGGCCTATGCACGCGCTGCAGAACTTCCGGGTATCAGGGTGCAGGGTATAGATATGCACATTGGTTCACAGTTGACGCAATTAGAGCCTTTTGAGCAGGCTTTTCGGTGTCTCGCAGAATTGACCATTGAGCTGCGGAGCCTGGGCCACGCTATTTCTGTGCTCGATATCGGTGGTGGATTGGGCATCGACTACGCGGATGGCAATCCACTCCCACCTGCTATCAGCAATTACGCACGCCTGGCGAACGACATCCTCGGACATCTGGATTGCCGGATTCTGGTCGAACCCGGCCGCTCTCTCGTCGGTAATACAGGTATTCTCATTTCGCGTGTCATTTATATAAAGCAGGGAGAACATGACCGTTTTCTCATAATTGACGCCGGTATGAACGACCTGCTCAGACCCAGCATGTACGACGCCTATCATGAAATCATCCCCGCTACACTCCGTGATGGAGAGGCTGAGAATTACCAGGTCGTAGGACCGATATGTGAAACAGGGGATACCTTTGCACGCAACAGGGTACTGCCTCCCCTGCACGGCGGGGATCTCGTCGCCATCAAGAATGCAGGCGCATACGGCGCGGTCATGGCATCCTCATACAACACCCGACCGCTGGTACCCGAGGTGCTGGTGGAAGGCGATGAAATGACGCTCATCCGGCCACGCCCGTCTTATGACGACCTGATCAAACTTGATACACCGGGCGGGCTCACAAACTGTCCACCGCCAGGCGACTGAGCACCAACAGTTCGCGGGCCCTGCTATCGCGTTTCAACAGGCAACTGAACAGCAGGTCCACAACGTGTTGTTGTGAGGCGGTTGAAATAATCTGGGGAAACTCAAAGTCACCTTTCCTGTTGACGGAAAACAGGGGGACATCCGAAAGGGACCTGATAGGGTTTGCGTCGTAGTTCGTAAGCGAAATAATGCTAACCCCCGCTTTTTTCGCCTGCCGGGTGATCTGAACCATTTTTGTTGATTGCCCGGAGAAAGAGATGACAAATACAACATCCCCCTTGCCGAGTGTCATCACGCTGGATAACTGGATATAGGTATCCACTTCTGCGATGACCGACTTGCCAATCTGTATCAGCATGCTGGCAAAATTCCTGGCAACCAGTGAGCCTGATCCGAGCGCGACAATCTGAATTCGCTTACTTGTTTCCAGCAGCTTGACGGCAGACAAAATACGCTGCTCATCATTTAATTCCATCGTTGTTAGCAGTGCCTCATTTTTGATGATGTATAGCTGCTCCGGAAGTGAACCCATCTTGCCCTGGCCTATCCCGTTTTTTACAACCGCCCCTTCATTACTGTCGCTTTTGATAACGTATTCATGAATGGCCAGCTTCAGGTCGGTAAAACCACGGTAGTTAAGTTTCTGGCTGAACTTGATAATGCTGGACTGGCTAACGCCAACAGCCGCCGCCAGGTTTTGTGAAGAGTAATCCCGAATCAAAGCCGAGTTCTCAAGAATAAAATCAGCGATCATCTTCTCATTGGATGATAACTCTTCCCGGACCGCCCGCATTTTCCCAAGACAAGACATATTAAGTAATTTCCAGCAATTGAATCATTTACTGTTCACTAACATAGCAGATTGAAGACAACGCGGAAATAAAAGCTGTCAACGCGAGATCAGCGTCACTGCATCTGCATAAACGCGTCTTTCGAAATCGACCACCTGGCCATCCATTTGCAAAATCGGAAAGACATATACGGGTTCTATCAGGGCTTGCCATTTACCGTTGGAGTTCCGCTCAACATTCACCTCCAGGTGCCCATAGTGCTTTCCGCCTTCCTGCAACACACCATTGGGACCATAAACTTCGGGTGCATCCGTGTGCGCGAGAAAACTCCGGTAGTAATTTGTAACACCTGTATCCGGTCCACGCAGGCCGTCGCCACCAATGCCGATATCATAGAAGTGAATTTCGTGTGCGCGTTCAAGACCGCCAGGGGACAACTCCATGCCAGGAACAATCGAATGTTCATACATTTCATCATGCCCCCCGAAAACGGCGTCAACACCATGGCGAATAAACAAGGGCGTGAGTGTTCGCAATGGTTGTGCAGACAGGATATCACCCCCCGCTTTTTTTTCACCGGGCGAGCGACCGTGCGCACCTGATGTATAGGGTGTGTGGTGAAACATGACAAAGGTAAAACGGCTTGTCTCCTGCGCCCGTCCCAGCTCTTTTTCCAGCCATTTATATTGCTCAGAGCCCGGTTGCCAGTCCGGTGCAAAGCCACCCTCACCCTCGCCTAACAGCCTCCAGTTGGTATCCATGGCACTACGGTCCGGAAGGCCATTGATCGTATCAAGAACAATGAGCGTCACGGCGCCATAGCGCAGGGAATAATAACGTTCAGAATGTTTGGGATCGTTTGCGTTATTGGCCGGAAGATCAAAATAGGTCTGGTATTTACGCACCGCACCCTCGGAATAAGGGGTCGAATATTTACCAAGCTTACCGGGACCACCGAAATAGTCATGGTTGCCAAGCGCCGGAAGCAGCACCGTCGACGCGGCCAGTTCCGCGTTATGCAACCAGAACTCATCCCAATCACGCTGTTCGCCCCCGGATTGAACAAGATCGCCGGCTATGGCAACAAATGCAGGCTGCCGTTTCTGAATGACTTTCAAATTCCGGGCATATCCGGTGGTTTGGTCGAGGGGGTATCTACGCGCACGGCTGTGATCTTCTCCGCCAGGCCAAAGTGCATGTTTACCTGTGGATTCCGGTTCTGTCTCGCTATCGCCATAGACAATAAAACGTAAAGGCTTTTCACCGTCATCCATGGTAGAGAAACTGCCACCCTCATGCTCTGAATCTTGCGTTACCTGGTAGCGGTAAAAGGTATCGGGTTCAAGATCTGTCAACCGTAGCTGGTGTAAAAAGGGCAATGGAGACTCATTGCAATCGGCACCCGCACAATTTTCAGCCGGGTGATAGGCCAGCGCCTCAGCCCTGACGGGTTTTGATTCAAATATGGCCATCTTCCCGAGGCCACCGGGTTTCCACACGGTCAACTGCCCCGCCCGGTTTTCCTTGCTGAACCAGACAAGCGTGATGGCGTCCCTGGCCGGGTTTTGAAGATAAGGTTTTACATGAAAACCACAAACACTTTCCTCTACGGTGATTGTTTCTGTCACCAGGTAACCATCAATTCGTTCAGTCCAGCCAGCCAGCCAACGGGCTTCGTTTCTTTCCGGTGGCGATAACTCTACACGCAGGCGCAGTCTGCCAGCGGCAGCATCCCGAAATTGTGCAACACTATCGTCGCACTGAACTTCATCCATACGTAAGACTGCCAGTGCATCAAGTACCTGTACCAGGCCCCAGCCCTGCCCCTGGTAAGACTCGCGTGGATTATTTCCGAGACCCTTGAAATTGTAATAATCGATTACGGCAAAGAGACCTTCCGGGGTTTCAAACAATGCTTGCAGCAAACCGTTGAATTCCTGTTTTTGCTTGAATGGCAGATCCAGGTCAATCCAACGTTTCTCGAAGGCCGAAACTATGAACCTGGCCTGGTACAGTTGGGTTGCCTCAAGCCACTCCCGTAAATCACTCATTTGAGAAGATGACCAGGCCGCGTCGAATTCCTGCTTGCTGTTCCACGGCGCATCAAACGGTTCCAGATCCTGCAGCCATACCGGCATCTGCAAATTTTCAGGAACTTCCTGACGCAGATAAGAAATCAGTGCCGGGAACTGCTCGTCAAAAGGAGCATCGATACCCTTGGGAAACCATATAAAGTGGCCGATACCCAGGGAGGGGAAATCCTCCCCTTCGTTCCAATGCGTCAGATATTCAGCCTTGCCAAGAGCCTCATTTTGGTAGATGCGTGAGCCGATCCAACGATAGTCGGCATCACTTAATTCCGGTAGCGCTAGTGTAAGAACATCCGCTGCCTCATTTTGTTTACCTACACTGCCCCAATACATCACTGCGCGCGTCAGGATGAAACCCGCGAGCAAGACAAGCGCCGCAATCAAGAGTGTTCTATGTTTCATTCTCAGGCTTCATTCAAAACAGACCTCTACATTTCCCAACGCAGTAACACCACGCAAATGTCGGTTTTAGTCAACAGCAGTCAAGGTTCAGACCGCTTGATAATACAGATTATGCGATTGATTTGCCTGCGCAGGAAAACCAGCCTGCCAATATTAGCCCAATCTATCGCACCGGGAATGTGGCAACAACACGTTATCGAGTGATCCAGGCATCCTGTACACTCTTCTGTCAGCTTGTCCTCTCTTGGATTCAAGCAGAGAACTCGTCAACCACTGTACCCCAGGCCTTTAAATTCCCCACGCTCAACAATGAGTTTCTTTCACCAATCATATAGTGGTGAAGATGTTTTGCTACAGCAGGATAAAAATCTGAACCAAATCGTTTCTTAATCTCCGTGGAAAATCGTGAATTCAGAAACTTGAAGGGACTCTCAATTAACTTTTCGGTGACCTCCAGGTCATTCAAATGCATATACACTGCGGTTGAATGCCCATATGCCTTACTCGCCTTGCTAATCTCTTGTTCATAATCATGGGGTTCATCACACACAACCACCTTTGTTCTCTCTTTACCTTGAGGGAGCCAAACGCGATTGAAAATTCCGTCAAAGGACGCCCTGAACCGATGATGGCTTGCTTCTAGTGACGGACTAACATCAATGAGTCCAAACCTGGAATGAACAACCCAATTGTGTCCGCTTGTATATTGGATTTCCTGTCCAATTCCAAATGCAGCATTGCCTGAATAGGGTCCTTGCACAAACATGCACTTCCCATTTGCAATCTTTGGGTAGGTATCACCGCTCTTTAACATCAACGCCATAACCAGCGCATGATCCCGGCAATTCCAACCCGCATCAAACTCACCGTCACTGCCAGTGTAACTCTTGGAATAAAGCAGGTGGTTAATTTCCTTTTTAAACGCACTCGTACCCATCATGCGCGATTTATCAATTTCTTTTTTTACACCCATTTTGTACTCTTTATACCTACTCGGCCATCAGTGTTCAGCGTCAGTTTACGAGACACTGGAATGTCCCATTTACTGCAGGATACTTCTCCCGTTATTTAGCAACAGCCCGGGAGTTTAGCTCAGGGTACGTCCAACACCTTCCGCGGACAAGGTGTTTCATCCCAACAAGCTTGTATTTTCAAACCGTTTGGTAATACAGATTCTGCGGGTGGTTTGCCTGTGCGAAGAAGAACCAGCGTTCCATTAACAATCCAATATATTGCACCCCGAATGCGGCGACAAGAAGACCCGGTATGTGAGCACCCAGCGCCACAGATAACAATACCAGTGGCAGCGGGAACACCAACACGAGGAATACCCATTTGATGGACCGGTATTTACGCTGTGATGCGCCATGAAAATACTCGCGTGTGTTAAACGACCCTGTCATGGAGCCCTGTGCTTTTTGCTCGATATGGGAATGGCGGATGCCAATGGCCGTTTGAAGTATTGATTTGTGCTTCAGGTGAGCATTTCTAAACAGGCTGGCGGTACGGGTGAAGAAAGCGAGGACAGTTAAAATGACTGACCAACCACCGAAAAACCAGGTCATTCCGGAAGCCTGCCAGGCGGCATAGGCCGTTGCGAGCAGGAAACCGGATGCGCCGCCAAACAGGATGTAATTGAAAACCGTCAGCGGTGTGGCCCATTCCTGCAACATTTTGATACAGGCGTAGATCATACCGGTGCACAGGAACAAGGCAAAACACAGCAATGTTGCAACAGCACCGGTAAGCAGTGACAGGTCGACCGCGAAAGTATTGCGAAATGTGAATAACACCGGATTCCAACCGATGAAGTGTATCAATCCCCAAATGGCAACTGAGCCCATAAAAGCCGGCAGGACAATGACCTCTCGAGACATCCAGGAGGTGCGCCACCGGGCAGCCGAACGCCAGGCGCGCTCCGGTCGTCCAAGATGAAAAAAGGAGCTGGCTAAACCCGCCACCAGAAATAATAATGCAAGCAGGCTGCCAAGCGCATAGAAGTGAACCGATACCTGCCCTGGCAACAGCCTGAATACCGAGTACAACTGCCCGGTATATAGCGCAAGAAACAATCCCTGGCCAACACCGATCAGGGTGGTCAGAAAGATAATCGAAAAAGCAGGATGCATATCTTTGTACCTATGATGGTTACCAGCTCGTGGTCTCGTCTAATGTTGGATCACGCGAATCCGGCATCGGTTTTTGACGTTCCTTGCTCAGGGGGTTATCCGCGCGAGTCAATTCATCCTCGTGGATCGCAATTTTCGCCTTGTGACGCGGTAGATAATGATTCGCCGGTTTGGTACCCCACTCGGGCATCAACTGGTAACCACCGCTCTCACGTATCGCAATCGAGACCTCCGAATCCGGATCATTAACGTCACCGAATAGACGTGCCTCAGCCGGACAGGCCAACACGCAGGCTGGTTTTCGTTCTTTTTCCGGTAGCGATTCGTCATATATACGATCTACGCAAAGCGTGCACTTCTTCATGATCCGCGAGTGGTCATCCAGTTCACGCGCACCATACGGGCAAGCCCATGAACAGTAACTACAGCCGATACATTTTTCACTATCGACCAGTACGATTCCGTCAGACTCACGTTTGTAACTGGCCCCGGTCGGGCACACCGGTACACAGGGCGGGTCCTCGCAGTGCAGACAGCTCTTCGGAAAGTGTACGGTCTCGGTATTGGGGTACTCACCCACTTCAAAAGTCTGAACACGATTGAAAAACGTGCCGGTCGGGTCCTTGCCGTATGGATTCATATCAGACAGGTAACCCGCGGTACCGGAGGTGTTCCACTCCTTGCAGCTGGTCACACAGGCATGACAGCCCACGCAGACATTAAGATCGATAACCAATGCGAGCTGGGTCATGACCTGCCCCCTTTACCTGCAAAGTAGGTCAACCAGCGACTGGGTTTTCTTTCGATCATCTGCCCCGGGACGGGTCCGATGGCATCAAACTCAGGTGCACTGACCTGCTCTTCATCGGCAGCGGCAGGGTAAATGCGCACATGTACATCAAACCAGCCGGCCTGGCCGGTGATGGGATCCGAGTTCGACAGGTGATCGCCATCCTCAGACGCCGGCAATTCTTCTGAGATCAGGTGGTTAAGCAGAAACCCCTGTTTGGCCTCGTTGGCATCCCCATCAAGCGCCCATGCACCCGGGGCCTTGCCAATAGCATTCCAGGTCCATACGGTACCGGGCTCTACCGCTTGTGAGTGACGGCACAGGCAACGAACCTTGCCATGCATGGACTCGACCCACATCCAACCACCATCCGCAATACCCGCTTCACAGGCGGTTTTTGCATTCACATACAGAAAATTATAGGTATGAATCTGTCGCAACCAGGCGTTTTGAGAATCCCACGAGTGGTACATTGCCATGGGTCGCTGGGTGATGGCATTGAGCGGGTATTTGTGCAGATCGGATTGCTGTGCCTCCAGCGGTGGTGAGTAAAACGGCAGTGGATCAAAATGTTTTTCCACACGTTTGCGCAGGTGATCGGGTGGCTGCTTGCCATCCGATTTACCTTGCGCCGCCAGCCGGAACTTCTGCAATACCTCGGAGTAAATGTGGATATTGATGGGCTCGGTATAACGTAACATCGCGTGCCGTTTTGCCCACTCCAGGTAACCCTGATTCCAGTTACGCATGTACTGGTAGGAACGCGGTAGCTCGTACTGGAAAACACAGTTATTTTTCTCGTACATCTCCCATTGTTTCGGGTTGGGTTCACCCTTCATGAACTTTTCACCGCCCTTGCCTCTCCAGCCGGCCAAAAACCCAATACCGGAACCGGGGGATGTCTCGTAATTAACCACAAAATCCGGGTAATCACGGAACTTGCGGCTGCCATCCGCATTGGTGAATGCCGGCAACTTCAGTCTTGAACCCAACTCGATAATGACATCCTGGAAAGGCCTGCATTCACCCGTAGGTGGCAATACCGGTATCCGAACGGAGTCTGCCGGCCCATCGTACCCGGAAATCGGACGATCCAGCATCGACATAACATCATGACGCTCAAGATAAGTGGTATCCGGCAGTACCAGGTCCGCGTAGGCCACTGTTTCTGATTGAAACGCATCGGCAACGATCAGGAACGGAATTTTGTACTGGCCGTTCTCGTCCCTGTCGTTGAGCATCTCACGAATACCGGAGGTGTTCATGCTCGAATTCCAGGCGATGTTGGCCATGAACACCATCAGCGTATCAATTTTGTAAGGGTCACCACGCCACGCATTGGTAACGGCGTTGTGCATCATGCCATGTACCGATAACGGGAATTCCCACGAAAAAGCCTTATCGATACGCACCGGGCTGCCATCGTCATTGACAAACAGGTCATCAGGGTCAGCAGGCCAGCCCAATGGCATGCCATCCAGAGGTGTATTCGGTTTGACTGCACGCGGGTCATTTGGCGGCTTGGCACAGGGCGGTATTGGCCGCGGGAAAGGTGCCTTGTGACGGAAACCACCGGGCCGGTCTATGGTGCCGAGAATACTCATCAGGATGGACAGCGCCCGGATGGTTTGAAAGCCGTTGGAGTGTGCAGCCAGACCACGCATGGCGTGGAATGCCACCGGGTTACCGGTCACTGTCTGGTGCTCATCACCCCAGGTATCCGTCCACGGAATCGGCAGCTCTATTTTTTCATCACGCGCTGTAATGCCCATTTCGTGGGCCAGGCGAATGATGGTGTCTTCGGGTATCCCGGTAATTTTGGCTGCCCACCCGGCGGTATACGCCTTGACACGATCGACCAACAACTGGAAGGACGGTTTTACCGGTGTTCCGTCATCGAGCTTGTATTCACCGAGGAAATACGGGTCGGCTCCAGGGGTATGCGTGGAGATTGGCCTGTCCAGGCCACGGTCCCACCACAACTTGTTCTGCGGGTCGAAACAACCCTCTTCATGGGGTACTTCAAAACGCACAAACATACCGTGTTCTGATGATTCTTCATCCATATTGACCAGTTCAGGCGCGTTTGAATACTGTGTCAGGAACTCACGGTCAAACAGACCCTGTCGGATAATTTCATTGATCAGCGCAAGGAATAGTGCGCCATCGGTGCCTGGCTTGATTGGAATCCATTCATCCGCAATGGCGGAGTAACCGGTACGTACCGGGTTGACCGAAATAAACTTGCCACCCTGGCGTTTGAATTTTGAAATCTCCATTTTCAACGGGTTGGAATGGTGATCTTCCGCCGTACCGATCATCACGAACAGCTTGGCACGCTCCAGGTCAGGGCCTCCGAATTCCCAGAAGGAACCACCGATGGTGTAGATCATGCCTGCAGCCATGTTGACCGAGCAAAAACCGCCATGTGCCGCGTAATTGGGTGTGCCGTATTGCTTGGCGAACAGACCGGTCAGCGCCTGCATCTGGTCGCGACCGGTGAACAGGGCGAGTTTTTTCGGATCGGTGCCACGCAGGTGCGACATACGTTCGGTCATGATCTCATAGGCTTTCTCCCATGAAATCTCGTCAAAATCGTTGTCACCACGTTCACTACCGGGTTTACGCAGCAAAGGTTTGGTCAGACGTGCCGGTGAATACTGTTTCATGATGCCGCTTGAACCCTTGGCGCAGATCACACCCTTGTTGAGCGGGTGATCCGGATTACCCTGGATATAGCGGACCTCGCCATCGCGCAGCGTCACGCGTATGCCACAGCGACAGGCGCACATGTAACAGGTGGTATTCCTGGTTTCTACCTGGCTATCTTCGTCAACTCGCTTTGATAGGGGATCATGTATCGGCTTTGACATCGCTGCTTACCCGCTGGGCATGGTTACAGAATATTACAATATACTAATGTACACCATTTGGCATACAGGATGAACCTGTTGGTTCGACGGTGCAGACATCAATGTGCCTTGGTGGCGCGGTTGTGAGACCAGATACGCAAGGCATTGAGTTGTTCCGACATGGTTTTGGACAAGGGTACAATCCGATAGATATTGTGAATGATGTCATCGTAATTAAATTCACGACCATCGGTAAAAGCATCTATTTTTGCCGCTTTAACCATCTGCTCCATCTCGGCCGCCGTCCAGCCAGTCACGATCTTCGCCAGGTGGTCCATATCGAACTGTTCCGGGTCTCCACCCTGGTCACGAATGTGGATAGAAAGAATATCAGCCCGTGCCTTTGCTTCAGGTAAATCGACAAAAAACAATTGATCAAAGCGGCCTTTACGGATCATTTCCGGTGGCAGAATTTCGATCCGGTTGGCGGTCGCTGCAACAAACACATTGTCCGGTTTCTCCTGCATCCAGGTCAGGAAAGACGAGAAAATGGTCATGTTTCCACTGGTCGCCGTATCGTGCAGGAATCCAAAACTGTTTTCGATTTCATCGATCCACAACACTACCGGCGCGGCATTTTCGGCGGCACGTATGGCCCGCTCCCAGGCGACTTCGGGTGCACCCCAGCCACCGGACATTATCTTGTTCATATCGAGACGGATCAGTGGCAGGCCCCATACCGAGGGAATGGTTTTGGCGGCAAGCGATTTCCCGCAACCACTTACACCCATCATCAGGATACCGGCAGGCATTTGGACATTGGCCTCCTGCGCTTCCTTGGTAAACAGTTTCTGACGGGAAACCACCCAGGATTTGAGCTTATCAAGTCCGCCAATCTTATTGATATCATAGGTTTTCGTGATAACTTCCAGGCAGTTTTCCTTCATCAGCAACTGTGCTTTAGCCTGGTTGATCGCAACAATTGCTGCCTCGACATCAAGCACAGCCTCATTCATCAACTGGTTGAATAAATCCCGTGTCTCATTTGAGGAAAGGCCCTGCGTAGCATAGGAAATCCTCTCCAGCCACTCCTCTGAAACCCGTTTGTTTTCAGCGTGAGCCATGTTCAATGAAGTTAATAATTCGTGCAGTTCCGTTGCATTCGGAAGAGCCAGTTCAAGTACGTAGATTTCCTTACCCAGACCAGCCGGGATATCAATCGATGGATGCGACAGCACCACGGTACCGGGGCGCTGGGACATGGTGTCATAGGCATCCCGCAGTGCACGGATCAAGGCAGGGTTGCTGTCAAAAAGTGCCGGCAGGTCCTTCATCAGGCAAATCGCATCGGTATCCGCGTGGATGATAAATGCCAGCGCTTCGACAGGATCAAGAATACCGCGATCCTGACCGGGCCCACTGGTAAAGCCAAGTGCAGCCGTCCATAGCCATAGCGGGCGATCGTCTCCGAACAGTGTTTGTGACGCAGACGCCAACAATCGTTCAAGACGCTCTTCCTCCCAGCTCGCCACGTAAAGTAAGGGCGTACCGGCGCTTATGATTCGGGTGATTTTTTCTGTGGGATTTTCGGGTGTTTGCATATGTATACTCTTTCACGTATATATTTAAAATACGTATATATTTATTTAATATATAACGATTTTTAACTGATATTAAACAGGCAACATCAAATTATGTTCAGGATCATCAGATCACTGAGATAATGACATAATTCGCACCATTGGGGTAATGATCAATTGCCCTGACTTGCAAAAAATTCTATCGGTCTGCCCTGCAAAGTTAACCATTCAGCAAGAGATGATTGACCCAGATCATTGTTACAAACTGTCCCAATGCCTACAGTTACCTGCAAAGTAGTGTGGGGGGGCACCATGAAAATTACCACGTCGCTTGTCACGTCGCTTGCCCGGCAATCACAAAGGCTTTTTACCGGTACTCAAACCGGGCTATCGTGCGCCGGCCTTGTTAAGCAAACGTCCAATCTGCAAGAAGGCTGGGTGATTGCCAATCACATTCTTGTCTCCTTCCACGTGGCATTTATTTCCTCGGTTCTGGCGATCCCCGAAACCACCGTCAGCAAGGAAGCGGTATTGCGCTTTATATTTGTCAGTCCGGAAACCATAATTTCCGCTGTTTTTACCTACCTGGTCTTCCACTCGGCCATAGCGCTACATGAAATGGGTCATTTTCTTGAGGCGGCACGTTTGCGGGCCCTCAATGATACGATCCAGGACCGGGTGGATGCCCGGCTTGCTACACCTGTAGCAGCACGCTGGCGATACCTGCTACAACTGTTTGTACGTATACCCTATGGGCGCGCGGAAGGAATCAAACGCGAGGGGCTGAATTACTACCCCGACGCCCCCTATAACCTCGCCGTTGCTGCTGCCGGTCCGCGCGCCAGCCTCAGAGTTGCCCGGGTGGCTTTGCCACTGGCTATTATCCTGTTAAGCACCGGTCTTCTGCAGGACCTGGCATTTGCGCTTAACCTGGGTCGCTTACTACTGGGTCTGGGCATCGTAACCGGGCTCGATTTCCTGTTGGCAGACCCGGGCAAGTTCCGCGAGTTTCAGCGACGTGAAAAGCGAGCGAGTGAAGCCTCTGCAGCACTTCCTGAGGCTACCGGCTGGGCCGCTAAGGCAGCTGCGGCCAAAACCCGGATCATTGAACGCAGCATGCAGGAGGCCACCCACCCGCGTCTGGGCACCATCAGGGCGCCCTGGCAGTTTCGCAACTGTGGCATGGGTGGACGGCATACTGAAAAGGAATACCCTGAATCAAACATCAGCATGCAGGAAGCCATGTTCCTGATACTTGGTGCTGTCGATTCACAGGAGGCGCAGGAGATGACCGTGCGTCTGCAGAACCGCCTCAAGGAGATTCTGGAAAAAGCTGAAGGCTGCCGGGTCATGGGTATTGGCCTTGAGGGCGGACTCGCGCCTTATGTCGATCGTGGTGAGTATGAATTACCCGAACTACGTCTTTGGGTCATGATGAAGCAGACCATCGAAGAGTGTGGGTTCCGGCCCGGTATCGATGTTGCGATCGCACTCGACCCTGCCCTGTCTGAACTGGAAATTGCCTACCGCGAAGAGTTCGATGTGCCTGACAGCATTGGCATGTACCTGTTCTGGCGTGATCACTCCAAGAAAGTCATGGACCGTGATGCGGTACTGGCCATCTATGAAAAAGCAATATTTGACTATGATATTCCGCTGCTGTCGATCGAAGACGGTTTCTCCGAAGACGATATGGAAGGCTGGCACAAACTGCTCGGCAAACTGGGTGACCGGGTCCTGGTGGTCGGTGATGACCTGGTAACGACCAATGACCGAACCATCGAAATGGCCGCCACGCAAGGACTGATCAATTCTGTGCTGGTGAAGGCAAACCAGATCGGGTCCCTTTACGAAACACTGCTGGCTGTGCTTGTCACGCTCGGCAAGGGTCTGAACCTGATCATTTCGCACCGCTCAAAGAGTCCCAATGATGATATGGAGGCACACATAGCATTGGCCACCAACGCGCTGGGTTTAAAAGCGGGTGGTGGCGCAAATACCGAGCGACTGGTCAAGTACCAGGCCGTCACGACCCAGATGGAGCGAATCCTGGAGAAAAATGTGCGGGAGCCTGAACTGCCCGGCTTTGCCATGGTCGAGTATCTGCGCGCACGAGAGGAACCAACCAACGCGGGTATCCCCACGGTGGGTGTAGACGTACAACTGGCCCTGCCGGGCGCGAGCCCCGGGAGTCACGTACGTTTGCTTTTTCATGGTGCGACACCACTTGGCACCTCGTCCGGTACCGGCGAAGCAGTACACCTGGTTGATGCTGTATTTGAACGGGCCGAATACCTGGAGGTTGTTGAAAAACACTTTAAACTATTGAAGGAAGAAGAACCGGGGGTGTTCAGCTTCGATCCCAGGGTAACACGCAGCCAGATCGAATCAAGCGGTTACAAGGATCTTCTGGAATTGTTCAAACGCAGTGAACGTTACTATGGCAAGGGTTGCCTGAACGCGGTTGATCACGTACACGAGTTTGTTGCACCTTTTTTCGAACATAAAAACGTAGCGGACTGGGGTCTTTTCGACGTTGACCGCGCCTTACTTGATCTTGAACTATCAACCGCGAAGCGCCGTGGAAAACTTTCCGGTGACACTGACCCGGAAACTGAGATACAGGTAATGCAACGCAAGCAAAACCTGGGTATGAACGGGATTCTTTCAGTTTCCCTCGCCATGGCCCGCGGTATTGCCCATGTGCGTGGACAGGAGTTGTACGAGTTTTTACGCGAAGAAATGCTGGTTATCATTGAACGCCTTGCCGGCGCACATCATGTTACCATTCAGGGCAGTCGTTTCGAAGACTACCTGACTGCTTTACGGGAGGTCAACAGCCGACTTGAAGCACAGGAACTAACCCTTTATGCAGCTCTGCGAAAAGTGACGGGAATTTACGACCAGACCGATGTGATCACCTCAGTACCTGCGCCCTTTGTCTCGGGACTGACTATTATTGCTGGCGAAGGGAACTCATTCAGTGTGCAGGAAAAAGAATCGATCGCCAGCCTGAACAACGCCCTGGTTAAGGCCTATCTCACACCGGGCACCGAGCAGGAACAACAGCAGGATAACAAGATCGCATTGCGCTGCTACCTGGAAACAATGACTTTCCTTGGTCGTCGTTACCGGATGTTTGAAATTGCAAATCACCGAATCTTCAAAACGCAAGACAGCCTGATCGTGCCTTTCGATGCACACGGCAGCTTATCGGTTTACGCCTTGCAAAAGGATTCGGAAAAACTCATCAAACAACTGCGCTTGCCCCACGGCACACTGATCACCGATGCCCTGATAGCGGAACTGACAGGTTTTAAGGGTACGGTTATAGATCTTGAGAATGAGATTTACCATCTGCATGTCGATGATATGCCCACCATCCAGGTTGCCCGGCTACGTGACCTGGCGGGCTTGCTCAGACGCCTCAATAACTGTGGCAGCCGCCATGAAGCCGTGTACGTTCTGCGTTTCCTGGTGGCGCGTCTTTGCAGCAGCTCATACCGTGGCATGCCCGGCGCTAAGAATCTGAAACCCGAGATTTCCCGTGTACGCTCCGAGCTGGCAGAATTTAT
>Ga0316201_10001539_pt1 | contig 15645 bp, 9 predicted proteins | sample CS6wburrow_MG_FD_204516 | JGI IMG/M metagenome (GOLD analysis project Ga0316201, IMG submission 204516) | Coastal sediment microbial communities from Delaware Bay, Delaware, United States - CS-6 worm burrow | ecosystem: Environmental > Aquatic > Marine > Coastal > Sediment | place: USA: Delaware... | reverse complement strand
AGGGCGCCCTTGGTGGCCGCCTTCTGCGGACTATGTCCCCGTTCACGCCAGGAATAAATGTTCTCGCCCACCACGATGGCGTCGTCCACCACGATACCCAGCGAGACGATGAAGGCGAACATCGAGATCATGTTCAGCGAAACCCCGAACAGGGGGATGGCCCAGAATGCGCCCAGGAAACTGATGCCGATGCCCAGGCTGACCCACAGGGCCAGGCGGAACTGAAGGGTGAGCGCCAGGACCAGGAAGACGAGAGCCAGCCCGGCCATACCGTTTCTGAGCAAAAGATCCATGCGGCTCTTGTAGATGAGCGACCGGTCGTTGAAGGTGGAGATCTCGATGCCCGGGGGCATCTGCTCCTTCATGCCGGCCACGTAGTCCTTGGCCGCGCCGGTAACCCGGAGCACGCCCTGGTTGCCGGTGCGATAGATCTGGATCATGGCCGAAGGCAGACCGTCCAGATAGGAGGCCGAGTCGATGTCCTCGAAACCGTCCCGCACGGTGGCGATCTGGTCGAGAGTGACTTCGGTGCCGTCGGGTGCGGTGATCACCACGATGCGGCCGAATTCCTCGCCGGTGTAGCGCTGGCCCTTGGTGCGCACCAGGATTTCACCGGCGGCGGTCTTCACGCTGCCGCCGGGCAGATCCATGCTGTTGGCCTGCACCGCGCGGGTCACCTCACCGAGGGTCAGTCCGTAGGCCTGCAGGTCGCGTTCGCTGACCTCGATGGAGATTTCGAACGGCCGCGTGCCGCCGATGGTGGCGTAGGTGATGTCGTCCATGGCCAGCAGGTCGTCGCGGATCTTCTCCGCCAGGAGTTTGAGGCTGCGCTCGGTGGCGTCGCCGAAGATGACCACGTCGAGCACCTGCTGCCGCGGCTCGAGCAGGGTGACGATGGGCTTTTCGGTTTCGGCCGGGAAGGTGATGATGCGATCGACCTCGGCCTTGACCTCGTCGAGCACCTTGCGCTTGTCGGCGTTGGATTCGAGTTCGAGCGACACCATGCCGATGCCCTCGGAGGATATCGAGGTGATCTTCTTGATGCCGTCGACGCCCTGCACCGCTTCCTCGACACGGATACTGACGGCTTCCTCGACCTCGGTCGGCGTGGCGCCCAGATACGGCACCCGGATGGTGATCATGTCCATCTCGACCTCGGGAAAAACCTCCTGCTTGATGGAAGCGGCGGTCATGAGGCCGGCGGCGCAGATCACCACCATCAGCAGGTTCGCCGCAACGTGGTTGTTGGCGAACCAGGTGATCAGCCCTTTCATTTGTCACCGTCCTTTTCGGCATCGTCGCGGCCGGGTTTGGCGGGGCCGGGATCGCCTTCGACCCGCACCGGCATGCCGCTGGTAACGTATTGCAGGTTACTGGTGCAGACGCGTTCCCCGGCGGCCAGGCCGCCTGAGATGATCGCCTGCTCGACGCCGGCGCGCGCGACTTGCACCTCGCGGATGGCCAGCCGGCTGTCTTCGTCGACGACCCAGACCTTGTTGTTCGGGCGCAGTGCGGACCGGGGGATGACGACCGCTCCGGCGGGCGGCTCGGCGCTGAACATGACGTCGACGAACATGCCTTCGATCAGGGGCGGCCGGTCGCCGGACCGTTTGTAGGGGGCGTCGATTTCGATGACCACCGAGACCAGGCGGCTGCGATTGTCCACGGCGCCGCCCAGGCGCACGGCGCGTCCCTGCCAGTGGTGCCGGGCGCCGGCGAACTCGGCGCTCACGTCCACGGGCACGCCGCCGTCGTCGTCATCGTAATTGACGGTGATCCAGGCGAGGTCGTCGTCCGGGATCGCGACGGTCACCTCGGCGACGGCCGTGGCGTAGATCGTGCCCAGGGCGGTCCCGGCGCGGACGAACTGGCCGACGTCGATCTGCGTGTCCAGCACGCGGCCGTCGAAGGGTGCGGTGATGGTACAGCGCCTGAGGTTGACTTCCGCCTGGTCCAGGGCCGCCTTGGCCGCGTCGAGATTCGCACGCGCCAGTTTCAGCTGGGGTTCGCGCAGAACCAGGGCCGTCGGTTCGGTCTCGTCGCCGGAGTCGCCGCTGTTGATCCGGTCCCATTCACGCCGCGCGACATCGGCCTCCTCCTCGGCCAGTGCCAGGTTGTATTCGGAACTGGCGACGTTGGCGCGCGCCTGTTCGGCGCCGAAGATGTAGTCGGTGTCGTCGATCTTGAGCAGGGTGTCGCCTTGCTTGAAGAACCCGCCGGATTCGAAGTGACGGGACTTGGCGACCACCTCGCCGCTGACCTGGGGCACCACGCTGACCGAGCGTTTGGCCTTGACCGATCCGAAGGACTGGAAGCGGATCACGTCGTTCTCCGGAGCGACCGTGAAGGCGCTAACGACCGGTCGTGCCGCCGGCGGCGTCTGGCGGACCGGTTTCTTGCCGGCCTTGATGATGGCGCCGGTGGCCAGCACACCCACCACGAGGATCACGATGGCCGTCAACAGGTTGCGCAGGGTTCTGGGACTCACGGCTGGACTCCTTCACGGGGTTCGGCGCTGTTCAGGCTGACGGTGTCGGCCAGGGGTTCGAATTCCCAGGGTCCGCCGAGGGCCTGGATCAGATTGACGCGCGCCGTACGGCGGGCGCGCTGGGTGGTCAGCAGTTGGCTTTCGGCGTTGAAGAGCCGGCGCTGCGATTCGAGGGTTACCAGGAGGCCGTCCAGGCCGCGACGGTAGCGGTCCTGGGCCAGGTTCACCGAACGCCGGGCCTGTTCGGCCGAGTCGGTCAGGTGGACTTCCTGTTCGGCCTGGAAGATGTCCTGATCGAGGGCGTTTTCGACCTCGCTGAAGGCGATCAGGATGGCCTGGCGGTAGCCGGCCGTGGCCTGGATCACGCGGGCCTGGGCAGCCTTGATCTGGGCCTGGGTGGCGCCGCGGTTGAGCAGGGGCATGAAGAGATTGCCGGCCAGGGACCAGAAATCGGTGGTGCTGCTGAAGAGATCCGATAGTTCGGTCGACTTGACCCCGCCGGTGGCCGTCAGGGCGATGCGGGGATAGAGGGCGGCCTTGGCCTCGCCCACCCGCGCGACCGTGGAATGAAGGCGCATCTCGGCGGCTATCAGATCCGGCCGCCTCTCCAGCAGCTGGGACGGCAGCCCGGCCGGCACCGAAGCCAGCGGTGCGGGCATCATTTCCCGGCTCAGGGTGCCGTCGGCCAGGTCGAGGTCGCTGGCGGCAAGGTCACCCGCGGGATAGCGGCCGGCGAGGATTTCCAGCCGGCGACGGGCCGCCGCGAGTTCCTGCCGGAACAGGGGGTCGGCAGACCGGGCGGCCGCCAGGTTCTGGCTGGCCAGGTGCACGTCCAGGGCCGAGACCAGACCGCGCCGGTAGCGTTCGCGCACCGTGATCAGGTTCTCCTCGAAGTTGGCGATCGTCCGCTCGGTCAGCGCCACCTGAAGCTGGAGTTCGCGGATCACGAGCCAGCTGCGGACCACGTCGGCAATGAGGGCCTGGGCGACCGCGCGGCGGTCCTGCTCGCTGGCCAGCAGCGCGGCCTGGGCGGCTTCCTTGCCCCGCGACAGACGACCCCACAGATCAACTTCGTAGCGCACGGTGGCGTCGGCGGAGAACTGGTTGGCGTAGGGGGAACCCAGACCGCTGATCAACGCGTCGCTGGCCTTGCTGCGTCCGGCGAAGCCGCCGATTTCGAGCGTGGGCCACTGGGCCGACCGGGCCCCGCCCAGCAGGGCGCGCGCTTCGAGCACGCGTCCGGCCGCGGCCGCCAGATCGTTGTTGTGGATCAGGGCGTCAGCCACCAGACCGTTCAAGGTGGTGTCGGCGAACGACTCCCACCAGCGCCACCTGCCGCCGGCTTCTCCGGTGTCGGCGGGCAGGGCGTCGGCCAGGCTGACCGCAGGCTGCCGTTCGCTCGCCGCGTTGGTCCAGGCCGCCGGCACTTCGGCCGCGATTTCGGGACGGACGTAGTCCGGCCCCACACTGCAGCCGGTCACCGCCAGCAGCAGAGCCGTGAGGGCGATGCCCCGGATCATCATCTGGTAACCTCCGGAAAGAGACCGTCGATCGCGGCGGTCGAAAAACAAGTGATGTGTTCGGTGACCTGTTCGATATAGGGCGCTGTCGGCAGGGCCAGGGCCGGAAAGGCCTTCAGCATGAAGTCGCGGGAGTCGGAGTCGGGCGCAAGATTCCGGCTCTTCAGACGGCGCATGATGAAATGGTGCACCTGGCCGACGATGCTGGCGAGCAACCAGTTGACCTGCTCCTGGTCGAGGCCGGGCCTGGCCGCGATCAGGGCCCGGGAATAGGCGGCAAAAACCGGGGCGACGAGCTCCTTGAAGAAAGGACCGCTCGTCCCGGACGGGGTGTCGTCGGTTTCGCGGCTCATGAGTCCCATGAAGCTGGCCAGACCGGGGGCTTCGAGCGCGCCGCTCAGATGTTCCCGCACGAGGGTGCGGACCACCTGGGCGATGTCCGGTCCGTCGGGGCAGGAAGCGTTCAAGGCGGCCAGCGCGTTGAGGGACCGCTCGCGTTGGACGATGAAGCGGCGGGTCACCACTTCGCGGATGAGGTTGTCCTTGCCCTGGTAATGATAGTTGACCGCCGCCACGTTCACCTCGGCGGCCGCCGCCAGTTCGCGGATCGACACGTCCTGAAAGTCCTTCTCGGCAAAAAGGCTCTCGGCGGCGTCGAGCAGACGGTCCTTGGTGGTTTGGCGGTCCACGGGCACGGTTTCCTCGGCTTCTGCTGCGGTAATATTTTGCAACCCGGTTTGCAACAGTTGATTGAAACAATGAATCTAAACAAACGTTTGAAAACGCGCAAGGGGCAAATGGGCCCTGACGGCCACCTATCGGTTGGACCGGGGATGTGGCCGGTTCGCGATCGCCAGCGCGGAAGCTGGCCGGATCCTCCGACCTTTTCTAGTTTGGCTGGCGAAGCCCGGATCCGCATCTTTCCTCCCGGAGTGCCATTCCATGCCCCATGACCATTTCAAGCCCGCCCTCTTCAGGTTCATGCGTGATCTCGAGGCCAACAATGACCGCGCCTGGTTCCAGGAGAACAAGGAGCGGTACCTGGCCGAACTGCGTGACCCCGCCCTGCGGTTCATCGTGGATTTCGGCCCGCGGTTGATGAAGATCAGCCCGGCCTTTCGGGCCGATCCCAGGCCCAACGGCGGCTCCCTGTTCCGCATCTACCGTGACATCCGTTTCGCCAAGGACAAGAGTCCCTACAAGAACCACACGGGGATGCACTTTCCCCACGTCGCGGGCAAGAATGTCCATACGCCCGGGTTCTACCTGCACCTGCAGCCGGGCAATTCGTTTGTCGGTGTCGGCATCTGGCGTCCAGACACCCCGACGCTCAAGCTGATCCGCGACGCCCTGGTCGCCGACCCGCGTCTGTGGAAGAAGGCCGTGGGCGGCAAGAAGTTCGGACAGCATTTTACGGTGTCCGGCGAAAGCCTCAAACGGCCGCCCAAGGGCTACGAGCCCGATCACCCTTTGATCGACGTGCTGAAACTGAAGGACTTCACGGCGTTCGCGCCCCTGACGCAGAAGCAGGTCACCAGCGGCGATTTCATCGACACCTTCACCGACCTGTGCCGTACCGGCGGGTCGCTGGTGAAGTTCGTGTGCGGGGCCATCGGTCAGCCCTACTAGATCAGCCTCAAGGCCAGGGCCAGGGAATCCCCTTCTCGAAATTGCTCAGTAGGCAGTTCTGCGGCAGGTTCATGATCGCGTGGACCAGCCGCAGTTCGTCGCGGCCCAGGCAGCACGAGCCGCCAACGCTCATCAGGTGCCCGGCGGCCGTGCTGTGTCCGATGATGCCCAGGATGTGGCCGAACTCGTGCAGGGCCACCCCCCTGGCCCCTTCGAGATAGTTCATCACCGGGTCCAGCTTGACGATGGCCCGTTCGGGGATCACGCGGCCATCGAAACGGAAACCGGCCGGTTCGTCCAGCAGGACCACGCCGTAGAGTCCTTCCAGGTCCTCGTAGACGACCTCCACCTGGGCCTGGGTCGGGTCGGCGGTTTCGGTGAAGACGGTCAGGCCGAGCTCCCGGTTCCAGGTGGCCAGGGCTTCGCGGGTGACGGCGGCCAGATCGATTGTTCCGGCGTCGTTCATTCCCGCGGACACGTAGACCTTCAGGTCATAGCTCTCCCATTTCCGCAATCGGTAGCCGCTCTCCTCGCGGCTGGCGTTGACCATCGCCTGGAGCCACGAGATGAAGTACTGGGCGACCCAGCCGCCGGGCTGGTGCTCGAAGGCGTACCGCGTGACCAGCGTGATGGTGATGTCCTCGGAATCTGTCCCCGCGATCAGCGGTTCGGTCGTGAAGTCGAAGTAGCTGTCCTCGGCCGCGGGCGTGGTCAGGGTGTCGGGGGAGTCTGTCGCCAGGACGACGGCCGCCCGGTCGCTGACCGGACCCAGGGGGGCGAAGCGGCCGTCCGGTCCGGTGACCGCGGAGGTGACGACGCCCGCGTCCGCGGGGATGAACGACGGCTCCATCAGCCGGACCTTGATGCCGGCCAGCGGCGCTCCGGTGTCGTCCCGTACGCTACCTGCGACGGTGAACGGCGCCGTCGGGCGGTGGGTCAGGACGTCGCCGACCGGCCCCAGATCCCCGTTCTCGTAGAGAGGCCGGACGGCAAAGGTTTCGGTGGCGCCCGGAACGATGCCATCGACACGGTGATCGAAACTGGCGAAGAACCCGATTTTTGCTGGAAAAGAAACGGTGCCCAGCAGGGGCAGGCCGCACCAATTGTCCGCGGTGATGGGGTCACCGGAGGGATTGGCCTTGACCAGATACTGCTCCACGGCCAGCCCGGCGGGGTTGGGCAGGGGAGCTTCCCAGGCCAGGGTCACGGTGGCGTGCCGGACGGGATCATCGCTGATGGTCAGGTTCGCGACCGGGGTCAGACCTTCAACAGTGGAGCCGGGGCAACCGGTGGCCACGGGATCGGCGTCCTCGCTGCATCCGGCGGCGACCAGCAGGGCTGCACCGAGCAGTGAAAACCGTAAGCAGGTCATGACACGGTTTTTCATGGGGCCTCCGGAGGTTCGGGAACCAGCCTCACCATACCGTGGCTGCGTGCGCAGGTCAAATCGCCGCAGGCATGAAAAACGGCCCCGGGGTTCTGTCTCCCCGGGGCCGATATCGCGTTCTTCGTGTTGACCGACCGCGGCCGGTCAAACGCGATTTTCATGCATCCGCATACCTACTTCAGCAAGGTCATCTGCTTGACCTGCACCAGCTCGTTGCCGATGCGCAGACGGGCGAAGTAGGCGCCACTGGCAACGGCCTGGCCGCTGTCGGTGGTGCCGTCCCAGACGAACACCTGTTCGCCGACGAGAACGTCCTGGACCACGGTCCGGACCTTCTGGCCGCGAATGTTGTAGATGTTCAGCTGGGTCAGGCTCTCCCGGTTGACCACGAACTTGATGGTGGTCTTCGGGTTGAACGGGTTCGGAGCCAGGGAGCGGAAGCCACCGGCCGACACGATCGTCGGGGTGTCGTCCACCGCCGAGGCGCCGGTCTGGATGATGAACTCGTCGGCGATGGGAATGATTTCCCGCACGCCGAAGGAGTAGTCCATGTAACTGGTGATCTTCAACACGTCACCGATGATGGGCTCGTAGGTCAGCTGGGTCAACGGATCGACCTTGAGGCTGTCCGGACGGGCGCCGGTGTCGCTGAGGATGTACTCGCCGAAGCCCAGCGTATCGAGCACGGCCGCGGGGAACGTCTGCACCCAGACGCTTTCCCAGGCTTCGCCCATGATGCCGTCACCGTCGATGTCGGCGGTGCTGTCGTCGGCCAGGGTGCGGGTGTTGACGCGGGCGGGACCGGGCAGGTCCTGACCGAAGTCCAGCAGGTAGACCGCGTTGCCGTTGTGCGGCAGCATTTCGGTCAGACCGAAGAACTCGTCGATCTCGCCGCCGATGGCCACCAGGTCACCCTGGAAGTACTCGGCCGCGGCGGTGGTCTCGTAGACCAGGATGCCGCTGAAGGAATGATCGCCGGTCGCCGGGTTCACGTCGGGTTCCTGGACAATGAACTTCGTCGGGGATCCTACCTGGCTCGTGCCGGCGGTGACCACGCCCTGGATGTTCACGAATCTACCGTTGAAGGCCGCCGACTGCGAACTGCTGTCCGGATGGGCGTACTGCACCTCGTAGATCGGCGTGAAGCCTACCGCAACGCTCAGGAAGACCGTCGGGGCGGCGCCGGGCAGGGTTACCGTCTGGGCGCCGGTGTCGACCGCTTCGATGTAGTAGTCCACCTGGCTGTCGGTGTGTCCGCCGGGCACGGTGCCGGCGAAGACGTTGCCGCCCGTGTTGGACATGGGCACGGAACTCCATGCGCCGGGAGTCACGCTGTCGCTGTCACGGTAGTACAGCGTGGCGCTGGAGACCCCGATGTCGTCGACGATGGTGGCGCTGATCGTGAAGCTCTGGTTGGCCAGGGGCGTCCAGTTGCTGTTCTCGACGTTGGAGATGACCGGCAGGGTATCGCCGCCGGGGTTCTCCACCAGATCGCCCTGGAAGCGGGGCTTCAGCTCGATCAGGCCGAAATCGATGGTGATCGGCGAGGTGATCTCGTAGACGTCGCCGACGTCCACGGCGGAAATGTCGATTCCGGTCGTGCTGTCGATATAAACCAGGACCGTGTCGGTGCCGTCATAGACCGAGAAGTTGCTGGCCGTGACCTCGGAGACCGTTCCGATGACCGAAGAGAGCCAACCGACGTTCTCGTAGTCCGACACGACCTGGCCGACGGTCAGGATCTGGGGGACGACGGTGTTGCCGGTGGTCAGCACCGTGGCGCTGGTCGCGCCGCCGATCTGGATCTGGTCGCGGAAGAGGCCGACGGTACCGGTCAGCTCGACCTCGTCGCCCAGGTTGGCGTTGAAGGTGCCGCTGCCATAGAAGACGGAGATACCGCCGGTGGCGCCCTGGATGTGGGCCGAGGCGCTGCTGTACTGGCCTTTTTCGACCACGACGCCGGTGACGGTCACCAATGCGCCGGAAAGATCGGTGTTGTAACCCGGAGGCGGTTCCTGGCCGGGCAGGGGCGCGCCGGTGATGGGATCGTAGTACTGGATGTCGTCAATGGTTTGGGCCATGGCCGTGCCGCTGATCATTACAAGGCACGTCAACAGTGCCATGCCAAAAAGATGCTTTTTCATCCTTTCGGCCTCCTTACTCGCAGGGGTTCTTGATGGTGGGCTCTCTCGTCACTCGAGTTTTTTTTGTCAAGCGAATGGACTCAAAGTGGAAAGTGAGCTTCCGGTCGAAACCGACTTCATACCGTCACCGAACCAATCCCCCGAGTCAGGTCGTTTGGTCCGTATCGGCCTCTTGGCCCCCTCATTTGTCGCCCGTTGCGATGTTCGAACGGCAACCTGTTTGGGGATTGACATACTAACACATTCGGGGGTCTCGCGGTATGTTGGAATGTGAATTTTGGGCAATATTTGTTACCGAAAACCGTTTTCAATGATGTTTTGTCCGGACATTTCCTCAGGTTGCCTGATGCCAAGCAGATACAGGATGGTCGGTGCAATGTCCGCCAGACCCCAATCCCCCTCTTTCAGCGCGTTCTGGCGGCCGGCGAAGGCCTTGCCCGCCACCACGAAGGGTACGCGGTTGAGCGAGTGCTGGGTCAGGACGGCGCCGCTTGCGGCGAGCATCTCGTCGCAATTGCCGTGATCGGCGGTCACGAGCCAGATCGTGCCTTGTTCCAGACTGGGGGGCATGATCTCGCTGAGCAACCGGTCGAGGGTCTTGACGGCCTGGACAGCGGCCGCGAACACGCCGGAATGGCCGACCATGTCGCCGTTGGCAAAGTTCACGATGACCACGTCATGGTCACCCTTTTCGCAGGCCTCGCGCACGACGTCGGCCACCGCCGGTGCGCTCATCTCCGGTTGCAGATCATAGGTCGCCACCTTGGGCGACGGGATGAGGTTGCGATCCTCGCCCGGATAGGGTTCCTCGCGCCCGCCGTTGAAGAAGTAGGTCACGTGGGCGTATTTCTCGGTTTCGGCCGTGCGTAGGTTGCTCAGACCCTCGCGTGCCATGACCTCGGCCAGCCCGTTGCGCGGCGCCTCGGGCCGGTACATGACCGGCAGGTCCAGGTTCTGGTCGTAGGGCGACATGCAGAGATAGTTCACCTCGGGCCGGTGATCCTGTTCAAAGCCGTCGAATTCGGGGGACATGAACGCCCAGGTGAGCTCTCGGGCCCGGTCGGCGCGGAAGTTCCAGAAGAAGACGCTGTCGCCGTCGCCGATCGTGGCCACCGGCGCTCCGTCCTGTCCGGTGATGATCGTCGGTTCGACGAATTCGTCGGTCACGCCCGCTTCGTAGGAAGCCCCGATCGCCGCGACCGGATCGGCGGCGGTGACGCCCTTGGCGTCGACCTCGCCGTCGACCAGCAGGCGCCACGCCCGCTCCACCCGGTCCCAGCGTTTGTCCCGGTCCATGGACCAGTAGCGGCCGCAGACGGTGGCGATCCTGCCGGCGCCGATGGCGTCCATGACCCCGACCAGATCACGCACGTAGCCCTGGCCGCCGCGGGGATCGGTGTCGCGTCCGTCCAGGAAGGCGTGGACGTAGATTTCCTTCAGGCCGGCCTCGTGGGCGGCGGTGATGATGCCCGCCAGGTGGTCGGTATGGGAGTGGACGCCGCCCGGTGACACCAGGCCCAGCAGATGAAGCCGGCCGGTGCCGCTCTTGGCCTGCCGGACGAACGCCCGCCAGGATTCGAGTCGGCCGAATTCCCCTTCATCGAGGCTCGTGGAGATACGGACCAGTTCCTGGTTGATGACCCGGCCGGCGCCGATCGTGAGGTGGCCGACCTCGCTGTTGCCCATCTGGCCGTCCGGCAGGCCTACGGCCAGGCCGCCGGCCTGCAGGGTGGTGAAGGGATAACGCTCGAACAGGGAGTTGTAGTACTGCGGTTGGGCGGCCACGACGGCGTTGCCGACCTCGCTGCCGGGCCCGGTGCGGTAACCGACCCCGTCGAGGATGCAGAGAACGACCTTGGGGCGTACGGACGACTGGCTGGCGGACATGCAGGACTCCTTGTCGGGTCGACGGTGGTTCTCAGTCGGTATCGAGATCCTCGGGGGGCACGGCCCACAGCTCGACCTCCCCCAGAGCCGTCAGGACAATATCGGCCAGGTCGTAGATGTCCGCCGCCGCATCTTCACCCGACGGTGCGGACGTTCCGGTGGTCAGGACGGTGCCGGCCTGCAGGACCGCCCGGGTCACCTCGCGGCCGTCGGGCAGGAACTGGGAAACCCGCAGCTTGCCGAGCCGGACGATACAGGCGATCGGGACCTCCGGGTGCAGCAGCTGGTCGGGGGCCAGGTGGATGCGCCGGCTCCGCCGCTCCAGCTTGTCGATGAGATCGGGGCGCGTCGCGAACAGATGCGTGTCGCGCCGGAAAGACAGGCTGGATCGCGGGTCCGTGGTCATCCGTCCGCCCTTTCGCTCGGATCGTCCATCACCTCGCTGGCGTTCCGGTCCGTGACCAGGCCGAGGGGGCTACAAAGTATCTTATCGTCCCGATGGCAACAACTCGGGAATTGGGGCCGCCGTTGACCTCCGGAGGAGATGTCGGTAGTTTGGGTCCAGGAGGTCTTGCCACGATGAGGAAAAAAAACTTGCGGATGACCCTGGGAATCATGTTCCTGCTGGCCTTTCCCTGCGGTTTGCATGCCCAGGAGACAGACGATTTTTCTTGGCCGAAATCGCTTCAGACTGAGAAATACGAAATCATCATCTACCAGCCCCAGATCGAGGCGTTCGCCGGCAACGCGCTCGAGTCGCGGGCCGCGGTCGCGGTCAAACCCACCGGGTCCGACGAGATGATCTTCGGGGCGATGTGGTTCGAGTCCGTCCTCGCCACCGATCAGGATGCCCGCACGGCGACGCTGGAAAAAGTCACCGTTTCGGCGGCCCGGTTTCCCGACGTGGAGCCCGAGAAAGTGGAGGCGTTGAGCCGCTTCCTCGAACAGGAAATCCCGCAGTGGGACCTGACGCTTTCCATCGACCGCTTGTTGGCCGGCCTGGCGGCGAGCGAAGGGGCTCCCCAGGGTGAAGAAGGTTTCAACAACGAGGCGCCTCGCATCTATTTCCGTACCGCGCCGGCGGTGCTGGTGCTCGTCGACGGTGATCCCATCTTCACGGAAATGGGTGGTTTCGCGCTGGAATACGTGGCCAACAGCGCCTTCTTCATCGTCAGGGACAGCAACAACAAGCAGAACTACCTCCGGGGCAGCGGCATGTGGTTCACCGCCGCCGACCTGGGCGGGCCCTGGCGCGTGACCACCGATCTGCCCGGTGAGGTGGCCAAGGTCTCGGTCAAGATCGAGGAAGAGGAGAAGACCCGGGCTGCCGAGGCGGCGGAGGACGCGGAGGCCCTCGGCGTGGAGAAGGCGGAAGACGCGACCCCACCCGAGATCATTCTCAGCACGGTGCCCGCCGAACTGATCACCACCGACGGGGACATGGACTTCGCTTCGGTCGAGGGCACCCAGTTGCTCTATCTGAAAAATTCCGAAAACGACGTCCTGATGGACATCGCCCAGCAGCAGTACTATGCCCTCCTGGCGGGGCGTTGGTACCGTACGAAATCCATGTCCGCGGGTCCGTGGGAATTCGTTCCCTTCGACCAGCTGCCGGAGGATTTCGGGAAGATCCCGTCCGGTTCCGACATGGCGACGGTCCTTCCGAGCGTCCCGGGAACCCAGGTTGCGCGCGAAGCGGTGCTCGAGACCCAGATTCCCCAGACCGCGGAGGTAGACCGCAAGACGGCCACCTGCGAGGTGACCTACGATGGCGATCCGCAGTTCGAATCCTGCGGCGATGACGTGGCCTACGCCCTGAACACGGACAAGTCGGTGCTTCTGATCGATGGCCAGTACTACTGCGTCGATAGTGCCGTCTGGTTCGTCGCCGGCGGTCCCCAGGGACCCTGGAAGGTGGCGACCGAAGTGCCGGCCGTGGTCCAGGATCTGCCCCCGGATTGCCCGGTCTACAACGTGAAGTACGTTTATATCTACGAGTCGACTCCCGAAGTGGTCTACGTCGGCTACACACCGGGCTACTACGGGTCGTATGTCTACGGGCCCTGCGTCGTGTACGGCACCGGTTGGTACTATCGACCGTGGTGGGGGACCTATTATTACCCGCGGCCCGTCACCTACGGCTTCGGAGTGCACTATAGCCCCTATGGCGGCTGGGGTTATTCGTTCGGGGTCAGCTACGGGTGGTTGACCATCGGGGTGGGCTGGGGTCGCCCCCCTTACGGGTGTTGGGGGCCTGCCGGGTACCGGTACGGCTACCGGTCTGGCTACTGGCACGGCTATAACCGGGGCTACAACCACGGTTACCGGCGGGGTGCGGCGGCGGGTTACCGCGCGGGTTACCGGGCGGGCCAGAAACAGCCCCGCCCGGACAACGCGTACCGCAACCGGAAGGACGGGGTCAAGCGCACCGGCGACATCGGCAAGCAGGCGCGGCAACGACCGGCGACATCCGACCGCAGGAACAACGTTTATTCGGACAGGAACGGGGACGTCTACCGGGACAAGGATGGTTCCTGGGAGAAGCGGGACAAGGGTGAGTGGAGCAAGGACGACCGCACCCGGGATCAGGACCGCACCCGCGACCGGGACAAGAACGTGGACCGTAGCCGGCCGGAGCAGCCGCGCGACCGCAGCGGCGGGGTGGACCGCAGTCGCGAGGGCGGCCGACAGCAACTGGACCGTGATCGCAGTTCACGCAACCGCGGTAATGACCGCCAACGCCAGGCACCCAGCCGTGGCGGTGGACGTGGTGGCGGTGGACGCGGCGGGCGACGTTAGCAGGCTGACATGAGAACAAAGACGGGCCCCTTGTCGGGCCCGTCTTTTATTGGCCAGCGGATGGCCGTCAGGACCCCTCGACCTCCTTGGCCTCGAGGGTCCGGGGCTCCGCGTTCTTGACGTAGCGGTCGAGCCAGGTCGTGGTTTCCCAGAGCAGATGCATCAGCGATTCACGCGCACGGTAGCCGTGACTTTCGTGGGGCAGCATCACCAGCCGGGCGGTCGCACCGTGCCCCTTGAGGGCGCCGTACATCCGCTCACTCTGCATGGGGTACGTGCCGGCGTTGTTGTCTGCTTCGCCATGCACCAGCAGGATGGGTTCGTTGATCTTGTCCGCGTGCATGAACGGGGACATCTGGAAATAGATCTCCGGCGCCTCCCACAGCGTGCGCTCCTCGGCCTGGAAGCCGAAGGGGGTCAGGGTGCGGTTGTAGGCGCCGCTGCGCGGCAGGCCGAGGCGGAACAGGTCGCTGTGGGCCAGCAGGTTGGCCGTCATGAAGGCTCCGTAGCTGTGTCCGCCGATGGCGATCCGGTCACGGTCACTGACGCCGCGTTCGACCACGACATCGATGGCCGCCTGGGCGCTGGCGACCAGCTGCTGTACGAAGGTGTCGTTCGACTCCTCGTCCCCCTCACCGATGATCGGCATCGTCGGGTCGTCGAACACCGCGTACCCCTGCGTCAAGTAGAGCATGGGCGATCCCCACCAGACGCGTGTGAAGCGGTAGGGGGAATCGGTCACCTGGCCCGCGTCCTTCTTGCTCTTGAATTCGGTGGGATAAGCCCACATCAACGTGGGCAGGGGGCCGTCCCGGTCCTTGTCGTAGCCGGCGGGCAGGTACAGCGTGCCGGTCAGCGTGACGCCGTCGTCGCGCTGATAGGTGATCATCTCCTTGCTGATGCCCTTGAGCTGCGGGTTGGGATCGGGGAAGAAGGTCTTCTGCTCGAGCCCGTCCTTCTTCAGGTCGCGCACCCAGTAGTTGGGCGGTTCGGTCTGGGATTCGCGCCGGGTCATCAGGTGGCGCCGGCCGACATCGACGATCTCGACGGGACGTTCGAAATAGGGAGCCGCGCTCTGGAACAGCCGGGTCTTCTGTCCGGTGGTCAGATCGTGTTCGTCGAGGAACGGCCGGTCACCCTCGTCGCTGGCGCCGTCGCCGATCAGGAAGATGGTCTTGCCGCCGTCGGCGGTCAGCATCACCGCGCGACCGAACTCGCCGTTATGCATCACCGGATCGCCGGGGTCGGCGTAGCGGTCCTGCCAGGAGCGGTCCTGGACCTTGACCGGAGCAGTTTCGCGCGCATCCGGATGTACGTGCCAGACCTTCACGTTGCGGGTCTGCCACCACCAGGAGGCGACGAAGGCCAGATCGCCGTCGCCCCAGGTGATGCCGCCGTAGCGCTGGGCGAGCGTCATCAGGACCACGGGTTCGCCGGTGAACGGGGCGTCGAGGGTGTACACCCGGTCGCGCTCGGCGGCTTCGACCCCGCCGTCGCCCCCGTCGAGGGCTTCGACCCAGCACAGCTGCGCCGGGTGGTCGTTGCGCCAGGTGAAGGAGCGGCGGCCCACGGACACCGAACCGAAGCTGATCGGCACCTGGTCCTGCAGGGGCAGGTCGGCGACCAGGTAGACCAGACCGCCATCGAGGTCCCAGATCTCCACGCGCTTGGGAAAATCGTCTTCCTGCAGGGAATAGGAATAGGGCCGCTGGACCATCTGGACCATGAGGTACTTGCCGTCAGGGGAGGGACTCACCTGGCGGAAGACGGCGGGCTGCCCCAGGTTCACGG
>Ga0316201_10001538_pt1 | contig 15646 bp, 15 predicted proteins | sample CS6wburrow_MG_FD_204516 | JGI IMG/M metagenome (GOLD analysis project Ga0316201, IMG submission 204516) | Coastal sediment microbial communities from Delaware Bay, Delaware, United States - CS-6 worm burrow | ecosystem: Environmental > Aquatic > Marine > Coastal > Sediment | place: USA... | reverse complement strand
GTTTGCTGCTTTTTTTGAACGCACTGATCGCTTTGCGCTCGGCGTTTGTAATGGTTGCCAGATGCTGTCTTCACTCAAGGACATCATTCCGGGCTCGGAAAGCTGGCCTGAATTTGTGGCAAACCGATCCGGCCAGTTTGAGGCGCGGCTGACACAGGTCAAAGTGTCCCGGTCCGCTTCGTTATTCTTCAATGGCATGGCCGGAAGCGTGTTGCCGGTCGCATCGGCACATGGTGAAGGGCGTGCACAATTCGACGGCCAGGTACTGCCGCAATCGCAGGTCGCCCTGCAGTACGTCAACGCGGCAGGACGTGCGATAATTGGGTACCCACAGAACCCGAACGGCTCTCCCGCCGGTATTACCGGACTGTGCAACAACGATGGCCGGATAACGATCATGATGCCTCACCCGGAAAGAACCTTGCGTAAAGTCAATTTTTCATGGGCTCCCGAGCACTGGCCGGAAGCTTCTCCCTGGCAGCGCATTTTCCGTAACGCACGTTCGTGGGTGCAATGATGAACGCAGAATCCGGCAGCCAGGAACTCCGCTTAAGTGAATTGCTGATTCTCGCGTTTTTGTGGATGATATTCGGCTTTATGCTCTGGTATTACCTGAGCGCTTTTCACGGCATCCCCGTTCGCATGCTGGCGAGTAAAATTCTTTCCATGTTGCTGGGCAATGATTTTCTTAACATCATACCCAACCCGGACCGGCACTACCTGTTCCAGGTGCAGACAAATATTCCATTCCGGTTTCCTGATGGAAGCCGCGAATCACTGGGCTTTATCGTAAACCCGCTGATCTTCGGTTACGGTTTGCCATTGTTGTTTGGCCTCGTGATGGCGTCGGGCGTTTCCTTTCTGAGGAAGTTATTCGTTTTATTTTCCGGTTACCTTGCCGTGATGGTGATCCAGGTGTGGGGTGTGGTCTGGCAGTCGCTGAAAATGATGGCTTTCAATTTTGGCGAGGAAACCCGCCAGGTTGTCATGAACGCCGGAATTTCGGAAGAATTGATCGCTCTGTGTTACCAGTTGGGTGTTTTGATATTCCCGCCCCTGGTGCCGATTATCCTGTGGGTGCTGGCAAACTGGGAGTTGATCGAGCAATTTACAGGATGGAAACCCGGTATGGATTCGTGAAATGCGGGAACTGTGCGGCCGGCCCGACGGTCTTTGTAATCAGTGCAGGTCGTTCCGGGCCTGTCATGTGAGTTGCTGGATAGAGCTATAATCCAAGAGTATCAAAAACGCAAGGGACATTTCGTGCAAGCAATTGAACAACTGCAAAACAAAGAGGGCGAGAAAGCAGGCGCTTTTGAAGATGATGTCTGTGCCTACCTGATCGAGAGCGGCCGGCTGAAAAAGTCCGATCTCAAGCGTGCTGAAACGTTTCGTGACCAAAATGGCGGCAACCTGATCACACTGCTGGTCCGGCTTGGACTCGTGTCGGAGCGTGATGTAGCCGAGGCTGAATCCAGCCTGCTGGATCTGCCATTGATATCAACGGCGGACCTGCCGGATGAAGCGCCGGATATCGGGGAGCTTTCATTACGTTATTTGAAACATAACCTTTTGTTGCCGGTCAGTGTCACCGATACTGACATGGTTGTCGTCATGGCCAACCCAAGGGATGAACACGCACTCAAAGCGTTATCCATGGCAAGCGGTAAAAACATTCTTCCGCAGGTTGGAGTGGCCTCCGAAATAGAAAATGGAATCGAGAAGCTCTTTGGTGTGGGCCGCAGCGCCATGGGCCAGATTATCGATACGCTCGGCGAAGAAGACGAAGACCTTGAAGATGTCGAGCATCTTCGCGATCTTGCTTCGGAGGCCCCGGTCATCCGCCTGGTAAACCTGATTATGCAACGTGCGGTAGAGGCGAGGGCGTCGGATATCCATATCGAGCCGTTCGAAAACCGTTTGAAAGTGCGGTACAGGATAGACGGCGTGTTACAGGAAGTGGAGGCCCCGCCTGCGAGTTCCACCGCAGCCGTCATATCCCGTGTAAAAATCATGGCCCGTCTCAATATCGCCGAGCGGCGTCTTCCGCAGGATGGCCGGATCATGCACAGGGTTCAGGGTAAAGAGCTTGATTTACGTGTTTCAACGGTTCCCACATCTCACGGTGAGAGTGTGGTCATGCGTATTCTCGATCGTGAAAGCATAGTTCTTGATTTTGATTCTCTGGGCTTCGACGAGAACTTGAAAAAGGACTTTGTGAAAGAACTGGAGATGCCGCACGGCATCATCCTTGTCACCGGTCCAACCGGGTCGGGTAAAACGACGACTCTTTATACGGCACTCAGCCAGATCAATACCCCGGAAAGAAAGATCATCACCGTGGAAGACCCGGTGGAATATCAACTTGAGGGTATTAACCAGATACAGGCACAATCATCAATCGGTCTTGATTTTGCCCACGCATTGAGAGCGATTGTCCGCCAGGACCCTGATGTCATCATGATCGGTGAGATGCGTGATTTGGAAACGGCGCGAATCGCGATCCAGTCCGCGCTGACAGGTCACCTCGTGTTGTCAACTATCCATACCAATGATGCGGCAGGCGGTATCACCCGTATGCTCGACATGGGTGTCGAGGATTACCTTTTAACATCCACCGTCAATGCAATACTTGCACAGCGCCTGGTAAGAACTCTCGGCAAGGGGGCCAGGGAGGCCGTGCAATTACTGCCCGAGGTTGCCGCGGAAATCGGTTTTGGGAATTTTCTGGAACAGGACAGCTACACCGTGTACCGCCCAATACCTTCCCCGGAAAACCCAAGCGGTTACTTTGGCCGGACGAGTATCCTGGAATTGTTAAAGATGACGGATTCCATACGTCGTCTGGTCATGCAGCAGGCAACTTCGGGTGAAATTCATGACATGGCGGTCCAGCAAGGGATGCGTACCATGTACCAGGACGGCCTGATCAAGTGCTTGCAAGGTATTACCACACTCGAGGAAGTGCTTCGAGTGACCCAGGAAGCCTGATGCCGATATTTGAGTACAAGGCGGTTTCTCCTACCGGTGAAACCGTACGCGGGACGATGGAGGCGGCCTCTGAGAACTGGGTGATCGCCAAACTCCAGGAGGGCAGTAACATACCACTGTCGGTTAACGAGGCAGGTAAGGGTGGGTTCAGCCTCGATTTCCTCAGTCTCAAAAGACGGGGGATGAACACACGTGAAGTCGGGCAGTTCACGCAACAACTGGCTACCCTGCTTGGCGCCGGCCTGCCGCTTGACCGATCGTTGCAGGTTCTGCTCGAACTGTCTGAAAATGACCGCATAAAGCAAACCGTCAGTGCCGTGCGGGACCAGGTCAGGGAAGGCGGCAGCCTGTCTGATGCACTGGATGCTCAGCATGGATCGTTCAGCAGGTTATTCATAAACATGGTTCGCGCAGGTGAGGTCGGCGGATCTCTGGCGTCCACGCTGGATCGTCTTGCCGACTACATGGAGAGGTCCAAGGACCTGAAAGACAGCGTCGTATCAGCCATGGTTTATCCCATTATGCTGATGCTGCTGGCGGGTGGTTCGCTGGTCCTGTTGCTGGTTTACGTCATTCCCCAGTTCACCCCCATATTTGACGAACTGGGTGGCGACCTGCCCCTGGTTACAAAGATGGTTTTGGCGGTTGGCCAGGTCCTGCAAAACTTCTGGTGGGGGTTGATCGGCCTTGCCATATTGGGCGTGGCTTTGTTTCGGCGCATGCTGGCCGATCCGGTCAGGCGCCTGCGATGGGATACCTGGGTGCTGGGTTTGAGATGGGTGGGAGACCTGGTATCAAAAATGGAAATTGCACGTTTGGCGCGCACGCTCGGCACATTGCTGACAAATGGTGTGCCCTTGTTGTCAGGCTTGTCTATCGCCCGCAACGTCATGACCAACAGCCTGCTCAGGCAGAGCGTTGAGGCGACCACGCAAAAGGTTAAAACCGGAGGCGGGCTGGCCCATAACCTGGCGGAGACCGGGCAATTTCCCCGGCTGGCGCTACAGATGGTCAGCGTTGGTGAGGAAACAGGCCAACTGGATGTCATGCTGATGAAGGTCGCAGACACTTACGATAAAGAGGTGCGTTATACCATCGACCGGTTACTTGCAATTTTTACACCGGCAATAACCCTCTTGATGGCGGTCATGATTGGTACAATCGTCATGTCTGTGCTGATGGCGATCATGGGTATCAATGAACTGGTTGGCTAAGGACAAGGTCAAAAAATGCGCAGGCATTATATAGAGAACTGGCTGGTGGAAAATGATTACCGGTTTGAATCGCCAGGGGAACTGGCAGGAGACTTCTGTAATGAATTTTAAAAAGATCTACAAGACAGGCCATGGGGCACAGCGTGGATTTACGTTGGTTGAACTATTGCTGGTACTGGTTATCCTGGCATTGATCGCCGGCCTGGTATTACCCGGCATTATCGGCAAGGCAGAGAGTGCCAAGGCCAAGGCCGCCTCGTCACAAATCAGCCGGATTTCCATGTCCGTGGAAAGTTTCTACCTGGATACGGGCAATACGCCATCCTCACTCGATGAACTGGTCAGCGAACCATCTGGCGTAACGGGATGGAATGGCCCGTATATCAAGAACACCCTGCTAAATGACCCCTGGGGGCAGGAATATAACTACAAGGTGCCGGGAGAGCATGGTGATTTTGATATCTGGTCCTATGGCGCGGACCGTAAGCAGGGCGGTGAAGGCAATAACGCGGATATCACCAGTTGGGAATAAGTGTGGGTTCGCACTCTGAGCGAAAGTTGAATAAGTTGTGAAGTCACGACGCTCCCCTGGTTTTACCCTCGTCGAGCTCATGGTCGTGCTGGTCATTATTGCGCTCGTCATGGGTCTGGTTGCGACCTCAATGGCCCGCAGTGTCTCGGGCGCAGAGGCACGGGCTGCGTCCCGGAAGCTGGTGGCGTCTCTGCGTTATACCAGGGCCCGGGCCATCATCGACAAACAGGAACAGGTTTTTCAGGTCGATGTTGAAAACCGCAGTTACCAGGCGCCGGGCCGTGAGATGATCGAACTGCCTGAAGGTGTTGACGTGACGATTACCACCGCGCGCTCCGAGATCACTTCCGAAGCGGTGTCAGGTATACGCTTTTTCCCCGATGGCGGGTCTACCGGCGGCCATATCGAACTAACGGTCAATGACCGTGAATACCGGGTCAACGTTGCCTGGCTGACCGGAGAAACGAGGCTGGAGCGGAAAGAAGGATGAAAGTCCTTAAAAAACGGTCACCCAATACCTTCCCCGGGCTTTCACGGGGTTTCACGTTATTGGAGGTGATGCTGGCATTCGTTATTTTTGCATTGAGTTTTGCCACGGTGCTGCAGATCATGGCTGGATCCATGCGCAGCGTCGGGCGGGCAAATGACGATACGGAAGTCGCGTTGTTCGCCCAGTCGGTCATGGACATGGTCGGCACTGAAATTCCGGTGGAAGAGGGCGCATACAACGGCATCGGGATGGATCGCTATAACTGGGAGATGAATATTACCCTGTATGACTCGGGCGCGGAAGCCACTGAGCAGGGTATGAATACCCAGGAACTGGCTGAAATGACGGGTATTGAGTTGTACCGGGTTGACCTGTACCTGGATTGGGAAACCGGTCGAAGACAGCGGGACATCCACTTCAGCACCATCCACAGCGTCCTGGCAAATCGCCCATGAAAATTCTTGCGCACACGATACCTTTACGATCCAGTGCAGGTTTTACACTGGTCGAGTTGCTGCTCGCGGTAACCTTGATGAGCATCTTGCTTGCACTGACTTACAGCGGCCTGCGCGCGGCTACGAAGTCATCACAGCGTGGAGAAATTTTGCTGGCCGCCGGTGGTGAATTGCGGGCCTCACACCAATTTATTCGTCGCCAGTTAAACCAGATGCTGCCCTTGTCGTTTGCAATAGCGGAGGATGAACAGACCGAACGTATTGTTTTTGAGGGCGATCAAAGCCGCATTAAGTATGTTGCACCCATGCCTGGCTACCTTGGTTCCGGTGGCCCCCAGGTTCAGCTTATAGAGATAGTCAGCGATGGCGATGGCGAGTTCATGATCCAGTTCAGTCATGCGCTGTTGCAGGGTTTTACCGAAGACCGTCTTTATGACAGGGAACCGGTTATCCTGCTTGAGGGCGTCAGCTCCGCGGGTTTTGAGTTTCTCGGAAGGGATGAAGAGGGGGAGTTGACGGGTTGGAATGTGACGTGGGATCAACCCGAAATATTACCTGTCATGGTTCGTCTCGATGTTGAGTTTTCCGAGGAGTTGAACCTTCTTTGGCCCGACCTGGCGGCCGGTGTCAGGGTGGATGAACAGGCGCTGCAGGGTGTTGGCGTAAACCTGGGTCAACCAACCTATGAACAGAACATCAGGGACCTGATCAGGGGCAAGAGGACGAACGAGCAATGAACGGTAGCTGCCGGATAAATTCTCAACACGGCATCGCATTGGTGCTGGTATTATGGGTTTTGTTGCTGCTGACCATCACCACCGGATCATTTGCCTTGATGGCGCGCATGGACCGCCTGGAGGCCAACGTGCTGCTCTCAGGAACACAGGCACGGTTGAGCGCCGAGGCGGCGATTAACCTGGCAGTGCTGGCGCTGCGCGATCCCGAAGATGAAACCCGGATGCTTGCCGACGGCAGGATATATGAGCAGGAGCTGGATGGGGTTCTTGTGCAAGTCAGCGCCACGGATGAACGAGGCAAACTCGATATCAATGCCACGGATGAATTAACCCTGGCTAACCTGTTTACCGGCCATGGGATGGACCCTGTCGATGCTGAAATACTGGCTGCCGCCGTGCTTGACTGGCGTGATGAGGATGAACTGGAGCGTGTCAATGGAGCCGAGGAGGACGCCTATCTTGCGGCGGGTCTGCAACTGGGTCCCGCGAACAGGCCATTCATCATGACAGAAGAATTGCTGCAGGTTATCGGAATGGAATTCGAACTTTATCGCAAGCTGGAGCCTGGTATCACGGTATTTTCCAGGGCCGGTGAGCCTGATCCTGCATTTGCACCGGTAGAGGCGCTGATGGCGCTACCGGATATCACATATGAAGAAGCAGTGAACTTTGTACAGGAAAGAAACTCTCAACAACCTGGTGAGTCGCTCGGCACAGAACTGCCAAATGGCGTTGTGGTTATGGAACAAGGCAGAGGGGTCACGTATAGTATTCAGGCCAGGGCGACAATGCCCAATGGCGTTTGGGAACAATTACAAGCCACAATCCGGCTTGGGGGAACCCGTAGCGGCCGCCCCTACCGTGTTTTGCGTTGGCGCGAAGGATTTCAATACTAGGACCTTTTGACACCGATGGCGATCGCACTTAACAATACTATTCAGACTGTCCGCTACCGACTCACGAGTGGGCCTGCCGGCCAATTCTTCAAATGGTGGTCAGAAGAGCTTCGCAACGCGATGCCATCCCAATTGCGAGCGCGCATGCAATATGCCCGCCGTAAGTTGCTGATGCAGATGATTGGCGGGGAAATGGTTTTAAGCGTTGAGAATGACAAGGTTGTCCAGTCACTGGACTCCATTGCCAGCGACCAGGACCCACAGTTGCAAAAACAAAGAGTTCGGGAGATTTTGCAACAGCATGAGCTTGCTGAAGTCAACCGGGATTTACTCCTTTCAGAGTCGGTGGTCCTGAGTACGAATGTGTCATTGCCACTGGCTGCGGAGACCAACCTGAGACAGGCGCTGGCTTACGAAATGGACCGCCACACGCCTTTCCGGGCTGAAGAGGTATTTTACAGCTGGCGCATTCTCAACCGTGACCGTGAGGCCGGCCAGCTCCGTTTCGAACTGTATGTCACGCCGCGTCGGCCTGTGGAGGCACAAGTCGAACAATTGGCGCGCCTGGGTCTGCCACCCTCCGGGGTTGATGTCGTGACACCCGAAGGGCCATTGGGTATTAACCTGCTGCCTGAGGAAATGCGTCATCACGTAATTAATAAGCAGGTTCGTATAAATTGGGTGATTGGCGCGGTCACGGTTTTCCTGATGGTATTTGTAATGGCGCAGTCATTGTGGCTGCGTGAACACCAGTTGAAGGCCATTGGTGAGGCCATAGAAGACGTGCGAGCGGAAGCGCTTGCGGTTCAGCAAATCCGGAAACAGATCGATGACGCAAGTGAAGCCGCGGGTTTTTTGGAGGGGCGCAAGATTCAAAACGGATACAAGGTTGAGCGGCTCGCAGAATTAAGCCGCATCCTCCCTGATGATACTTACCTGGATCGCTTATCCATGCACGAGGAGACCACGCAGATGCAGGGTAAGTCAGGAAATGCCCAGAGCCTGATCGAGTTAATCAACGATTCTCCGTTTTTTGAGAATGCGTCTTTCCGGGGACCCACGCGTCTTGATAATCGCAGTGGCAAAGAGATTTTTGATTTGAACGCAGACAACTCAACAGAGGTCATGGAATGATCCAGGTTATTCCAGATCAACGCAATTCAAAGGCAACAGCCCTGATGTTGTTGGTGATTGCGCTACTGCTCGTCTATTTGGTGTTATTTCACTGGTTTGTCCTGCGCCACGTGGAATATGCAGAGGAAATTGGAGAGCTGCGCTCGCAATTGGGTCGCTTTCAGGCGGTTGCTTCGCAGCGTGAATCATTGCAGGCCGAGTTAAGCCGAATACGTAGTTCACAAAATGACGAGGGTTTGTTTTTCGAGTACCCGTCATTTGATGAAGCCGCAGCAGCCCTGTCCGGCAATATCGGAGACATGGTTCGTACACAGGCCGATGATTCTTGCCAGATCGTAAGTCGTCAACCGGTAAGGCCGCGGGTTCAGGAAAGGTTTCAGAAAGTCACCGTGAATGTACGTATGCGATGTGATGCAGAGGATTTTCTGCAGGTTTTATTCAGTATGGAGACCGGAATGCCGCTGATGCTGGTAGACGACCTGAATATTATACGGCCAAGAACCAACAGGCGAGTGCGCGGCCGGCAGGTGCAGGCGCAAGGATCACTGGATATTCGATTTAATGTATCAGGATACCTGAAATGAAGTGGCTGCAGGATAACCCGCTGGGAATGATACTTGCTGGCGTCAGTGGCGTTTTTGTGCTGCTTGCTTTGGGTATGGCGATTGTCTGGAACCTGCCCGTGTCGGTAGATGTTGATGAAGGCGGGTCCGGAACCGCCACCACAGGCCAGGTCAACCTGGCAGCCCGCGAAATTGGTGACCTTGACGATTACCGGGTTGTCAATGAAAAGCCGGTTTTCAACGAGTCCCGCCAACCGGTAATCGATGACCTTGATGATGAACAGCAGGGTGACGATGACTCGATTGAGATCACGGATGCACCCGATGTGAGGTTGACGGGTGTTGTCATATCCCCGAATTTGAGAATTGCATCACTGACTCCCGCCGATGGAAACCTGGAATCGGTCATGGCGAAAGAGGGGGATGCCTTGACGGGTGAGTTTATAGGTTGGCAGGTTACAAAGATAAATCCACGGGCTGTGACCCTGGAGTCACGTGATGGACAGTCACTGGAACTCGACTTGCAGGTTCACGACGCAGCCATCAAGGAACCGCCCAAACCCGTTGCTGCGGCACCTGCAACAGCGGCTGCCGCTGGGGACGGGCCCGGAGCGCAAGCAGCCGATGATGGCGAAGAGCCGTTGAGCAGGGCAGAACAAATACGCCAGCGAATTGCCGAGAGACGGGAAGAATTACGGCTCGAGCAGGAAGCGCAGCAATCTCAAAACAGGACGCAGGTTGCTGCGCCGGGTAAGGCAACTACGCCATCTGACTACCAGAGCGCGATTCGCGCGATGATGAAAAATAAATCGAAGGACGAAGGCAGTGATGATAAAAATGACGGATAGAGCGCGAAATACCGGGAGAACTACCAGATGAAATCACTGATTTATGCTGTGGCCATTCTGCTGGTGGTCAGTAGCTGCGCAACGGATACGGTACCAAGACGTGACCTTGATCGTGTACGTTTGGACATGTCAGAACAAAAAGAGTCCGAGGAGCCAATTTATACCTCTGATACAGATGCTTCGCAGGCAGGTGGTGTTGAAGACATCGAATTAACCTTTGGTGAAGGGTCGTTTATTAACGAGGATGCAGCGCGACGCAAACTCAGTGCGGTGTCGGAAGATGGTGAGATCGTACTGAATTTCGAGGGTGAATCACTGCAGTCGGTTGTTCACACAATTCTCGGTGAGGTTCTGCAGGAAACTTTTGTGATCGGCCCCGGGGTCAGTGGACAGGTTACATTTTCCACCTCCAAACCCGTATCCCGCGACCAGTTGATGCCCATTCTGGAGCTGCTATTGCGCTGGAATGGCGCGGCGATGGTTTTCACCGAAGGCCGCTACCATATTCTGCCGGTATCAGAAGCAGTCCGAGGCAACCTTGTACCCGTTCTGAGTAATCAGGACCTGGCCATGGGGTATGAAGTCAGGGTGGTGCCATTAAAGTACATCGGCGCCCTGGAAATGGCCAAAATACTGGAACCTTATGTGCGTGATGGCGCCATGGTGCGGGTTGATCCACTCAGGAGCATGATATTTCTTGCGGGCACCCAGGACGAGCTGCGTAACTATCAGCAAACGGTAGAGATTTTCGATGTTGACTGGCTGGCGGGAATGTCGGTCGGTATCTACCCCCTGGAAACTGTGGATGTGGAATCAATTACGACCGAACTGACGACCATATTCGGTATGGACGCAGAATCACCCCTTGCCGGTATGTTCCGTTTCGTGCCGTTGGAGCGATTGGCATCCGTTATGGTGATTACTCCCCAGGAAGCCTATCTCGAAAAAGCCCGCAAGTGGATTGAGACACTTGATCGCGGCGCCGCCGGTTCCGGCGTGCAGTTGTACGTCTATCGCGTAAAGAACCTCGAGGCGCAAATACTGGCGGATTACCTTTCCCAGCTATTTGGCGGGCAGACCTCGGCACCGAGGCAGAATACCAGCCGCGGCACGCTCGCGCCCGGTCTGCAGGAAGCACAGAGGAGTTCAATCAGTGACTTCAATACAAACCGCCAGTCTGCAAATGATCGAGGTTTGCAACCTGGCCGGAGCACGGGTAGCGTGGTTTCGACCGAAGAGGGAGAAATACGTATCACCTCCGTCATCGAAACAAACTCCCTGCTGATACAGGCGACCCAAAACCAGTACTCATCTATCCAGGCAGCCATTGAGCGGATTGACAGGGAACCTTTACAAGTGCTTATCGAATCACAAATCCTGGATGTTGAACTGACCGAAGACCTGGAGTTTGGCGTTAACTGGTATCTGACCAATAATCCGAACGCCATCGGCGGCGACGAAAATATTGGCGATGGTTTTGACACCCTGAACCTGGGTGGTGATAACAATTTTTTTGCCAATATCGTCGGCCCCCTGGGGAATGGTTTTATAAAGGCCACCATCAGCGCCCTTGATAGTGTCACAGATGTCCGCTCACTGGGTGCGCCGTCATTGCTGGTGCGAAATAATGCAACCGCGACGATCACCGTTGGTACCCAGGTGCCGGTGCAGTCCTCCAGCATATCCACCGGTGGTACCGGCAACGTCGTCAGTAGCGCGCAATACGTATCAACGGGTGTAACACTGACCGTTACACCCAGGATCAATCCGGGAGGGTTGGTATACATGGACGTGACCCAGGAAGTCAGCCGTCCTGGCGCACGCGACCCCAGCATTTCAGAAAGTGGCAACCCGCCGATCAATAATAAATCCGTAACCAGCCAGGTGGCTGTGCAATCCGGCCAGACGATTTTTCTGGGTGGGTTGATATCCGAGCAGTCGAGCAAGGGTCGCACCGGTGTGCCCTACCTGAACCGGATTCCGGGAATCGGGCGCTTGTTTGGGAGCACGAAAACAAATACAAACCGCAGCGAGACCATCGTCATGATTACGCCTACTGTCATTGAAAATACCAATGACCTGAAAACCGTTAGTGATGATATTCGCACCGAGTTTATGAAAATCCCCCCAATCAAACATGCCACTTTGCATAATGACGAGGAAGAAATTAAATGACGTATTATTCGGCTTACCGGCCTTTGCAGCTTGTGTTGGTGGCTTGCAGTCTCTTTTTGTTGTCAGCTTGCGCTGGCCTCATCGATAAAGAGAGTCAGATTGAGGAGAGGGTAACGGACCGTTGGGAAGCCTTGCTGTCTGGTAATCTTGCTGGAGCATACGAATACCTGTCCCCGGGTTATCGTTCAAGTGTTTCCTCACTACAGTACCAGCGCGCGGTTTTGACTCAGCAGTTAGAGTATAAAAGCGCAAAGTACGTCAAAAGTGAATGTGAAGATACGACGTGTGATGTCACGGTTTTTGTTGATTTCACTGTATATGGTGCAGTTCCTGGTGTAAAATCTTTCGATGGCTCTCGGAATATTGTTGAGTCATGGGTTCTGGTTGACGGTAATTGGTATATAGTGCCCGGGAAATAATTACAGGCATTGTCATTATTGATGTTTAACTTATTGCCTTGATACTGTATTTGTCGTAAGATTGCCGTGCAATTTTGCGTAAACTGTGTGTTTGAGTCGCCAGCCCGGCGGTTTTTTCACACGCTATTTATTTATAATATATGCCCTGTGTACACAATAGGAGTGTTGTAATGAACAGAAAAAATCTAACAGCAGCAGTACTTGCAGGACTGGCGGGAGCCGCCGGCATTGTAGGTTCGGCTCAAGCAGTCAATATTAATCCCGATGGCCTCGGCCAGGTTTTGATCTACCCGTACTACACAACCAACAACAACAACGTCACGCTTCTGTCAGTGGTTAACACCTCTGAAGATGCAAAAGCCGTTAAGGTTCGTTTCACGGAAGGCCAGAACACTCGCGAAGTGCTCGACTTCAACCTTTACATGTCAGCTTATGACGTGTGGACAGCATCTATTGCCTTGAACGATGATGGCAATCCTGAGCTGACAACCACGGACACCACTTGTACCGTTCCATACCTTTTCGGTATGGGTGGCAAGCAGGAGTTCCTGCCATTTGCATTGACCGATGGTGGTTCTACCAGCATTGACCGTGCCAAAGAAGGTCATTTTGAAATGATCGAAATGGGTACGCTGGTTGATGATGACGAAGGTTCAGCCAAAGCTGCTACGCACGTAAATGGCGTACCTGCAGACTGTGCCCAGTTGGTTGCAGCATGGACCGATCCTGACGATACCAAAGCTGGTGACGAAGGTTACTGGTTGATGGATCCGTTCTACGACATGGAAGCACCTAGCGGTGGTCTGTTCGGTGGTGCGGCAATTGTCAATATTGAAAATGCTAACATGGCCAGCTATGACGCTACGGCGCTCAACGGCTTCGCAACCGACGTATTTGCAAACGATATCCTTCACCAGGAGCCTGGTAGTGTTCTGCCTAGCCTGAATAGCGGTAACGTTTACAATGGCACCGTATTCCTCGACAACGGCGCTACCCTGAATTCAGGTGAGCTGGATCGTGGTGTTGACGCGGTTTCTTTTGTGTTCATGCATGATCAGATCATGAATGAGTACACAACGGAAGTTGGACCTCTGGCGCAAACCGAGTGGGTTGTAACCTTCCCGACCAAGCACTTCTACGTATATGCTCCAAGTGCAGGTGGTTCTGATGTTCCAGTTGCTCCATTTACATCAGTATGGGATTCAAAAGCTGATGATCCGACTGCCTGTGAAGTTGTACTTCTCGATACCCTTTGGGATCGCGAAGAGCGCACTTTTGAAGATCCGATCGTAACGGGTGACCCGGTACCGCCTATCGTTTCTCCGGCACCTCCAGGTGTGGTAGATCCTTCGGATCCAATCATTCCGTTCGAGTTGTGCTATGAAACCAGCGTCATCTCATTTGGTGATGCCGATCTGATTGGTAGTGCTTCACCGATGCTTGGTTCTGCCAACTTCCATAACATCGATAACACGGAACTTGGTTTCGAGTATGGTTGGGCCCGTCTGCAGTTGGATGACTATCCTTATGATTCCGATGAAAGTGGTTCCATTGATCCTGATGAAGAAGAGTACAGCCGCGCCGATTTGGGTGGTTTGAATGGTCTGCCAGTTGCCGGCTTTGCGGTACAGACCTTCAAGAACGGCTTCCTGGGTCAAGGTGGAAACACCATTGGTAACTACGGTGGTATCTACAAGCATAAAGCTACACGGAAGCAAGGTAGCGATGCTGGTACTGGCCCAGTTACAGAGACTCCAGATACGTAACAACTTGTTGTTACTAGATGTAAGGAAGGGGGCCGGTTATCGGCCCTCTTCTGTGTTTGGGTGTTTCAATTTATTAATTGTTTGTTAATTTTTTAATCAATATTTGAAGTACTGACCACTAAAACAAAAAAAAGCGGTACGCAAACCCAGGGCGGAATCAGAGAGAGAGGAATCATGCGAAAATTAAACGGAATTAAATGGCTTTTTGCACTAGCCCTTATAAGCAGTACGGCTAATGCGGATATCATCATAGACAATCAGTCGATACCAGGCTCAGATATTGATTCGATCAGTATTAGTCCTTCTACTGGCAACCTTTTTGTCACCACTGCACCGGGCTATATCGTTACGAAAGTGGTGGTAGGAGACGGGGTAGCAATTACCAATTTCACAGTATCGCCAAGTACAATTCTGGCAGGCGCCACTGCAACGATTAGCTGGAATACGGCAAATGCCGTTTCCTGCACGGCCAGCAACGGTGTTGGTGGCTGGGCCGGTTCCAATATTACTTTGCCCAGTGGTTCCACACCCATAACCACGTCAACTTTAGGCAGTCACCAATTCACCCTGACCTGCGAAGGCAGTGAAGTGGGTGATACGGCGACAAGTAATGTTGTACTAAATGTCAATTCAGCTAACGCTGTTGCTATAACAAGCTTCACCGCGTCACCTGCAGAGATTATTGAGGGTGGCACAACCACGCTAAGCTGGACGACCTTGAATGCGACGTCGTGTACGCCCTCCGGCGGCACAGGTGGCTGGAATGCACTTAACATCGGTGTACCGAATGGCAGTGCAGATATAACAATTGGCGACGCTGGAAATTATACGTTCACCCTGTCTTGCTCTGATAGTGAAGGTGGCCAGGATACTGTATCCAGCGTTGTAATAGTCAACCCCGAAAACCAGGTGTGCGACCCATCACCGCTAACTGGTAACATAGATTCCTGGAAGTCATTCTGGTTGGTGGACTTTCCAAAACCAGGCTATGACAATCGTTTTGCAACGGTACCCAGAACTGGTTATTACGCACTGGAGTTCAATACCGGCAATATCGTTTCAAACGGTAAGATCTATACCGTGGAAACAACGGTGACCGACGGTGTCAGGCTGGGAGCGTTCAGCCAGTGCCCGGGTGATTTTGATGTTGCTCCTGAGTGTGATTACATTTGGGGAATTGGCGGTGGTTTGAGCTGGGCTACTAACGGTGGAAGTGGCTGTCAACTCCAGCCAAACACAACTTACTACTTCAACTTGACGTTTACCGACGGTTTCGATTCTTCGTCATCTACTTGTAGTTCATCACCGTGTATTACAACGATACAACACGTCAATCGCTAAACGCTTGAAAGGTAATTGGAAGTCGGGTGCCCTAACGGGCACCCGGCTTTTTTTTACATACTGCAACACCTGTTAATGATCCGGA
>Ga0316201_10001537_pt1 | contig 15650 bp, 9 predicted proteins | sample CS6wburrow_MG_FD_204516 | JGI IMG/M metagenome (GOLD analysis project Ga0316201, IMG submission 204516) | Coastal sediment microbial communities from Delaware Bay, Delaware, United States - CS-6 worm burrow | ecosystem: Environmental > Aquatic > Marine > Coastal > Sediment | place: USA: Delaware... | reverse complement strand
ACGACCTCCGTCAGTTCATCGCTGCCTCCGTCAGCATCCCGGACGCGCTGTACGAGCGCCGTGTAGCGATCTGCGAGTGCCTGGTTCTGGTAGCCAACAAGAAATTCTGCACGGCGAGCGATGACATTATCGAGCGATTCCTCGCACGAGCCCGCCCCGGCGGGCGATATCCTGTCGGCCATGGCTTCCGGGTTCGATGCAGCCACCCGGCCCCAGTCGAAGGCCTGTTTGTTCTTCTCGATTTCAACACCGTTGAGCTCGATCGCGCGTTTCAATGCGTCAAGAGAGACAGGTACGAGACCTTTTTGCCAGGCACAACCGAGCATCATGACGTTTGCGTATATCGTATTGCCGAGCAGCTTCTCCGCGAGCGCATTGGCATCCAGGGTAGAGAGATTATTCTCACCAACGATGCGGCCAATGGCGCTGATTCTTTCCCCGGCCTGCAGATTCGCATCGCGGTGCCTGACGAAATCGGCAGTGGTCATTTCGGCGGTATTCAACACTGCTCGCGTGTGACCCTTGCTGTAGGCGACGGACGCCCTGGGTGACGAGCTGACAACGAGGTCGCAACCAATCAATGCATCGGCCCGAGCTTGCTCGATGCGCACCTGGTTAATGTTGGCGGGATCATCGGCGATGCGGATGTAACTAATTACCGTGCCGAATTTCTGCGCGAAGCCCATGAAATCAAGAACACTCGCACCTTTGCTTTCGAGGTGCGCGGCCATCGTGATCAGCTGGCCGACAGTAACCACGCCCGTGCCACCCACGCCCGTGACGAGCAAGTCAAAGCAAGTTTCAATGGATGGCAGATCAGGATCGGGAACGTTGGCCAGTTCCTCGACGAGGTTGCTGTTGTCACCCGATGCTGCCAGAAGCTTAATTGGCTCGCCCTCGACGGTAACAAAACTCGGGCAAAATCCGTTGACGCAGGAATAGTCCTTGTTGCAGTTGTTCTGGTTTATTTGCCGCTTGCGGCCGAACGGTGTTTCTTTCGGAATGACCGAAAGGCAATTCGACTCGGTCGAGCAATCGCCACAACCTTCGCAGACGAGGTCATTGATGACGACGAACTTTTTCGGGTCGACGAGCTTGCCGCGTTTCCGACGCCTGCGTTTTTCTGTTGCGCAGGTCTGCGCATAGATAAGAACCGTTACACCGGCGATATCACGCAGCTCGCGCTGGATTGCGTCCAGGTCTCTGCGATGATTAATCGTAGTGCCGGGCGGGTAGTCAGTCTCGTTGTACAGTTCGGGCTCGTCGGACACCAGGGCAATTCGCTGCACGCCTTCGGCGCGCACCGAACTCGCAACGGCAGGTACAGATATTGGACCGTCGACCGGTTGGCCGCCGGTCATCGCGACAGCGTCGTTGAAGAGGATCTTGAATGTGATGTTCGTATTGGCCGCGACGGCCTGTCGAATCGCAAGAGACCCTGAGTGATAAAACGTGCCATCGCCCAGATTCTGGAATATGTGCCGGCCGCCGTTAAACCTGGATCGTGTGATCCAGTTGACGCCTTCGCCACCCATCTGGAGCAAGCCTTCGGTTTCGCGATCCATCCAGCTCGCCATGAAATGGCAGCCAATGCCAGCCAACGCGCTCGAGCCTTCGGGCACTCGCGTCGAGGTGTTGTGAGGGCAACCAGAGCAGAAGTAGGGCATTCGGTTTGCCCCGTCGAACTTGATGATATTCGAGCCATCGGTGAGCAGTTGTTCCGCGCGGGCTGTCATGTTCAGACCCATAAACTCGGCATCGAGTCGGCGCGCGACGATCTGCGCGAGTTGTACAGGCGTCAATTCACCAGTCCAGGGCACCAGCCGGTCGCCGTTCTCATCCTGTTTACCCACCATTCGCTTTGGTTTTCTACCGGGGTAATCGTAGAAGTATTCCTTGAACTGGCTCTCGATGATGCCGCGCTTTTCTTCGACAACGAGGACTTCGTGTTTGCCCTGCACGAAATCGAGCGCGCCATGCGGTTCGAGCGGCCACACCATGCCGACCTTGTAGACATCGAGCCCGATACGCTTGGCTTCTGCCCTGTCGATACCAAGCATGCGCAGCGCTTCCATCAGGTCGAGATGCGCCTTGCCTGTCGTGACGATGCCGAAACGCGCGTTTGGAATATCAAAAATCTTGCGATCAATCGGATTGGCGGCGGCGAATGCCAGCGTCGCCGCCTTCTTGGCTTCGAGTCGTTCCTCGATCTGCGGTCCGGGCAGGTCAGGCCAGCGGTAGTGGAGACCGCCAGGCGGGATCTCGAAGTCGGGTACGACAAACTGCGGATACGCGGGCAGTTCGACGGACATTGCCGACTCGACCGTTTCCGAAATGGCCTTGAAGCCCACCCACATGCCGGAGAATCGCGACAGCGCGATGCCGTATAAACCGAACTCGAGAAACTCGGCGACACTGGCCGGATTCAGGTGCGGCATCATGAATGTCAGGAACGCGACGTCAGACTGGTGCGGCATCGAAGACGACACACAACCGTGATCGTCGCCGGCGACAACGAGCACGCCGCCATGCGGGGAACTGCCGTACGCATTGCCGTGTTTGAGTGCGTCGCCGGCGCGGTCGACGCCGGGGCCTTTCCCGTACCAGATGCCGAAAACACCATCGACGGTTTTATGGGGGTCGGTCTCGACCTGTTGTGAGCCGAGTACCGCAGTTGCCGCAAGGTCTTCATTTACGGCTGGCAGGAATTCGATCTGGTTTTCGTTGAGGAACGACCCGGCCCGCCATAGCTCCTGGTCGACTGCACCCAGTGGAGAACCCCTGTACCCGGAGACGAAGCCTGCAGTGTTCAATCCCGCTGCACGATCGAGCGTGCGTTGCATGAGCGGAATGCGAACGAGCGCCTGGGTTCCCGTAAGGAACACACGGCCCGATTCGCGGCGGTAACGGTCAATGAGCTCGTAGTTATCGAGCGGGTATTGGGGAATGCTGCGGGAGGGAGTCGCCATGCCGGGTATTTAATCCTAATTTCGGCGAAAAGGGGCACCCAATATCCCGAAATAACAACAAAAAACAGCATAAAAAACCGATAAAACAGGCAAAAATGGTAGAATAAACCAGTCTTGTGGCCTTTGGAGAAACAAATGCTCGGCCCGAAAGATCGCCGCATTCTCGCCGAATTGCAGCGCGACAGTCGGCTGACGAACCAGGAACTTGCCGACAAGGTCGGCATGTCGAGTTCCGCGACCTGGCGGCGCGTCAAAAGTCTTGAGGAGAGTGGCGTCATCGAACGCTACACGGCCATTGTCAATCCGAAGAAGTCTGGTTTCGGTCTCGCCTCGATGGTGCACGTATCGCTCGCCCGTCATGAGCAGACACACGTCGATCATTTCGTTCGCGAGGTGCTGCAGCATCCCGAGGTGCTGGAGTGTTTTGCGACCAGTGGTGAGGCAGATTTTCACCTGCGGGTGGTTGTCGAAGACATCGACGCCTACAATCGTTTCCTGGACGAGTTCATATTCAAACTACCTGGCGTATCGCAGGTTCGGTCGAACATCGTGCTCAAGGAGATAAAAGCAGATACTGCTTTGCCATTCAGATGAAACAACCCGCGAAAAATGCCTGGGTCAGACTGGCGTCCGAACTGATGCGTCGCCGGGTTTATCCGGTCATTGCAGCCTACGCTGTCGTCGCGTTTATCTTGCTGCAAATCGGCGAAATCACGTTTGGTCCTCTGGGTCTGCCGAACTGGGTGATGGTTGCCCTGATCATCGTCGTCAGCGTCGGTTTTCCTGTCGTTGTCGTACTCGCCTGGGTGTTCGACATTACGCCGACCGGTATCCGCCGTACGGGCACTCTTGCACTGTCCGACGACAAGCCGTCAATCGCCGTATTGCCGTTCGTCGACATGAGCCCGGACAAGGACCAGGGCTATTTCTGCGAAGGGGTTGCCGAAGAGATTCTCAATGCGCTGACAAAGATTCCGGAGTTGAGTGTCGCGGCTCGATCATCGTCGTTCCAATTCAACGCCGGAACAGGTGACGTTCGTGCCATGGGCAGAGAGCTGGGCGTCAAAACCATACTCGAGGGTAGCGTACGCAAATCGGCTGATCGTCTGCGTGTAACCGCGCAGCTCGTCAAGTCGTCGGACGGCTACCACCTCTGGTCGAAAACGTTTAACGAACAAATAGACGACGTATTTGCCATTCAGGACGAGATTGCAACAAGCATCGCCAACGCCTTGCTGGAAACGCTCAAGCCAGACGAACCGCTGGCGATTCACACGACATCTACCACTGATGTAAGCGCTTATGAGTACTATCTGCGCGGACGTCAGTTTTTCAAACGATTTCGCAAAATGGACATTGAGTACGCCCGGCAGATGTTTCGCGAGGCTATCGACATCGACCCCGAGTTTGCGCTGGCGTGGGCGGGGTATGCTGATTGCCATTCCTTCCTGGTTATGTATGTGGATCCTCAGGCCAGTTATCGTGAGGAGGCGAACACAGCCAGCAAACGTGCGCTCGAATTGGCCCCAGACCTTGCCGAGGCGCATGCATCACGCGGACTGGCGTGTCTCGTTTCCGAGGAGTTTGACGGCGCGGAGCACGAGTTCCGGAAGGCAATCGAACTGAATCCCTGCCTGTTTGAGGCGTATTACTACTATGCCCGAACACAGTTTCATCGTGGTGATATGCAAGCCGCTGCAGAATTGTTCAAAAAAGCGGCCGACGTCGATCCGACAGACTACCAGTCCCGCTGTTTGCGGGTGCAGATACTCAGAGGTGAGGGCAGGGTCGAGGAAGCAGTTGTAGAGGCGAAGGATGCGGTTGCTACCATTGAAAATCACCTTAAGTGGAATCCCGACGATGCGCGGGCGTTTTATCTTGGCGCCGGTTCGCTGATCGCATTGGGTGACCACGCACGGGCGAAACGCTGGTTGCATCGCGCGATCGAAATCGCCCCCGACGATTCAGTTGTTCTTTACAATGTCGCATGCAATCTCTCGATCCAGGGCGAGACAGACGAAGCGCTGGTGTACCTGGAAAGAGCCGTAGATAATGGCGCTGTCAGCGCAGCATGGATGCGAAATGACGAAGATCTCGCTAACCTGCGTGACGTTCCCGGATTCGCTAAATTGCTGCAGCGCGTCGAACAACTCTAAACCCCCTTGTCACCGGGGTTTTCCCTAATTAATCACAGATCAAAAGGCTTATGTGGGCATGGATGTAATGAAGTTTGCAACGCAAGTAACAGTCTGCATTGTGATGGTCCCTCTCCTGGTGAACGCCCAGGCGGGGGAATCTGAATCACGCAGACCGATCGATGAAATAGCGGTAACGGCACAGAAGCGTACGCAGCTGTTGCAGGAAACACCGGCTGCCGTCACGGCAATTGACGGCACGACATTCACGGTGCGCGGTATCACAACGTTGGCGGACGTACAGAATCTTGTCCCGTCCGTGCGCTTGCAAAAAGAGTCGGCATCGACCGAGATTTACATTCGTGGTGTGGGCTCGACACTCGACCTGCCCATGATCGAGCCGCCAAACGCTTACAACATCAACGGTGTCTATGTGCCGCGTGAAGTGACCTCGGCAACGCTCGTCGATGTCGAACGTATGGAGTTCCTGCCGGGACCACAAGGCACGCTCTACGGTCGCGGCGCCATTGGCGGTGTGATCAATACGATCACGGCACGGCCCGGCGATGAGTTTGAGACCAGGGCGACGGTTGAGGCTGGCAACTACTCGCATGTACGAGCGACGCTGACACAGAGCATTCCGGTCAGCGACAACGTGAGCCTGCGCGGTTCGCTGAGCTATCTCGATCGAGACGGCTACCTGAAGAGTGGCGCGGATTCGGCAGACGACCTTGCGGCATTTCTCGCGCTGGAAGCGTCGCCTGGCGATTCCGTAACCATCCACTTGTGGGGCCACATAGAGAGCCGGGACGGTTATGCAGCTAATCTCCTGAGCAAAGGCAACCTGACAAACCCGAAGAGCCAGGCATTCCCGAACAAGGATCCGTGGGATGATCGGCTACTCGGCGACCTGGAGCCGTTCGCGACACTGGGCCCTATCGACGCGCAAAGTCGGGAATGGGACACGACGCTGATCGGCGCAGAGGTGAACTGGGATATCAACGAGCGACTCTCGCTAACTTACATTCCGTCATACCTCGACTTCGACTGGCAACAGGGTTACTGGCTGACCCACAAGAACGGGGACTTCAACGAGACCATTGATCAGCAGACGCACGAGCTTCGCCTGGCTCATGACAATGGCGGTGCGCTGACCTGGCTCGGTGGTTTGTACGCGTACCAGATCGAAACCACGGGCCAGTTGTTCATCCAGTTTGGTCCGGACGAACTGTTTCCGACATCGCCGCCGGGTTTGTGGCTGGACGCGAGCGACGTGCGCGATCACGAACTGAAGGGAACGGCGCTATTTGGTGAAGCGCGTTACGCGTTTTCCGAAGATCTGCGCATCGTCGCCGGCGGACGTGTTTCGAATGACAAGCGTCGCGGCTCGGGCTTTCAACCGGATATCGTTGTCGGTCCTGCGATCAGCGAGGACCCGGTTGCACTGTTCACGGGTGTCGCGCCATTAGCTTGGGCGAACAACGAATCCTGGGATCATGTTGACTGGAAACTTGGCGTCGAGTTTGACAGAGGCGATAACTCGTTCCTGTATGCAACGGCACAAACGGGGTTCCAACCGGGTACGTTTGACGTGTTTCCGGATGCGGTGACCGAAGCATCGGAACTACTGTCGTTCACCCTTGGCGCAAAAAGCCGCCTTCTTGACGGGCATCTCGTGTTCAACAACGAGGTGTTCTACTACATCTACGATAATTTGCTGACGCAGGCATTCAATGCCGCCACTGGCACAAATTTCCTGACCAATGCCGACGTGAAGATCTATGGCCTGCAGTCCGATCTCGTGTTCGCGCCGGCGTCGATGGAGAACACCAGCTTCTCGTTCTCGCTCGGCTACCTGCATGGTCGTTACGACGACTTCATCGAGGATTCACTCGATGTGTTTAATGGCAATCAAATGCAGAACGCCCCTGACTGGACCGCGACATTAGGTATCGTTCACGACTGGACGCTATCCTCCGGCGCGTACATTCGAGCGGACCTGAGTTCGCGTTACGAGAGCGGATTCTGGGGTGACTTCTCACATTCAACGGGCCTGTACCAGGCCAGTTACACGAAGACCGACCTGGCGCTGACCTGGCACTGCGGCAGCGGTAAGTGGTCGGCAGGACTGTGGGCGAAAAACCTCGAAAACTCCGATGTGCAGTCGGCTGCTGCAACCGGCAATCCGATTAGCGATCCAGGGCCTGGAGCGCCGTTTCTGGAGGCCCCGAGGACTTACGGGCTGAGAATCACGCTAAATCTGTAGCGCCCGCGCAACATATGGTCATTATGTCACTGAAGTGTGACCTGATCGGCATAGTAGTGCTAATCCAATCGACTACTGTGTGCCCTGCTATGGACATATTTTTTGGAGATTTACGATGAAAGTTTCACGTTTTATGAATCGTTGTGGCGTTGCGACACTTGCAGCACTCTTGCTCACGCCGGCGGCTTATGCCGATTCCGGTTTCTTCGTTGGCGGCGCCTACGGCGACGCTTCTTTTGACGCCGACAGTTTTTCCAGTTTTGATCAGGACAGTGCGCCTTACAAGATCATGGCTGGCTACATTTTCGACATGCCAGTCTTCGATATTGCTATTGAAGCGGCTTACAACGATTTCGGTTCGCAGGAAGGCGACGTGCTGCTGGTACCGGCTGAAGTTGACGCAACAGGCCTCAGCGCGTTCGTTGTTGGCGGTTTCGACTTTGGCATATTTGGCATCTTCGCCAAGGCAGGCATGGTGTCCTGGGATGCAGATCTCAACATCGGCGGCCTGAAAGACTCTGACGATGGCACTGATCCGGCCTACGGAGTTGGAGCGCGCTTGATGTTTAGCTCACTCGAAGCACGTCTTGAGTATGAAGTGTTCGATTTCGACGACGTCGATCTCGACATGGTCTCGCTCGGTCTGATCTGGCGTTTCTAAGCCATCAAGGCAGCAGGACCGTAGAACCCGTCGTCAGGCGCGCCTCGATATCGAGGTGCGCCTGCGCGGCATTTCTTAGCGCATAGGTTTGTCCAATGCGCACCTCCACGCCGCCTTCCAGCGCGGCAAACAATTCATCGCAAGCATTTAGCAATTCTTGCCGCGTTTCGATGAATGCGAACAGAGTTGGGCGCGTCACATACAATGACCCACGCTTCGCGAGCTCCAGTGGCGAAAACGGCTCAACCGGCCCCGACGCATTACCGAACGACACCATCGTGCCGTGTGGTCGCAACGAGTCGAGTGACGCCATGAATGTATCCTTACCAACCGAATCGTAGACGGCGGCGACGCCGCGGCCGTTCGTTAGCTCTTTCACCCGTGTCGCGATGTCATCGCCGGCCATGACGATGTGAGCGCAACCCTGCGACTTTGCCAGCTCGGCTTTTTTATCGGTACTGACAACACCGATCACGGTCGCACCGAGCTGATTTGCCCACTGGCTGGCGAGCGAACCCACGCCACCTGCGGCTGCATAGAGCAGAATCGGATCACCTTGCTGCACTCGATAACTACGCCGCAAGAGGTACCAGGCCGTGAGTCCTTTGAGCAACACTGCCGCCGCCACCTGGTCAGAGATGCCGTCGGGAATCCGAACCAGGCGCGATGCGTCGAAATTGCGGTGCTCGGCATACGAACCGATCGGCATACCGGTATAGACGATTCGATCTCCCACCGCGACGTCGGTGACGCCATCGCCGACCGCCTCAACGATGCCCGCCGCTTCGCTGCCGAGACCCACCGGCAGGTCCATCGGGTACAAACCAGTACGGTGATAAGTGTCGATCAGGTTGAGGCCGATCGCGGTATGGCGAATCTGTGCCTCTCCCTCGCCAGGTTCGGCGAGCTCGACTTCTTCCCATTTCAGAACCTCGGGCCCACCGTATTCATGTATGCGTATCGCGTGCGTATTCATGTGCGATAGGATAGCCGACTTGCAACGAATTACCCGGAAATTTGTTCAGGCAGCTTGCCTGCTCGCCTGCCTCCCTGCGCACGCCGAAGAGATCGAAGAGATCCTCGTGACCGCGGTGCGTCGTGCTGTGGTGGAGGAGCAACTGTCGGTCGCGCTGGAGACGCTCGATGCTGAACAGGTGCGCCAGAGCGTGCTGCTGACCGATGCACTGGCCAATGCGACTGGCGTGCACCTGCAACAGACAACCCCCGGGCAGGGCGCCGCGGTCGTACGCGGGCAAAAAGGCTCGGCGGTCTTGCATCTTGTCGACGGCATGCGACTCAACAACGCGATCTTCAGGAGTGCGCCAACGCAGTATTTCGCGCTCGTTCCCACGGTCGCCGTTGAGCGTATCGAGATTCTGCGTGGCACACCGTCATCGCTGTACGGTTCGGATGCCATTGGCGGCGTGCTCCAGGTCATCACCCGCAGGCCAGAATTTGAATCGACGAGCGTTAGCTCACGTGGCGAGGTGTTCGCGTCAGCGAATACGGCTGAGCGCAGCCGAGTGCTCGGCGGGACCCTGGACATCGGGACCAGCAGGCTTGCAACGTCACTCAGCCTCGAGTTCGCTGATATAGGCGACCGGCGAATCGGAGGTGGGGATCGCATCAAGCCTAGCGGCTACGAATCGCGTGCGGCCCGATGGCTGGTGGCCGGGACACCGGCTGCGGACAAATCCTGGTCACTGGATCTTCAGTACCTTGAGCAGCCCGACACGCCGCGCGTGGACGAGCTGGTGGCTGGTTTCGGCCAGGTCGAGCCGTCTTCATCGGAATTCTTTTTCAAGCCGAACAGACGTTCATTCGTACATGGGGATTATCAGTCTTTGTCCGGTCCTCTCGGCCTCGACTGGGATCTCGACGTCGCGTGGCAACGCATCGATGATGACCGGCAAACACGAGACTACCTTGCGTCAGACAGGACACTCGAGAAGAACCGCAGTGATCTGTACGGGCTCACGATAAGCGGAAGCAAGCGCACCGATCGCGGTTCATGGATCGCTGGTGTGGATATCCATCATGACGAGGTCTCAAGTCTGCGAATCAGTGAAGACATCGTTGACGGTCAACGTACTGTCGTTGCGCCGCGTTTCCCCGACGGATCGAGCATGCAACTTCTGTCCACTTACGGCAATGGCACCTGGACCGTCGGGGAACGACATGCGGTGACCGCGGGAATGCGACTGAGCGATGTGCGCACGCGGCTGCCGTCCTCGCAGATTCACAACACCGAAATTAATGGCGACATCGGCTGGGTGGCGACCATCAACGAGCTTTGGCAATTTACGAGTAACCTCGGCTATGGGTTTCGTGCGCCGAATATTTTCGACGTTGGAACGCTTGGCAATCGTCCCGGCAATCGATTCAATATTCCGAACGCCAACCTTGAATCCGAGCACGTGGTTCATGCCGATATCGGTGTCCGCTATCGCGTAGGTGGCAATGAGTTCGAGGTGTCTGCCTACGCAATGCGCTATCGCGACAGGATAACGTCGATATCAACCGGCGGCGTGACGCCGAGCGGCAGAGACATTACGCAAAGTGTCAACGCGTCGGAGTCTCGCGTGCAGGGCATCGAAGTTTCATTGCGTGTCGAGGCAGGAATAAGTTGGACACTCGACGGAAACGCCACATACACACGAGGCGAGCAACAGGTTGCGGGCATGGGGATCGAACCGGCGGACCGCATTCCGCCGTTGAGTGGCAGAGTCGGCATGACTTTCGACCCGGAATCGTCCTACACGATCGAAGCATGGGCGAGTTTCTCGGCAGACCAGTCACGGCTGAGTAACCGTGACATCAGGGATTCGCGCATCGACCCGGAAGGGACGCCTGGTTGGGCCAGCTTTGCTGCGCGCGCCACCTGGACACCCGCTGCAGACTGGGTGCTGGCACTTACATTCAGCAACATGCTGGACGCACGTTATCGCGTGCATGGCTCCGGCATTGACGCCGTCGGGCAAAACATAGCGATCTCGGCCAGGTGGCGCTGGTAAGCGCCACAGCTTCGTGCAGGTCATGAACGCCTTAGTGCCGCCAGCCCTGGCTACATGACGCCGTAAGCAAGCATTGCATCGGCGACTTTGACGAACCCTGCGACATTGGCACCCTTGACGTAGTCAACAACTCCGTTGTGGTTCCCGTACTCGACGCATTGCTCGTGAATGCCCAACATAATCGCACGTAGACGCGTATCGATATCCTCGCGTGACCACGACAATCGCATGCTGTTCTGCGACATTTCCAGACCCGATGTCGCCACACCGCCAGCATTCGCAGCCTTCCCCGGCGCATACAGGATGTCGGCTTTCTGGAGCGCATCTACGCCCCCGTGGGTCGTCGGCATGTTCGCGCCTTCTGCTACGGCAATGCAGCCATTCTTTATCAGCATCTTCGCATCATTTTCGTCAAGTTCGTTCTGCGTGGCGCAGGGTAATGCGAGATCGCCGGGCACAGACCATGGTCGTTTTCCCGCATGAAATTCGACACCGAACTCGTCCGCATATTCCTGCAGTGAGCCACGGCGATTCGTCTTGAGGTCCTTGATGTACTCAAGTCGCTCGGTATCGATGCCGGAGGGCTCATGAATGAACCCCCTGGAATCGGACATTGTGATTACTTTTGCTCCAAGGTCTATGAGTTTTTCGGTCGCATGCTGTGCGACATTGCCGGCGCCGGATATGAGCGCTGTCTTACCATCGAGCGTTTGCCCGTGATGTTTTAGCATGTCATCCAACAGGTAAACGCAGCCGTAGCCGGTGGCTTCGACGCGTATCTGGCTGCCACCGTAGCTCAGGGCTTTGCCCGTCAGCACGCCGGTGAATTCGTTCTCCAACCGCTTGTACTGTCCGAACATGTAACTTATCTCACGCGTACCGACGCCAATGTCACCAGCGGCAACATCGGTGTTCGGCCCAATATAGCGGTGCAGTTCCGTCATGAAAGCCTGACAAAAACGCATTATCTCGCGATCAGATTTGTCCTTTGGATTGAAATTGGAGCCGCCTTTGCCGCCGCCGAGTGGCAATCCCGTCAGGCTGTTCTTGAATGTCTGTTCGAAAGCGAGAAATTTGAGGATGCTCATGCTAACGCTCTTGTGAAACCGAAGCCCACCCTTGTACGGACCGATCGCGTTATTCCACTGCACCCGGTAGCCGCGATTCACACGGAAATTTCCCTTATCATCCTCCCAAACGACGCGGAAACTGATTATGCGGTCAGCTTCAGTCAGTCGCTCAAGTATGCGAGGCTCTTTGTATTCGGGATGCGCCTCGATGTAAGGGATTATGCTCGCCGCTACCTCGCTGACGGCTTGCAGAAATTCAGGCTCATTTCGATTCCGGCGGGTGGCGCCTGCCAGGAAATTCTCGAGAAGAGCCGATGTATCACCCACGCTTCTCATGCTCGAATCTCCTTAAAATTCGCCAATACCGCCCGTATACGACGAGTTGTGTTGTGATGCAATACGTTACTTCACTGATGCCCAGTGCGCGTCGGTGGCGACCATTGTCAAAACATCGTACTGCGCGCAAACCTCACCATCCTGGTTCGTGACTTCGGCATCCCAGCGAACTTCGCCATAACCGGTGTCGCCACGCAGTGTCTTCTGTTTGCAGGTAAGCCGCACCTGCAGTGAGTCGCCGTAGTTAACCGGTTGCAGGAAGCGCAGGTCGTCGACGCCGTAGTTTGCGAGTACCGGCCCGAAGTCCGGATCGACGAACAAACCGGCAGCAAATGACAGGATCAGGTAGCCGTGTGCGACACGTCCCTCGAAGAACGGGTTTCTCGCTGCGTCTTCTTCGTTCATATGCGCGTAGAAGTTGTCGCCCGTGAACTCCGCGAAATGGTCGATATCCTCGAGGGTCACTTCGCGCCTCTCGCTATTAAAGGTGTCGCCGAGTTCGAGTTGTTCAAACGTCTTTCGAAACGGATGCACACCCGGGTCTTTCTCATCGGCACCGCGAATCCAGCGATGACCGATATGCGACAGTGTCTCCGGCGATCCCTGCAGCGCCGTGCGTTGCATGTAGTGCAATACGCCGCGAACGCCACCCATTTCTTCGCCGCCACCGGCCCGTCCAGGTCCACCGTGCACGAGGTGAGCCAACGGAGAGCCGTGCCCCGTCGACTCGGCAGCGCAATGACGGTTAATAATGACCATGCGGCCGTGGTACGCGGCTGTACCGAGCACGAGCTCACGGGCCACATCATTGTCGTTTGTCACGATGGAACCGGCGAGACTGCCCTCGCCGAGGCGTGCAAGTTCGATGGCTTCATCAAGTGAGTCGTACGGAAGCACCGTGCTCACCGGACCGAACGCCTCAACCGAGTGCACGGCCGACGACGACAGCGGCTTTTGACAGTGCAAGAGCGTCGGCATAAAGAACGCACCCTTGCTCGCATCGGCATCGATGAGGTCGAAATCATCATTGCCACCAAACACGATCTCGGCGTCGGCCGATAATTCAGCAACTCGTTCACGCACTTCCCTGAGTTGGCCCTGGCTTGCGAGTGCACCCATATCGACATCCTTGATGCCAGGATTTCCGATACGTATTTCTCCTAGTGAGGTCGAGAGTGCTGTTACGACATCAGCAGCGATATTCGACGGCGCGATAATGCGTCGGATGGCCGTGCATTTCTGCCCGGCCTTGGCTGTCATCTCTCGTGTAACTTCCTGAATATAAAGGTCAAATTCAGGTGTTCCGGGTTTCGCGTCCGGGCCGAGGATGGACATGTTGAGCGAATCCGTTTCAGCCGTGAAGGCAACGGACTCGCTGACGACGCGCGGGTGTGCCTGCAGCATTTCCGCAGTGGTTTTCGAACCGGTAAATGCGATCGTGTCCTGGCAGGTCAGGTGGTTGAACAGATCACCGACTCCGCCGCAGATCAACTGCAGGCTGCCTTCTGGAAGGATGCCCGACTCAATGATGCGCCGAACCATCAGTTCGGTCAGGTAGGCGGTACTCGACGCGGGTTTGACGATTGCAGGCACGCCGGCGAGCAGCGTCGGTGCGAGTTTCTCAAGCATTCCCCAGCACGGGAAGTTGAACGCATTGATGTGAATCGCGGCACCCAGTTTTGGCGTAAATATGTGCTGTCCCACAAACGTGCCATTTTTCGACAGCCACTCCGGCGCACCGTCGAGATAGACATGATCGTTTGGCATCTCGCGGCGGCCCTTGCTCGAGAACACGAACATCGTCGAGATCCCGCCATCGATATCGGGCCAGCTGTCCTTGCGCGTAGCGCCGGTCTGCGTCGACAACTCATAGAACTCTTTCTTGTGCTCGTTCAGATAGATCGCGAGTGCCTTGAGCATGTCGCCGCGCTCATGGAACGTCAGTTTGCGCAAATTGGGGCCGCCAACGGATTTGGCATGGGCAAGTATGGCGCCGAAGTCGAGGCCATCGCTTGAGATGGTCGCCACGGGCTCGCCGGACACGGCTGATGTGAGTACGCGTCCGTCTCCGCCGCCCTCGACCCATCGATCCTGTACAAGATTTCCAAGTTTCATAAGGGGATACACAAGGAGGATACAAAAAAGAAGTGGATTTGAGAAAATCGGTATCACAATATACGGTCAGATGCTTCTGGCGCAAGCGCGACACCGATGACCATCGAATCTGCAAGCAAGAGCCTGGTAGCCGAATTTCGTGCGCGAAGAACGCTGCGCACGGGGTCGCTGATCACGACCGTGTTCGGCGACTCGATAGCGCCACGCGGTGGCGCAGTGTGGCTTGGCAGCCTGATCATGGTCATGCGGGAATTCGGTATCAACGACAGACTGGTTCGTACTTCGGTTTTCCGGCTCGTACAGGACGGCTGGCTGCAGTCCACCCAGATAGGGCGTCGCAGCTACTACAGCCTGACCGGGGAGGGTCGCGAACGCTTCGAGCAGGCGACGCACAAAATCTACGGTGAACCGGCATCCAGCTGGGATGGCGAGTGGACCACCGTACTGCTGTCGACGATCGAGGGTGCGCAGAAAGACGCCGTACGCAAGGAACTCGGTTGGCTCGGGTTCGGCGCCTTGTCGCCGAGTGTTCTGGCCCATCCATCGCCCGACATGGTCGATCTCGACGTAACCCTGCAGCGCCTGGGCGTTGCCGACAAGCTCGTCGTCATGTCGGGTAAGACGGTACGCAATGAGGCTGCAATGCGCGGCCTTGCTCAGGCCAGCTGGAATCTGGCGGATATCGAAGAGCGCTACGCAGGCTTCGTAAAGCGCTTCCGACCATTGATCGCCGCACAGGTAAAAGACGCAAACGTGTCGCCAAAATCCGCGTTCGTGGTCCGAACGTTGCTGATTCAGGAGTATCGCAAGGTTTTGCTGCGAGATCCGCAGCTGCCGGCAGATCTGTTGCCTGAGGGCTGGCACGGCACCGCGGCGTATCAACTGTGCCGGAACCTTTACATCGCTGTTCACCGCCAGGCTGACGCCTGGTTATCCGAGGTGATGGAGACTGCGCAGGGGCCGTTGCCACCGCCGGCTGCGGCATTCATGCAACGATTTGGAGGATTGAGCTGATGGAGCCACTCGAGCTGGCGCGCGCATGCGCTGACAGGATGTACGCGAATGACACGGCGTCCAAAGCGCT
>Ga0316201_10001536_pt1 | contig 15657 bp, 16 predicted proteins | sample CS6wburrow_MG_FD_204516 | JGI IMG/M metagenome (GOLD analysis project Ga0316201, IMG submission 204516) | Coastal sediment microbial communities from Delaware Bay, Delaware, United States - CS-6 worm burrow | ecosystem: Environmental > Aquatic > Marine > Coastal > Sediment | place: USA... | reverse complement strand
CATCAATACCTTGTGGACGCATGCGATTATTGCACTCATTTAAAGCCGTCATAAGTTCGGCAACATCTGATTGCCGCGCCCCTATGAATTCTGGCATCGGGTCATTATTATGGTCTCGTTCTCCTAAAAAAACGCCATCTTCTCGCCAACCAACTTTTGTGAAACGATCATCCCCCAGCAAAATGCGGTGCAAGCGCCACATTTCAGTTTGATTGAGAGGTTTTTTACCGGCCTGCAAAACAGCTTGCCCCCATCGTTCTAAACGGCTGCGTGGAGGACGCTCTCCTTCAATAGCAAAACTTGCGCGGCTGTCTGCAAGAAGCATGAAACTGGCAGCACGTGATATAAGTTGTTGGCTTGTCCGGCCTACTATACTTTTAGCCTTATTCTCCAAGTCCAAATTGACAAAAGTTTGTAATGCTTCTGTCTTACGCACGATAGGACAAAAGCTATTATTACCAAGCAAGTTATCTCTTACACGATGGCGCTGCGATAGTTTAGAATCGCTTGTAAAGTATTTACCTGCATCAAGCGCATCCACAGCACCCACTTGTGACGCATCTTCCAAATCAAGGATATTGCCTGTAAGGAATTCGTAAAAAAACCAAATGCGGCGGGCAATAGCTCCAGTTGGTGTTAAACGTATATATGTTTCAATATCCTGTGCAGGAATTTTTTCAAAGACGCGCTTTAAAATTAGCAAATCAATATTTTCATGTTTTAAAGCAAAGGAAATATGATCGAGAGCATTATCACTAGGAGCATAACGCTTATCAAACACAAGCCATTTACCATTATGCCTTTGCGAACCACTAATGTGCTTTTCTGAAACGCAGCACATTTGCCTGACAGGGGCATTTACCTCCAAAGCATGAACAAGTGCAGACCAGCCTACAAGGCCTGTATTTTCTGGTAATGGCTCATCTTGAAAATAAGCTGGAGTATTCAGATTCAAAGTCATTTTATCGAAAAGCCTTCACGAAAATCGAAAAGTGCAAATAATTATACACTTATATCGAAAAATACTATCAGAAAACAACGTCGAAAAACAATAACAAAAATCGAAAAACACAAATTTTTTACTAAAAATATCGAAAAATAGATAAATATGCGCAAGATCGCATAAAACCAAGTTATCGGATATAGCGCATAAAAAAAGCCACAACGCCCAAGATTTCAAGTGTTCACGCTTACTATGCTCTTATGAGCAAGAGAAACAAAAGAAGCCCCATTCCGTACTCGTTGCGCCTATCTCCAGAAGAAAGAGAAAGGCTGGATTATGATGCTGGAGACCTGCCTCTTGCTACCTATATTCGCTCTCGCCTTTTCGATGATCCAACACCACGTAAAAGGCGAATGAAGCGTCCAGTCAAAGACCATAAACTCTTGGCAGAACTTATTACAAAGCTCGGTGCATCGCGGATAGCAAATAACCTCAACCAGCTTGCTCGCGCTGCTAACTCTGGCTCCCTCTTACTTATGCCCGAAATAGCGGCATGTCTTGGCGACATTACCGTTTTTCTGTGCGTGCTCAAGCACACGAAGCTTACGCTTGAATTCTCTTTCTTCTGTTTTCGTCATAATGGACCTCCATGTGTTTAGGTTTTACACGAAGTGTCCAAGAGGTCCCTGCATTTCTACACCCCTATTATGATGGGAAGGTATTGAGAAGGTGCAGCGTTATAGGTTGGAACAAAGTTGATTTTGTTCGTCAGGGCAAAGTGCTTTTGAATTTCTGTGTAGGTTGAAAAGAGAGTAAGGCGCCCGCATATTAATACTAGCGGTTTAATACATCATGGCGGTAACTGTTTGCGACTTCTGCCGCTTCTTCAATCAAGTCATTTTCAATTCCGAGCTCCCGCAGCGTGTCTTTAAAATGACTGATAAAAATATCAACATGTTCATCATTTAGGCCTTTGGAAATTAGAGGCGCATGTTTTGAGCGCATGTATTCTCCACTGTAATTTCCGGGGCCACCGAAAGCTACTGTCATAAAGGCTATTTGTTTCTGTGCTTGCTTATCTGGATTCACATTTTCAAAAAATGGGACAAGCTTCTCATCGTTAAAAATCCGATTGTATAAGTTATCTACTGCTTCATTAATTGTATGTCTTCCCCCAAGTCGCTCATACAAAGAATTTGGATTGATGCTCATCTATTATATCTCCTGTCTTTTTTATTATTGCATTATATTTTCCTACATGACCAAGCTTTTTTACAGTGGCGACTCCCTCTTTGCAGCAATTTCTCTATAGTAGACTCATAGACTACGATGCAGGGCATAACAACACTATCCCTTTGCCCACACTGACTGCACTCAAAGCGCAGCTCTTATAGACAGGTGCTCCCCTTCCCTTCATAAGCCAGTTCATAGGCCTGCACGATTCTGGAGATTGAACAAAGGGGGCAGCAACACGGCCCAGAAAATTGATCTTCTCGGTTTCATGCTTTGTTATGACGCTAAGTTATGCAGGCCTAGAAATATCTACCCGCGATGTACATACGTCCCCATTATATAAAAATGAGCTTGCATTAACTACAGAATCATAGACCGAAAGCTTACAAACAAAGCCCTTGCAGCAAAAAAAGGAAGCTGTATATTGCCTTTATGGGATGCACTTGATACATAAACCGAAGCTTTTCATATTTATGTGAAGCCCTTATGAGATAATCGAGGTATTAGGCATGCGCTTAAAGATCTTCCCCGCTTTTTTTATTTTCCTGATGGTTTTTTCATTTCCTGCCCTTGCTGCTGGTGATAACACGTATGGCTACACGGACCAATTTATAAAAATGCTCTCTGAGCCTGGTGCTAAGGGTGACGGAGCCGTAAAACCCTACTTATTGCGTATGAGGGATCGTGTCCGTATTTCCGTTTTCGGCGTCGAAGAGCTTTCAGGTACATTTCAGGTTGATGATAATGGCATGATTACCATACCGCTTTTGGGCGTTGTAAGAGCCACAGGGGTAAGCACAAATGCGCTGCAAGTCAGCATCACCAATCGTCTTGTTGATGGCGATTATTTTAATGACCCCAAAGTCACGATTAAAATTGTAACGCTTAGACCTTTTTACATCCTCGGTGAAGTTGATGAGCCGGGTAGCTATGAATATAAGCCTGATCTGGACGTCTTTAAAGCAGTTGCGATTGCCGGTGATTATACGCCGCGCACAGTCGAAGATGATGTGGTTATCATCCGCACTGTGAATGGAAAAAAGGTGGAAATCAAAGCCACAGAAAGAACGCCTGTCCTGCCGGGTGATTCGAGAAAGGTTAAACAGCGTTTCTTTTAAGTTGAAGAACTTTTATTAAGGCCACCCACCCATTAGAAAGCATCAGCATTAAAACAATTTGCATAGAAAATATTCTTTGCAAAGACACGGTAAAAAAAAGACAAAAAATATGAAGACCCCAAAGACCTTAAAATCACTATCTAAGACAAGACCGTTGGTTCATGAGCAAATCAGCGCCACCATCTTTTGCTGTGATGTGATCGCCATGACACTGGCCTTTATTCTGGCACAGCTAACGGCCCCTCTTTTACGTGATTTCCTTTTTACTGTGAATTCTGTTTCCAGCCTGGAAACCGCCAGCATGCGCATGCAGGATATGCTGTTTTTGTTCATGTGCCCGTTTGTGATTCATCTCTTTTTCAGCAAAGGCCATTACACAAAACGTTTGCCTTGGTGGAATCAGGTGCAGCATATCCTTATGATCTGTCTGGCTGCTTTCATTCTGGATGGGGCAATCCGTTTTTCGATGAACACCAGTCCTTCGCGCCTATTTATCGGGCTTAGTTGGGTCTATGCCGCCTTATTTGTGATTGCAGCGCGACTGATCGTCTTTCATATTTGTTCCGGGCAGGGGCTGTGGCGTATTCCAACCATCATTATCGGCGACCGCCAAACTGTTATCGATACACTTTTTGCATTTGCGGGTGACCCTTATGCCGGATACGACGTAGACATTGTTTATATGCGCGATGAAAAGACAAAAAACATTGATTTGTCTATTTTACCAAAACAATACGCCAACCTTAAAATCAGGCAGGAAGTCAATGATTTTGGCCCGGTTGTAAAAAACAACCTTGATCACTTTTTTGTTATTTCTCTGGAAACCTTCCGCGGGGCAGAGCGTGACAAAGTTATGAGCGACCTTGAGATGTTACGTGCACTTTATGCCGTTGTCCCGGCTATTTCACGCACCAATTCCTACGAAATGGAGCCGCAGCAATTCTTTGGCTCCGATATCATGCTTTTGCAAGCCAAGCGTACCTATTTCCCTCCGGTGGGGTTAGCTCTTAAGCGCGCCCTTGATATCATCTGCTCTGCCAGTGCTTTGCTTCTGCTTTCCCCGGTTATGCTTGGCATTATGCTTATGCTCAAGCTGGAGGGGCAAAGTGGCAACACTTTTTATGGTGGCTATCGTCTAGGTTATAGAGGAAAAACGTTTCCCTGTTGGAAATTTCAGTCCATGGAGCCAAATTCCGACCATTTACTCGAAGAGCTTTTTACCAAAGATTCAGAGGCCAAAAAAGAATGGGATACCTATAAGAAGTTGAAAAAAGATCCGCGCGTGAACACTCGCACAGCAGCCTTTATCCGCAAAACCAGTCTGGATGAACTACCGCAACTTTGGAACGTTTTGAAAGGCGAGATGAGTCTGGTCGGACCACGTCCCGTACTGGAGAGTGAACGTGAGGATTACGGCGAATCTTTTTTTCGCTATTATCGGCGGGTACGGCCAGGAATCACAGGCCTGTGGCAAGTCAGCGGCCGAAACGAGACCAGCTTCAAGCGCCGTATATACTGGGACAGTTGGTATGTCCGCAACTGGTCGTTCTGGGGTGATATTGTTATTCTTATCAAGACTTTGCGCGTCGTCCTATACCGTAACGGTGCTTACTAAAGACTCCCAAACCTAAACCTCTTCAGGTTCGCCGCCCTTTTCGCGCATTAAAGCATCCACTTCGGCTGCCGCATCGTTAATAAACTTCTGATCTATGCCTCGCAATACAACACTTAAACCAAAATCTTTGCGTCCAAAATTCGGATAGCTGCCAATCTCAACCTGCGGCCAGCGCTCCTGAATTTCAGCAAGCTCATCAGCCATCACACTTTCCGGCAAGCGACAAGTCAAAGTCCGAGACAGGATCAGCGGACCGCCTTTCAGACTGCCCAGAACATGATCCAGCATCGCACGCATAATTTGCGGCACCCCAGCCATAACAAACACATTATTGATCACAAAGCCGGGTGCACCGGAAACCGGGTTCGGAATCAGCTTGGCGCCTTTCGGCACCATGGTCATTTTCAGCCGCGCATCGGTAAGATTTTCCGGGCCGTAATGATCGGCTAGCGTCTCGTACGCGTCCTGATTTTGCTCCAGCTTCACATCAAAGGCTTTGGCGACACTCTCCCCCGTGATGTCATCGTGGGTTGGGCCAATACCACCGGTTGTAAAGATATAATCATATTCCTGAGTAAAGCTACGGATCACACCAATAATCTTATGCTCAACATCAGGAATGACACGCACCTCACGCAGCTTAATACCGCGCTCGGAAAGTTTTTGTGCAATATAATTTATATTCTTATCCTCAGTCCGGCCCGATAAGATTTCATTACCGATAATGACCAAAGCCGCACGATATTGTTTCTGATCGCTGCTTTGCGATGAGTTCGACATATGCTACCCCTTTACAGTGTCCCTACAACGCTATATCTACCATGAAGAGAGAAAAGAATACACCTTAGAAAAAAGACAAAATTGAAAAAATGAACACCCATAAAAACCCTTTAAAGAAGAAGAATTTTACGCTGGAAGGCATTGAAATTCATGGAGAAAGTGATTTTGAAGGCATGCGAAAGGCTGGAAAGCTGGCGGCCGAAATTCTAGATATGATTACAGATTACGTGGCGCCGGGTGTGACCACGGAATATCTCGACCAGCTCTGCCATGACCATACGCTCAAAGCCGGAGCGATCCCGGCTCCGCTGAATTACCAAGGCGCAGGTCCCTCCCCGTTTCCAAAATCCACCTGTACGTCTATCAATCATGTCGTGTGCCACGGCATTCCGAATGAGAAAAAACTGGTTGAAGGCGATATCCTGAACATTGATGTCACGGTTATCCTGAATGGCTGGCATGGCGATACATCGCGCATGTTTTTGGTGGGGGACAAAATCCCGGTCAAGGCCAAGCGCCTTGTCGATGTGACATATGACTGCATGATGGCGGGCATCGAAGCCGTTAAGCCCGGCGCATCACTGGGTGATATCGGGCACGCGATCCAGACCATAGCTGAAAGCCAGCGTTTTTCCGTGGTGCGTGATTTTTGCGGGCACGGGCTAGGCCGTGATTTTCACTGTATGCCTTCGGTGATGCATTACGGTGAAGCCGGTGAAGGCCTTGTTCTACAGCCCGGCATGTTTTTTACCATCGAGCCGATGATTAATGCCGGACATTACGCGACAAAAGTCCTGAAAAGTGATGGCTGGACAGCGGTGACACGAGACCGGAGCTTGTCCGCGCAGTTCGAGCATTCACTGGCTGTGACAGATGATGGATTCGAGATTTTCACACTCTCACCCAAGGGACATACGAAGCCACCATACAAATGATGCCTACTCTCTTTTCTAAACTTTTGAAATCCAAAGCGTTTGCTGCTCAATTTATCTATGGCTTAATCTGTGTTGCCGCCGCCGGATTTCATAGAAGTGTGATGGGAGAACCTTCCTATGTGGACTCGGCAAATTTGATTATCATGCTCAATGGCATTCTAATGCTCCTACTCTTGATAAAAATACCAATCATCCTGATCTTATTATTCATGAAACGCTGGCAAGGCTTAAAAACTACATGCGCCACAGCGTTAATGTTGCTTATATTTATAATAATAGTCATGATAGTAGATGCGCCAACCATAATTTATGCGACATGACAGCAGATAAAAAAACAGAACCTCCCCATTATAAAGGCCCCCGCGATCGCCTGCACGAGCGTTTTGCGGAGAGAGGCCCTGAAGCGCTCGCCGATTATGAATTGCTGGAACTGGTTTTGTTTCTGGCTATTCTGCAAAAGGACATTAAGCCGCTGGCCAAAGCCTTGATTTCAAGTTTTGGTGGCCTGCCGGAAGTTATGAACGCGTCTGTCGATGAGCTGGTCAAGGTTGGTGGCATCAAGGAGAAAACGGCGCTGGCGCTCAAATCTATCACCGCGCTCTCCCGCCGCAGCATGAAGCAAGAGCTGATGCAACGGCCTGTTCTCAATAACTGGACACGGCTGATGGATTACTGCCATGCCAGCATGGCCCATGAGAAAAAAGAACTGGTCGCCGATGAAATTCAAGGGTCGGGCACCGTAGACCACACCCCCGCTTATCCATGGGAAATTATGAAGCGCGCATTGGAATTAGAGGCTACAGCGATGATCCTGATGCACAATCACCCCAGTGGTGATCCAATGCCTTCACAAGTGGATATTGATATGACGGCGGCGATTATCCGCGCAGGGCAGCCGTTTAACATCATGATCCATGACCGCATTGTCATCGCCTGTTCAGGCTACACCCGTTTTAGAATGAAGGATTGATTTAAGTATGCGTCTTTTTACTCCTGTTTCTCTTGTTATGATATTCTCTATCCTTCTCTTACCCGGATGCCTTACCGGAAAGGAACGTAGTTTCACCGCACTTGAGCAGGTCCATTACGCGACCAAGCCGGAGTTGGAGGCCAAGCTCACCGAGATGAACCTCAAGCTTGGTGCACCAGTCTATATCCGCGCATTTAAATCTGAAATGCAACTGGAGACATGGGTGTTAAGCGAACAAAGCGGAGAGTATGAACTGTTTAAAACTTACCCGATCTGCCGCGCTTCGGGTACGCTCGGTCCTAAGCTTAAGGAGGGCGACAAGCAAGCCCCGGAAGGGTTTTATACGGTCACGGAAAAACGCCTCAACCCGAACAGCAAATATTACCTTTCCTTTAATCTAGGCTATCCCAACGCCTATGACCGTGCGCATAAACGCACCGGGAGCCATCTGATGGTCCACGGCAGCTGCGTGTCTGCTGGGTGTTTGGCTGTGAACAACCAGAATATCGGTGAGATTTACCTGATGGTCGAGGAAAGCTTTAAAAATGGCGAAGAAACCGTTCCCGTGCACATCTTTCCGTTTCGTATGACGCCAGAAAAAATGGCCTTGCGAGAATACTCAACCTGGCATGATTTTTGGGATAATCTTCAGGAGGGCTACGATATGTTCGAAACCTTTCACATCCCGCCCCGCGTTGATCACAAAAATAAGCGCTATGTCTTTGATATGCAGAAAAACAAGAATTTCAAACTGTCGCGCTCCGAAGCCGACCTCATCGCGCAGCTAAAATCGCACACAGGACCTTGAACTTTTATGGATTTACAGGCGCAAGCGGTGAAGGTTCTTCTATCCTATCAGGCGCAACACCCTCACATTCTGGCTCTCGGAGTTGAGTATTTTCCTTCATATAATCCTGTACAGCCTCCCTATATAAATATCTTGTCGATCTCTCATTAAACTCAAGCCCTCTCAGGACCTGCTCATCACCAATATCAACCCCGAGTTCTTCCAGATAACGCCTATGAACTTCCTCAAGAGCTGCTTTAGAAGCATGGTCTCCTCCAAGTTTTTCAACAAACTCAGCGATATCACCATCATTAGTAGCCTTTTTTTTCTCAAGAATATCTAGCGCCTGATTACCCCATTGCGCATTCAGCAAAATAAAATCATTGCGTGTGACTATACCATCTTCGAACAGGCGATCATCAACCTCTAATCCCTGTGCCCGGCGCTCATCCATAACGGCCCTTAGTGCATCATTAACAATAATCCCCTCTTCTGGAATAACGGCAATGGCATCAAGGATAAACATAGAATCTTCAAAAAACCCCGGAAATGACGACTCAACACGCGCGGCGTAGGCTATGCCATCTTCCCCTAACTTTTGTGGTCCGATTGCCTCCAGACACCGCATATGAAGACGGTTTTGTTCTCTCTGCTGCTCTAACCCTTCGATGCGACGCTGTCCTTCCTCTAACGTCTCTTGTGATCTATTGAGTAACTTTTCGTATTGTTGGAGCTGTTCTTCTGCTTTACGCAGACCTCCATCAATATCATCTGCTGCAGAGGGATATTCATTTGCAACCGATCCATCTGTTAAAAAAGCACCAGACGAATATTTCATTGCCAAGATTTTGGCTGGATCAATTGTATAAAGTTGTTCATTTCTTTTTTCAATCATATCATTAAAACCCGCTTTATTCTTTAAGATGTCATTTTATCTTATAAGTTATGAAAACATAAATCATCTCAAAGCACAACATAGAAGGTTTTTCGAAGTTCGCCATCTTGATCTTGCCCGAGAAATCCAATAGCTTTCTGCCGTAAGAAGCGAGAAGAGAAAGCATCCTATGATTCCCAGATATTCCCGGCCAGAAATGGCAAACATCTTTGAACAGGAAAACAAATTCAAGATCTGGCTGGAGGTCGAAACACTGGCGCTGGAGAAGATGGCGGAACTGGGCATTGTACCCAAGAGCGCGGCCAAAGCCTTGCGTGACAAAGGCGGGTTTGACGTGGACCGGATCAATGAAATCGAGGAAGAGGTCAAACATGATGTTATCGCCTTCCTCACTTCTGTGGCCGAGCATGTCGGTAAGGAGTCTCGCTACGTTCACCAAGGCATGACATCATCAGATGTGATCGATACATCCTTTGCTGTGATGCTGACACAGGCGGCGGATATTATTATTGATGATCTGGACAAGGTGCTGACCGCACTTAAAAAACGCAGCATCGAGCATAAAGAAACCCTGTGCATCGGGCGTTCACACGGTATTCACGGGGAGCCAACCACTTTTGGCCTGAAGCTTGCCGGGCATTACGCAGCCTTTAAACGGGCGAAGAAGCGCATGATCACGGCCAAACAAGAAGTTTCCACCATCACGATTTCCGGGGCTGTGGGCACCTATGCCACCGCTGATCCATACATTGAAGCCTATGTTGCCGAGAAGCTTGGCCTGAGCAGCGAAACGGTTGCCACGCAAGTGATCCCGCGTGATCGGCATGCGATGTTTATGGCCACGCTTGGGGTGATTGCCTCCTCCATAGAGAACCTGTCCGTTGAAATTCGCCACCTGCAAAGAACAGAGGTGCGCGAGGCGGAAGAGTATTTTGATGCCAAACAAAAAGGCTCCTCGGCTATGCCGCATAAGCGCAACCCGATTGGCAGCGAAAACCTCACGGGTCAAGCCCGCATTATCCGCTCAGCGGTCATTCCGGCGATGGAAAATGTGGCGCTTTGGCATGAGCGGGATATATCGCATTCCTCTGTGGAGCGCACTATCCTGCCCGATGCTTTGATTTCTGCGGATTATGCGCTAAACCGTTTGGCGGGCCTGATTGACAAGCTTTTGGTCTACCCGGATCGCATGAAATACAATATGGAGATGACGGGCGGTTTGCTGTTCTCTCAGCGTACCATGCTGGCGCTCACACAGGCGGGAACTTCCCGCGAAGATGCCTATCGCATTGTCCAGCGCAACGCCATGAAGGTCTGGGAGGACCGCAGCAGCGGAAAAGGTACGCTCATGCTGCGTGATATGCTGGAACAAGATCCGCAGGTTACAGAAAAACTGGATGAGGTGGCGCTGGATAAGATTTTTGATTATAGTGCGTACACCAAGAATATCGATACGATCATCGACCGTGCACTGTCTTAACACACACACAAAGGAGCGACGTTATGAAAGGCGATAAAAAGGTTTTAGAATATCTGAATGCTGGTTTAAAAGGTGAGCTGACTGCCATCAACCAGTATTTTCTGCATTCGCGTATGTTGGAAGACTGGGGCGTGACCAAGCTCGCCAAGCATGAATATAATGAATCGATCGAAGAAATGCAGCATGCCGATGAGCTCATCCAACGCATTTTGCATCTTGAAGGGCTACCAAATATGCAAAGCCTGGAAAAACTGCATATCGGGCAGAATGTCAAAGAAGTCCTTCAGTGCGATTTGAAGCTGGAAAATGACGGTATCGATCTTTACCGAGAAGCTGCCGGGTACTGTGAATCTGTCAATGATTACGTGACCCGTGATTTATTTATAAAAATCCTGACGGATGAAGAAGGTCATCAGGATTATCTGGAAACACAGCTTGCTCTGATCGAACAGATGGGACTGCAAAATTACATCCAGATCAATTCCCAAAGCCCATTGGATACGGAAGCATAGGATAGACTTTCTTACCGAAGTAACAGGGCGCTCATGTTTGGCGCCCTTTTTTATGATCGCTGGACAGCCTTATTTCTTTTCTTCTCTTTGAAAAATAAAAGCGGCAACTTCTTCGGCTTTGAAGCTTCCCTGCCGCACAATTTTATTTTCTTCGTCCAGCAAAGCCATATCCGGGATATAGCCACGATTCACAATTCCGAATTGTGAGAGCGCACTGGTCAAGCTCTCGTTTTTAAAAGGCCTGACCAGAATGACAGGGAACGGGATTCTGCCAAACCGGTTGATATAACGGGCAAATTCTCCGTGATGTTCGTCCGTAGCAATAGCAATCACTGATCCTTTTTTGACTCTTTCTATATCCATCAATTTGGGCATGACGTTGCGGCAAGCCGGGCACCACGATGCATAGCGCACAACGACTTTCCTCTGCCCTTTTTTTTGCTTAATATAGTCAGCTATTTTCCCTGGCGGCATGTGATATATTTTATGTGTATTTTTTTTCTGAGCATTTGCTTGCACAGGAACCAAAACCCCCGTGGTAAAAATAAAAAAACATAAAAACAAAGTACAATGGCGTATCATTCAGCATTCCCTACTTCGTGCAGTCTATACCATAACCGATTACTTGCTTATCATGATAAAAAAAATTGGGAGAGAAACAGGCTTATTCTTGAACTTCCCGCCTCTAAGTGATAATAGTTCTTATTAACAGTATTTGAGCCAAAAGAGTTTCGCCCATGTATGTTTGTCTATGTAATCCCTTTTCCGATCAGGACGTTACAAATCACTTGAACGAACTCGATCAATCTCTTGCATGCGTGAATGATGTATACAAAGCTTGTTCCGGTGGCAAGAGTTTCAACTGTGGGACTTGTGCCTGCGCGCTCCGCCAGATGGTTAAAATACATAATAGTAGCCGAACCTAGAACCAGCTCTTTGCCTCACATATCCTCTTGCAAATGCCGCCCCGATATGGCACCACATTATTCTTGTATCACACCAACCTTTAAGAGGTTAAAGATGTTTAAATATTTTATTCTGGCTTTAGGAGGCCTATTCATCATGAGCACAGCTGCAAGTGAAGCGCAAGCGTCCGACCCCGCGAATACAGCTACGATAGAGGTTTCAACCGGTGGAAATGTTGTGATTGAATTCCTTCCAGACATTGCCCCCAAGCATGTCGAGCGCCTTAAAACGCTAACAAATGAAGGCTTTTATAATGGCATAACATTTCACCGCGTCATTCCGGGTTTTATGGCACAAACAGGTGATCCAACGGGCACGGGCATGGGAAGCTCAAAATATCCTGACCTGCCGGCCGAGTTTAGCAATACTCAATATGTGCGCGGCACCGTTGGTATGGCGCGCGGTAACGAGCCGGACACGGCAAACTCGCAATTCTTTATTTGTTTTACAGATACCGGCTGTAGTTTTCTAAGAGGCAAATACACCGTTTTAGGACAAGTTACATCCGGCATGGAATATATCGACAAGGTTGCCACTGGTGAGCCGCCGTCTTCACCAGATAAAATCGTAAAAATGACGATTGGGACTGCTGAGAGTAGTGTTTCTGAAAGCTTTGAAAAGAAACCTGAAACTCTTGAGGCCGCTCCGGTTGAAGCTGAAGCCGCTCCGGTTGAAGCTGAGGCCGCTCCGGTTGAAGCTGAGGCCGCTCCGGTTGAAGCTGAGGCCGCTCCGGTTGAAGCTGAGGCCGCTCCGGTTGAAGCTGAAGCCGCTCCGGTTGAAGCTGAAGCAGCTCCAGCAAACCAAGAAGAAGGCAAAGCAGACTAGTTTACGACTTTATGCTTTAGAGATATGATGAAATAGCGGCTATAAAAGCCGCTATTTTTCATGAAGGGATCCTTATGTCTGATTTGGACTGGTGGCGTGGGGCAGTGATTTACCAGATCTACCCACGCAGCTTTCTGGACACAAACGGTAATGGCGTTGGCGATTTGCCGGGGATTACGCAACAGCTTGATTATGTTTCAGATCTTGGTGTGGACGGCATCTGGATTTCTCCATTTTTTACCTCGCCAATGAAAGATTTTGGCTATGACGTTTCCAATTATCGTGATGTTGACCCTTTATTCGGTACGCTGTCCGATTTCGATGCGCTTCTCGAAAAAGCGCATGTGCTCAATCTTAAAATCATTATCGATCTTGTACTTTCCCATACATCTGATCAGCATCCATGGTTCAAGCAAAGCTGTGAAAGCAGAGAGAATAAAAAGAGCAACTGGTATGTCTGGGCTGATGCCAAAAAAGACGTACAGGGAAAGAGGATTCCGCCTAACAACTGGGTTTCTGTGTTTGGCGGTCCAGCCTGGAGCTATAGTGAGGCACGTGAGCAGTACTACCTGCATAATTTTCTCAAAGAGCAGCCTGACCTAAACTTTCATAATAAAGACGTACAAGCTGAGATGCTGGATATAGCGCGCTTCTGGCTAGAGCGTAATGTGGACGGGTTTCGGTTGGATACCGTGAATTTTTATTTTCATGACCCGCTTTTGCGTGATAACCCGCCCCGTGAAACAGGAACGGAATACGCCACGCAATTTGAATCTGATGTCCCCTACTCGCAGCAGCAGCATATCCACGATAAATCTCAGCAGGAAAATTTTGATTTCCTGAAGAAGTTGCGTGCTCTTATGGATCAATATCCCGGTACCGTAACGATTGGAGAGATCGGGGATGACGATCCGTACAAGCTTGCACAAGAATACACACGTGGGCAAGAACTGCTTCACACGACTTATAACCCTCACATGATGTCAGGGACACAAAAAACACTCACAGAAGCGCTAATTCGCAAACCTATAGAAACATTTTATACCCAGCCGGACACCCCGGAATACGATGTAGGTTGGCCCAGTTGGGCTTTTTCCAATCATGACGTTGTCCGCGCTGCGAGCCGCTGGCTTTCTCCGTTCGCGCATGATCCGGCCTTATCAAAGATGCTTATCGTCTTGCTTGGCTGCTTGCCAGGAACAGGATTCCTATATCAGGGAGAAGAGCTTGGGTTGCCGGAGGCTGATATTCCTTTTGAGGATATCCAAGATCCATGGGCGAAGGAAACATGGCCCGCGTGGCAAGGCCGAGATGGTTGCCGTACACCGATGCCATGGCGCGATGAAAAATATTGCGGGTTCTCGGCACACACACCTTGGCTCCCTATCCCGAAGGGCCACGCCCCCTTAAGCGTACAGAACCAAAACAGCAATCCTGAGTCTGTACTTGTTTTCACCAGAACCTTCTTAAAATGGCGCAAAAAAAGGCAGGAAATAGTTAAAGGGGGTTATAAGTTTTATGATACAAGTAACGAATATATTTTACATTTATCAAGGTATAACAACAAAAACAAAACAGGCTGTATCTTTAATTTATCGCAGAAGTTATTGACCTATAATGGCCGAGAAATCCCTCCTTACGGATTTTTAATTGACGGTTTTACTGTAAAATAAAAAAAGACGTACGGCACATCCCAATCTGCAACGCTACATACGGGCCGTCTTCTACTTCTTTTTAGGCGCATCCTCAGAAACAGGTTGGGCACCCTCATCGTCCTCCAGCTCCAACCCTGTCGCCCCGTCAAAGGTATTATCACCGACGTCCAGAACAGCTTTTTTATTATCGGTTCTCTTGCTTTTCAGTGTACGGGCCTCCCCCTCTCCCAGCTCCAGGATACGCGCAACTTCAATCATTTTTTTGACCATATCATCCAGACTCTTTGGGTTTTGAAGCGGATCAGGCGTATCAATGCGTAACAGCCCGTCCCCACCGGCAAAAATAAGAATAACCCACGCATTCCTAAGCTCCATCAGCTTTATTAGGGCCTTTACTCTTTCGTCAATGAGATAGGAACGCAGCACATGGTTATCTCGCGAACGGACAATGTAAGAGTCATCCCACCCCTTTATTTCCGGGCGAAACTCCTGGCTCAGGTCAAGCTCATCAACAATTTTTACCATGCCACCGCTGGCTATCGCCGCATCAACGGGCACCCCCGTGAGTAGAGACACCTCAATTGTTGTCAAATGGCGCTCACCTCGCGCATCGGCCGTAATATGCGTACTGGGAAATATCTTAACTTTATAGCCCTCTATAGAGCCACCAACCTCCGGGGAGTCATAGAATTTATTTGCGTTGTAACGCAGTTTGCGTTTTTGCGCGTAAAGCTTCCACGCTTTTTTCTGCTGAAACAGGATCCATGATGTCCATACCCAGAACCCCACTAGAAACAATGAAATGGAAAACCATAATATAAAGGCAATAGACAAAAGAGTGCTCCCAACCAAAACTCATAATATATCACTCTAGCGCGATCTTATTGTTTTTTCTACACCAAATCCTTGTTAAGACAATAAGAAAAAGGCGGGACATACATCC
>Ga0316201_10001535_pt1 | contig 15668 bp, 16 predicted proteins | sample CS6wburrow_MG_FD_204516 | JGI IMG/M metagenome (GOLD analysis project Ga0316201, IMG submission 204516) | Coastal sediment microbial communities from Delaware Bay, Delaware, United States - CS-6 worm burrow | ecosystem: Environmental > Aquatic > Marine > Coastal > Sediment | place: USA... | reverse complement strand
TCGAAATAGTAGTCCAGCAATTGCCAGAGGGTTTGCGTGGAGCCCCTGGTCCAGCCATGTGTTCTCGGCCATGGAATTCCATCTTCATCTATCCGGACATCCAGTGCCGCGACCAGCCGTTCTGCACCGAACTCGCTCAGCCAGCCGGTAAAAACTTCCGGTTGTGTCACGGACAGGCTGCCGATCACTACGCGGCTGGCGCCGTTTTCCAGGCGTAAACGGATATCCGCGGCGTCACGAACGCCGCCGCCAGTCTGCACAGCCTGTTGCGCCTTACCGAGTAAGCGCAGCAAAGGGCGGATATCTGCACGTTCTCCATCCCTCGACGCTGCGAGATCCACCACGTGCAACCATTCGGCGCCTTCCCGGGCATAGGTGGCGGCCAGCCTGACGGCATCGAGCTCATAAACTTTGCACTTGTCGAAGTCGCCATGCAGCAGGCGTACACAGCTCCCATCCAGCAGGTCGATGGCCGGAATAATCTGAATACTCATAGAGGCCTCTCCAGGAATGCTTCCAACAGTATGGCGCCGGCTTTTGCGGAGCGCTCGGGGTGAAATTGTGCGCCGTAGAAGTTGCCTTTCCGCACTATCGCGCTGAATTCACTGCCATGGGTGCTGGTTGACAGGGTCCATTCGCTGACAGGTGCGGCGAACGAATGTACGAAATAGAACCACTTGCTGTCCAGCGACTCAGTCAGGTTGTCTGGCGCCTGGTTCTTGATCGAGTTCCAGCCCATGTGTGGAACCCGCAATCCAGGGCTCTCTTCGAGCCGCAGCAGCCGGCCTGGAATCAAGCCCAGCAGGTTGGCATCGTCTTCCTCAGACGACTCGAACAACAGCTGCATGCCGAGACAGATGCCGAGTACCGGCTGCTTCAGATTCCTGATAACGTCGGTCAGCCGGCGTTCTTCCAACATTTCCATCGCCCTGCCGGCGGCGCCTACGCCAGGCAGGATGACACGATTGGCTGCCTTGATCACAGCCGCATCGTCGGTAAATTTCGGCTCCGTACCCAGCCGGCGCAGAGCATGCAAGACTGAGGAAATATTCGCTCCGCCGCTGTCCACTACTACGATCGACATCAGAGCATTCCCTTGGTGCTGGGCAGGGCATTTCCCTGCCTGGCCAGTGCCGGTTTGAGCGCCCGGCCGGCGCCTTTGAACAGCGCCTCGATCATGTGGTGGGTGTTTTCGCCGCGGACTTTCATATGAATGGCGGCACCTAGCGACTGGCTGAGCGAAGCAAAAAAGTGGCGCACCATTTCGGTCGAGAACTCGCCAACGAAATCCCTTGGAAATGAGGCCTCGAATACGATGGCGGGCCGGCCTGACAGGTCAATGGCAACTTCCGCCAGTGATTCATCCATCGGCAGGAGGAAGCCGTAACGGCCGATGCCACGCCGATCGCCCAGTGCGGCATTCAGTGCCTGCCCCAGCGCCAGCGCGCAATCCTCGATGGTGTGATGTTCATCGATATCCAGATCGCCCTGGCAACTGATGTCCAGGCTGAATCCGCCGTGGCTGGCCAATTGATCCAGCATGTGGTCAAAGAATCCAATGCCGGTATCTGCCTGGCAACTGCCGCCGGCGTCCAGGTCAACCTGGACACGGATGTCGGTTTCGTTGGTTCTGCGCTCAACGATACCCTGTCGGGGGCGATTGACCAGCAGATGTGTTATCGATTCCCAGTCTCCGTAACCGTCGCCCAGGCGCAGGCCGCCGATGCCCATGTTATCAGCCAGCATCAGGTCGGTTTCACGGTCGCCGATCACCCAGCTGTCCTCCAGGTCCAGTTCGCCGGATTTAAGGTAGTCCAGTACCAGGCCGATGCCCGGCTTCCGGGTCGGGGCATTGTCATGTTCAAAATGCGGGTCGATCAATACATCGCTGAACGTGATGCCCTGTGATTCAAACAGGTCCAGCATTTTCCGCTGCGGAATCTCATAATTAACGGTGGGAAATGAATCCGTTCCGAGTCCGTCCTGGTTGCTGACGATGACGAATTCATAACCGGCTTTTTTGAGTTCCAGCAAGGCGGGTATGACCCCGGGCACGAGCGCCAGTTTCTCGAGGCTGTCGATCTGCTCGTCAGGCGGTTCCAGGATCAGCGTGCCATCCCGGTCGATGAAAAGAATCCGTCGTTTCAAATTACCCATCAGGTCCTCTCCCATTCATCGAATACGGATGCCAGCGCTGCCAGCTCCTGTTCGGACCCGACCGAGATCCGGATGTGGTCCTTGAGCAGGGGGTCGGCCGGAAAGCCGCGGATAATCACCCCCCTGTCAGCAGAGAATTGCAGCAATGCAGCGGCATCGTCAACACGGACCAGCACGAAGTTGGCGTCACCCGGGATGACGTCCCGAATGAAGCCGCGGTTCTGCAGGGCTCGCAGCAAATAGTCCTTGTTGTTCCGGATTTCGTTCATCAATTCCTTTTGCTGATCCAGCATCGTGTCGTCCAGCATGCGCAAGGCCAGGTTCAATACCGGACTGGGCAGGGGGTAGGGTGCGATGACGCGCTGCAGCAGTGAAATAACGGAATTCCGGGCCAGCACCGATCCACAGCGCAGTCCGGCGGAGGCCCAGGCCTTGGACATGGTGCGCAGGACCACCAGGTTCTCATGCTCAGCGATCAGTTCCGTGGCTGAGGGCGCGGTGCAAAATTCTGCGTAAGCTTCATCAACCACGACAATGGCGCGCTCACGGCTTGCCTGGAGAAGGCGGCGCAGAAAAGGGGGGTCGATGAGGTCACCGGTCGGATTGTTGGGAGAAGTCAGAAACACCAGTTTGATGCGTTCATCTTTCTGCAATGCTGCCAAAACCTGTTCCCCGTCCAGCTTGAAGCCCTCGCCAGCCGGCCGCGTTACAGAGACGATCGCGGCGCCCTGGGTCTGTGCAGCAATCCGGTACATGCCAAAGGTCGGCGGACATTGCAGGATGGCGTCCTTCCCGGCACGGCAGAACACACGGACCAGCAGGTCAATGCCTTCATCGCTGCCGCGGGTCACCAGGACCTGGTCGTCCGGTATGCCATACAATGCCGCCAGGCGCGAGACCAGTTCAGCAGGCTGTGGGTCCGGATAGCGGTTCAGGCAACCCGGATCCTCCAGCAGGGGCCGCGGAGATTCGTTGGCGTTCAGCAGTATTCCCCGTCCCGGTGCTTCCTTCCGGGCGGAGGAGTAGGGTTTCATCGCGACGATTTCTGGCCTGGCCAGGGACTCGATGCCCATCAGTTCTCTCCCTGCCAGTCCAGCCTGGCCCGGACCGCCATGCGATGCGCGTCAAGCCCTTCTACTTCGGCGAGTTTTTCAGCTGTCGGGCCTACGTTGCCCAGTGCTTCCGGCGTGGCCTGCTGGAAGGTCATTCTGCGCATGAAATCACCCATGCCCAGCGCGCCGTGTGAGCGGGCCCAGCCATAAGTGGGGAGTACATGATTGGTTCCTGAGCAATAGTCCCCCAGCGATTCAGGTGTCCAGGGGCCGACAAATACCGAGCCGGCATTCCTTACCCGGTCCGCCATGCTGATCGCATCTGCCGTGTTTAAAATCAGGTGTTCGGGTGCGTAACGATTTGAAAGCAGAATGGCTGATTCCATGTCATCAACCCGAATGATGCGGGACTCGGCCAGTGACTTTTCCAGGATGGGCGCCCGGGGCGACAGCGGGGCCAGTTCATTCAGCTTGTCGATAACCGCCTGCGCCAGGTCATCGCTGTCGGTCAGCAGCACAGCCTGCGAGTCCGGCCCATGCTCCGCCTGGGAAAGCAGGTCCCAGGCGATGAATTCCGGGTTGGCGGCGGCATCTGCGATCACCAGGACTTCCGATGGTCCGGCGGGCAGGTCGATCGCCGCGCCGTTCGGGTCCTGTGACACCTGCTGTTTGGCCTCGGTCACCCACGAATTGCCTGGCCCGAAGAGCTTGCTGCAATGCGGAATTGACTCCGTGCCGTAAGCCATGGCGGCAATAGCCTGGGCGCCGCCGGCGCAAAACACCCGGGACACACCGCACATTTGCGCTGCGACCAGGATTTCAGAAGCGATTTTTCCATCTCTGCCGGGAGGAGAGCACATCACGACTTCTTCGCAACCGGCCAGGCCTGCAGGGATGGCCAGCATCAAAACCGTGGAAACCAGCGGCGCACTGCCGCCTGGAATATAAAGCCCAACTGGTGTCAGCGCCTGGTACCGGACCTCGCAGACCAGGCCCGGCGCGGTTTCCACTGCGTTGTCGCGCGGCATATCCGCAGCATGAAAGGCCTTGATGCGGTCAGAGGCATCGCGAATCGCGGTGACCAGTGAAGGATCTGCAGTGCGCAATGCCCCGGCCAGTTCTTCCGGGCCATATTCGAACGGATCCGGGGTGGTCTTGTCCAGCTGTTGCGTCAGCTCCGCAAGCGCAGAGTCACCGGCATCCCGCACCCGCTTCAGAATAGCTGCCACCGAACTGCCCAGGCCCGGGTTGTGGAAAACCGGCCGTTCCAGCAGTCGCTCCTGGTCTTCCGGGGCCAGGCTTGACCAGCGGAGTATTTTCAAATTAAACATGTGGCGGCATACCTTTCTGATGTCTGCGCCGGGCTCAGGCGAGCATCTTTTCGACTGGCAGGACAAGAATGGCTGATGCGCCCTCTGCCTTGAGTGCTTCCAGGTGTTCCCAGAATACCGCTTCACCGCATACGGCGTGAATCGCGATCCGGTCTGACCCTTCCAGCGGCATGATGGAAGGGTGTTCCACCCCCGGCAGCAGTTCCGTGATTTTCTCCAGCGCCTCTCGCGGTGCGTGCAGCATCACGTACTTGCTTTCAGCCGCCTGCATCACGCCTTCCAGGCGAGCCAGCAACCGGTCAAGCAATACCTGCTTTTCCGCGGAAATATCATTGACACGCCCATACAGAGCTGCCTGGCTCTCATACAGAACCTCCAGTTCACGCAGGTGGTTGGCCCGCAGCGTGGTACCGGTAGAGACCAGGTCCGAAATGGCATCGGCCGTCCCCAGGCGGGGCGCTATTTCAACCGAACCGGAGAGCTCAACGACACTGGTGGTTACACCTTTCCGGGCCAGCAGGTCGCAGGTAAGCGCTGGGTAGCTGGTGGCAATTCTCAATCCCTGCAGGCCTTCCAGCCCTGAAATTTCCATCTTCTCCGGGACAGCAATGGACAGCCGGCAATGGCCAAATCCCAGCTTGCGCAGGCAGTTAAGCTGTGATTCGCTGTTGCGCTCCAGCATGACTTCGCGGGCAATGTTTTCTCCGACAATACCCAGCTCACAAACGCCGTCCAGCAGCATTCGCGGTATGTCGTCATCGCGCACCAGCAAGACGTCAACGGGGAAATCCCGGCCATACCAGAACAGCTTGTCTTTGCTGCGCGCAAAACTCAGACCGCACCTCTTCAGTATATCCAGTGACTTTTCCGACAGGCGGCCGGACTTTTGTATGGCAACTCTCAAACGACTCATGATGGTTTTTTCTCCAGGCGGTCCAGAACGGTGCGGTAACCGCCCGTGCCATGCTCCATAAAACGGGCCACGCGACCAATGGTTGTAACACTGACTTCTGTCATTTCCCGGATATCGCGATATGAGTATCCCTGGTTTACCAGTTGGGCTACCCGCCAGCGGTCAACCATGGCCTCGACTTCCGCCGGGGTGCAGAGATCTTCCAGAAACTGCTTCACTTCCTGTGCTGTCTCCAAAGACAGCAAGGCTTCTGACAAGGATCGGGCAGCGGATTTCAGCTCGGGTTTCTGTGACTGGCCATGTTGTTTCATAGTGTTATAATGTACTAATGCGTTAATACATTGGTATGATACTTGACTCAGACTGGGCAGGCAAATGTTTTCAGGCGGTTTAAACCCCTTGGCCAGCTTTTGCATCAAAGTGTTTGGGAAATTGAATTTATTACCTTTTCGGGAGCGAAGATTATGAAAGCTGGTGTTTTGTTGGGTGCAGCACTGCTGTTGGTTTCTGCATCGGCAATTGCTGATGTAAGTGAAACCGAGGAAATGACATTTGACGTGGTTGCAGGTGCCCGGATCAGCCTGGAAAATATCAACGGGGACATCCGTATCACCGGCGGCCCGGGTCGCCAGGTTCACATGGTGGCTAAAAAGAAAGCCGGCAAGCAGGAATACCTGGATGAACTGGAGATCCTGGTTGATGCCGATGATGACTTTATTCGAATCGAAACACGGCACCCGAAGAGTGAGGGCGGCTGGTTCAAGTGGGGTAAGGACAGCAGCGGCAGCATTTCCTATGTCCTGGAGGTTCCCGCGGACATCAACCTGGATACCATCTCAACCGTCAATGGGGATGTTGAAATCAGCGCCGTTCTTGGAAAGGTCAAGGCCGAGACCGTGAACGGCTCCCTGCATGCCATGGGGCTGGAGGGTGACGTCAACCTGGAGACCGTCAACGGCAGCGTAAAAGCCGAATTTGATGCACTGGGCGCCGGGCAGCGGGTTTCCGCAGAGGCGGTGAACGGAAAGATTGTACTTGTTGTGCCCGCCGATACCAGCGCGCGGGTGCAAGCGGAAACCGTCAATGGCAGCATCAACGCGGAAGATTTTGGCCTGAAGCCAGAAAAAGGATTCGTAGGGCGTGATCTTTCTGGAGAGATCGGCGGCGGAGACGCGCGGATTTCACTGGACACCGTGAATGGTTCAATCCGGATTTCCAAGAAATAGCGCTCAATAATTACTGCAAGAGAAGCCCGGCCGGAAGGCCGGGTTTTTTTATACCCTACTCTGATATATCATCAAGTGCCCAAGGCTGCCCAGGCGGAACAGAAATATGGCACAGGTACAATGGCGCGGCGTTTTTCCGGCCCTGACCACAAAGTTTGCCGCGACCGGTGAAATCGACTGGCAGTCGATGGAGCGGCACCTCGAGTTCCAGCTTGATGGCGGGGTTCACGGGCTGATCATTCTCGGTTCCCTGGGAGAAAACGGAACCCTCAGCGCAGAGGAAAAGCTGGAGATGGTGCGGTTTTTTGCCGGGGTTGATCGCAGGGGGTTGCCTCTGATCACTTGCATTGCAGAATCCTCGACCCGTGTCGCCAGGGAATTTGCTGCCGCGGCCGAAGACGCCGGCACGGATGGTTTCATGCTGCTGCCGCCCATGCGTTATTCAAGTGACCGCCGGGAAACCTTGACGTTCCTCAATGAGGTGGCCGGTGCGACGTCATTACCGCTGATGTTGTACAACAACCCGATTGCATACGGCACCGACCTCACGCCGGACGACTTTGCACGGCTGGCGGACAATCCCAGGTTCGAAGCCATCAAGGAGTCTGCGGCAGACACACGCCGCTTCCCGGAAATACGGCGGCGAGTAGGCGATCGTTTCGCGCTTTTTTGCGGTGTGGACGATCTCGCGTTCGAATGTCTGGCCATGGGGGCGGTGGGTTGGGTTGCCGGCCTGGTGGCCGCGTTTCCACGGGAAACCGTCAGGATATGGGATTTGACCCAGGCCGGGCGTTGGGAAGAGGCCAGGGCGTTGTATGAGTGGTTCCTGCCGCTGCTGCATCTCGATATCGGCCCCAAGTTTGTCCAGCAGATCAAGCTCGTGGAAGCGCTGATGGGTGTCGGCAGCGCGAAGGTCAGGGCGCCAAGGCTGCAGCTTACCGAAGCTGAAGCCTCATGGGTCGAAAAAATTCTGGCTGATGCATTGGCAAACAAGCCGGATATCTAGTGGGTTCTGTCCAGAAAACCTCTGTCAGCCTGGCGGAACAGGCCTATGAGTTACTCGAGGAAAAGCTGGTGACGCTGGCTCTTCCTCCGGGCGCTCAGATCTCCGAAGGCCGGTTGATTGAAATGACTGGTCTGGGCCGCACCCCGGTTAGGGAAGCCATCCAGAGGCTGGCTCAGCAGGAACTGCTCCTGGTGATGCCTCGCAAGGGCCTGGTGGTCGCTTCGGTCAACCGCGCCAACATGGCACATATCCTGGAAGCCAGAAAGCCCATTGAGCGAGTGATTGTCTACCGTGCAGCCCTGAATGCGAAAGACGAGCAGCGCAGTGAAGTTTCCGCGATCGCGCGGAAGTTGACATTCTCGCATGACGATTTTGCGGAGTTTCTGCGGCTGAATCACGAGTTGGATAACCTGTTGGATCAGTGCGCGGGTAATCCCTACGCCACGGCTGCGGTTGCCCCGCTGAGAAGTCACTGCCGGCGGTTCCTGTATTTTCACCGCCAACAGGTGCCTCTGGCGGATCCGATTTCCGCACACTCAAAGATGGCACGCCTGGTGGCGCGCAGGGATTACATCGGGGCGCAGAAAGCCTCTGATACCGTGATTGCGGTGTTGGAACGTTTCGCTGCCACCATTGGACGCTGAATACTGATGACAAACCGGACCACATTCCACTGTATCGATGCCCATACCTGCGGCAACCCGGTACGGCTGGTATACCGGGGCGGCCCCGAGCTGGAAGGCGAAAGCATGCTCGATCGCCAGCAGCACTTCATGGCTGAATTCGACTGGGTACGGACTTCGTTAATGTTCGAGCCCCGCGGACACGCCATGATGTCGGGCAGTATCCTCTATCCGACCCGGCGCGAGGATTGCGACATCGGGGTGCTGTTTATCGAAACCTCCGGGTGCCTGCCCATGTGTGGCCACGGGACTATTGGCACCGTAACCATTGCGATTGAAAATGGCCTCGTCAAGCCCCGGGTGCCGGGCCGGATTGACCTTGAGACCCCGGCAGGAAAGGTGTCCGTTACCTACACACAGGAAGGAAGGAAAGTCCGGTCGGTCCGCCTGACCAACGTCCCTTCATTCCTGCATGCCAGCGGACTCGAAGTCGATTGCCCCGAACTGGGCGGCAGCTTGAAGTTCGATGTCGCATATGGCGGAAATTTTTATGCAATCGTCGAGCCCCAGGACATTTATTCAGACCTTTCCCAGCTGAAGGCGGTCGATATCGTGCGTATCAGCCCGCTGATCAGGGAACGGATCAATCAGCGTTATACCTTTTCACACCCGGAGGACGACCGCCTGTCGCATATGCGGCACGTGTTATGGGCAGGCCGGCCGGTCAAGGCCGGTTCGGATGCCCGTAACGCGGTTTTCTACGGTGATTCGGCGATTGACCGGTCACCCTGTGGAACGGGCACTTCTTCACGAATGGCCCAGCTGGCCGCGAGGGGCGAGTTATCCGTGGGCGACACATTTATTCATGAGAGTTACATCGGCAGCCAGTTCAACGGACGGGTTGAGGCGCTTGCCCAGGTGGGTGAATTTCCGGCCATCGTGCCCAGTATCGAAGGCTGGGCCCGTGTTTATGGCCACAATGTGATCAATGTGGATCCGGATGATGACCCGTTCTGGGCCGGCTTCACGGTTACCTGATGCAGGGTCTTCCGCGCGATGAATTCCCGGTTTTAAAATCCGCAAGAACAACAGGGCGAAATGAAATGATCAGATTATCAATAGTGTTTTTCCTCTTGCTATCTAGCGCCCTGCCGGTTGCAGCCGCCGAGGATAGTGAGCGCTTCAGAGAAATTTACGAAAAAGAGTGGGCCTTCAGGTTAAAGGAATTCCCGATGTTCGCATCGTACGTGGGGGTGCAGGACTATGCTGACCGCCTGGAGGACGTCAGCGAAGAAGCCCAGGCCAGGCGTTTCGAGTTCTGGAAAACAATTCATACCGAGCTCGATACGGTTTCCTGCAATCGTCTGGAGCGCGAAGAGTGCATTAACTACCGGATTTTCGCCAAGCAGATGGATAATTTTCTCGCCGATTATGAAACCCGCTCATACCTGATTCCTTTCAACAGCGACTGGGGCTTTTACATGGAGCTGGCGAGGCTCCCCAAGGACTCCGAATTCTCCAATCTGGATGACTATCGAAATTACCTTGGGCGGCTGCACCAAATGCCCCGCTTGATGGACCAATACATTGCGCTGATGAGGAAGGGCCTGGAACTGGGTATGACGCAGCCCCGGGTTATCCTGGACGGCCGTGATGAACCGATCAGGGCCCAGCTGGTAGCGGATGTCAGCCAGAGTCCGTTTTTCGACCCGTTCCAGTCCATTCCGGAGTCCATTGCAGGGGGTGAGAAGTCTGAATTGCTGGCCGCTGCGGAACAGGTGATTTCCAGCGAGGTCATTCCGTCATTTCAGCGCCTTTATGACTTTTTTCAGCAGGAATATATGCCCGGCGCGCGGACAACCCTGGGCGCCAGCGACTTGCCGGAAGGCGAACGATTCTACCAGGCGCAGATCAGGAAATATGTCACGCTGGATATGAGCGCCGCAGAGATTCACCGGATCGGGCAGGAGCAGGTCACGAGGATTCGCGGAGAGATGGATGCCATTATCGAGGAGGTTGGCTTTGACGGAGACTTCGCGGCATTCCTGCAATTCCTGCGCACCGACCCGCAGTTCTATGCGAAGACACCCAAAGAACTCCTGGCCTTTGCGTCGTACTATGCCAAGAAAATAGACGGCCGGTTGCCGATGATCATAGGACATCTTCCACGGCAGCCGTATGGCGTAGAGCCGGTTCCGGAGGAAATCGCGCCGTTCTACACCGCCGGGCGTTATGTCTCCGCTCCGCTGGAGGCGCGTCGCGGTGGTTACTACTGGGTCAATACCTATGCACTGGAGAGCCGGCCCCTTTATGCCATTCCCGCTTTGACCCTGCACGAGGGCGCGCCAGGCCATCACACCCAGGGTGCACTGGCCATGGAACAGCAGGACCAGCCGCCTTTCCGGCGTTATGACTATATATCTGCCTATGGTGAAGGCTGGGGGCTCTACTCGGAGAAGCTGGGCCTGGAAATGGATATCTATGAAACACCCTATGAGCATTTCGGCCGGCTGACCTACGAAATGTGGCGTGCCTGCAGATTGGTCATCGATACCGGTATCCATTCGATGGGCTGGACCCGTGAACAGGCGCAGAATTTCCTGGGCTCCAACACGGCATTGTCGATCCACGAAGTGACAACCGAGATTGATCGGTATATTTCCTGGCCGGGACAGGCGCTGAGTTACAAACTCGGTGAATACACAATCTGGAAGTTAAGGGCGCGTGCAGAGCAGGACCTCGGCGATTCGTTCGACGTTCGCGACTTTCATGATTTCATTCTTTCGCTGGGTTCCGTTCCACTGGATGTGCTCAGCGAGGAAACCAATCTCTGGATAAACGAACAACAGGAAAAGGGTTAAAACAGCTTATGAATATCGAAGACAAGAAAGTCGTTTCATTCCATTACACGCTGAGCAACTCGCAAGGCGAACAGATCGAATCATCGCGCGACCGCGATCCGATGAGCTATTTGCATGGGTCGGGAAACATCATTCCCGGATTGGAGAAAGCGATGGCGGGGAAAACGGCGGGCGAGCAGTTCGAAGTCACAGTCGAACCGGCTGACGCATACGGAGAGCGCAACGAAGCCGGCATTCAGCGGGTTCCGGCCAAGCATTTCAAGCATATTGGGCACCTGGAGCCGGGCCAGCCGGTGATTCTTCAGACCAAGCAGGGTCCGTTGCAGGTTACGGTGGTAAAAGTGGGCAGATTCAACGTCGACATCGACAGAAACCACCCGTTGGCCGGGCAGTCTCTGACATTTGATGTAGAAATAACTGACGTGCGGGATGCGACGGAAGAAGAAATCTCACACGGGCACGTGCACGGCCCGGGCGGTGTCGCCCACTAGGATTTGCGGGCGATGGTTTTCAGTTCCTCGATGTTCATGATACGAACCTGCTTGCGGTCCACCTTGACCACGCCGGCTTTCTGGAAACGCGCCAGGACACGGCTGACGGTTTCAGTGGCCAGTCTCAGGTAACTCGCTATGTCGCGCCGCGACATGGCGAGAATGAACTCTTTATCGGAATAGCCGCGCCGTGAGAAGCGGTCGGACAGTGACAGCAGGAACATCGCAATCCGTTCGTCTGCGCTCAGATCGCCGGCGATGGTTTCAAGTTCGCTGATACGATGGCTCATCACGCGGAACAGTTCTGACTGCAGTTCGGGCATGTGCCGGGCCATGCTGGTGACCGTGTCGAACGTCAGGCCGCAGACCGCACTGGTATCCAGCGCAACGACGTTGGCGACATGTTTGCAGGAGTGGATGGCGTCGAGCCCGATGATTTCACCCGGAAGGTGGAAACCCAGGACCTGTTCCTGGCCTTCATGGTCAATCACATAACTCTTGAAGCAGCCGGTGCGAACCGATGCGACGGAACGGAATTCGTCTCCGGCCCGGAACAAGTGCTCACCCGGCTGAATGGGACGGGAGCGATGTACGATCTGCTCGAAACGCTCGGTCTCGTCCGGTGTCAGACCCCGTGGAAGGCAAAGTTCTCCGAGGGCGCATCGACTGCATGCAACCTGGGCTCGGGAGGGTTCGCGGCGGTAATCTCTGATGTTGGCGACTCTTAAGGAACTTTCCATGATGCGCTCTCCAATATAATTAGTTCTTTTGAATGCATTATATTGCTCGAGCGCACCTCTACGCATGCGTAGAAATACGTATGTAAGGCTCCCGACATGCGGCTATGAGGCCTAAATGACACGAGAGAATTTGGGCTTGGATTCCGGCGCCTGCATGTATTCGTCAAAGATCATGGCAATGGCCCTCAACAACAACCGGCCTTCCGGTGTTGCCTTGAATTCGTCATCGCCCATCTCGATCAGGCCATCTGTTTCCAACTGCTCCAGGTTGCCCAGTTCCAGGGCGAAATGATCATTGAAATCAATGGCGAAATCCGACTCGAATTCATGAAAGTGAACTTCACCGTGGCACATGATCGATTCAATCACGCGGCGGCGCAAACGGTCTTCCGTGTTCAGTTTCACTCCGCGCCAGATAGGTAGATTCCCCTCGGCGACCACGGATTGCCAGGTGGGAATATCCTTGATGTTCTGTGCATAGCAGTCCCCCACTTTTCCGATTGCGCTGACACCCAGGCCGACGAGATCACACTCACGGCGCGTCGAGTATCCCTGGAAGTTGCGTTGCAATCCGCCTTCACGCTGTGCAATCGTCAGTTCATCATCCGGCAGGGCAAAGTGGTCCATGCCGATGTAGACGTACCCGGCAGAAGTGAGCTTGTCAATGGTGAGTTCCATCAATTTGAGCTTGGTTTCCGGGGACGGGATATCCTTGGAGTCAATCATGCGTTGGGCACGGAAGATGTGCGGCAGGTGGGCATAATTATAAACGGCCAGCCGGTTGGGTTTGGCACTGACCACGGTATCGATGGTTTTGCTGAAACTTTCTGCGGTCTGTAACGGCAGACCGTAAATCAAGTCGACTGATACCGAGTTGAACCCGAGGTCCCTGGAGGCTTCGATCATGGCCAGGGTTGATTCCGGATCCTGGATCCGGTTCACGGCCTTTTGCACCCGGGGTTCGATATCCTGGATGCCAAGACTGATCCGGTTGAATCCCATGCTGGCCAAGTGGGCCAGTCGCTCAATGCCGACAGTCCTGGGATCGACTTCAACTGAAAATTCCCGGCTGTCGTCGCCGCTGAGCGAGAAATGTTCTCCCAGGCAGGCGATCAGCCGGCTGAGTTGATCATCGGTGTGGAAGGTTGGCGTGCCTCCGCCCAGGTGCAGTTGAATGACTTCACGGTCATGGTCAAATAGCTTCCCCTGCATGGCTATTTCGCGTTCGAGCAGTTCCAGGTACTGGTCCGCCTGGTGCGTATGCCGGGTGACTTTTTTCATGCATCCGCAGTAATAGCAAAGTGATTTACAGAAGGGGAGATGAACATAAAGTGACAAAGGTTTGGGAATCAGCTCGTTGTTACTGGATGCTGTAAAACGCCGGTAGGCTTCGGCATCGAACCCTTCCATGAACTGAACAGCAGTCGGGTAAGAGGTGTACCGCGGTCCTGCTATGTCATACCTTCTGATCAGTTCCGTGTTGAATTTAACTCGCTGTTCCATTGAATGTCTCTGTTTCTGATACCTGATTGATGAAGCGTAAACGATGAAGGCTGAGACAAAATTGACCGGAGTCAACAGCTTAGCCTTTGTACCGGTGCACTATGTTATTTAATTCAAAAATTGGCAACAATTCTGAGGGGAATGGAGACGTATAACATGACTCAGGTCAATTACCGGCCAACTGCACCCCCGTAAACTTATTTCCGTCGACGAGTCAGAACATCGGCTTTTCGAAGGAATACGATTGTGTGAAGACTCTCCAAGTCTCAAGAATTTAGGCCGGACTTTTGTCCGGCCTTCTTTTTTGTAGGATCAACTCAGGGTCCGGTGTAGATGCATCCGGCGTTGCAGGTTTCCTGGACGACTACTTTCACCAACCCGGGCAGGCCGGGCAGCAACCGGTCCCAGATCCACCGTGCGAGGTTTTCGCTGGTCGGGTTTTCAAGACCGTCAATGTCATTCAGACAGTGGTGGTCAAGTTGGTCGAACAGGGGCTGGAATGCCTGTTTCAGGTCGGCAAAATCCATCACCCAGCCCGAATCCCGGCCTACCGCGCCACTGATATGTATTTCGATTCGGAAAGAATGACCGTGCAGGCGGGCGCACTTGTGCCCTCCGGGAACGTTGGGCAGCCGGTGCGCGGCTTCAATTTGAAAAACGCGAAAAACATCCATAAGCGAATTGTGACGCTCATGGATTGACCACGCAATAGCTCAGCCGGTCTTGAAGCCTGTTCGTGAGTGCGACCCGTCGCAAAATGGCTTGCTGGCGGACTGGCCGCACCGGCAAAGCGATCCCCTCATCTTCACGCATTCCTGGCCAAACTGGTTATGCAGGCGCAGGCGGCCACGAAAAGTAATCGGACCGTCCTTAATGCAGGAAAGAGTAATCTTGCTGGGCCGCTGGGACGCGGCGATCTCCGATGCCTCCGAAATTTTGCCCGGGTTCAGAAACTCTTTATCCAGGTGCTGGCCGCCACACGTGGGCTTGGAGCCGGAATGGCCACAGCGGCACAACGTCATATGGTTGGCGTATTGAACCGAGCCGTCTTCATTGACCAGCGTGATATTTCCGGTGAGCTGCAAAGGCCCGCCATTGGTGACCAGCGCTTCATTCGGGACTTCAAGCAGTCGCGGGGCGCCCTGATTCTTCTGGCGTTCCGTGAACCACCGGTCAAGCGCTTTCGCAGTGGTTGAGCGTTTTTGTTGCCCGGTATCGTGGGAGCCAACCTGTTCGGTTGAATCATCCATGTAAGCAACGAATGCCTCACCGGAGTTTTGGCTGGTAGTTTCCGGATCCTGATCGATCCGAACAGCGGCGGTTGCCGCGTTTTTGGTGATGTCATCCATGACAATATCCTCCAGGAAATTCCTTTTCCCACATATACTGTAGCAGCAGTTTTTTATAAGTGCGAGAAAATTTGTGAAAATATTGCTCAGGCTACTGTTTTTATCGTTGCTGCTTCTGGGCAGCTATCCCTGCTTTTCTGCACCCAGCGCAGCCCCGGAGCGTGAGCGTGGCGAGGGTCCGTTTCAACGATTGATACTGAGGGGAGTCATCGTGGTCAATGGCGAGGGCGCCCCTCCGATTGGCCCGATGGACGTGGTCATCGAAGGCAATCGTATTGCCTCGATTCATAATGTCGGCTTTCCGGGTGTTCCGATCGATGAGGCAGAAAGGCCGAAAGCGAAGGAAGGGGACCGCGTCCTGGAACTGGAAGGTCACTACCTGTTGCCGGGTTTTGTCGACATGCATGCGCACTTTG
>Ga0316201_10001533_pt1 | contig 15672 bp, 12 predicted proteins | sample CS6wburrow_MG_FD_204516 | JGI IMG/M metagenome (GOLD analysis project Ga0316201, IMG submission 204516) | Coastal sediment microbial communities from Delaware Bay, Delaware, United States - CS-6 worm burrow | ecosystem: Environmental > Aquatic > Marine > Coastal > Sediment | place: USA... | reverse complement strand
GGTAGAAAAGACAAACGTTCTTAAGCGCTCTGCGAGCCATGGCTTCGGATGATTTCTGATAGGGCTGACCGTCATTCAACTCGCTGTAACGATCAAGAAAATCGGTTTTCAAACCATTGGCCAGCCTCTTTTTGATAAACTCCCTCGCGGTATGGATACCATCGACATCAACGACTTCCATCTGTTCTGCAAGGTAGTCTTCATCAGGCATGGCCATCGCCTCAGCAAGCAGTGCCGGGTCAGCCAAACGGTCTGAGAGAATACCGCGAAACGCTTTGAGCAATGAAGAATCCAGCGCCATATCCAGGCCTTTCGCATACTGCCGGCATTGTTCGAGAATGGCATTCTGTGCTATTCGCTGTGCTGCATCCCAACGTACAAATGCATCACTGTCATGTGCAATTAAAGTAGCGAGTTGTTCGGATGAATAATCATAGAAAACTTTAACCGGCGCTGAGAAATCCCGGAACAATGAAGGTACGGGGCATTCCGGAATATTGACAAATGTATATTCCTGCTGAGCCTCTTCCATCACCAGCATACGTGTTCCCTGCACCACATCCGTCCCGGTTTCGAGTTGCAATGGCAGTTCCTCACCATCCGCTGTCAGCAGCCCAACGGCAAACGGAATGACCAGGGTCTGCTTGTCCTTTTGATCATGCGTCGCGGGTGTGTGCTGCTTCAACTTCAGCGTGTATTTTTGAGTCGCGGCATCGTAATGATCTGAAACATGTACCTGTGGCGTGCCGGACTGACTGTACCAACGCCCGAAACGGTCCATGTTGATACCATTGGCATCTGCCATTGCGGCTAGAAAATCATCACAGGTAACGGCGTGTCCATCATGTCGTTCAAAATACAACTTCATGCCTTTCTGAAAGCCAGTCTCTCCGAGCAGGGTGTGGTACATCCGAATGATCGTCGCGCCTTTTTGATAAACCGTAGCAGTGTAGAAATTATTGATTTCAACATACCGGTCAGGCCGTATCGGGTGGGACATCGGGCCATCATCTTCGGGGAACTGTCGGCCTCTGAGATCACGGACAACCCTGATGCGTTTGACTGCCCGCGACTGCATATCGGCCGAAAACTCTTCATCCCGAAATACGGTGAGACCTTCTTTAAGGGTCAACTCGAACCAATCCCGGCAGGTGACGCGATTGCCGGTCCAGTTATGGAAATACTCATGTCCGATGACACCTTCAATGCCCTGGTAGTCGTTATCTGTTGCTGTATCGGGTCGAGCCAGGACATATTTCGAGTTAAAGATATTCAGAGACTTATTCTCCATCGCACCCATGTTGAAGTCATTGGTGGCGACGATATGATAAATATCGAGGTCGTATTCGAGATCAAACCTTTCTTCATCCCAGCGCATCGCTTTGATCAGCGACTCCATGGCGTGCTCACAGCGGCCGAGGTTTTCCGTTTCAACGTAGATCCTCAGGACAACATCACGCCCGCTCCGGGTTGTGAAGTGGTCTTCAACCAATTCGAGGTCACCTGCAACCAATGCAAACAGGTAAGATGGTTTTGGGAAGGGGTCTTCCCAACGAACCCAGTGACGCCCACCGGCCAGTTCACCTGCACCTGTCCGGTTCCCATTTGATAATAGAACCGGAAACTCTGACCGGTCCGCTTCCATGGTTACACGGTAGGCGGTCATAACATCCGGGCGGTCCGGAAACCAGGTGATTTTCCTGAACCCCTGCGCCTCGCACTGGGTTAGCAGAAAATCACCGGAAAGATACAGGCCTTCAAGTGCCAAATTTTTCGCCGGATGGATTTTGACTTCTGTCTTCAACACGCTTAATGGCGGTGCGTCAGGTATGGTCAGGGACTCACCTTCAATCAGGTAGTCATCAGCACCCAGGGGGCGGTCATTGAGCGACAGCGATATGAGCTGCAGATCACTGCCATTCAGCACAATGTCCTGCGGTTGCATTGCTTCACCCCGCAGCTGAAATTCCATCACCGTCCGAACCGTAGTGGTTTCACTTCCAATATCAAAATGGATATCCAGCTGACCAACATCCCACGGGTAAACTGTATAATCCTTGCGATAAATTGACTTTTCGAACAAACCGTCCTTCATAAACCTGTTCCTTTAAGGAGTTTTCACTGGTGAGTTGGTTGAATAGGCCAGTATTATATGCCGATGGACAAAAAATCGGCAGACCAAATTCCTGATATCTCGGATATTATTTCCGCGAAGCATCGCATTCATAAAGAGATTCGCACAACCCCGGTGCTTTCTGACACCCAGTTAAATGCTGAACTAGGCTGCGAACTGTGGTTGAAGTGCGAAAATCTCCAGCATACCGGCGCATTCAAATTCCGTGGTGCCAGCAATGCAATTGCCCTGCTTGATGAGACCGGCAGGCAGGGTGATGTCGCGACCCACTCCTCGGGCAATCATGGTGCCGCACTGGCATTCGCTGCATCGACACACAATCGACGTGCCTGGGTGGTGATGCCCGAGAACTCCGTGAAAACCAAGGTCGAAGCCGTACGCCGCTATGGCGGTGAAGTCATATTCTGCCCCCCCACCCAGCCAGCCAGGGAAAAAGGTCTGGCCGGCCTCGTCGCCAAGGGCTGCATTCCGGTCCCACCTTATGATCATGGACATATCATTTGCGGTCAGGGCACTGCCGTCATTGAAATGTCAGAGCAAATACCGGGAATTGACATTATCCTGACACCGGTGGGTGGCGGCGGCCTGATTAGCGGTAGTGCAATCGCCGCCAGGGCATTGATTTCCAACGTAAACGTGATTGGCGCCGAGCCAAAAGGAGCAGCGGACACGGCCTTGAGTCTGAGCCTGGGAAAACGGATTGACAAATTTCCGGTGGATACCATTGCCGATGGACTGCGCGCAATTGTTGGCGTACTGAATTTTGAGATTATCCTGGACAATGTCGACAAGGTGATCACCGTCAGCGAAAAGGGCATCGTCGAGGCCATGGCATTGATCTGGCAGCGCTTCCGTATGCTGATTGAACCATCATCCGCCACTGTCATTGCAGCCATCCTGGCATCCCCCGGTGATTTTTCCGGTCGACGTGTTGGTGCCATAATCAGTGGCGGTAATGTCGACCTTGAAAACCTGCCCTTCAAGACGTGATGACCGGGAACTGAGAGCACCGTGACACAAAAACTCTATTTGTTGCGCCATACCGAAGCGGAGCCATGGAACCCGTTGGGAAACGACTTCTCCAGATCGCTCAGTTCAAATGGTATTCAACATGCGCGGCTGGTTTCCGGCTGGATGTTCGAAAAACTTCTGCCCCCGGAAACCGTTTTGTGCTCACCGGCTAAACGAACCCGTGAAACGCTCGCACCCATACTTTCCAACTGGCCGCAATTACTGGCCTCCACCGATTATCAGGATTCGATGTATAACGCTGCATTGAATATGCTGCTGACCCTCGCCGAAGATGCACTTGGTTACAGCGAGTCGCTCTTGCTGGTCGGACACAACCCCGGTATAGCTGAATTGCTGATAAATGTATTACAGGCAACGCAGGCAGCAAATATTGAATCATTTGGGGCCGGGACCCTTGCGGTTGTCGAGTTTCCTGAAAAATTCAATCGGCAAACACGAACGGGCAAGCTGCTTCACCTGGTCCGGAAAAAAGACTTTTCATTTAATTGAGGACAGGTACACCTGTGCCATTGCCTTAAGACCCGCCTCATCCTCGTCGCTAAAACGATCAAGCCGGGCGCTGTCGACGTCCAGCACACCGAGCAACTCACCGTGCTTGAAAAGTGGTATCACGAGTTCAGAGCGTGCTTGCACATCGCAGACGATATGTCCGTCAAATGTCTCGACATCTGCCACACGCATTGTTTGCCCGGAAGCAGCAGCCGTGCCGCACACACCCTTACCCATTGGAACGCTCACACAGGCGGGTTTACCTTGAAAAGGACCAAGCATGAGTGTTTTGCCATCGAGAAAATAGAAACCGACCCAGCTGATATCAGTCAATTCCTGGAACAGCAGGGCACTGAGGTTGGCGGCATTTGAGATTCTGTCTGAAGAAACACTCAATAAACCCTCTGCCTGTTGAAGCAGGTTGCTCCAGGAAGGTTGCTGAGACCCTGTCATGACTTCTTGAACACAAGAATAAAATTATTGGCGGGCATGGCCAGCTTATACTCAAAGGGCATGTGATGGAGTCTTGCCAGGGATTCAATCATCGCTATATCACGTATACCCATTGCTGAATCCTCAGCGCGTAACTGTGCATCAAAATGTGCATTGCTTTGTGAGGTAAAACAATTATCGACATTAAACGGTCCATAAAGACAAAACCTGCCACCGGTATGAAGATGTCCCGCTACCCCGGCAAACATCGCAATCACCGCGTCCCACGGCATGATATGAGCCGTATTGGCGGAGAATGCAGCATCAAAACAATGACCGGGCCAGGGGTCATAAAGCACATCCAGTTTAAGCGGCGGCAAAATGTTTTCATGGCCTTCAATGGCGAGACGGGCTTCAAGCCCTGCCAGGTTTTCTTCCCTGTCACTTGGCTGCCACATCCAACCCGTCATTTTTTCTGCAAAAAAAACAGCATGTTGACCCGTACCTGAACCGATCTCCAGGACTGAGCCGTTTTCAGGAATCAGGGCCTGCAACCGCTCAAGAATAGGTTGCCGGTTTCGCTCAGATGCGCTTGAAAATGGCAGGGCACTCAAAGCTTAAAAGCCGCTCTCAACCTGTTGCTGAATTGCATCACAGATTTCCCTGGATTCGGAAATCAACGCACCCAACTGTGCCTGCATCCTGGAAATAAACGCATCGTCCTTTGTATGTGGCAGGTTGATACGCACATTGTGAATCGCACCCTGTACACCGGCAAGGGCCATTAAGGCACCCACACCAGCATCGCTCATCACGGCCTCGTTGCCGATATTTGCCGCTGCCTGACAGAGGTCCAGGACCTGCCTGCAAAGCTCCGCCGTTTTCAAGGGTACTTCGGCTGCAGATTTATAGCCCGCACGGATCACCTTTGTACGCAATTCCTGTTGCTCGGCCGTGTCCTTGGCCATACGCATACCGGCGATGACTTCGTTGAAGGCTTCGGTGTCCGCATCAACAGCCAGTATGAGCGCATCTTTGATGGTTTGCGCCTTCTCGGCCAGCAGGCACAGTTCCTCATATTGTGAATCGAACTCGCCTTTGCCTACAGACAGATTGACCACCATCGATGCCAGTGCGGAACCCAGTGCGCCCGCCAACGCGGCTATCGAACCACCGCCGGGCGCTGGCGTATCACGTGACACTTCATCAACGAACCCTGCTATGGTCAGGTTTACCAATGGTCCATTGGGTACCGGCATACCGATGACTTTTTTGTCGATATCAAACGCGGCGACATCATTAAGGCCCATCGCCTGGACCGCCGTGGCAACCGTGTCGCGAATGGGGATGCCGGTGGATTTTTGCATACGGCGCAAATAGAACCGCCCGGCTTGTTGCATCGCATCATATGGCACCACACCAACAACTTCCGAGCCGGTGATAACAATTCCACGCGCTCTTGCCAATTCACGCGCTGCTTCCAGAGCATCAACCGGAGACGTGACATTGTAATTGGTCAGGTTGAGTGAAATCTGCGCGCACTTATAATCATCTACAACCCAACCGATGCCCTTGACGTGGGTGAACATACCGTCCTTGTATACCGGTCGCCCGCTGAGATCATCGGGATCAAGACCGATAGAGCGGTAGCGCTTGTACAGGTCTGCGTCATATTTTTTCTTGTAAAATTCTGCAAGCTCCCCGAATGAACCCGCGACAAAATCGGAATTGCCATCTGGGTACTTGCCTTCTTCAAAGTAAACAACGTCGCCTTTGTAATAGAACGGTTCGACATTGCCAACCCTCTTCCAACGACCACGCTCACGCAATTCGTAGGCAATCTCATTTGCATAACGTCGATCGGTCGTGTTCAGGTTGATATTGTAAGCAATGAGAAATTCCCGGGCTCCAACGGCTGTTGCCCCGGCGCCCGGATTAAACACGGACGGTCCAAAATCCGGTTTCCAGGCAGGATCAGCCAGCTTTTTCGGCAGACCCTCGTACTCGCCGGCACGGACCTTGGCCAGGTTTTGTCTTTCTGGCTTACTCGCTGCATATTCATAGAGGTATACCGGGATACCCAACTCTTCACCGATACGCTGCCCAACCTGGCGGGCTATTTCAGCACATTCCTCCATGCTTGCATTACTCACCGGAACAAACGGGCAAACATCCGTTGCACCAAAGCGGGAATGCTCACCCTTGTGGTGCGACATGTCAATGAGTTCGGCCGCCTTTTGTACTGCACGAAAAGCCGCCTCTTTGACCGGCCCGGGTGCGCCGATAAATGTCACCACCGTGCGATTGGTGCTTTCTCCAGGATCCACATCCAGTAGCTGGATACCCTGGACACTTTCTATAACATCCGTGATCTGTTTGATCACTGCCATGTCACGACCTTCGGAAAAGTTTGGTACGCATTCAATTACTTTATTCACAGTTCGTGGCCTATTGAGAATGTTGTTTGAAAGGCGGGTACGCCCACGGAAAATACAACCCCGGAAGCCTGCTCGGGGAAATCATAAAAGCAAGGGTAATTATAATTTATTCCAATATGCCGGAACAGGTCTGAGCTTAACAACGGAAAAACAAAAAAGCCCGGGTCATGCCCGGGCTTTAAAGTAATCGATCCTGATTTACTAGTTTACTACGGGTCGTTCTTCCACGATGGTAGGTGTCACGAATATCAACAGTTCACGTTTTTTGGATTCATTTGCACGACGCTTAAACAAGTGACCAAGAACCGGAATACTGCTCAGGTAAGGTACCCTCTCTTCCGTACGTGCGCGTTCATCCTGAAAAATTCCACCCAGCACGACAGTTTCACCATTGTTTACCAGTACTGACGTACTCAGCTCACGTGTATCAATTGAAGGTACAGAACCACCACGACCGGTCTGGTAAATCTCACCAACCGAATCCTGCTTGACCTCAAGCTCAAGTTGAACACGGTTATCAGGTGTAATCAGTGGTGTTGCGCGTAATTCAAGTACGGCTTCCTTGAACTGAACAGCCGTTGCACCGGATGATGCCGCTTGTTCATAAGGAATTTCCACACCCTGTTGAATAAAGGCTTCAGACTGGTTAGCGGTAACGACCCTGGGTGTGGATATGATTTCACCATCACCTTCCGCTTCAAGGGCCGAGAGCTCCAGATCCAAAAGAACATTACCCGCCAGGAATGAAAGACCTATTGTACCGGCATTGCTATCGGCAACGGGCAGGTTGACGTTGTAACGTTCGGGGATACCCGGAAGGTCGAGGAAGTCATCGTCCCTTGGGTTGGTGGCCGGGTTCAGCAAGTCTGCACCCTCGCCATCACCGGAGATCGCAAGTATGTTTCTCTTGTCGTGCAGAGCCGAGACACCGAAACGCACACCGATTGCATGGGCAAATTCGCTGCTGGCGATCACGATACGTGATTCAATTTGCACCTGACGGACCGGATGGTCAAGATCCCGTACAAGTTTTTGGATCGCTTCAACCCTGCCCGGCGTATCCGTAACCATCAACGTATTGGTTCTTTCATCAATGGCGATGGAACCACGGTCAGACAATAACCCGGAATCATCTCCAACCCCAGCACCTTGAGAGTTTTCACGTGCTGAATCGATCAGCGACTGCAAATCTTCGGCTGTCGCGTAGCTGACACTGATCAGGGCAGTGACCAGGGGCTCAAGTTCTTTACGGTCTCTTATAGCCTGTAACAGCTGTTGTTCACGGGCCGCGATATCCGCTGTGGGTGCGATCCAGATAACATTACCATTTTCACGTTTATCCAGGTTGCGTGCATCCAGTACGATATCCAGTGCCTGGTCCCAGGGTACATTGGTCAGTCTGAGGGTCAGGTTTCCGCCAACGTTGTCAGCAACGACAATATTGAGACCCGAAACGTCGGCTATCAACTGCAATACGGAACGAACCGGTATGTCCTGGAAATTAAACGTCACCCGGGCGCCTTCGTATACTTTCTCCTGGTAAAACTCTACAATTTCCTTGGACGCGTCTAACGTTGTAGCCTGAAGTTGTGAGACTTCAATAATCCAGTCATTGCCTGACTGGTATGCCATGTGCTCATAAAGCCCGGTAATTTCCACTTCAAGCCGAACAGCACTACCCAACACATCAGTATCAATAATTTGTACCGGTGTCGCAAAATCAACCACGTCAAGACGCTGGTGAAGTGCATCAGGCAGGTTTGTATCAAAAATATCTACCGATAAACCACCCTCGCGTGAATTAACTGAAATGTTGGCGCTATCCTGATCCAGGCTCACAATAACCTTGCTTTGACCATCTTCACCACGCCGGAAGTCAATGTTCTCAATTGTATATTTTGCAATACCACTGTGACTCGGAGCAGTGGAACCTTCGCCGTTTCCGGCTATGGTCAATACAACCTGGCCATCTCCTGACTGGTAGTCATAGGTGACCAGCTTGGAAAGATCCACCATCACGCGTGTTCTCCCACCGGCCGCCAGTGTCGTGAATTTCTGTACCGGTCCGATACCGATGGTGACAGGGCTTGCATCAACCTGGCTGTTGGTTTCTGCCAAATCCAGGATGATTCGCGCCGGGCTTTCCGTCGCAAACACGCTGACATTCGGATCATCACCATCAGTTGACAGGGTGATAACTACATCACCTGCTGCATTGCTGGTGTAGTTTGCCGCGGTTACTTCACTCGATGCCCAGGCCGGTAATGCCGGTAATACCAACAATGCCAGTGCCAATGCCAAATGAACTCCAGACTTTTTGCTTTCCATAAACTGTCCCCACTTACCGGTCAGTGTTTCTTTCAATTTAATTTCCTTTTTACCGTGCATGGCTGTACCCTCAAAGTCGCGCTTTTCCATGCGCTAACCGGACTATCCTTCACCCAAAGCGATGGAAGCTTCCCTGACAAGCCAGCCATCCGCGCCATCCGAAATAAATTCACTTAAATCTATTTCCGTTTCAGTTACTCTAACCACTTTTCCGTGGTTCTTACCGATGTAGTTACCAACCGGTACCCGGTGAATGACACCTTCAGGGTCACGCACCAAGCCCCAATAAGACTCTTCATTGCTAAACGTCCCTACCATCGACAAAGTATCAAGCTCATAACGTTCCAGGTATTCTTTGGGCCGCGCAAAATCCGGTCTCGGGCCCTTTGTATTCGTGGAACGCACATCATCGCTACCTTCAGAAACCGACTGTTGGAAAGGATCACGTCCAGTCAAGCCTTCATAATCATAGGGTGCATAAGTTTTGACCGGCGGAATAGGTGGAATTGGTGCAGCTGGCCGCGCCTTTACTGAAGCGATGTATTTATTAAGATCATTCATTTTTTCTGTGCACGCCGTTAGCAACACAGCTACCAGCAACAAGCCGGCAACATATCGTACCTGTTTGCCAATATGTTTCATGGTGCTTGCTCCGCCGCTCTCTGAGCGACTTCTTCTTCATCGACATAACGATAGGTTTGGACCCTGCCTTCCAGTATCAACCGACCATCCGAACGATCGGTACGGCTTTGACTGCCGCTCGCTCGCTTCAATGAGATATCATGCATGGTCAGAATCACCACCCGGGGCAATGCTGCTACACCGCTGACAAAATCTCCGAACTCGTGATAGTCGCCCAACATCCTTACAATGATTGGCCGTTCTGCATAAAAGTCTTTGAAAGTCTCCGCCTGGGGTTCAAATAGCTGTACTTCAATACCCGCGGCCAGTGCAGTCTGTGAAACATCCACCAACAGTTTGTCCATTTCGGTCTTGTTTGGTAACTGTCGGAACATGGTGGTTAACAGTTCCTGCATCTCAACCAGTTGCTTTTCATAAGCTTCCAGGTTAGCGGCTTTCTGCTGCTTGAATTCGAAATCTGCCAACAGCACCAACTCCTGTTGACGGGCTTGCTCCAGTTCGATCTTCTTGTCATCTATCAAAAGAAAGTAGCCTGCAACAAGAATCAGGATCAATGCGAATAAAAGTAATGTGTAGCGAACTGTTCCCGGCGAGTTGCCGAGATCTGAAAAGTCAGCATTTCTGAGGTCTTCAAAAATCATTCCGCTTCTCCCTGACTATCCAGGTCATCAAAGCCCTCGTCTTCTTCGGCGGACTTCGGTGGGCGCAAATTCACGTTAATGCTGAACTCATAAGTTTCAGAGGCGGAAGCCGGTTTGGCCGCTGTACGCACATAGTCAAGCTGGGGGTTAAGGAATAAATCGTTCTTATCCAACTCTCTCAGGTAGGCTGATACCCTCGCGTTGGACTGACTGCTACCTTCCAGTCTCAGGTTACTGCCCTGCTGCCGTACGGTAGTCAGTGTTACGCCTACTGGAATCGATTTTGCCAGCTTATCCAGTAACTCAACTGTCGTTGAACGACTGGCCTGCAAACGTTCGATAACCTGCTTACGTGAAATCAGTCGCGCGCGGGTTCTCTCCAGTTGCTCAATTCGTTGAATCCGGCCTTCCAGCTCCCGGATTTCTCTCTGGACCATTTGATTTCTGGATTCTTGATGATCGATTTTCTGGTCAAAAACAAAACCCACAAAAAATACCAGGAGAATACCCAGAATAGAGGTCAACAGTAAGGAAGACATAAAAGTACGCTGTCTTTCCCTGCGTTTTTCTTCCCGCCACGGTAATAAATTAATTCTGGCCATCAGTCAAACCCTCTCAAAGCCAAACCCATGGCTATCATCAGGTTGTTAGCATTACGCTTTAGTGTATTCGCCGGCACGTTGTTCGCAACATCCATGCCGGTTACGGGATCGGCTATCCGGGTTGTCATTCCAAGTTCCTGTTGAACCATGGATGCCAGGCCTTTGAGTGATGCGGTGCCACCTGACAGGTAAATTGTACCGATATTGGAGTACTCATTACTGGAGGCATAAAACTGCAGAGCGCGGCTGATCTGGTGAACGATGTTTAGCTGGAATGGCTCCAGCACCTCTTCCTCAAAATCCTCAGGTGCTTGTTCATCCCGTTCAAAAAAGCCCGCCTGTTCTGCGGTCATATCATAGCGCCGCTGAATCTCTTCGAGTAACTGATGACCACCAAAGGGGTGATCACGGGTGTAAATAACCTGTCCGCCCTTTATCACCAGCAGTGTAGTCTGGTCGTAACCCACGTCAAAAAGCCCTACGGCATCAACGCGGTTTACACCATCACGTTCACGAATCAGTTCAAAAGCGTTTGCAATCGCGAATGCCTCTACATCGACAACTTTCGTTTTCAAACCTGCCGTATCAATGGCATCCTGCCGGCTTTCCACGATTTCACTCTTACTGGCAGCCAGCAGAATATCAATCAAATCCGCATTACGTGCAGAAGGTCCGAGGACTTCAAAATCAAGACTGACTTCATTAAGAGGAAAAGGTATGTACTGATTGGCCTCTATTTGCACCTGACTTTCAATATCAGCATCGGCAAGATCTGCCGGCAAGCTGATGGTCTTGGTGAAAACGGCCGCACCGGAAACCGCTATCGCACAGGATTTGGCACGTGTGCCCGAACTCCTGACCGCATTTAGTATGGCGGTCGAGACAGCTTCAACATCCTGTACAGCTTTATCGATCACAACGCCTTCGCCGAGAGGCTCTACAGCAAAGTGATCAACCCTGTATCCGGACCCATGACTGGACAATTGCAACAAACGCACGCCTGTCGAGCCAATATCCAGTCCTATCACTGGATCTGCTTTTTTTCCAAACAGTTTCAAGACTCCCCCATTCTTTTTCCATGCCAATGGTTTAGTGAGACTTCTTATAGCAGTTTTTAACAGAAAACTCCGAAATACTCAAACACCTTCTGGCATTTGGGTGCATAAAGTGATTACACGCGAGCAAACGACTGCTAAATCGCTCGCAAAGGGGAATAACTGGACTGGTAAGTTGTTAACACTCGTCATAACCGGTACTTTCCCTGTCGGATGCGGCGTATAATTTTCTGTCCCTTCTCCCGCTATCCGGAGAAGGATTTATTAACTAAAATTCCATTTTGTAATGCTAAGCATAGCAGGATAAAGTTTTGAGAAAAGTACTTCGTTCAATATTTCGCATTCTGCTCGTCGCATTCGTGTTGGGGCTATCCACCGTTATTATAACCTATCTTGTTGTTTCCAAAGATCTTCCAGACGTAGACACACTCCGTGACATACAACTCCAGGTACCCCTAAGAGTTTTCACATCAGACGGCAAATTGATCAGTGTTTTTGGAGAAAAGCGAAGAATTCCTGTCCAAATCGACGAAATGCCCCCGAATTTGATCAATGCTTTTATCGCCGGTGAGGACAAGCGTTTCTACGAACACCCCGGTATCGACTACCAGGGAATCACGCGGGCAGTATGGACCCTCGCGACAACCGGTGAGAAGTCGGTAGGCGGTAGTACCATTACTCAAATCCTGGCCCGGAATGTTTTCCTCACATTGGATAAAACATTTACACGAAAAATTAGAGAAATATTCCTGGCATTGAAAATAGAACGGGAGTTATCAAAAGACGAAATCCTTGAACTGTTTTTGAACAAAATATTACTTGGGCACCGCGCGTACGGTGTGGGTGCGGCGGCTGATGTGTACTATGGCAAAGCCGTTGGCGAACTCAGCCTCGCCCAGTGTGCAATGATCGCGGCTCTGCCAAAGGCGCCATCAAGGATTAACCCGATTACCTCCCCGGAGCGTGCGATGGAACGCCGTGACTATGTTCTGGGGCGTATGCTGGAACTCGAATACATCAATGACGCTGAATACCAACAAGCCATAAATGAAAGAAACACCGCCTTCTACCATGGAGCCACGACGGAAGTTTCAGCGCCTTACGTCGCGGAGATGGTTCGCAAGGAAATGCTGGCAAGATTTGGCCAGTCAGCTTACACCGGGGGTTACGAGGTTTACACGACCATCAACTCCAACTTGCAGGAAACCGCCAACCAGGCCGTGATTGACGGACTTGAAGAGTATGATCACAGACACGGATACCGCGGTGCAGAAGCGCATTTCAACCTTGAAGAAAATACCAGCACCCAAGCCTGGGATGGGATTCTTCGACCCTATAAATCTTTGGCTGGACTGGTACCGGGATTGGTAGTTGAAGTCGATGAAGATGTGGCCCTGGTTTATCAGATCGACAGACAGACGATCGCACTGACACTCGATGATATGGCGTGGGCCAGGAAGTTTATCAGTCGCGAACGGGTGGGTGTTAAACCTAAAAGCGTGGGTGACGTGCTTCAGGCTGGTGATATTATTCGTACCCGTTTACGAGATGACGGCCAGCGTGAATTGGCACAATTGCCGGAACCGGAGGCATTGTTAATTTCGCTTAGTCCTCGCGATGGCTCTGTCAAGGCATTGGTTGGTGGTTTCGACTACACACGCAGTAAGTTCAATCGTGTCGTTCAGAGCCGTCGTCAGCCAGGTTCAGGTTTCAAACCATTTATCTATTCGGCAGCATTGGCGAAGGGTAAGACCGCCGCCAGCATTGTTAATGATGCACCCATTGTTTTCAGTGACGCCGAACTTGAAAGAGATTGGAAACCACAAAATTACAGCGAGAAGTTTTTCGGCCCGACGCGATTGCGTGAGGCCATGGTTAACTCCCGCAACCTGGTTTCTATCAGGCTGTTAAGAGAGATTGGTATTCCTTACGCAACGGAGTACATCAGCTCTTTCGGCTTCGACCCGTCAGAATTGCCGGGCAACTTGTCCATGGCTCTTGGTAGCGCATCACTCAAGCCCATCAGCATTGCCAGGGGATTTGCTGCATTTGCCAATGGCGGTTACCTGGTCGACCCCTATTTTATATCGCGGATAGTAGACGCCAAAGGTATAGTACGATTCGCTGCGAGCCCCCAACTGGTTTGTGAGGAATGTGAGTTCGACCAGGGATCGGATGCAGAACAAATTGAAATTGAAGAAAAAGTGCAACCAAGCTTCAGGCCACTACAACTTGAGACCGAGGAGAACCTCCTGGTCACGGAGCAGGAAACCACAGCCGAGCAAAACATGGTGGCAAAGCCAACACCCGCCCCACGTGTTATCAGCGAGCAAAACGCTTTTCTGGTTCGCTCCATGATGATGGACGTGATACGGCGGGGAACAGGCAAAAAAGCCATGGAACTGGGACGAAATGACCTCGCAGGTAAAACGGGAACGACCAATGAGCAGCGTGACGCATGGTTTTCCGGTTACAACGACGAAATTGTGACATCGGTCTGGGTGGGCTTTGATAACCATGAACCGCTGGGGCGCAATGAAGTTGGCGGCAAAGCTGCAATGCCAATTTGGATAGAGTTTATGCGGGTAGCCTTGCAGGATGTGCCGGATCGGGCTGTCGAAATACCCGAAGGTATAACCCAGGCACGCATTGACCCGGAAACGGGTTTGCTCGCCCGGATCGAAAATCGTGACGCGATTCTGGAAGTATTCGATATGGGCAGTCTTCCACCAATGGAGGATGAAATGGAAGGAGATCAATCTGATGCCGTTACGGAAGAGGACCCATACGACAGTTTCTGACAGGTTTCCTGTTCATAACAACAAGAAGACCAGCCAGATTCGCCGCACCATCGCCGCTGAAGCAGCGCGAATCATGTCTACACAGTCACTATCCAACTATCGTGTAGCCAAGCAGAAAGCAGTCGAGCGATTGGGAATTAATCTGCGAACGACCATGCCCAGTAATGCAGAAGTCGAGAGTGCCTTACGTGCTTACCAGGGGGTTTACGGTGGTCAGCGACATATTCGCCGGCTTCGAGAAATGCGTGGAGTTGCATTGAGCGTCATGCGTTCGCTTGAATTATTTAACCCGCGACTGGTGGGGTCTGTACTCGAAGGCACTGCAGACGAAAATACCCGGGTATCAATACACGTTTTTTACGACCCGCCTGATGCAGTTGTCATTCACCTGCTTGACAGGGGTCTTGTATTCCGCAATGAGCAGCGGAAAATTCGATGGCATGACGGCCGCTACAGGCAAGTGCAGTTACTGGTCACCGATGCCCAGGACATAGAAGTTGAACTGATCCTGTTCAATTGCATCGACTTACGCCAGGCACCGCCCAGCCCGGTGGATGGGCGCCCGCAGAAACGGGCACCCTTGTCAGAGGTTGAAAGCCTGCTGGCCGATATTTCTCAGCGCGACTCCAGCGGAACGTAATCACGTGCGGCGTGACCAGCATAGACCTGTCTCGGGCGGCCGATCGGGGTGCCGACTTCTTCCTGCTCCAGCCATTGAGAAACCCAGCCGACTGTCCTGGCAATAGCAAACATAACAGTAAACATACTTGTCGGAATACCGAGCGCCTTGTAAATGATACCGGAGTAGAAGTCCACGTTTGGATAGAGTTTCTTGCTTATAAAGTAATCGTCTTCAAGTGCAATACGCTCCAATTCCATGGCCAGGGATAATAATGGGTCCGTGGTTCCAAGTTCTTCTAATACCTCGTAAGCAGCCTGACGTATAAGGGTCGCCCGCGGGTCGAAGTTTTTATATACACGATGACCGAATCCCATTAGCCGGAATGGATCATTTTTGTCTTTGGCCTTGTCAATGTACATGCCTACACGTGAAACGTCTCCAATTTCATCGAGCATG
>Ga0316201_10001531_pt1 | contig 15684 bp, 12 predicted proteins | sample CS6wburrow_MG_FD_204516 | JGI IMG/M metagenome (GOLD analysis project Ga0316201, IMG submission 204516) | Coastal sediment microbial communities from Delaware Bay, Delaware, United States - CS-6 worm burrow | ecosystem: Environmental > Aquatic > Marine > Coastal > Sediment | place: USA... | reverse complement strand
TCAATGCCGTAATGGGGCACCTCCGCGCACTGGAAAAGAAGGAGGCAATCGAGCGCATCCCCGGTCAGGCCCGCACCTTTCGCATCAACCGCCCGGATGCCCCCGAAATGCCCGAAATACCGGACGATGCGACTGAAGTGGTCGACATTCCTGTGATGGGCGACATCGCGGCCGGCTATCCCGACCGTGTCGAACCCGCAGGCGAAATCGGCCGCCTTCAAGTGGACATCTCCAGTGCTGGCTTCTCCAACCGCCGTCGCACCTTCGCCCTCCAAGTCCGTGGCGAAAGTATGGTCGATGCCGAAATTTACGATGGCGACATGGTCATCATCGAACCACGCGATGCCCACGATGGCGACATCGTCGCCGCCTTGATCGACAATGAAACCACTCTGAAACGTTTCATCCAAAAGCCGGGTGAGCCACCCTACCTCAAAGCGGAAAATAAATTTTATCCCGAGCTCTACCCCGTCAGCGAGTTGTCAGTTCAAGGCGTGGCAAAAGCAGTCGTACGCAGTCTGTAGCTCAATACTGAAGCAACTGAGTCTGATTCAGCGGAACCCAGCACTGGCGACCATCGGACAAGGCGATTAAGCCCCACTCACCGCGTGCTTCGATTAAGGAAAATTCCAGCCCATCGTGTAGCGGCTCATTAAAAGCCTTCGCATACGAATAAGCCGGTCCCTTGCGTGCGAAGACTTCGTCCATAATAACGACGCCATGCCGACCGGATTCCTTCCACGCGTGAATCAATAGCGCCAGATTACTCAAGGCTAAGACTCCAAGTAGCAGACTGATAATAAGTAGCCTGCGTTTTCGGTACCGTAAAAACACCAGAACGACTCCAAAAAAGACGAAGCCCACGATAACGAGCAAGGCCTTCAACCAAGTAACCGGCCAATCCAACCAGCGATTTCCTTCAACCGGCACATCGTTAAGCACCAGCGCACGAGCAGCCCGCAGATTATCCTGCAGCAAGCTATCGAAGGGACGATAGATCCATGCTTGGCGATACGCCGCAATCGAACGCCCTAATGCGCCCGTCTTAAACCAAGCGTTTCCGGCATTATACCATGCCTCGCCCGGACGCTCACCCGACTCGGCCACCGTCTGGAATTTCAAGGCCGATTCAGCATACAGTGCGACTGCGGATTCGCTTCCTGCTTGCGCGGTCATGGCTTGCTCAAACAAAACCTCCGCTTCCACCCAATCCGAAGCTTGCCCATCCGTGGGCCAAGCTAGGCCGCAGAGTAAAAGAACCAATGCACTCTTTCGGATTAACTGCAGCACGCGCTTACCGATACCATTCAAATTGCCGAGCGACGCTTGAGGATGTTCGGGATGAAACTCCTCCGCATCCATCGATCCATGTAAGGCCAAAATTTGTTCCACATCCTCCTCACTTGCTCCGATCGATTCGAGCGCACGCTGCGAATCCTCAATCGTCCAAGCTCGCTTACCGGAGTGAAAACTCACGGCCAAAAACTGTAAAAAAGCAGCCCACTTCCCTGAGTCCTTTTCAGGCAACTTTTTAAAAGCCAAAAACGCCTCGATTCGCGCGCGGTAGTGAGCGTCGAGTGCACGCCGACGTCGCTCACGTACGAATGGCAAAAGCAGTAGAAAGACCAGAGGTCCGAGCAAAACCAAAAGCCAAAACCATGACGCAAGCGCCACCACAAGTTTATTGAATAGATCATTCATCACATTTGCCTCCAAATTATGCCAGACACCCTCCGGCTGGTTCACTAAACTCACCTGAGTTCCTGCATAGGAACTCACATCGATAAAATTCTGCCCGTCACTTGAAGCGACGCTTAAAGGGACGGGGTCCGTTGAGAGCATCGCATACTCACCGCACTCGGTATCAAATGTCTGAATACGTAATCCAGGGAACGCCGCCACATCTGTCGTCAACGCACGCACCCGGGCACGGAAGGTCGTTCCATCCGCCCGCCACAAACGATCCAATTGATCATCGAGAAGAAAGCGTCCTCGTAAACCGGACTGTCGGTTCATCTCAGGAAATTCGATCATCCCATGCGGCGCATCGGAAAAGACCTGAACCTCTACTTGCATGAGTTCGCCGACAACGACCTCCCTCGGTTTCACGGACACTTCCACACGGACAGGCGTAAACAAACCACTAAACTCTGAAAGACGTCCGAGCTCAGGCAATGGCAAAACTTCGATCTCGATTGCTTCAGTTTCGGCATAGAAGCGCTCATAGCGTGTGTTCGCATCTTCCGGCGCAAATAGCTCGTTATTGAAGTGTGCCGCATATTGTCCGAAATTGCGGATAGATTCCGCCAGATACGCGCACTCCAAGCGCGTAGAGGGAAGCACATATATTCCCGGCTCGCTAATACTTAAATACAAGGGCAGTTCCAGCGTCCCGAGATTCTTTGATTTAGCTTCTCCTACAGTTTTCGTTGCGATCACGCGTCGGCCGCCGATCGGTAGACCCACCTGCCGATTGTCCGGCGCTGTGTTGCGAGGAATCACAATCTTAACCGCTGAATCATTAAAAAACTTCGGATAATAATTCAGTGCCTGTAATCGCCCTGCCTCCAAATTACAGCGCCAACTCAAGTTCACGCGAAGCGGTTCTCCGACATAAACACGGCGCTTTGCAGGAGTCAGTGTCACCGTCATCGCATCCGATTCAACGGGTTCACCGACAATGATCTGCTGAGGCAGCGAACGATAGACCCGCCCATCCGCGAGAAAGTCCAACGCGGGAAAGGTCACAACTCCCGCCCTCCGTAAAAGAAAACGAACCACTGCCGTCGACTTCCCGAGTTTCGAATCAGGCGTCGCCTGTACTTCAATATCGGTAATGCTTAACCCTGCCACACCACGGGGGAAAGAGTCGGGCTCCTCCACTTCCGTCTCAAAATGAATCAACGCCGTGCCCACTCGATCCGTAAACCAGCTCTGATTAACCATCTCGACAGGCACTGAAATCAGTTCTGGGTCGGAGACCTGAATTGCAGCAATATCCGCAATCTCACCCGTGACAACGTCATCCGCATCCTGCGGCCAAAGCGGACCGCAAATTAAGCAAAGACCTATGCACAAAAACCTAAGCATTAATAATCTTTCTCCACATCCGCAGCATTGGCGCTCGCACGTTGTTGTTGGCGAAATTGCAAGTTACCCTGCTCTTCCATGAGAATGTCTTCGGCCGAATAATTGGGTAACGGCAGCGCCTGCATCTCGCCGCCCACTGTAAAATCACCTTCCATGGGCATCGCCCCCATCATACTTTCATCCATCTCATCGGAATACTCATACTCACCATCATAGTCCATCTCCTCGCCTTCGTCCCCGTCAGATGAATCGGACGAGTTACTACTCAAGATTGATAAAATTTCTTCGATCGCCTTCTCGGCATCCCATTGCTCGGTGCGGGCTCCTGGCCAAGTGTCCCAAACCGCGAGTAATTCAACCGCACGCAACTGTCCAGGCGGCACTTTCGCCATAAGCTCCAGAGGCTTTCCCAAAACACTTTCCATCAGCGGTAAGCCTGCCAGCGCAGGAGGCGTCATCTGAACATCCAATTTCTGCATCGCGAGATGGATACTCTCGCCCTCCACTTGCAAGCTTGCCTCTTCCTCGACGAAGCGCAGAGCATTTTCTGCCGAATCGGGCGGTGCGGTAATGGGATCCGGTGGTGTATCCTTCCTACGTTTCGGCTGCCATCGACTCACATCATTCTTGAGCACTTGCTCACGAAGCCTCTTTTGCGCTTCAAGCAATGCCTGCAAACGCTCAATCAACTGCTGCATTTGCGCCTCTATTGCCTCCTGGGCTGCAGTGGCCTCATCGATTCGCAACTGCAATTCTGCAACCCAGGCCGCAGTCGATTCCAATCGCAGGCCCGCTCGCTCCATTGTTGGTGCATAGCGCTTCGCCGCGAGAAAAGCGAATTGCGCTTCCCGTGCATAGCTCATCCCGAGATTTGGTAATTCCTCTCCCTGTGCCCGGGATAATTCTAAAAAGCAGAGGCCACGGTTTAATTGCACCGCCGCCAGTTCGCCGACACTCATGGCGGTAACTGTTCCCGAAAGGACTACCTCAGTGAATAATGCCTCTGCCTCCGCAAAAGCTCCCTGCACATACAATTGAGACGCTTCTGAAAATTGACTGCGCGCTTTCAACTCGGCCGCCTGAGTATCTATCGGGAAAAGCAATAACCCCGCGAGCATCGTTGTTAGTCCGAACTCCAACCCCTTTGCGCCCCAACATTCCGAAAGGAATAATAGTAACAAAGCCGGAACGATAAAGAAGAGTGCTGCCTCACGATAAACAACAACACCGTCGTCTCCGGAGAAACTGGATACCTCACGGTCTTTTGCGTAATCGAAATAAATCTGCCCGAGATCAAAGGCACGCACCCCCACAGGAATATAAACTGCATCGGAACTCTGCGCCGCAAGCGTACGTAAGCTCGTATCATCGAGCCGAGTATACACAATCCCCTCTTCAGTGCGCAGCAGACTGCGCTCACCCTTGGCATCTAAGACTGGAATCGGTGAACCTTCATCAGGATTACCGAGGCCCACTAAAAGCAAATCAACCGCATATTCGTCGAGTAGTTCCACGACACGGGACATTTGTGAACCATGATCACCGCCATCGGTTAGGATGATCAAATCCTGCACCCCACCACGACCCGACATGAAAACTTGATCAACGACTTTCTCGACCGCCGACTGCACTGTCGTACCGCCAAAGTCCACACTTCGCGTGTGTGTTTGCTCTAACATGTAGCGAACGAAGTCGTAATCATAAGTCAGTGGGCACATAATAGTCGCACTCCCTGCGTACACGACCAATCCCACTCGCTGACTGCTAAATGTCTTCAGCGCATCGCGTACCGCCTGCTTAGCAACTTCCAAACGCGAAGGTGAAACATCTTCCGCGAGCATACTTTGCGACACGTCCAATGCAAAAACCACATCGCGCCCCGACTGGGACATCGAATGCTTTTGCGGGGCATACCCGGGACGGGCCAAACCAATCAGCAATAAAGCAAAAGCGACTAAGCGTAGATAATCCCGCAAGCGTCGATGCGTGCTCAGTCCGCCACCCATTGCTGCAATCAACTCTGCTCGACGCCTACGCGCATGCGCCAGTAACCATGCAAGCGGGAGCACGAGGATCAAAAGGGGCAACAACCCATACCATTGAAAGACGAATCCACTCATGGCACGACACGCAACCAAGTTGCCTCCAAGGTTAAAGCTCCGAGCAGAGATACCATCGCCAAACTGAGCGGCAACCAAAACCACTCCGCAACGAGATCATAATTTCTCGTAGAGATCTCAGAGCGTTCCAATGAATCGATTTCTTTATAAACCGAAAGCAGCGATTCGAAATCATGTGCTTTACGGAAGATTCCTCCAGTTTCATCGCTGATATATTTCAGCGTTTGTTCGGCGGAGGAGAGTTGATCAGAGACAACGAGACCAGCAGTTCGAACCTCCGAATCCCCCAAGCTGATACAATAAATACGACAGCCCCAATCCTTCGCCAGACCTGCTGCTTCCAGTGGCAAATGCGAACCGGAATTATTCTCTCCGTCAGTCAGCAAAATAATCACCTTGCTCTCAATACCATCAAGTTGAATCGCCCCCTGACCAAATTGAAGCTCCTCAATATTCTGTAAACGTGCCGCCGCCAAGGCCAACGCATCTCCATAGGCCGTACCATCTTCATTTGCACGCTCCTGGATATCGAGGCTACGTACGATCTGCAGTAAGGCATCATGACCAAACGTCAGCGGGCTCCGCGTATCTGCATATCGGGCAAAGGTAATCAGTCCTAATAAATCATCTGGTCGGCCACCCAAAGTATCCCCGTCGCCGGCAATGAAACGTTCTACAAGTTCCTTGGCAATCTCCATGCGACTGCGGCTTTCGTCATCCACATCACGAACCTTCATATCCATACTGCTCGATACATCGACGAGCAACTGGATCGCGATTCCCTCGGCTACGTCCACGCTATAGCTCGATCCCGCTTGTGGCCGAGCCAAGGCAACCAGCAGCAACACCAAAGTCAAACGCCGCAACGCCACAGGCATCCATAAGAAACGTGCCCGGCCTGCATCCAAATGTGACCAAAGTCGAAGCGAAGCCACCGGAAGCGATGTCCGACTCAAAGCGCGACGCAGCAAAAATAAAACGAGCGGGATCAATAACAAGACCCAGGGATAAACGAAGCTCATCGACCGACCTCCTCTCGTATCAACTGCAATACCTGCGGAGCATCCAAACGATCCGCATAAACCGACGCTTCCAATGCTTCGCGCAAATTCGCAGACAGCGACAGATCAGGTCGGGCCAAAAGACGCTCGATCAGTTCCACCGCTGATTCGCCCCGCTCGATTGCGTCAGCCAAATCGTCCAATGTTGCGACGGCTAAATTTGTCTCCGCGGACGCGGCGCTAAATTTGCCTCGAAGCATCCAGACCACGAACAGCATGACTACGGGCAACAACAGAAACAGCCGAAGAAAGCCCGAAGCAGGTGATGCCTGAACAGACTCCTTCGGCCACGCCGCCAATTCCTTCGAGTCATCGAATGCGCCATACGACTGCACGGTGAATTGTACCGGTGGCAGTTCGACTTCAGTCAATCCATTGCCCTGCTGCACGCTGGCAGTCATCCCTCTCAAATCAAACTCCCCTGCATTCATTGGCTGAAGTAACAAGACGGAACGCTGCACATACTCGCCCTCCACGTAGCGTACCGGTTCCCTTGTGTGGGCTACAAAATGTAACTGCCGATGCACCGGTACATGCAATTGAAATTCGGCAAAGTCCGCTTGCCGCATCTCCGCTTGCAGCTCGACTATTTCTCCTGGGAAATACTCGCTCGCCTGAAGACGAAGCTCGATACCATGTGGTATATCACCAAATGCAAAAAGAGGTAAGAGCCAGAGGCAGCAGCAAAGAGATTTCCAAAAGCATCGCATAGCTTAGCCTCCGGTTTCGCTGACCAACTGACGTTGTCGCGCATGGAAAAATCCCGCCAGCGCCTCAACACAATTACCGCCCACGTCCAACTCCAGTAAGTTTACACCCAATTCCAGCATCGACTGTTTTAAAAGCTCCGTCTGCCCCGAAGCCGAGGAACCACCACGCCCGAGATCCACGATCGCCTGTGCTTCAGACTCCGTGTCCTGCATCCGTACAAGTCCCGACACCTTTGAATCCAATAAATCAGGCTCACTTAAATGAATCGCATTCATATCGTGTCTAAAAGCCAGCGCCTGCAACTCCTGCAGGTAGTTATCCGTCAGGAAATCCGAAACCACAAATGCGATCGAATGCTTCCGCGCCATATGCCCGAAGCGCCCAAGCATCTCGCTAAAATCCGTACCCTTCCCCTCGGGTTTAAAGTTCATTAGCGCATCCATAATACGCATGGCATGGCTTCGCCCCTTGCTCGGCGGAATGATTTGCTCAATGCGATCGGTGAAAAGAATCAAACCGACGCGGTCGTGATTTTTCACTGCGGCCAAAGTCAATAATGCACAGACTTCTGTCACGCTCTGGCGCTTTCGCCCTTCAGCATCGTGCAGCATCGAAGCCGACACATCCACCAACAGATAAATGAACTGCTCGCGCTCCTCGATATACCGCTTGATATGAGGTTCGCCCGTGCGCGCAGTCACTTTCCAATCCATCGTGCGCACATCGTCGCCTGGTTGATAGAGTCGTACATCTTCAAACTCCACCCCACGCCCGCGAAAGACCGAACGATACTCGCCTGCAAGCAAATGCTCCACCGGACGGCGGCACTTCAACTCCAGCAAGTTCAGCTGACTCTCGAATTCACTAAGCATAAATGAGTATTAAAAAGGGCTCGCACAGAGGCACGAAGACACAGAGAAAATGAGATTAATTCACTAAGCGATGAATTCCGTTTTTAAGAACGACTTCGCCAAAGTTAATCAAGAGACCAACTTTGAGTTGAGTGATACGAAGATAGGTTAAGACCTGCTTGCGATGCACTGGCTGACAATTCTCAACCGATTTCAATTCCAATAAGACTTCATCATTAACAATGAGATCCACTCGAAACCCTAAATCCATTTGAACACCGTCCCACTCCAAGGGTATCCCTACTTCAATTCTAACAATGCATCCAGCCTTCTCCAATTCATGAGCTAAAATTTTCTGGTACACACTCTCCAGGAGGCCGGGACCGAGTTTCTTATGTATCTCAATAGAACGACCAATGATCAGTTCCGTCAGATCTTGATGTGGGTACTTCATTAGTAAATGTATTCTCTCTGTGCCTCAGTGACTCTGTGCGAGACAATCAACATTTCACTCCGCCACAGGCACCTTCGACAGGATCTGATCCAGCAGGTCGTCCGATGTCATCGACTCGGCTTCCGCGCGATACGAGATTGCCATGCGATGCCTTAAAATATCGTGTGCCACGTCCTTCACATCCTGCGGAATGGTGTAGTCACGCTGCTGCATCAGCGCGTGTCCGCGCGCGGCCAGAGACAAATAGATCGAAGCACGAGGCGAGGCGCCGAAACGTAAATAGCGTGAAAGATCTAAATCGTAATTCTGCGGATACCGCGTCGCATCGACCAAACGTAAAATGTAGCGTTCCACCTTTTCATCAATAAAGACACTTTCGAGTGTGTTACGCATCTGCATGAGCTCCTCGATGGTTAACACTGGCTCGACATCGAGTATCGGTTCCGTGCGGGCCATGCGTTGCATCACGATCAACTCTTCCTCCATCGACGGATAGCCAACTTTGAGCTTAAACATGAAACGATCGACCTGCGCCTCGGGCAGCGAATAGGTGCCCTCCTGCTCGATCGGATTCTGTGTTGCCAGCACGAGGAAGGGTTTGGGTAAATCGAACGTTTCTTTGCCGAGGGTAACCTGCTTTTCCTGCATCGCTTCGAGCAAGGCGCTCTGCACCTTGGCAGGCGCGCGGTTTATTTCGTCGGCGAGAAGGAGATTCGTAAAGATCGGCCCCTTCTCGGGAGTAAAGGTATGCGCCCGTGGATCGTAGACCAAAGTACCAGTGAGATCTCCTGGCAATAAGTCAGGCGTAAATTGAATACGGCTGAAATCGGCATGCATCGCCTGCGCGAGACTATTAACCGTCAGTGTCTTGGCCACTCCTGGGACGCCTTCTAGCAAGACGTGACCATTACAGAGCAAAGCTAACAACAGGCGCTCCACCAGATCCTCTTGGCCGACCACAATCTGGCCGACGCGCTCACGCACCGTTTGCAGCGTCGCACTGCAGGATTCAATTGTTTGACTCATAAGGGATAGAAAACAGAAAAGGGAATTTCGTGTGGCTTATAGCCGTAAGGCATATTTAAGGAGCGTAGCAAACTGTCAACAGTCCCTTGACCCGGCAGCAATCTTCCCGCTATAAACCCTCCGATATGGCTACTACATTTGACCACACCCGTATCCGCGTCTCCAACCTTGAAAAGTCGATCGACTGGTATTGCCAGACTTGTGGTTTTGAAGTGCTCCGCCGCACCGATAAATCACCCAGCGGCAACCAACTCGCACACCTCCAAATCCCAGGCAGCGCACACAATCTCGAACTCACCCACTCGCCCGACTACGAAGTCAACGTTCCCGAAGATCTCGTTCACACCTGTATTCGCGTCGATGACATCGTCGCCTACTGCGGGATGCTCGAAGGCTTGAATCTGGAGCTCGACCTCTGGCCAAGCAACTGGCGCGAAAAATTCGTCGACGGCAAAAGGATGGCCTTCATCACCGACCCCGACGGTTACGAGGTCGAGATTTTGGAGCACTGAGCCGAGCTCCATATTCGGCGACTCAGACAAAGATAGTGCAGGTTCTCATGAAAGGAAACCTGGAGATTTTTCGTTACGGCGTATGAATGCAATATAGCTAAGACTCAGAGGAACCCCCTAATCTTAGCTGAAATTATTGTATAGTATGATAAATAGACTATGGTATTAGCTTTATTCAGCCATGCTATCCCATCTTTACCTCTTTCGCCTCCACTTACTCTCGCGTGCCTTTTGCTTGCTTTCTGTCTGCGGTCTCGCGGGCGGCCCTGCACTGAATGCGCAGGAGATCGTCAGCATCAATCTATATAGTAATCCAACTGTTCCGAGTGTGGAGAGCATTGACTCGGGTGAGCCCTTCGGCCTTACCGCGCTGGGGACTGAAGTAGGCTATTGGAACAATACCACGGGCAACCTCTCGGCGGGCAATGTCCTTTTTCACAATGGTTGCCTCAGTTCCGTTTCATTTTCAAAAACAGGTGCCAAGAGTTCGTTTGCTGCAGGACCCGATGACACGGCCCTCAGAGCAGGCCTACCCCGCTACCCCTCAACGCCGCCGACGACCGAAAGCACTGTCACACTGGACAACCTCAACGCCAATTTCCCCGAAGGCTACTATGTCATCGTCTATCTCAGCGGTTGGACCACTAACACGCGCGCATCTATCAGTGATGGTACAACGACAAAATGGTACCAAACGCCCACGACCAGTCCTTTCACTTTGAGCGAGACAACTCAGACCTCCGATCTGGGTGAGGGCTTGAATCCAGAGGCCACCTACGCCATTTTTGGTAGTACCGCTAGTCCGCTGACGGCTGACAGTATCACCTTCGCGCTCGACAATGTCTTAGGCGGCGGTACGGGGATAGGCGGCGTACAGATCGTCGGATTGAATTTGCTCGGAAACGGAGGTTTTGAAAGCGGTACGCCAGGCCCGGAAAACGATCCCTATTTCGACCCCTGCTTCTGGCACCGATCTGTGAATCAAGAATTCAACATTTGGCTAACGGATGATGACAGCACCTATCCACTTCTGGGAGCGGACAATCAGGCACTGGCGGGTGATTTGAGAAATGTCAGCGTCTATCAAGATTTTGGCGCTGTGGCCGGCGAGGCGTATACCTTCAGCGTAGACTACCTGAATTCAACGAATGCAAACAATCGCTGGCAACCGAGGCTAGAGGTCGAGTGGTATAACACCTCGGGCAACATGATCGGATCGACGATCACGGTGGCCAATGCTGATTATGCAACCGGCCCCTATCAAGTTTGGGACACGCTCAGCGGGGCACGAACGGCACCGGCGAACACCGCCTATGGCCGCATCATTCTGACAGCATCAAATCAAGGATCCAACAGAGACATCAGCTTGTTTGATAATGCGATCGTGACTGGAACCGCCGCCAATAGTGCACCTTGGTTCCCAGAAGACCCCTACTCCTTCACTCTGGATCGAGTCGCACTAGGAGACGCCTACAGCGGCAGTATTTTAAGCGACTTTGTTAAAGATGCCAACGGCGATGCGCTAACCTATACGAAACTCAGCGGCGCCGCATGGCTAACAGTCAATCCCGATGGCAGCTTGAGCGGAACCCCAACCGGCAACGATTGGCAAGACAGCACATTCACTTTTCAAGTAGATGATAGCAACGGCGGGATCAAGACCGCCACTGCTACAGTGCCAGTGATTCTGGACATCAATTATAACGTCTTCATCGATGCTACTCTGGGCAGTGATACCAACGATGGTGCCAGCTCAGGAACGGCTTGGAAAACTCTAGAAAGCCTCAACACCAAGCATTTCTTGCCCGGCGTCGAAATACGCTTCAAACGTGGCGAAGTATTCAACGGCCACTGGGACTTCATCGACAGCGGCAGCAGTGGTCAGCCGATCGTCGTCGGCGCGTATGGCGATGAGCTCCTCGATCTGCCCTTGCTGCAAGGAGTACTGGAGTATGATGCGGTGATCGACATGACTGACAACCAGTGGGTGGAGCTATCTGATCTACAAATCGCCAACAACCATACCGGCCCACTTTCGATTCATACCAATCGCTTCGGAATCAAGGTGCGTCCGGGCTTGAGTCTCGCCGACCGCGACATCGAGCATGTCTATTTCCGTAGGCTGGTTCTCAAGGATATCGTTGCTCAGGATAATGAGTGCCGCGGCATCAGCTTATTGACACCCGACGATAAACAGCCCTGGCAAGCCGACGATACCGATGGCCTACGTAACGTGGACGAAAACGGCGGCCTGCTTCGCTGGAATGATGTACTCATCGAGTACTGCCATTTTGAAGATATTGATGGACGTGCAGTGCATTTAATCGATGACTACCGGACTCTCGCCGAGTATCTGAATTCTGGAGAAGTGGACCCCTATCACCCCACAATTGGTTTCTTGTTCCAATACAATAGCGGTCTAAACGTCACGCGTAACCTGCTCCTGATCGAGGGAACGAAAGGCGCGGTGGTCCAGTATAACAGTATGCACGGCACGACAAATGGCAGCGCATTCTGGTGCTTCAATGCAGACGACACCCTCGTCCAATTCAACCGATTCGGAAATCTCCGCAACGCCAACGCCGACGCCTTCATCTGCCACTTTGACTACAACTCCAGAGATACACTGATGCAGTATAATATCGGCTATGATGCCAGTGGCGGCCTGGTTGAAATGCTGCGCCAAACGAGCGAGAACTCTTTTCAGATTAATGCAGTCGCGCGCTACAACATCGGGATCGATGTCGGCTTTCGAAATAATGACAAGGGCGCGGCCATTTTAGTCAGCGGCGGCGTGAATGGCGGAAAAATCTATAACAACACCATTCTCAATCTCAGTATCCAAAACCAATACAAGGCGATCTCCTTCGGCACCTGGAACGGATGGCCCAAGAACATGGAGATCTACAACAACATCTTTTACGCAGCAGGCAGTATAGAGAATACCTTCAACGAAGCCGACAGGTTCGCGACCGGAAACCCAGATGGTAACATCGTCAGCAATAACCTCTATTATGGTAATATCACCCCGCCGGCGGGTGACACACTTGCCATCACGGCAGATCCTCAGTTTCATCCATCGCTGGATCTGAGCAATCCCTCTTCAATCGACCCGTCCACGCTCACGGCCGAACATTTCAAAGTCATTTACGGCTCACCCGCGATCGCCAGCGGAACACTCATCGCTGACAACGGCGGGCTCGATTATTTCGGCAACACCGTATCCACATCGAGTGCACCGACTGTCGGCGCTCATGAATACAGCAGTGATGCGAAAGTGGATAGTGACCAAGGCACCGTGCCCGATGCGTGGGAGCTACTGTATAGTCTCAACCCACTGAGTGGAGCCGACGACAGCTTGGACTCGGATTCTGACGGGTGGAGTAATGCGGATGAATATATTGCCAATACTAATCCTTTAAATGCCACCTCGTCACTAAGCTTATCCATCACCAACGGCGGCCTCAATTGGCCGGAAGATCCCGATCGCACCTACTACCTTTGGGAAAGCCCCGATTTATCCAACTGGACGCAAACCCCAACCACTCCGGTATCCAGTCCCCTCACACTACCGATGGAAGCGGATAAGATGTTCTACAGAGTCGCACCCGCGGTACCTTAATGCGGCGGATGCCCTAGAGCATCGAACCTTTAAAGACTACGCAACCGCGGTCACAATCGCGGTACAATGAATCCCGAGCCCACGACCAACATCGTTGAGTGCTTCGCCGGTCGTTGCGGTAATGCACACGTCGGCAACTTCGAGTCCGAGGAGTCCCGCAATCGATTCGCGTAGTGCTGGCACCTTAGGATCGATCTTCGGGCGTTTGCATTCGAGCGCGATGGAAAGATGCGTGAGTTCCCAATCGCCGAGATTCTCCAAAGCGACCTTAAGGTAGGCCTTACTATCTGTAATTCCCTCGCGACACATCTTGTCCGCGACCGCACCGATTACAGTCACACCAGTCACGCCGCTGATTGCATCAGCCACGGCATGAAGTATCACATCGGCGTCGCTATTACCGGACAGCGCAGGAGCATCGTCAAAAACGAGTCCACCGAGCACAAAGGGCTTATCCGAATCACCTTCGACGAAGCGATGGCTATCAAGCCCTAAGCCGGTTTTAACCTTCACAGCTTAAAGCTCCGGAAAGAAACGGGTCTTCTCCGCAACCGCTGAAGCAGGGCTATCGGAAGCATGTACCACGTTGCGCATCATATCCGTGCCCAAGTCACCGCGGATAGTACCCTTCGGAGCTTCCTTGGAATTTGTCGGCCCAAGTAACTCACGCACGCGAGCGATCACATTGTCGCCCCGCAGAATCATCGGCATTACCGGACGACTGCTCATGAAGGCCTCAATATCGGGAAAGAAAGGAAGGTCGGCGACATGTGCATAGTGCTCGCGAAGGATCGGCCCATCGAGCTGCATAATTTTGGAGGCGACGATATCGAAGCCAGCCTTTTCAAAGCGGGAAATAACCTCACCTGCGATACGCTTTTCCATGCAGTCGGGTTTAAGAATAATTAGTGTTTCTTCCATAAGTCTTTAAATAAAAGCATCATCGAATGCCTTAGGAGCCTCGGCATGACAAGATTAAAGCGTCCAAATATAAGCCCCACGTTACGTTTGATACATCTGCACGCTACGATTCCGCCTCAACGGTATTGTGCAACATACCGATCCCCGTGATCTCAACGACAACCTCGTCCCCCATTTTTAAATAACGTGGCGGATTCGCCGCAGTACCCACACCCGGAGGTGTGCCGGTTAAAATCACCGTACCTGGCTCCAGTGTGGTACTCCCGCTGAGGAAGGCGATGATCTCAGCGACCGAGAAAATCATATCACCGGTGAACGACTCTTGTCGGATCTGACCATTCAAAATGGTTCGAATCGGCAGAATTTGCGGATTCGGAATCCGGTCGGCGGTCACGAGGATCGGTCCAAGGGGGCAAAAAGTGTCGAAACTCTTTCCTTTGATCCACTGCCCCCCGCCATGAAATTTTTGCCAATCGCGCGCGCTCACATCATTCGCGCAAGTGTAGCCCAGCACATAGTCCAGCGCGTCCTCAGCTGAAACATTCTTACAACGCTTGCCGATCACGACTGCCAACTCACACTCATAGTCGACTTGATCACTGTGAAGATGGCGCGGTAACAGAATCGGGCGATTCGGGTCGAGCACGGAGGTCGGGCTCTTCATAAAGACGACCGGATAGTCCGGCAGTTCGGCCTGCATCTCATTCGCGTGCTCACGGTAATTCAAGCCAATCGCATAGATTGTGGTGGGGACGACCGGAGCGAGACGACGAACCGGGTTCAAACGCTCTCCAGTCTGCTTAAACTCACCGTAGAGATCGCCCTCGATACGGAACACCTTATTTCCGACCTCAGCCCCATAGTGAATTTTCCCGTCCGCATTTTCAACCCGCACAATCTCCATCCCCCACACAGTTCATAAGTTTCCCCTATCTTCAAATTTTTTCTTGCTATGCCTAGTCCGGACACCATTATTTCCGCCTTCCCAAATACGGGGGCTTAGCTCAGTTGGTTAGAGCGCTACCTTGACATGGTAGAGGTCGCAGGTTCAACTCCTGTAGCTCCCACCATTTTAATCCGCATCACCGTGCGGATTTTTTTGTGCCTTCGAATCGAAACGTCCGGACAGGCCTGAGCTGCACGCCCCTCACATTTGCTCTCTAGAACAGACCTTCGATTTCGGTTGCTCGCGCCGCCCAGAAAGAAATTTCGGGTCTACACCAAAGATTGGGGACAGAGCATATTTATTATGTGTGTGTTATTTTGATTACCCGCACTGAGCGATGACTCTGAGTCGGTAGTTGTTAAAGTTACGG
>Ga0316201_10001530_pt1 | contig 15696 bp, 13 predicted proteins | sample CS6wburrow_MG_FD_204516 | JGI IMG/M metagenome (GOLD analysis project Ga0316201, IMG submission 204516) | Coastal sediment microbial communities from Delaware Bay, Delaware, United States - CS-6 worm burrow | ecosystem: Environmental > Aquatic > Marine > Coastal > Sediment | place: USA... | reverse complement strand
GTCCAGCCGCAGCTCTCGAATGCGAGGGTGGCGCTACCACGCCGGCCTCAGGCGTCCCTTTTCATCGGGCGCATACGGTAACCACACAAGGCCGGTCAGCGCGACGTGAATATCCGTGCTTTTTGCCCGAACCACGACCTCAGACAGTTCTTCAGACAGCGCATTGAACGAGGTGTCGAGCTCGGCAACTTCTGTTTCGAGCGCCGCATTCAGCGCCGCAATCTCTTCTTTCACCTTGTTGGCGGTCTGCTCTGCTCGTTCGACATCGGCGGCTTCTTTACGGGCGCTGCCGGCGGTTTTCATGGCCGAGCCCACCTTGGTTGCCGTACTGGTTGAAAGTTTTTTGCGCCCGAGGACTGCACCGAGAATCGCGGTGCCGAAAGAAATTGCGGTGTCGAACTTTTTCTTCGTCGACTGCTCTTTCTGCACAGCGATCGCTTGCTCTGCGCGCATAAGGCGGTTCTCGAGCGTCGTCGTTTTCGTCGCGTAACGTTTGCGAATCTTCGCGATCGCCGCATCGCGTTTCTCACTTGCCGCATCCTGTAGCCGCGCGCGAAAGTCGCCTTCCGTATCCGTGGGCAGCGACGTCATCTTGAACCGTTTGCTGCGGTACAGCGTGATGTTTTCGTTCTGTCGCAACCAGCGCTTGTAATCTCTGCCCCATGCCGTATAGGCCTTCGGGCTGTCGGCAGCGGCCGGACAGTCCGCATAGGAGGCGTCTTCATCGCCAGCCTCCTGAAGGTCTTCGATCGCGAGCTCGAGCGGCTCGGCGTTATCCCAGTCGATATCGACCGGGCCGTCTTCAAACTCGACGCAGTGCAGTACTTCGCGCTCATCCTCTATGTTGTAACGAGCACTGGTGAAGACCACCTCACCGCCGGCAATGAGCCGCGGGTAGTAGACAATTTCCTCACCGAAGCCGGGCACGAAGAACTGATCAATCGACGGTGGCAGCGCCGGGGCGGTATTTTGGGCTTTGCGCTTCGGCTTGCTTACAGCCTTGGTGGCTGCGGCTATCTTGTTCTTCGCCGTTTTCATGAGCAGGCGTATGTGATCGCGTGTCAGCGGGCCGGCAAGGTAGGAAAGCACCCAGCGCGTATTGAATACTACGGGCTCATCTTCGTGCACGTTGTGCAGCAGGAAGCGACGTTTGCCAAGGCCGGCGATCGTGCGCTCCATCGCCTGTTTGTTGAAGTTGCCCGCGGTTGCGCCCTCGAGGCCCTCCATAACGCGAGCCTTGTCGCGCTCGGTCTGCAGCCGACCGATAAACCAGGTGCCGGTGTTGGACAGGCCTTTGTAGTCGAGGTCAACCGGGTTCTGCGTAGCGAGCACAAGGCCAAGGCCGTAGGCACGAGCTTGCTTCAGCAAAGTAAGGAACAGCTTCTTGGACGGTGGATTTGCGACCGGCGGCATGTAGCCGAAGATCTCGTCCATATAGAGTATGGCCCGCAGGCTGGACGTGCCCGGCTGTGCCCGCATCCACCCAATTAGCTCATTGAGCAACATTGACACGAAGAACATGCGCTGCGCATCGTCAAGGTGCGATATCGCCATTACCGAGATGCGGGGCTTGCCCTCTTCCGTATACAGCAGGTTTTTTGCATTCAACGGTGTACCGGTCATCCAGGCTTCAAAGCCCGGGGCTGCGAGCAGGTTGTTCAGGGCCATGGCCAAAGAGAAGCGGTCCTTCGCAGGGAAGAACGAGTCGAGGTTCATCACGCCGACCTTGGTGATCGGCGGATTCTGAATTTCACCGATCAGGCCTGGCACGTCCAGGCTGCGTCCTTCTTTCCATGCGTTGTCGAGCAGGCGCGAGATCAGTATGTGCTCGCGGCTCGAAACGGGATCCGCGTCCATGTTGAGCAATGTCAGGATGCTCGTCGCCGTGGCCTGTACCCGCTCCCGGTACAGGTCAACATCGTCGACCAGCTCTTGGGCCGGCGCGTCGAAGGAGTGCAGCACCGATACCGGCAGGCCCGAGTTGCTGCCCGGTGTATAGATTGCAAGATCGGCGTTTTTACGAAGCTGCGCGATACGCTGACCTGTCTGGCCCCATTGCCCGAGTCCTTTCTTCCACAGAGCCGCCTGGGACGCTGCGAATTCATCCGGTGTCTGGCCCTTGTCCAGCGCCGTACGTTCGTTGATCCAGGGGCGAAAGTTTTCCGGCTTGAGCTGTGGAAAGGTCAGCAGCAGGTTGCCCATGTCGCCCTTGGGGTCGATTGCGATAACCGGAATATGATCCAGCGCCGCTTCCTCGAGGATGCCAATACCGAGCCCGGTCTTGCCTGAGCCCGTCATGCCAATAATGGCGGCATGTGTGGTCAGGTCCTTGGAGTCGTACAGGACCGGCTCTTCCGTGAGCGTTTGCGACTCCATGTCATAGCGCTTGCCGAGATAGAACGCGCCGAGCTTTTCGAAATCGTACATGTCAGTCCCTCGTCCCTAGCCCGCCGGATAGGTGTAGCTGGAGCCAATGCCCAGCGGAATTCCAATCGTCCAGTAGATCAGCAGGAACACCGTCCACGCCGCCAGGAAGCTCAACGAATACGGCAACATCATTGCGGCAAGCGTGCCAATGCCCGTGCCTTTCACGTAGCGTTGGCAGTAAACGACGACGAGCGGGAAGTACGGCATCAGGGGTGTAATGATGTTGGTGCTGGAGTCACCGACGCGATATGCGGCCTGCGTCAAGTCCGGCGAGATGCCCAGCGACATCAGCATGGGCACGAAAATTGGTGCAAGCAAACCCCACTTACCGCTTGCCGAACCTACGAATATATTGACGAAACCAGTCAGAAGGATGATGCCGATGATCAGCACAGACGGGAAGTCCTTCAGGTTCGTTAGCGCTTGAGCGCCCTGGAGCGCCATCAACGTGCCAAGGTTCGAGGCCGAGAAGGCGTAGACGAACTGCGCGATAAAGAACATGATGACGAGGTAATAGGCCATGCTGTTCATCGCATGCGACATACCTTGAATAATGTCTTTGCTGGTCTTGAACGCGCCAGTCGTGTAACCGAACACGATGCCCGGTACGAGAAACAGCAAAAAGATCAGCGGCACGATCGAACGCATGATCGGTGACGAGAAGTTGACCAGGGCACCTTCCGCATCACGCCAGGCCGACGATTCCGGCCACATTGAAACGAATAGCACGATCAGACCTATAACCATGACGAGCAGCGATCGTCGCAAGCCCTTGCGCTCTGCATCGGTCAGCGCGTGCATTTCTGGCAGATCCTCGGCATCGCCGTCCACGGTAGTGCCTTGCAAGCGCGGTTCAACCAGCTTGTCGGTCAGCCACCAGCCGAGCCCGACGATCAGCACTGAAGAGGCCGTCGTAAAGAAGTAGTTGTTCAGCGTGTTGACGACGATGCCTGGCTCGAGGAGCTGCGCGCCACTTTGGGTAAGGCCCTGCAACAGTGGGTCCAGCGCTGACGGTACGAAGTTCGCTGAGAATCCGCCGGATACGCCGGCAAAAGCGGCGGCGATGCCCGCCAACGGGTGGCGGCCGGCGGCATAAAAAATGACGCCGCCCAGCGGTATAACCAGCACGTACCCGGCATCAACGGCGGAGTGGCTGACGATACCGACGAGGATCACCATCGGCGTCAGGAACCATTTCGGTGTGACGTTAAGCAGCGCGCGTATCGCTGTCGTGACGAAGCCGGAATGTTCGGCGACACCGATGCCCAGCATTGCGACAAGGACTGTACCGACCGGGCCAAAGCCGACGAAGTTGCTGACCATGTTGGTAAGGAACGTTGTGAAGCCGGTGCCCGTCAACTGGTTGATGACAACGATGGCCTCGCCCGTTCGAGGGTCGACAACGTCATAACTGAAATAGGACATGAACCAGGACAGCAGCCAGACGATGCCGAGCAATCCGACGAACAGCATCGCCGGATCAGGAAGCTTGTTGCCGACGCGTTCTACGGTGCCGAGAAAGCCGCCCGGAGCGGCGGCTTGGTTTTGATCAGACATGAGGTATCCCCGTTCTTGTTATAGAGTGGAGTTTACTCAATCGGGCCCCAAAAAGGCACAACACAGATGATTCGAAAAGATCATATCCTGGTGGCGGCGGTCGCTTTGGCTGCGTGGGCGGCAGTGACGGATGCCAATGGCGAGACCGATCTGCCCGACCCACTGGCTGCAGGATGGAACGGAGAGCGGGTTTGCGAACAGCTTCATCAGGACAACGACAATCGCATTTTGCGATGTACGTTTCCGCCAACTGTCGGGCATGAACGCCACTATCACGAGAAGAACTTTGGCTACGTCCTAGCCGGTGGCCGCATGCAGATCACGGATGCAGAGGGTACGCGCGAAGTCGATCTCGTTGACGGAAGCAGCTTTGCGAGCGATGGGCTCGATTGGCACGAGGTCGTCAATGTTGGCGAGACTACGGTCGTCTACCTGGTGGTTGAGCCACAGGACACTAATGAGCACGTTGCTTTTGCTACTCGATATGCGGCCGCCTGGAGCGGCCAGGATCCGGCCGCATTTGCCGCGTTTTATGCTGAGAATGGGACGTTTCGCATTAATGATGGCGAGGTATCAGCCGGCCGCGACGCCATTGCGGCTACGGCGAAATCGTTCATGACGAACTTTCCGGACATGCTCGTGCGGCTGGTGAAGGTCACCCGGGAGGGCGACCACGTTAACTTTCACTGGCGCTGGACGGGCACCAACACCGGGCCGGGGGGAACGGGTAACGCCGTTGACCTGCAGGGGTTCGAGCAATGGCTCCTGGATGACAATGGGTTGATCCTGCAGTCGCAGGGCCATATGGATGATGCTGAGTACCAGCGGCAGCTGAACGCAGGCCCGGACTAGCCGCGCCCGGCAAGCCCTCGTACTATCAGGTCAAAAAAACCGGAATAGCTACCAGCCGCAGGACCTGCTTGCGTTCTGCTCTTTCAGGTATGCCATGAGCGGCGCGAAGTAGTCGATGATCGCAGTTGCGTCCATCTCGCGTGTTCCGGTGAGTTTCTCAAGCGCGTCCTGCCAGGGCTCTGTTTGTCCTGACTCCAGCATGGCGAGCAATCGTGCGCCCGCCTCCTTGCTGCCATAGACCGAGCACGAGGCGAGGTCGCCTTCATGTCCGGCTATTTCGCAAAGCGAACGCTGGAACTGGAACTGCAGAATATGTGCAAGGAAGTAGCGCGTGTAAGAGACGTTTGATGGCACGTGATACTTTGCGCCCGGATCGAAATCGGCTTCGCTGCGGGCGACCGGCGGTGCGATTCCCTGGTAGCGAGTACGCAGTTCCCACCAGGCCCTGTTGTAGTCCTCAGGGGCAATCTGCCCCGAGAAAACGCCCCAGCGCCATTCATCGATCAGCTTGCCGAATGGCAGGAACGCGATTTTGTCGAGTGCCATCTGCATCTGCCGATTAATGACCGCCTGCTCGCTTTCTTCGGCGGAGGCAACAAGCCCGACCTCAGCGAGGTACTGCGGCGTCATCGATAGCGTAACCGTGTCGCCTATTGCTTCGTGAAAGCCGGAGTGAGCACCACCCTTGAACAGCGCAGGCTGATCCTTGTAGGCGCCCTGATAGTAGTTGTGGCCCAGCTCATGATAAATGGTGCGCAGCTCGTCATAGGTTTGCTTGATGCACATCTTGATGCGCAGGTCATTGCCGCCGTCGAGGCCCCAGGCACTGGCGTGACAGACAACGTCCCGGTCGCGCGGTTTTTCAAACTGTGAGCGCTCCCAGAAAGTGTCGGGTAAGCGGGACATGCCCAACGACACGTAGAAGTTCTCCGCCGAACGCACCATTTCCTGGGGCGAGTAATTCTTCGTTTGCAGTGTCGTGTCTACATCGAGATCCGCAACGCCCGGGTAAGGTTCAAGCAGGTCGTAGATAAAGCTCCAGCCCTGTGACCACATATTGCCGAGCAAATGTGCAGGAATGGGTCCGTCCTGTGGCACCTTGTCGGCGCCATAAACTTCGCCGAGCCTGGCGCGCACGTGGCAATGCAGCTCGTCATACAGCGGCTTGACCTGGTCCCAGAGACGCGACGTTTCCTGCTCGAATTCGCTCGGGCTCATGTCGAAACCAGCACGCCACATTTCGCCGAGATCGTTATAGCCCAGTTCTCCCGCACCCTCATTCACGAGTTCGACATAGCGTTGGTATTTTTCGCGCATCGGCGGGGCGATGGTGCGCCAGCCCTGCCAGGCTTCGGTCAGTTCGTCGTAGTCGCGGCTGTTGGCCAGGATGTCCTCCAGCTCCGAGAGGCTCTGACAGTCGCCGTCGTTGCGGCAATACTGGCCAGCCCCGTACATGCCCTCAAGCTCGGTTGCGATCAGGGTGAGTTCTTTACGTTTCGCGGCGTCGGACGGTGTTGGCAGCGATGTTCCCAGTTTCAGGAGCTCGAGCGCGCGACGTGTCTCCGCGTCGAGCTCGAGGTCCTCGTACTGCAGTGCCTGTTGAACCATCCCGCTATGCCATGCCGCGTACTTTTCGCTGGCGGCAGCGGCGATAACAGCCGTGTCCTCGGTTATGTAGGTGGATCGCACCCACTCGGCGGCGCCCGTTTCCTTGAGCAGCTCGGCGAGCTCGGCGTTAGCCCGGGCGACGAATTGTTCAGCCGTTTCGGCCGGCGGCGGAATGGCGGCCGCCAGCGGCGCCTCCGTTTTGTTTTCGGCGCAGGCGCCGAGCAGCAGCAGCGCCAGGCATGCTGCGGTTTTCGCGATAATTTTCATTATGTGTTTCCGAATCTTGATTGAGGTTTAGTGTATGCCGTGCATCCAGCGACGCAGAACAGGCGAGATAATAATCATGAATACGCCGACGCCGATTCCGGTCCACATCAGGAACTCGTAGAGCTCGGTGTACGTGGCGAGCGCCGTTGCCACGTCAGCGACCTCGCCTTGCGACGTGTCAATGGCCGCCATGCGGCCGAGGCGTGTGGCCACGGTCTCCGACAGCGCGGTCGCGAGAAACCAGGTGCCCATGCTGACGCCGACGACCTTGCCGATCGAGAGCTTCGTCACCGCCGACAGGCCAACCGGCGACAGGCAAAGCTCGCCGGTCGTGTGCAGCAGGTACGCGAGGATGAGCCATATCATGGCAACTTGTCCCGCCTGGTCGGGAAACTGTGCGCCGAAGACGAGTGCGCCAAAACCGAGTCCGGCCTGCACGATACCGAGCCCGAACTTTACGGGTGTCGAAGGTTCGAGATTCTTCTTCGCAAGCCAGGTCCACAGAATCGCGAACGGCAGCGCTAGCAACATGATGAAACCGGCGTTTAAAGAGCCGAACTGCGCAGCTGTAAATGTGATGTCTCCGGCGGTGCGGTCCACGACACGATCGGCATAGAACGTCATTGAACCGGCCGCCTGTTCGAATAGCGCCCAGAATACGATCGTCGAGAGAATCAGAATCATGAGAACGACGGTGCGCCCGAATTCATCGGAGTTGTGTGTGCGAAAACCGTAAATGACAAAACCGATAATCAGGACGATGGCACCGTACAGGACGTTCTCGGCTAGCTCGACACTGCCGGGAAGAAAATGCAGGTTGACCAATACGGCGTAACAGCCGGAGGCAACCGCGACACCGGCAACGATATACGCCGTCGTGTTGTTCGAACTCGACTTGTTATAGATCATCGAATACAGGATCAGGCCGACGATGGAAACGATCAGCAGGACGTTTTGCGAAGCAAGCACGACATGCTCGTGCTGCACCAGCCACCAGACGACGGAAAGCGCAGGAATGGTCAGAAGATAGATCGACCATTCGACGTTGATCGGGCCCAGCAACTTTCTCGTGAGCTTCTCGGGCTCCGCGGGCTCAGCGTGTCCTCTGAGGTACTTCTGGCCGCGGAGGAAAGTGACCAGGCCGATGACCATGCCGATGCCGGCGGCGCCGAAGCCGTACTTCCAGCCATAGGTCTCGCCGAGCCAGCCACACAAGATCGTGGCGACGAACGAACCGATGTTGATGCCCATGTAGAAAATCGTGAATCCAGAGTCACGGCGAGGATCGTCCATGGCATACAGCTTGCCGACAATCGTGGAGATATTCGGCTTAAGGTAACCGACACCCATAACGATCAGTGCGAGCGCGAGGTAGAAGACCTTGAGGGCGGCCGTGTCGCGGATTGTGATGTCCTGGGCCAGCACAGTGCCCGCGATCAGAACTTCGCCGGATGCCAGCGTCAGGTTTTCTGCCAGCGTCGTTCCCGCGGCGTAGAAAATTGCCTGGTAGCCTTCAACGGCCATAAGCAGGTGGCCGAAACAAAGAAGTATGCCGCCGAAAACCACCGACTTGCGCATGCCAAGATAACGGTCGGCAAGCATGCCGCCGATGAGTGGCAGCGCGTATACCAGGCCAGCGTAGGAGCCCAGTACGTCCAGCCCCATCTGGTCGGTAAACAGGTGGTACTTGGTGAGGTAGAGCACCAGCAGGAACTTCATTCCGTAGAAAGAGAAGCGCTCCCAGAGCTCGGTGCCGAAACAAACGTACAGGCCCTTGGGGTGACCCCAGAGTTCGTCATCGTGCGAGTAGTCGTCCGCGGTCGCGGCAACGGAATCAGTCATGTTTTCCCCCGGGGTGCTGTCAGCCGCCGTGCTGTGTCGGTTTTTTTGGGCGGGCCAAGCTGCCCATTAAACACTATTTCCAGTGCATTTCGCCACTGAGCGACCAATCCGCAGGCGGTATCAGGAGCGCCTGGAATTATGTTTGATTACAGCCAATTAGCTATCTGCGGCGACCGAATCGTCCGGTTTTCGTCGTGCCAGGCGAGACAGGATGATACCCAGCTCATAGAGCAGGTAGACGGGAACCGCGAGTATCGTCTGGCTGATTACGTCAGGTGGTGTTAGCAGCATGCCGACGACGAATGCGCCGAGGAATACGTACGGGCGAGCCTTGCCAAGTTTTTCAGGCGTCGTGAGCCCTGTCAGGACCAGCAACAGGGTCGCAATCGGTGTTTCGAACGCGACGCCGAAAACCAAGGCCACCAGCATGACGAAGCCGACGTACTCAGCCATGTCCGGTTTCCATTCGACCACGTCCGGGGTGAACGTCGCGACAAAACCAAAGATCAGCGGGAAGACGACATAGTAGGCAAAGGCCAGCCCGGCAAGAAAAAGCAAAACGCTTGTGATGAGCAGGGGCACGGCAAACCCCTTTTCATTCTTGTACAGGCCGGGCGCGATGAAAGCCCACACTTGGTAGAGGATTATCGGCATCGCCAGAAACAGCGACAGGTAAAAGGTCAGCGATATTGTCGCGGTCAGTGATGTAACGGCACCGATCGCGAGCATTTCTCCGCTGGGAACAAAGCGCGTCAAGGGCGCTGCGACGAAATCGAAGATCTGGCGAGAAAACGGCAGCAGGACCAGGAAAATCACAAATATGCCAGCCACCATTTTAAAAAGGCGACTCCGCAGCTCGGTCAGATGCGACATCAGAGTACCTTCTCCGAGATCGCTTTCCTTGTCAGGCGTTGCGTCGGCCATCAGGCAGTTTTTTCCTGTTGTGCATCGTCGTCTTCGGCAGCGGAATCGTCAACGCTGACCTCGCCATCGGCGACATTGGGGCTGTCAACGGCATCGGGCACGGGCTCATCGTCGTCCGCATCGTCCTCGTCGTGCAGCGGTGAGTAAGTATCATCGTCGCGCGGCGTCAGCAGCGTATCGGGATGAAAGTCCTTGGGATTGATGCCGAGATTCTTCTCTACATTTACTTCTTCTTCGAGCTGTCGCTGCAAGGCACGCGTCATTTGCCGGGCCTTGCCAAGCCAGCTGCCAAGCTGGCGGGCAACGCGGGGCAGTCGCTCAGGGCCGAGTATCAGTAGCCCGATAACGCACAGGAGCAGAAATTCTGAACCGCCTATTCCGGACATGGCAGGGAGTGAATCAGGCGTCTTTTTCTTTGCGGGGCTCTTCAGCCGGCGTGTTGTCGAAATCGGCGTCCTTGGACGCATCGCCGATCTGATCGGTGGTCTCCTCGGCCTCGCTCATCGCCGAACGGAAACCCTTGACCGCGCTGCCAAGGTCCGAGCCCAGCGAACGCAACCGCTTTGTGCCGAAAATGGCCAAAACGATGACGAGAATGATCAGTAACTGCCACGGGCCTATATTGGCAAACATCCTGTTACTCCTGGCGGGTTGCCGCCGTTAATTCATAAGGGTTTGCGCCGGTTTTTCGCCGGGCGCGAATTATGTTCATGATACCCCCGGGCGCGCAACAAAACCGTACCGACGTCACAGCAACTCTACTGGGGACATTCTACTTTTCTACCAACATGAAGAGGCTGAATGGGGACATTCTACTTTTCCCACTTTATGGCGACATTCACTTTAGGGGGACATTCAACTTTTCTTCGAAAAGTAGAATGTCCCCCTGCTAGGATTCGAGCCAGAAGGTCACGGGACCGTCATTCACAAGGCTAACCTGCATATTGGCGCCAAAGCGACCCGTTTCAACCGTTTGGAGCCGCTGTCGGCAAATCTCGACCAGTGCGCCGAAATACTCGGCGCCCTTATCCGGTGGCGCGGCCCTCGTGAAGCTGGCGCGCGTGCCCTTCTTCGTATCTGCAGCGAGCGTGAACTGTGGGACCAGCAATAGTCCGCCGGCAACATCCTCCACGCTGCGATTCATACGGCCTTCCTGGTCCGGAAACACCCGATAACCAAGCAATCGCTCGGCAAGCCTGCCGATATCCCGCTCTGAATCGTCACGTTGCACGGCGACCAGCACCAGCAAGCCACGCCCGATTTCGCCGACGACCTTGCCGTCAATACTGACGTCCGCTCGTGTAACGCGCTGCAAAAGCCCGATCATGATAGGTCGAAGTCCTTGATTTACAGAGACATGTGCAGTTTATCCACAGATCGCCCAGAATGCTAAGCCCCGCTTTCGGGCCGTCAGTGCGAGACTCGATCCTGCCGACGGGTGGGAGAGCGGGGTCAATAATTAAGAAAATGAGCCGCCAGGGAAGGCGAGCTTATACCAGGCTTTGCCGTCGGGCCATGGATGGACGTGCCCCGGTCTTCGGACCGGGGCCATTTTAGGTCTCTGTGGGTTATCCACAGGACCCCAGTCGGAGTGAACAGCCTTATAGTGGGAAACTTTAACCTATAAAAAATCCCACCTATTGAGTGTTGCATTGCTTCTGGTGATCAATAGACTTGCGGCAGAGCAATAACAATGGGACGTGCCATGAAGAGACGACACTTCGTCGGTGGCCTTGCGGCTGCCGCAACGCTTTCAGCCTGCGCCAAGCAAGAGAGCAACTGCGAGGGCGCCAGCGCTCAGGAGAGCTTCGAATGGTCCTGCGTAACGTCCTGGCCACCCAAGTTCCCGGGGCTCGGTATGGCGCCGGAAAACCTGGCAGACCGGGTTGAGGCTGCATCAGCCGGTCGGCTGAAGATCAAGGTATATGGTGCTGGTGAGCTGGTGCCGGCTTTCGAGGTATTCGATGCGGTTAGCCGGGGCACGGTCGAGATGGGCCACGGCGCGTCCTACTACCATAAGGGCAAGGTAGATGCTGCGCAGTTCTTCGCCGCAATCCCCTTCGGCATGACCAACCTCGAGACCAACGGCTGGCTTTACTACGGCGGGGGTCTGGAGCTATGGCAGGAGCTGTATGCGCCTTTCGATCTTGTGCCGTTTCCCATGGGCAATACCGGCGTCCAGATGGGCGGCTGGTTCAACAAGGAGATCAACAGCGTCGACGACCTTCGGGGGCTGAAGATGCGCATTCCCGGCCTGGGCGGAGAAGTGCTGCGAAGAGCCGGAGGCACGCCGGTCACGTTACCCGGCTCCGAGATCTTCACGGCGCTGCAAACCGGGGCGATCGACGCAACCGAATGGGTTGGGCCCTACAATGATTCATCATTCGGGCTGCACAAGGCAGCACGCTACTACTATTACCCCGGCTGGCATGAGCCCGGCCCGGGGCTCGAGACAATTATCAACAAGGCAGCCTGGGACTCGCTTCCGGCGGACCTTCAGTCAATCCTCGCGACGACGTGCCAGGCGATCAACCTGGACATGGCCGCGGAGTACACCCATGGCAACGCCGTGTCACTGCAACAGCTAATGGAAGATCCGAATATCGAGATCAAGCCATTTCCCGCCGAGGTGCTGTCGCTGTTGCGCTCGATCACAAAAGAGGTTGTCGACGAATTGATGGCAAACGATCCGGCCGCCGAGAAGATCGGCAAGGCCTATTTTGACTACCTCGCGATGGTTACCGAAAACTCGAGAATTTCCGACCACGCTTATCTCGACACGCGCAGGGACTAGCTACTCGCCGTAGATCTTGCTCGGCAACCAGGTGACGAGTTCCGGAAAAGCAGCGAGCAACAGCAGAGCGAATAGCTGTATGCCGACAAACGGCACGGCGCCGCGATAGATCTCGGCAGTCGATACCGACGACGGCGCAACACCGCGCAGGTAGAAGAGCGCGAAGCCGAAAGGCGGCGTCAGGAACGAGGTCTGCAGGTTGATTGCGATCATGATGCCAAGCCAGATCGGGTCGAGGCCCATCGCCAACAGAACCGGCCCGACGATAGGCACAACGACAAACGTGATCTCGATAAAGTCGAGCACGAAGCCGAGCAGGAACATCACCAGCATTACAAGAATAACCGCGCCGACTACGCCGCCCGGCAGCGAGGCAAGCAGATCGCGTACGCCATCGTCACCGCCGTAGCCCCTGAACACCAATGAAAACAATGAAGCGCCGATCAGAATCATGAACACCATGCTGCTAATACGCAGTGTGCTTCGCATGATTTCCTCGAGCCGACGTCGCGACAGTTCGCGCCGCGCCAGGGCGAGCAGCAAGGCCCCCATGCCACCAACACCGGCTGCCTCGGTAGGCGTAGCAAGCCCTTTCAGGATTGAGCCTAGCACAGCAAAAATGAGCAACAGTGGCGGCAGCAGCGCGGACATCACCCGGACGAACGATATTGTCTCTCCTTCCGCGCGCTGATGCGCCGGCATCGCCGTCGGCCGAAAGAAAGCAACGCCGAGAATATATAGCGTATAGAGGCCAACCAGCATAAGACCTGGAATCAGCGCGCCGGCGAACAGATCGCCAACCGAAACGGTCTTTGGCGAATAGACGCCCATTTCCAGTTGCGCCTGCTGATACGCCGTCGTCATCACGTCACCGAGCATGACGAGGATGATCGATGGCGGAATGATCTGCCCCAGCGTCCCGGATGCGCAAATGGTGCCCGCCGCGATCTCCGGTGAGTAACCACGCTTGATCATCGTCGGCAAAGACAACAAGCCCATGGTTACAACGGTCGCGCCAACGATACCTGTACTCGCTGCCAGCAACATGCCGACCAGCGTTACCGAGATGCCGAGGCCGCCACGCAGGGAGCCAAACAATGCGCTGAGAGTTTCCAGCAACTCCTCGGCTATGCGTGCGCGCTCCAGAGTGACCCCCATGAAGACGAACAACGGCACGGCAACCAGTGTCTCATTGGCCATGATGCCGAATACCCGGTTCGGCAAACCGGAAAGCAGCGCCTCGTTAAAGCTCCCGCCCAGAACGCCGAATCCTGCAAACAACAACGCGGTACCGCCGAGTGTGAAGGCCACAGGAAATCCCGCCAGCAACAACACAATGACGGTCAGAAACAGCAGCGCGGCGACCCACTCCATGCTCAGCGCTGCCTCAGCGTTTGCAGCGAGCGCAGCAACAGGGAAAGGCCTTGCAGGGCGACCGCAGCCGGCATGAAGACGAGTACCGACTTCAACAGCGGAATCAGCGGATACGGCAGCCCCCCAGATTCTCTTGACGCCTCGCGCAGACTCCACGACGCAGCGACAAAGTCAAAGGACTTCCAGCCGAGGAAGAAACAGAGTGGAAACAGAAAAACAACGACCCCGGTTAGATCGATGAGCGCCTGGCGTTTCGGCGTCATGTTGCGGTAGAAAACATCGACCCGCACATGATCTTCCTGTTGCAGGGTGTACGCGGCGCCGAGCATGAAGGCAGCGGCGTGCATCCAGATTACCGACTCTTGCAGCCATATAAGCCCAGCGTCGAAAACGTAGCGCATGACAACGACGACGAAAGTGACGATGACCATGAACAGCGTCAGCCAGGCAGCCGCCTTACCCGTGAAAATGCTGATGCGGTCGATAAGACCGGCCGGTGCCTGGCTAGCCAAAGTGGCGCGCCCTCAACTCAGGTCCGCCAGAAGGTTGGCGTGATCAGAACAAGCAGGGTGAAAATCTCCAGGCGCCCAAGAAGCATGCCGACAACCGAAATCCACTTGGCGGTATCTGTGAGCGACATGAAGCCGGAAGAAACGTCACCGAGGCCCGGGCCCAGGTTATTCAGCGTTGCCGCAACGGCCGAAAACGCCGTCACCTGGTCGAGGCCAGTGAACATCATGGCCAGCATCATGACGCCGAACACGATGATATAGACAGAAAAGAAACCCCAGACCGCGTCGACGACACGGTAGGGCACCGCTTTATTGCCAAGCTTCACCGGAATTTCCGCGCTGGGGTGGACCAGGCGACCGATTTCCCGAACGCCCTGCTTGTAGACCAGCAGCCAGCGAATGACCTTGATACCACCGGCGGTCGAACCGGCGGAGCCGCCGACGAAGCTCGCGAAGATCAGCATCACGGGAAGCGCCCCTGGCCAGATCGAAAAATTTTCTGTTGTGAAGCCGGTCGTTGTCGCTATCGATACCGCCTGGAACAGTCCGTTGATTAATGTCTCGCCAGCGTCAAGTGATCCCCGGTATACATAGAGCGCGGCAACGGTGACGATTGACAGTGCTATCAGCATGGCACTGTAGGCGCGAAACTCCGGGTCCTGTAGATAGTGCTTGATTGATACGTAGCGCCAGGCGAAGAAGTGCAGCGAGAAGTTGATGCCCGCAACGAACATAAACACCACGGCGACCAGGTCGACGGCAGCACTGTCGAAATAGCCGATGCTGAGATCGTGCGTCGAGAAGCCGCCGATCGCGACCGTTGAAAATGCGTGACACAGCGCATCGAACCAGCCCATGCCCGCCAGTCGATAGCCGATCGTGCAGGTAATGGTAAACGCGAGGTACACGTACCAGAGCGCTTTTGCTGTCTCGGTAATGCGCGGTGTTAGCTTGGTGTCCTTGACCGGGCCGGGTGTTTCAGCGCGGTAAAGCTGCATACCGCCGACGCCCAGCATCGGCAGCACGGCAACGGCGAGAACGATAATTCCCATACCACCCAGCCACTGCAGCTGTTGTCGGTAATAAAGAATCGACACCGGAAGCTCATCAAGCCCGGTAAGTACCGTGGCGCCGGTGGTCGTCAGTCCTGACATTGATTCGAAGACTGCGTCGGTAAAGGACAGCGACAGGCCGTCTGCGAAGTACAGAGGCGCGGCGCCGAAAGTACCCAGAACCGTCCAGAAGGCGGCGACGATCAGGAAGCCGTCGCGCAGCCGCAGGTCCTTGCGAGAACGATGTACTGGCAGCCAACAAAGAAAACCCGCCACCAACGTAATGGCGAAGCCCTCTACAAACGGCAACCATGAATGGTCGTTGTAATAGAGACTGAACAGAATGGGCGGCAGCATCGTCACGCTGAACATCATCAGCAGCAGACCGAGGATGCGTTGTACTACTGTCCAGTTCATATGGACATTAGCCTTATACGAAAGAAACGCCGACCTGGAACAATTTCTCCAGGTGCTCGATCTTGCGGCG
>Ga0316201_10001529_pt1 | contig 15699 bp, 4 predicted proteins | sample CS6wburrow_MG_FD_204516 | JGI IMG/M metagenome (GOLD analysis project Ga0316201, IMG submission 204516) | Coastal sediment microbial communities from Delaware Bay, Delaware, United States - CS-6 worm burrow | ecosystem: Environmental > Aquatic > Marine > Coastal > Sediment | place: USA: Delaware... | reverse complement strand
AGCGTATGAATCGAACCTTGCGGTTAGTCGATGGGGTGTTGGTGGAAGAAAGCTGAAATGGGTTGGGGTGATAAGGGCAGCCTTATTTTAAATAATGCTTAAATTCGTTTATCCCCGTAATTAGCTTCGCTTACTTCGTCTCGTTGTACTATATATTTTCATAAAAATCATTTCAATCTGTGATGCATTTTTAATCTCACGCAAAGACGCAAAGGCGCAAAGGTGTCAAGTCATTATGCTTCGCTTGATGCGGCTTTGCCTGATAAAATAATTCTCTGAATATCTATAGACATGACTTTCGGGTATTTATAAAAGTGTTGCATTTAAATGAGAACGATTTTAATCATTGTGAAATCCGTTCTGAAAAGTGGCCTCGTTTTTGATAGGCATTAATGGCTTAAATAACAATAGGTTATATTTATAGACGGGTGTTGTCAGAAGAAATATACCTGTGTGCCGTTTTTGATAAATTGAAACTCAGGGTCATTTAGGTGAACGGCTCACTCTTTCTTATCAAATTTAGGAGTCATTTATTAATTAGCCTGCCCTCAAAAATATAACTCATTGAAATTTAAAAATAAAATGATTATACCTTCTTTTTCAAATTCTCGGTAAAAAATGACCGACCCATAAATAGACAGTTTCTTTTTAGCAGATGCTATTACAGTACTCAAAAATATTCAAGAACTTCGAGTCGAACATTGGATGTCGAACTCACAATGGCAAAATATGGCCAAATTAGCTTGATTTCAGGTGGTAAAAACCACCCCGATTGTCTCATCAATACCCTTTTTTACTCTGGAACTCAAAAGCTAACCCGCGTTGGAGGGGTAAAATGTATAACTGCTGGGCAAACGTTCGCTTTCAAGATTTAGGAATGAGGTTTTAATAACCGCCAAAATTTTTTAACCCAAACCTGATCAGTTTTAAAAACCGGTCAGGTTTCGAGTCTTATTTAATTCTCATTGCTTAATATAATTTTGCAATTCTGGCCACAATTTTGGGAAACGCGCTTGTACATCCGGCGAAGTAATCAACGCCATATCCGCATATTCAAATCCGGGAGAAACGGCTTCACTGATTAAGCCAAATTCACCCGTCTCCAAAATAGCCGTTTTCCAACAACCGCCCTTCACCAACAATTGCAACTGTTCGCCAGCCGTTGGATTGTTGCCGAGCCGCACCCGTTCTAACTGTCCATCAGGATGCAGTATCAAATAAGTCAGCGCTGAACCAGCATGAAAATAGTGCATAATATCAGCCTGATTGACATGCAAATAATTAATTGGGCTATCATCCGTCAGCATATAAAAAATCGAAGTCATCAAATAACGCGGGGTTTCTGCGTAAGGAATACCCTCATGCGTATAATCGGATTGATAAGTGCGTCGAAAATAACCGCCTTCCAGATGCGATTCCAATTGTAATTGCTTTATCCATTGGGTTTTGTTCATAAGAATATCTCCTGTTTGAATAGGATATAACTGTGTAGGGGCCATTCCTGTTAATGGCATTGACCAAAATGCTTCCTGAAATAAGTAACTCATGTTACGCATTCTCGTTCCCACGCTGGAGAACGAGGGTGCGAGATTAATCCACATTATCTGGATGTTTCGGCTGCTCATCTTGGTGCTTTACCAGCGGCAACAAACTATTAGATAAGCCCACTCCACTACCGAGATAATACGTCGTCACACTTGCGGCTAAACCAAAGTGCAGAAAATAGACACCACCGATGCAAATAATGCCTGGGACTATGGTGGTCAGAAGATTAGTGTGCATAGTGTCTTCAAATTCATCGGATAATTGAAACAAGTTTTCTAAGTGCTTGAGGGTGCCGTCCATCAGGATAATCTGTGCCGTGTCGGTGGCGGCAGTGGATGCACCTTTGAGGGAGATGGAGATTTGTGCTGATTTCAGGGCTATCGCATCGTTGATGCCGTCGCCGATAAAGCAAACGAATTGCCCTTCGTCGCGCAGTTGTTTGACTAAATAGGCTTTATTTTCTGGTAAGGTTTCGGCAAAATAGCGGTCAATCCCCAGTTGGTTTGCTAAGTTGCGAGTGGGTTGTTCATGATCGCCGGATATGATGCAGAGCTTGAAACCACGTTGTTTTAATTTGTGGATGATATCGGCTGCTTCTGGACGAATGCTGGGGTGCATTTCTAAAATACCTGCCAGGTGTTGATCGATGCTGACGTAAATCAGGGAGTAACCCTGTTCCTCGGTTTGTTGCTGGATAAGTACAATACGGTCAGGTAAATCAATACTTTCACGCTGCATAAACCGGGCACTGCCGACACGAATGGTGTGTTCATCAAGTTTGACTTTAATGCCGTAACCGACCTCGTAATTAGCTGCATCGGGTTCGGGAATATCCAGTTCTGCTTCGGCAGCTTTAGCGAGAATAGCTTTGGCAATGGGATGTGGTTGGCGATATTCAGCCGTAGCCGCAAAGCGCAGGACGCTATTTTCGTCGTAGTCACCCAGAACGTGAATGTACCCAACCATCGGTTGTTCTAGCGTTAAAGTGCCCGTTTTATCAAAGACGATGGTATCCACTTGGCGTAGCGATTCTAAAATCCGTCCATCTTTCACTAAGATGCCATGACGAGCAAGGATTTGTAAGTAGCTTAAGACGCTGAGAGGCCCTAAGGCCATCATATTGATGCCGAATGCGGCCCATAACACGGAAAGGGCAGGGATCGTCCCAAGTGTTGCCCAAGTCAAAATACCGAGACTGAGGGTGACGGGGGCTAATTGGTTCGCTATATTTTGTCCTCGCGCCATTAGGCTATCTTTATAGTGTTGGGTTTTATTCAAGATATCACCAATTTTTGCAGCCACGGTTTCGTTGCCTGCGGTTTGTACGTTAATGGCGATACGTCCAGATAATAATAAAGTTGCTGCGAAGACTTGATCACCTTGTTCTTTTTCGATGGGTTGGCTTTCACCGGTTAAAAGATGTTGGTCAACACTGGCATAGCCACTTTCAATGAGGCCATCAACTGGAATGATTTCACCAGCGTTGACAATGACGGTATCTCCCACTTGTATCGCTTCAAAGTCTATCAAAATTTCAATGTCATCTTTCAATAACCACACTTTCGGAGGATGTCCTGCAAAAACATGGGTGAGCTGTTTTTGAGATTTATCATCGGTATGTAGAATGAGTCTGATTTTCAGATTGGCCAGAATGGCCATGATTGCGGCATAAATGAGTTGCCCCGTTAAGGCCATGCCGAACAATAAAATCAGTTCCACGGTAAAAAAGTTGATGAGATAACCGGCGCGTGCATCGAGCCAGGCTTGACGAAAAAAAGGGAGACTGAGATATAAAATGCCTGTGAAGGCTAAGGCAGTGCCTATTGGCGTGACCGCACCGACAAAAATGGCAACCAATGTACCGGTTGCGACGGCTAAATCTCGATTCAGAGTTCCAGCCATTTTTTCAAGGTTCATCTCGTCGTTCGGTTGTATCAGTTCTTGCGATTGTTGCTGTTCAGTCCGCATGAAGGCACTTTTTATATCTTTAAATAGCTTTTTAGGGCTAAACGACTGAGGTTGGCGGGTGTTTTGCCATCGTGTGGTGTTTTTTCTCTGCTTTTTCAGCCCATAAGCGGCACCAGTGATTATGGCAAGTTCGATTAACATAACGTATTTTCCTCTTTGAACAGATTGGATTTGGGCTTGCCTAATCCTGTCTTCAGCAATTGAATATCTAACCGCTTGGCCAAATTTTGCACATAAGGTCTATTAAATACACTGAAATGTGCGCCATCAAGTTGATGGATTCTGACTTCGTCTGTATGTCTTCCCCAACCCCAGTCATCAGGCAAGTTGTCGTTAATCCAGGCTTGTTGTGAGGCATCGGTACAAAATAAATCAATCGCACAACGTAATTTTTTGTTTTGTGCTGAATAGTTTAAAAATGCCATTTCATTGGCTTGGTAAACCTTGACATAAGCGAGTAACTCTTCAGCCTGGCCTTGTGGTGAGAACAACAGGTCGTGCATGTCATACTGTTTTAACCAGGCCATGACTTTTTCACACGCGCTTTGAATAGGCCCGCTTTGTTTGAGTTGATTGAGATTAAACGGGGGATCAATATCGACTAAGCGTTGAAATGTCTTAACGATGCGCCACAATCCGTCAAATTCGGTCATCTGTAAATAGGACACATTGGGTGTGCAAGCGACAGTGGGTTGATCGATCATAGCAATTAATGCGACGGTTTCACCGGCCTGTTCCAATTGCCACGCGAGTTTTAATGCCACAACGGCCCCAAAAGAATGACCCAGCAAGTAGTAAGGCTGCCCACGGGGTTGAAAATGGCGAATGATTTCAAAATCTTGTTGTGCTAAAGCTTCTACCGTTTTGGGTATTGGCGAACGTCCGTTAAGTCCAGGCGATTCCAGGCCGTAAATCGTTTGGGACGTTTGTAATTGTTGTGCTAATGGACGGAAATAGCCTGCTTTACTGCCTAAGCCGGGTATGCAAAACAGGGGTGGTTTATTTCCTTTTCTTAACAACAATGCGGTTTCCAGATTGGGTTGCCGACGAACTCGCGTTTGACAATGCCCGATCAGATGAATCAAATGCTGCTTATAGTGATTAGCCAAGGTTTCAATGGTACTGCTATGATAGCAATCTTGACTAAAACTCCAAGTAAAATGCAATTGTCCTTGGCTAACCAGCCCATTGATTTCAATCAGGTGATCCCGTTGGCCTCGCTGACTCATAGACGGGTAAATTGTTTCACTGGCAAACTGGAATAAATCCTCTTTTGCATTTTGATCAAATTGTCCCAGATAATTAAACAAAATATCACCTTTGGGTAAGGATTCACCACGTAAATAGGTCAATAAACCGTGTCCAATACCTTCATTGGGTATGCTTTGACGTTGTGCTTGAACCGTTTTGAGCGTTGCGCCCAAATCACCGTCAACCGAGAGTGTCAGGCTGAAAGGATGAATGCCGGTAAACCAACCGACAGTGCGTGATAAATCAAGTTCTTGAAACAATTCCACTCGCCCGTGGGTTTCCACATCAATCGTACATTGACGGTTGCCCGTCCACTCTTGAAGGCTTAAAGCCAATGCCGCCAGTAAAATATCATTAATCTGGGTGTTGTAAGCTGTCGTTATTTCCTGGAGTAAAGCCTGTGTGGTGTCAGCATCAAATTCAATACGGTAATGCTGGGTGTATTCTAAACGATTTTGCCCATTGGGCTTGTCCACTGGTAACGGATGCCTTGGCAGATTTTGCCAGTAGGATAGTTCTTGTTGCACCGTTTTAGATTGTGCATAGTGGCTTAAACGCTGTGCCCACGCTTTGAAACTGCTGGTTTTTTTAGGCAATTGAATGCTTTGCCCTGTCAAGGCTTGTTGGTAAGCCGTTGATAAGTCTTCAAGCAAAATGCGCCAAGACACACCATCGACGACCAAATGGTGAAGGCACCAAAAGAGCCGCACGGCATCAGGAAGCTTAAACAGTACCAGCCGCGTTAAAGGGCCCTCTAACAGATTGAGACTGGTTTGGTAATACTCGGTACGCTGTAGCAGGGCCAGCTCAATATCCGGCTCATGGCTTAAGTCTTCAATGGAAAACGGCAAAGTTTCTGATTTTTCTGTCAATCGCTGTTGCCAAGTCCCGTCCATTGCCGCATAACGTAAACGCAACGCATCATGGTGCGTCAAGGCGGCTCTCAATGCCAGTTGCAACGCATCAACTGATAAATCCGCTGAGGTTTGCAACAGCACGGATTGATTGTAATGCCAGTATTCAGGAAAATCCGTCTTGAAAAACCATTGTTGAATAGGCGTTAACGGGACTTCCCCCATTACCAAGCCTTGCTCTGCTTCGATATTGACTGTCGTACCAGTGGCTCTGGCTAATTCTGCAATGGTTTGATGTTCAAATAAGGTGCGTGGGGTAAATGCGATACCTATTTGACGTGCTTGCGCGACAATTTGAATACTTAAAATCGAATCACCGCCTAAACTGAAAAAGTTGTCATGAATACTAAGATCATCTTGGTTTAAGACAGTCTTCCAAATGGATGCGAGTTGGTTTTCTACGAGATTGCGTGGTGCTTCAAATTCATTGTGATGTTGAATACTCGGTTCAGGTAAAGCTTGACGGTCAATTTTGCCATTAATGGTCAAAGGGAGTTTGTCCAATGCCATAAAATTGGCTGGTACCATGTAATTGGGCAGACGGTTTTTGAGATAATCACGCAGTTCAATAGATAATTGTTCATTTTCAATGACGAATTTTTCATGAGCCATTGTTATATAAGCAGCAAGCGTTTTACTGCTACCGCCGTCATACAGCGTTACCATGGCCTCTTTCACGTATTCGTGTCGGGTTAATACGTTTTCGATTTCGCCTAATTCGATACGGAAGCCGCGTAGTTTGACTTGGTTGTCGATACGTCCGAGGAATTCAAGGTTGCCATCGGGTAGCCATCGCGCTAAGTCGCCGGTTTTATAAATGCGTTCGGTTTGACCGAAAAGTTCGACTTCAATGAATTTTTTGGCTGTGAGTTCGGGGCGGTTGAGGTATCCGTGGGCCAATCCCATTCCAGCAACACAAAGTTCCCCGGGGATGCCGATAGGTTGAATTTGATGACGCGCATCTAAGAGATAGATTCGCGTATCTGGGATCGGCTTGCCGATGGGCAAAGGCTGACTGTTTCCGGTAAAGGTAAATGTCGTGACAACAACAGTGGTTTCAGTGGGACCATAAGTATTTATCAGGCGGGTACGCTGGGATAATTTTTTGTGCCAATATTCAGTTGCCGATTGGGTTGTGGCTTCTCCACCGATGATGAGCAACCTGATGGTATCTGGCCATAGTTGCTCAATAGCCTCTTCATTTAGCAATTGCTGCCAGTAAGCGGTAGGCAAATCTAAAATGGTTATCCGCTGTGCTGCACAGATATTGAGAAAAGTTTCCGTCGTATTCAGCATCTCTGGTGTGCGTAATACCAATGTTGCCCCTTTAGTTAAGGCCGGATAAATTTCTTCCGCAGCGGCATCAAAACTAAAAGAGGCAAATTGCAATATTTTATCCTGAGCGGAGATTCCATACAATGTTTCCGCACTTATCTGAGTAAAACGGCTGATAGAACAGTGCTTAATCATTACCCCTTTGGGCTGGCCCGTCGAGCCTGAAGTATAAATGACATAGGCCAAGTCATTGGGTTGGCTTTGTAAACGGGGGTTGTATTGAGCCTGGGAGGCAAAGTGGGTCTCATCTAAATAAACCACTGCTGATTCTGTTTCAGGCAATTGGGCTTGCAATTTGCCTTGTGTCAACAGCACTGGTGCAGCACTGTCATTCAGCATGTAGGCGATGCGTTCGGCAGGATAGTTAGGGTCTATTGGGACATACGCACCGCCCGCTTTAAGAATAGCCAATAAACCGATCAGCATCTCTAAGGAACGTTCAACACAAATGGCTATCAGCGGGTTGTGTGTGTCTTTGAGTGCCGGATGCGCTAACAGCTTATGTGCGAGTTGATTGGCTTTTTCGTTGAGTTGCCGATAACTCAGTTGTGCCTGTTCAAACACGACGGCAATATTATCTGGCGTTTGGGCAACTTGCCGTTCAAACAACGCGACAATCGTCAAATCTTTCGGATAATCCGTTTCAGTTCGATTCCAAGTTTGTAGTTGTTGAATGTCTTGCTCAGTCAAGAGCGGTAAATCACGAATGAGCTTAGTGGGTTCAGCCAATGCGGCTTGCAAGATGAGTACAAAACGGTTTTGTAAAGCTTGAGTGTCAGCTTTGGTGAAATAAGCCAAGTTATACACAAAATCAAATTTGACCTCTGCTTGGGCATGAAAATCTCGCACAAAAATCATCAGCGGTACTTGTTCCCAGTCGTGCAACATGGCAGTGAAATGACTATTGAACTGGTCAAATTGAGCATCGTAATCGTGATTTTCATACGATAAATTGATATCAAAAAGCTGAGAACGGTTATGCTCTATGCCAGCCGCCCGATTGACTTCGCTGATGGGAAAACGTTGATGACGGTAGTTGGCTTTTAGCGTTTTTTGAATTTGCCCTAGTAATTCAGCAAAACTCAAGTCTTGACCGCATTTAAACCAAGTTGGACTGACACCGGTGAATAGGCCGGCGGTTTGTTTGAATTGTGCTTTAGGGCGATTGAGTACCGGTAATCCAATCGCAAAGTCATCACGTTGTGCGGTACGGGTAAAGTTGGTGTACAACGCACCCAGTAAAACGTGAAACAGCGTTGCTTGGCATTGTTTGGCTAACGTATTGAGTTGCTGATAAAACTCACGCGATAAATACAAGGCTTCAGAATCGCTTTCAACCAAATCACGGTTGAATTGTGCCCGATAACGGGGCGTTAACAGTGGTTCAGGCACAGCGGGATATGTTTCTAACCAATATTGCCGTTGTGTTTCAAATAAGGCAGATTCAATGTAATCCCGATCATTGTCAATGAATCCAACATACGAGGGACTATTGAGGTTGGGGTTTTCTCCGTTCATGAGTCGCGTGTAAATCTCAGCAAGCGAACGATTGAGTAATGCCACTCCCCAGCCATCGGTCATTAAATGGTGGTATTGCAGTAACCAATAGTATGAGTTCTCGCTTATTTTGACTAAGTCATAACGAAACAGCGGTTGTTCAATCAGTGCAAACGGTTCTTTAAACCGTGTTTGCATCCAGGCCAATGCGGCTTGCTCAGGATTTTCAGCATTGGCAAAATCGTGTACCGGTACATCGATGTTGAGCGATTCGGCATACGTTTGCAATGGTATCCCGTCTTCATCGCGTTCGTTGACCAATAGCGTGCGCAATGTGTCGTGTTTTTGCACCAACAGAATCACCGCTTGTTTGAAGCATTGTAGATCAACAGGCCCCGGTATATGGACACGACCCCCAATGTTGTATAGCGGTATTTCCTCGTGCAACATCTGGTCAAACCAAATTTCGCGTTGAGAGGAGGTGAGTGGATAACGCGGTGTGGCTTGATGATTTAAGATAAATTGGCTCAGGGGGGCATCGCTTTGTTGTACAACTTGTTCGAGCAGATGCAGGAAGCCTTCGCGCCAGTATTCGATAGTTTCAGATTTGAATAGGGCCTTGTCAAACAGGATAGAACCGGCTAAACCGGCTGTACTTTCTACCAAAGTCAACACGATATCCAAGTTAGAGGTCGCGTGTTCATTTTCTCCGGCTGACCAAGGCCGCATGTCTAGTTCTGGCAAGCTCAATTCAGGGTTAGCAGGCACATTGATGAGATTGAACATCACTTGGAAGTAGGGGTTATACGCGGTACTGCGCTGAGGCTGTAACTGATTGATCAAATATTCAAAGGGTATATCTTGATGCGCGTAGGCATCCAAGGCTTGCTGACGCACCTGTTGGAGCAAGTCGGTAAAACGGGCTTGGGGTGACACTTGGGTACGCAGTACCAGCAGGTTCAAAAACAGGCCGATCATGTTTTCGGTTTGACGCTGGTGGCGCATCACGCGGGGTACACCGACACAAATATCGTTTTGCCCACTGTAGCGGTGTAGCAGTAGGACGAAGGTACTGAATAACACCATTTGTAAGGAGCAGTGATGTTGGTGAGCGAGCCGGTTGAGTCGCTCAAGCTGCGCTTTAGACACCTGGAAATTCACGATACCGCCTTGATTTTGCTGGATTTCAGGGCGCGGATAGTCTGTGGGCAGTTTTAAGCGTTCGGGCGCATCTTGTAATTGATTCAGCCAATAATTTAACTGATTGTTCAGGAGGTCATCTTGCAAACAAGCCCGTTGCCACGCGGCAAAGTCAGTGTATTGAATTTCGGGAGCGGGCCAGTGTCGTGCTTGTTGTTGGTAATAAGCGGTGTAGCGTTGTTGAAATTCTGCCAATAAAATACCTGATGACCAACCATCAAAGATGATATGGTGAACGGTCATCAACAGCAGGTGTTGCCGTTCTGCCAATTTAACCAAATGCAGTTTAAATAATGGGCCGGTTTTTAAGTCGAAGCGGTGCTGGAATTGTTGCTGAACTTCGATCTTGAGTTGCTGTTCAGCATGTGCTGTCGTTAAGTCGCTTAAGTCGTTGATAGTGAGTGGATCGTAATCGGGCAATTCTTGAACAGTCACCTGTCCCTCAATTTCAGGAAAGTATAAACGTAAGCTTTGATGTTGCTCAACCAGATCACAGGCAACGTGGCGTAGGATATCGATTTGTAATGTACCGGACAATTGCCAACCATAGAACATATTGTGGGCCTGATTTTGACTATCGTATTGACTCAATAACCAAAACCATTGTTGTCCGAAAGACAAGACTTTTGATTCGTCGCTGGGTTGAATCGTGATCGTTGGGAGTTGCTCCCTGCCTTTCAGCGTTTTGAGGGTTTCTGCTAAAACGGCCAGTTTGGGTTTTTCAAATAGGAGACGTAGGGAGAGTTCAACACTAAAGCTATCACGAATCCGCGAGATCACTTTGGTTGCTAACAATGAATGCCCACCCAGTTCAAAGAAGTTGTCGTGAATGCTAACACGTTCAAGGTCTAAAACATCAGCCCAAATGCTGGCAAGCCGTTCTTCTTCAGCCGTGCGGGGCGCAACAAAGCGGACGGTTTCTATGCGAAGATTGTCTTCTGCCGCCCGTTTTTCTAAGGTTTTGCGGTCGATTTTGCCGTTGGGCGTTAAGGGCAACTCGTCGAGTATGAGGACATGCGCGGGCACCATGTAATCAGGTAGGCGGGTTTTGAGCCAATCACGTAGTTCAGTTATTAGCGAAGCCTTATCCGGGATAACTGATAACTGATAACTGATAACTGTGAATGGCTGACTATTCACGATCAGATAGGCGACTAAGCAGGTATTATTATCCGTTTCATGCCTAATCACAGCAACGTCTTTGACCCTGTCATGTTGTGATAAAACGGCTTCGATTTCACCCAGTTCGATGCGGAAACCTCGGATTTTGATTTGGTTGTCGATACGTCCGATATAGTCTAATTGACCATCGGGTAACCAGCGTGCTAAATCGCCGGTTTTATAGAGACGTTCTTTTGTGCCGAATAATTCGACTTCGATAAATTTCTCGGCTGTCAATTCAGGCCGGTTGAGGTAACCCTGGGACAAACCGTCGCCAGCAATACATAATTCACCGGGGAGGCCTTGCGGCAGTGGCTGCTGTCGCTTATCAAGGATGTAAATACGGGTGTTAGCGATGGGTTGACCAATCGGCACCGTATCCGCCGGTCTGTTTTCCACGACATAAGCTGAACTGACATCGGTGCATTCAGTTGGCCCATAGCTATTCATTAAAATAGTCTTGCTTTTCTCATGATTGAGCCAATCTTGAAGTAGCTTCAACTGAATCGGTTCACCGCCTAAGATGACCCAACGTAAAGAAGAAAGTGGCCGCCAATCTAATCCACGGCTTGTTTCCAACAACGGATAAAAGGCACTGGGCGCGCAGTTAATCCAAGTAATACCGGCTTGTGCAATCAGATCAACGACCTGAACTGGCTCATATTCGATAAAATGAGGCAGATAAATGCTTGCGCCTACCATAAGTGGAGCTAATAAATTCTTTTGGGTCAGATCAAATCCCAACGCACTGATAATTAAAGTCTTATCGCTAGCTGAAAGCGTAATGGTTTTGCAATACCAATTCAGTAAATTCGCTAATCCACGATGGTAAATAGCCGTACCTTTGGGTTGCCCCGTTGACCCAGAAGTATAAATCACATAAGCCAAATCATCAGGTTGGCTTTGTAAGTCAGGATTCTCTGGCACTGTGGAGACTGAGTCGATTTCGTCTAAATTGACTAGTGCCGCTTTTGTGTCAGGCAATTGGGCCTTTAATTGGCTATGCGTCAACACCACGGGTGCCGCACTGTCATTCAGCATATACGCAATCCGCTCTGCGGGATAACTCGGATCAATCGGTATGTAAGCCCCACCAGCTTTGAGAATCCCTAAAAGCCCAATCACCATTTCCGGCGAACGTTCAACACAAATCGCGATAAGGGGGTTGTGTACCGCGTTGAGTGCTGGATGCGCTAACAAATGATGTGCCAGTTGGTTGGCTTTTTCGTTGAGTAGTCGATAACTCAGTTGCTCCCCTTTAAACACGATTGCAATATGATCTGGTGTTTGAGCAACTTGTTGTTCAAACAACATGACGATAGTCAGCTCTTTCTGATAATTTGTTTGGGTTTGATTCCAAGTTTGGAGCTGATGGATTTCCGAAGACGTGAAGAGGGAAAAGTCACGCATTAAAGTTGAACAATCAGTCAACACCGTTTGCAAAATCGTCATTAAACGACTTTGTAAAGCTTGAATTTCAGCTTGAGTGAAATAAGCCAGATTGTAAACAAAATCAAGTTTGACATCAGCTTGTACATGGAAATCTTGTACATGAATGATTAACGGCGTTTGTTCCCAGGTCGCCCATAAAACCGTCAAATGACTTGTTATACCATTAAATGCCGTATCATAATCAAACTGTTGATAGGACAGATTCAGGTCAAATAACCCAGAATGCCCCGTTTTGTCTAAACCCACCTCCCGGTTTAATTCACTGATCGGGAAACGTTGATGACGATAGTGACTTTTTAAGCGTTGTTGGATTTTAACAACCAACTCTGAAAAACTGAAGTCTTGCCCAAAATTAAACCACGCAGGGCTAATCCCGATAAACAAACCCGCCGTTTGCTTAAACTGTGCATTAGCTCGATTCAGTACCGGCAAGCCCAGTGCAAAGTCATCACGTTGTGCAATACGAGTGAAATAAACATAAAGTGCGCCCAGCATGATATGTAAGAACGTCACTTTGTGCTGTTTGGCTAAATGGTTCAGTTGCTGATACACGTCACGAGGCAGGAAAAAGGCTTCGCAACCGCTGCCAATTAAACTATCAGCAAAGTGTGAACGGTAACGTGGACTGAGCAATGGTTCTGGTACGGTAGGATATTGTTTTAGCCAATAACGACGGTGTTGTTCAAATTTATCTGATTTAACATACGCCCGGTCGTCGCTGATGTAATGCGTATATGAAAAAGAAGCTAAATCAGGTGTTTGTCCTTGCACTAATTGGGTATAAAGATGGGCTAATGAACGATGAAGCAACGCAACGGTTTGTCCATCGGCAATCAGATGGTGATATTGCATCAACCAATAATAGCAAGCATCATCAGTTTTCACTAAGTCATAACGAAACAAGGGTTTACCAAACAATTCAAACAGTTGGTCAAACCGCATCCGCATCCACGCCAACGCCGCTTGCTCCGCATCATGCTCTTTGGAAAAATCTTGCACTGGCACGGCAACCGATAATGTCTCCCTAAACGTTTGCAAAGGCAACCCCTCTTCATCTTCCACCTTTGTTAAAATTATGCGCAGAGCATCGTGTTTTTGGATCAACAAGTTGATGGCTTGTTCAAATAAAGTGGGGTCAATGCGCCCTAGTATTTTGACGTAACCACCGATGTTATACAGTTGTACAGTTTCGTGCAACATCTGGTCGAACCAGATTTCGCGTTGGGGTGATGTGAGTGGATAACGGGTTTGTGAGACGAATGCGTTCATTTTGGTTAACTTGCAAAAAATGGCTATTAACTTAAGGTGAGACACTTTCAATCCTTTTACATATAGCCCCTCTCAAGGAATAAAACCGTGGCAAGTCACATCGAAAGAGGGGATTTAGGGGTGTGTAAGGTGTCGTGGCTTAATATGCGTTAGGAAGAGAAATAGTGCCAGAAATTGTTGTAAACCTTCCAAATTTTCACAATCTGGAAGGTTTAAGTTTGGGGTTTTATTAGACAGGAACGGAGGGGCTATTTTTCACTATAAATAGTACGCAAGCCTCTACTGATAGTTGCAGGAAGAACGGAAACATGGGTTTCATCTTCAAAAACATGTGCAGTCCACTGCAGGTTGGTGTACTTGCGCTGTTCAAATACCTTCACGATCCGGTCGAAGTCAGGCACAGCTTGTGCGTAACCTTCATTATCCGCGATAGAAACAAATATTTTTGCAGACAATGCGCTGTGCGTTTTGGCATACTTTTCTTCCATCTTAAAGATAACCCCCGCATCCCAAAGCAACGACGGACTACCAAGGATGAAACGTTGAAAAAGCCCGTTTGATTGGAACAAGGCATACGTTGTAAAAAGCCCCCCTAACGAATGCCCAAAAACCGCTCTGTCATCCGATTTGGCCCGATACTTTTTCTCAATAAACGGCATTAACTGCTGGCGCATAAATGCCAACAATTCCGGCGCACCCCCACCGAATTGATCCAACGGAAATCTGACCCGCTTTTTCTCTTTCTCTGAGGTTAATACCGTCGGCGTATAATCCAAACGGCGACGTTCCAGAGTAGACAGAAAATATCCGCCAACTGGAAAACCGACACCGACGATAATGATCTCGGGAATTGAACCGGCCATTGCTAAAAGCCGAGCGGTTTCAACCATAATCCCAAATTCTGAGTTTGCATCTAAGGAATAAAGCACCGGATATGACTTTCCAGAGTCCTTATAAGTTCTGGGCACAGCAACCGATATTTGAAACTGCCGCTGCTCTTTATGCACTAACGAATTAAACACATAAGTGTCAATACCCCCTAAAAAAGCCTTAGGCATATTAGTGGAGGAAACTTCGGCTTGTGCGATTGAACTCCAAATATCCGCTGCATCAACCAAAGTGCGCTTGGCATCGTGTAATACGACTTTGCTGTTTTCCATGGCTGGGGCGCGATTTTGATCAGCCAGTACGGATGATACGCCAGTTCCGTATAGTAACGCGCCTATCGTGACTGCTAATGATAGCCTTCTTATTTTCATTAAGATGTCCTCCGAAATAAGAGATGAATGATAAAGGAAAGAACTTTTGATTTGTAGTTAGTAAAGTTAATGTAGTAAAGTTAATAATATAATATTCGATGATCAAGTTTTTGATGTTATTTGACTTTGCGGCAATCAACTTTTGAGTGTTTAGAAATGCAACTCATTGGTTTTTAATAAAATGAGTTTTTAGACACAAAAATAATATTTATTTTGAAATCAAGTATTTACAAAAAAATTGTTCATCGAGTAATAGTAATATTATCTTACTTTTGGTGAAAAATAGCAATGGTTGAATCACCATTTATCAATGCCTTGTCAAAGTTATATATAAGTTATTGATTTAAATAGGATATACATAATTTAAAAAACAGTCACTTATAATTTATACATGATTGTAACGGATTTTGGGGATGGTTTTATTCATTTAAAATTCTAATGACGAGTTAGAAACTATAAATCAAAAGCAACAAACCTTTAAACCAATAACTATTTGGGGTGTGATATGAGAAAACACACCTTAAGGTGAAGTAAGATGGAGTCTTTCGAAAGTAGCCATCATTTTTAACGCTATAACCCTTATTAATGCTATCATACTATATACTATTAACAATTGAGCAATTCAGGTGACCAAAAATAGACCCAAAATCGGTCAACAGATCACGAAAGTATTTGAAGAACTTGTTGATGAATATTTACGTGAAAATAAAGAAATCGAGACACCTAATGATAACAAAACAGAGATTATATAGTAATCCTATTTTATTTGTGGAAAGGCTTGATATAGAATTTTACAAGAAATTATTTGAGTTAGATAAACTTAAAAAAACAGGAAAAATAATGTTAAC
>Ga0316201_10001528_pt1 | contig 15700 bp, 10 predicted proteins | sample CS6wburrow_MG_FD_204516 | JGI IMG/M metagenome (GOLD analysis project Ga0316201, IMG submission 204516) | Coastal sediment microbial communities from Delaware Bay, Delaware, United States - CS-6 worm burrow | ecosystem: Environmental > Aquatic > Marine > Coastal > Sediment | place: USA... | reverse complement strand
AGGGAAGTTTAATTCTTTCTGCCGGGTTACAAATCTTAAAAGATCATCATTGGTCATTGGATCTCCTTCTCTCCATCCCGCCATAGCAAGCATATTCTGGAAATTTCTGAATCCGCTGGTATGGGTTAACAAATGTCGTATGGTGATCGTCTTGTCGAATTCCGGTACCTCAGGGAGGTATTTCCTGATGTCATCATCAATGGATAGCTTTCCTTGTTCCTGGAGCAAGACAATAGCATAAGCCGTTATCTGCTTCGAAACAGAGGCTATGTTGAATTTTGTTTCTACAGTGTTAGGCACTTCATATTCAAGGCTTGCCATGCCATATGCTTTTGCAAATGTTAGCTCACCATCACGAACAACACCAACAACACCTCCAGGTCCTTCGACTTTCCAGGAAGCAAAGATTTCATCAATTCTAGTCTCAATCTCAGTATTGTTCTGAGAAAATATAACAGAAAATGCAGATGAATAAAGTAATAGGGTGAAGATCAATTTATATCGTGTCATCAGTTTCAATTTTTGAATTTTAATGAATTCAAGACAGAAAATAATAGGATTTTATATTTTATCCCAAAAAAAGCAGAACAATCAAGAAAGATCGAGTTTTATGAGTAACTTAATTTATTAGTGGAATACTAAATTCACCCTTTGGGGTGAAGGATCGTTGAAAACCACTGGGTAATTTTACTTTATAATTATCATTTATGATTAAATTCCTAAGAGCTTTGCAGAATCTAGTATTTTTTCTCAGCATCATGCTGTGTTCTATTGCTTCATTTTCACAGACAACGATGTACTGGGTGGGAGGTTCCGGAGACTGGGATGATCCCAATCAAATTCATTGGTCTAAACAATCAGGGACTCTGGTACCTACTGGTGTTCTTCCAGACGATAATACCAACGTTATATTCGATAATGGATCAGGTTTGATTTCGGGTACATCAGTTACTATACCTTCTGGAGATTGGCAAGTCAATGATTTTATGGTACAAACCTCAGGAAACTTTGATCTCATATTTGATGGGTCATCAGGTAACCTTGCTGCGATGAATGTTTTTGGTGATCTTACCTTGCAACCCACCCATGATGTAAGCTATAATGATCCTTCAGAATTGCATAATGCATGGCGCTTCGTCGGTAACAATCAGCAGAATATCACCACAGGAAACCAGGACCTTTCAAGTGTTGAATTTGTAAATGTTGGCAATACTTACAATCAATTAAGTAGTCTAAAGGCAACAGAAAGAATTAAAATGTTTGGCGGCACCTGGAATACAAATGGAAACAATGTAAGCTGCGGTATGCTCTTGTTCCAAGATAATAATGGTTCTGGAAGTCCACTTGCCAAGGTATTCAATGCGAGTACCTCAACTATAACGTGTGACAGATGGAGGTCTACACTTACTTACCAATCGTTAACTGTTAATGGTGACTATTCCATTTATACAAAGCGATTTCAAGGAAGCCCCGGAACACCTTCACAATCCTTCCCATTCAATGACATATACCTGGAAGACTTCGAAGATGATGCCCCTGGTGGATTTTCACAAATTGAGCACAATAACTTCGACTGTGCTTACTGTACGGTGGACAATCTTATTATTAGAGATGTCTCCAGAACACAGCTTGCAGGAACTTTTACTGTAAATGAGGTGCTAGAAGTGGTGAATTTGGGAACCACTATTTTATTTAACGGCGGTAATAACTTTGGAGATGAAGTCTTTATCAATGGAACGATCAAAACTCCTAAGGTTATAGATTGTGACGATATACGACCTATATTTTCAAATGTTTATAATGATTTCACCACTCTCACTCGTACTTCAGGATCACTTGAGATTACAGATTCAGAAATAAATAATATTCAAGCACAAGGGGGAGCAACTTTTACAGCGGTGAATAGTGTTCTTCAAGGGTCATCTTCTGGATGGATTGAGTCTAATCCGCCCATCCCGTTGTCATATGAATGGGTGGGTGTTACTGGTACTAACGCTGACTGGGGTGACCCTGCAAATTGGCAACTTCTAGGAGGTTCAACTAGTGGATGTATTCCTACGATTGTAGACGATGTCTTTATCACCAATGAAGCAAAAGGAGGCATTAGAATTCCAAGTCCATATAAAGCGACCTGTCGAAATTTTATCTGGACCAATACTAAGGGTCGGGAATTGGTTCTTGATGGACAGACGATATTAGAAAGTGAGTTGCTTATTGCGGGTGATTTTTATTTAGATGAAACAGCAACGATCACTTCTGTCAACAATCATGAGTTGATTTTCTCGTCTGCTAGTACCAATAGCATTGAAACAAGAGGAGTGGTATTACCGGATATCTATTTTGTAGGAGATGCTGGAATATGGGAATTAGAAACTGACCTTCAATGCGACCAAATTACTGTCGAAGGTGGCACCATAGTAACGCAGAGTCAAGACATTCTTACAGACTTCTGGTTGTCGATAGAAAGCAATCCCAAGCATTATGTACTCGGTTCTTCGACCATCACTGTAAATGGTGAAATGAAATTGTCAAATCTACCGCAAAATAATGTGACTGTCGACAAAGGAACAAGTCTCATCAAGTGCGAAAAACTCACTTCTACTGTACCCGAGCTGTATGATGTCGAGATGATCAACACAAATGCTGTACTTATGGATAATTGGCCGGTTGAATTCAATAAGCTGATTCTGAGCGGTACAGGAAGCGTGGGAACAGCTCAGGACATGACTCTAAATGATCTTGTTTTTAATGTAGATAATAGTGAACTTAAGGTTAACACAGGATGGACATTTAAAATAAATGGAGGGATCCAAAGCTTTGCAGATAAAACTATGCCTGGAATCTTGAAGTCAAATATTCCCGGAACAAGAGCGGAAGTTGACAAAGACATAGGTAATATTTGTGTAGAAGGGTACTTAAATTTTGAGGATATTGAAGCTGTTCTTACGGGCACGATGCATGCACCGTTTGGATATGATATCAGCAATAATGTGGGAATCACCTTCGATGGAGGATTAACATCACCTGACTTGTTTTGGACAGGAGGAACGGATAGCAACTGGAATACAGTTAGCAATTGGTCAAGGGTAACAGGTGGTTGTCCTGGCACTAAAAACCCGGCAACTTCCCCTAACTTAGTCTTTGATGGCAATAGCTTTACTGACCCTACAAACACAATCAATTTGTCTGCATCCACAACAGTAGCAAACAATGTTTTTTTCTATAACACGGAGCCGTTAACCATAGACATTCCAAACAATTTTATGCCAGGCAGTATAAATATTGTAGGAGGAGATGCTCGATTTGAAGGTAATACGATGGAAGTGCAAGGCAACACCCACATCGAGTCTGGGGGGATTTTAATTACCGAAATGGACAATATTTTCCGGACTTTTAGTTTTTCCGGACCATCAGGAATATGGATTGTTAGATCTGGATCTAGTGCGACGATAATAGATCCTTAAACAAAGCTTAAATCATTATTTATCCTTTCAAGTGGTGTGTTAAAAGGGCAGATGAATCATCTGATTATAATCACAGAAGTAATCCCCAAAGAAAATTATAAATCGGTCACAGGAACTGAATCGTTTTTGTTTCTATTGAATTAGAGTATGAACATAAAGATTTTCGGAGAAGCGATCATAGACCCGCCAGCCATTGATCAATTGAAGACCTGTACAGGTCCTGAGGACTATGGAGTTCTAACAGCGGATGCACACATAGGGTATGGTCATCCGATTGGTGGTGCCATCGCCTACAAGGATAAGATCAGTCTTTCAGGAGTGGGTTTTGATATCGCATGCGGTAATAAGGCGGTGAAGACAGATATTCTAGCTGATGATGTGGATGTGAAGTGGGTGATGGATCATATAGTGGATACCATATCATTTGGAATTGGAAGGGTAAACAATGAGCGTGTAGATCATCCGGTTATAGATAAGATTCATGATCTTGATATTCAGACAACTGGGTCATACAAGAATAAGCTGTTTCAACTGGCACGTGATCAATTGGGGACAGTAGGAGCCGGTAATCATTATGTAGACCTTTTCAAGGGAGAAGATGGACATCTGTGGATTGGAGTGCATTTTGGATCCAGGGGATTTGGGCATAGGCTAACTACAGGTTTTATTTCTGTTTCACAGGGACGAAAATTTGAAGATAAGGCCAGGGAAGGTGGTATGTTTTCCAACCCCATATTATTCGATGTGGATTCGCCTACTGGACAGGATTATCTGGCTTGCCTGGAAGTCGCAGGCGAGTATGCTTATGCCGGTAGAGATTGGGTAGTAGAGCGGGTGTTAAAGATCCTGGGGAGTCCTGGAGTTAATATAGAGGTGCACAATCATCACAACTTTGCATGGAGGGAAGAACACTTTGGCGAAATGTATTGGGTTGTTAGGAAAGGGTGTACACCTGCATTTCCTGGGCAACAAGGCTTTATAGGTTCCAATATGTTTGACACTTCTGTAATAGTTGAAGGACAAGAAAGCAAAGAGTCTGCAGAAGGTTTGTATTCAACCGTACATGGTGCAGGAAGGGTTATGTCAAGGAGAAAGGCATTGGGTAAAGTGAAATATAGAAAAAACAAATTTGGGCATCGCACTAAATTGCAAATAAAACCCGGTGAAGTGGACTTCAATCGAGTAAGAGCTAAAGCGAGAAAACTTGGGATAGAATTACGAGGAGGAGGAGCCGATGAAAGCCCACAATGTTATAAGAGATTGGAAGATGTCCTATACTATCAGGGTGAAACAATCAAGGTGTTACATCGACTAGAACCGATAGGAGTTGCAATGGCAGGAGAGGATGTATGGGATCCTTATAAGGATTAGTATTTAGAAGAAAGTACTAAGTGCTTAGACTGATTTCCTATTCTTCCTTTCATGTATTAAAGAAAGTGACTTTTGATCTCTAAGAATTTGTTTTTTGAACATCTGACCTCTGAAATAAAAAAGCCGATCGATTGACCGGCTTTCTTTATGTTTAAGCTTTTACTTTTTTCAATTTGAGTTTTCCCCGTTCTTTAACTGCAGTAATTCCTACAATCAGAAGAAGGAAATTTAATATGATCAATCCCCATTGTCCCATGGTAGGGATGGGTGCTGATGACATAGCTCCTGCCGGTATTGCTGTATCAGGAGACTGCTGGTATGCGTAATCAAGAATGGTTATTGAACCCATGGAAGTAATATCTCCACCTGTTCCCCTGTCAGGAACATTCATCGCTCCATTCATACGCACTCTGACCCAACCATAGTGGGTATTAGGGCCATCCATAAATTTAAATCCAAGGAAGCCTTCATCATCGATTCCGTTGGAAGTAAAGTTCCAATTGGGATCTCCATCGTAATAAAAATTAGCGGCAAGAGCTCTTGTATATGAATAATAACCACTAGATCCTGTCCTCATCCACATATCTGCAATGTCATCTTCATTGGCAAACATTCCTCCAGGGCCAATCATTTCTCCTGCATTTACTTTTCTGATGTATCCACTCGAGGCGGTGCCAAGAAAATCAGAACTATTGTTTGCTTCAAAATTCAGTGAAGCCCAATTCACACTCATTCGAGTAGTAGACGTATAAGTACCATAATAAGAAGATGTATAGCTGTAAGTACCAGTATAAGTATAACCACTATAGCTGCCACCTCTTGTTACCCATGCGTAAGCATTAAATCTCACATCGTATGGTTGCCCACTTGTTACAAATTGACCTCCAATTATATCTAAAAATCCAGAATTATAACTTCCGGTATATGAACTTGAAGTAACAGTTCCTGTATTAGTAGAATTAGGAAGTGTCGCACTCACATTAATAACTTCATCAGGGATATCTACATAAACGATCTGGGCTTCTGCTTCATGTATCCCACCCGCAATGAAAGCACTGCTCAATGCACCATAGGATAGTAACTTTTTCTTTATATCGGATTTCATTGTGACGTGGAATTATTTTGTTGATTTATTTTTCCTTCGTTTTAACGCTCTTTTCTTTCTCATCATCTCTCTTTTCCTGTCTTTCACGAAAAGCTTTTTTTGATTTTTATTTAACAAATCGAGGATTTCCCTATTCATGTTTCTTTGATAGGTTCTAATTTGTTTTTTTCTTTCTGGAAGATCAGACTGGGTCATCATGTCTGCTTTTTGAGGAGCATAATTTTCCACAATTATTCTGATTTGATCAACTTGATCCTGCGTTAAATGATAGCGATTGGTGAGCTTCACCATGGTATCTTCAACTCTATATCCATCAGATTCTGAAAGTTGGGCTGAGAGCGGCCCTAGGCATAAAAATAGAGCTAGCGAGAGGGTAAATAAGTATTTCATTTCAAAGGGATTAATTAAATTCCAGATTAAAACTACAAATAAATTGCCAATTTTAAAGAAATCGCAAAAAAAAGTTTAAAGTGACGGGGTAATTAGAGTCATTTAATATCAAGAACAATAGCACTTTATAAATTTTTTATTCTGAAACCATCAGTTTGTTCCATGTTTCAACAAGCTGATCTTCCATCACCGAAGTATTGCCCTGCTGAAGATATCCAGATGGAATTTTACCTGTTAGTAGCTCCCGTCGTGGAGGAAGAACTCTGATTGATTTCTCATTTTCATTGGCCAGAAGAGCTATTGTCCTGAGATGTCCATGACCGTGTATTATTTTTACCTTGCCTTTAACAACATTAGCAATATTAGCTCGAAAATTATACTCTGGAGACAGTGGAAATAAACGTAAATCAGAGTGATATAATGCCACTCTGAAAGAGGGTTGATCCATTTGATAATCTGCTTTTTCTACTCCTTGAGCATAGATTGATTGATATTGTTCTAAAAATTGAAAGTATCGATCACTTTTCTTAAACGGCACAACTCCATTGTTATACTCAGGAAATGAAGATGGGACAGGTTTAAAAAAACTATAAAAGTCTTTTTCTATAGATTTTCCATGCAATCTCTGTGGAGCAATCATTGCTCCGATATCAAATCTATCCAATGTCTCATATAACTCGTATACCGGGTAATGCAAATAGGTGTCGGTATCAAGAAATATGTTTCTATCACAATGAGGGTTGGCTAGTGCAGAAAACTTAGAACTTCGGAATGTCGCTTCATCTGAGTATGGCTGAATATCATCAAAATATCTTCCAAGGTCAATGATGTCCGGTATTGCATTGAGCGTTGCCTCATCAATGCTCAAGGTAATTCTGACATCGGGCATTTGAGTTTTCACCGAAGCAGCCGACACCAATAGTTCGCTCACCCAAGGCAGGTTAGAGACGCCATATAAAATTCCAAGTTTACTCACTGTTAGATTTTGGTTTTATTAAAATACGGTATTTCTAAAAGCTGCAATCCTGTCCTTTTCACTAAAATATTCTGTTTGTGTCGGAAGAGAACTAGCCATTTGCTTTCCAAGAGTTATGGTTGATTGAAATCCCTGGTAAGATTTTTCAAGATTCATAAACTGCATTAATGGATGTAACTTTTGTGGTAACCTTCCCATCCCAGATAGTATGGATGCATAGTTGTACATACCAAACACTTTATGTTCACCCAGGTCGAAATCCCATCTGTTATTCCATTTTTCCAGGTTCAAGGATAAAGAATCCGGAATCTGCATGTCAGACTGGAAGTACTTCCAAAAATCAGAATCATCTCTTTTACTCAATATGTAATGTAATATGACGAAGTCCCTGATATCCTGATAATAGGATTCCATCCGACCATTAAATGTCTTCTGTGAAAACTCATCATATCCTGTATCTGGGAAATTATATACAATTTCTCTCAAAGCAATTTGAACCAGTGCCAACCCTGTAGATTCCATAGGTTCTATAAATCCGGCAGACATACCTACAGCAATACAATTATCAACCCAATGACTCTCTAATGATCCTGATCGATACGATATCACTCTTTGTATCTCTGCCTCTGGAGATCTTGATTTTATTTCATCTTCAACTTTCTGGCTGCTGATATGATTACTTGAAAAGACGTATCCATTACCCGACCTTTCAGTCAGTGGAGTATGCCAATTCCAACCTGAATTCATAGCAGTTGCTGTGGTATAAGAATTGAGTCCTCCATGATTTTTATTATAGGTGTCACCCTCATCATATTTTATATGGTAAGCCAGGGCCTTATCACATGGCAGCCATTTAGCGTATGATTGAAATTCTACTCCCATTCCTTTTTCCAGCAATAACCCATGGCTTCCGGAACAATCAATATAAAGGTCAGCTTTCATTTCATCTTCAATGCCTTCAATTTTAAGGGCTTCTATGCCTCCTTTATCTCTGAGTCTGACATTTTCTACTTTTCCTATTTGGTGTTGGACGCCGTTCCTGATAGCTACTTTTTTAAGTAAATCAGCCAATTCACCAGCATTAAGGTGGTAAGCATGATTAACACCAAGGCCGGCATTGTTTTTATCCTGGATGACAGGTTTCGGTGCTTTGTTGGCATAACATACCTGAGTAGCCGGATCCAATGCTTCAGAAAAAGAAAATGGCAGGTCCAGGTAATTTTTTGAATACAGCCAGTGGTGAACGGGCGATATGGTAGCACCAATATCAGGGGAAGTGGAACCAAAGGTATGCCAATACACATCGTCTTCTTTCCCATTATTCCAACCCACAAACTTGATGGCGTTTTTAAAGGTGGCATGACATTCCTTCATCCATACAGATTCAGGAATTCCTAATGAGGAAAAGTATCCTCGTATAATTGGGATGGTTGCTTCTCCAACTCCAATTGTAGGAATACTTTCAGCTTCTATCAGGGTAATATCTACTTTTCTATTTCCCTGATTTAAAACCCGGGAGAGGAATGCCGCGGACATCCATCCTGCACTTCCTCCTCCTACTATAATGATTGATGTAATTGGTTCCATTTTATTCTGTTGCGACATTTTCTCTTTCTCTATATAGGCTTTTATCTACGACTTGCAGCATTTTAGTTGTATCCAGTTCTTTATTTTCAAGAAATTGGACTATTTCAGGAATAACTAATCCCGGAGACTCAATTACCTCCCGATAATCTACAAATAGTAATGAAGCATTCTTTTGTGATTTATAGGTCTTTTTAATTTTATTGAGTGTATTCTCGTAGTCTTTCCATAACTTGAAGGAGAAGGTTTCCTTCTGACCCCTTCTTTTGTTCCTCTTTAACATCTTGTGCTGAGATAATAATACTTCACCCAACTCTCTTTCCATAAAAATGATCTTATACCTGTAATTCTTAGGAAGATGAAATAATAGTGGGGCTACAATTTTGACAGCTGAATCACCTACTTTATCTAGAAAGCTATGATCTCTTGCAATGTGCTTGACTGCTTCGTGCTCATAATATCCTTTCTTATTGTTCTCATCTGCTATCCTTATTCCATCTGAGAATGTCCTCATTCCCCCTGCCTCCAGCATCTGCATCATCATGGAAGTTCCACTTCTTGGAAGACCTGATACTATGACAACCTCGGGTAAATGATAATCCGGTAAGGTGGCTTGTACTTCGGCAGCCAATTTAGGACGATTAAGAACTTCATCAAATAAATAGAATAACCTCTTCTTAGCTTTTACATGTTTTGGCATCATATGACGACAATTATTATAAGCATTGGCGGCATCTGAATATAATTCTAATTTTTCAAGAGCCTGCCCTAAATCATAATGTACCTGTGGAGCAAAGAAATGAAGTCCGATAGCGGTTAAGTGGTTTTCTACTGCTTTCTCATACTGTTTGATAAGATAGTAGGCCTTACCGATAGAATGATGTGCATTTTGGTTTTCAGGATCATGTTCGATTGCTTTTTCAAAAGCCTGGATGGCTTCATTATATTTTTCAAGTTTCAACAATACATCACCGTGATGAAAATGAATACCTGGGTGGTCAGATTTTCGCTCAATGGCTTCTTCTATGAATTGTTTGCTCTTTTCCAGATCACCTTCTTGAGCTACTACCCTGGATTGAAGTACCAATAATGTATTATTAATCTCGGTATGTAATTGTCTAAATGCCTGAACCATATTTCTAGCTTTTGCTGTTCGCTTCGTCACGAGGTAACAATGAGCTAATCTTAAAATAATGTGCTTTTTACCGGGAGCATTTTCATATAACTCTTCCAGAATTTCAATGGCTTCTGAATACTTTCCTGCATCAATAAAAGTTCTTGCCTTGAAGAACTTATTATCGTTAATGACTCTTTCAACATTCTCTTTATTATCGGTGCTTAATGGAGCGATATACCCTAGATCTATAAGTTGTTGTAATGATTCTCTTGCTGATTCTTCATCTTCTTCATAATCTGATGTATGCATAAAAAAATTACCCTCAACGTCCTCCCATGAAGGTATTGCTTTTACCTGCCTGGGCTTTTCGAAAATATGGTTAAGTACTTTTCCATCCATATCTTTTCCGACCGGTAGCCCATAAATATTTAGAATGGTCGGTGTGACATCCAATAAGCTGGCACCATGAATTATTTCATCTTTTTTTATCCCTGGCCCGGTAGCCACGAATATTCCATACGGGCTGTGTTCCCAGGCAAGTCCTGCCGGTTCTTTAGGCACATTGGAAGGTCTTAAATGATCGGAATGAAATCCATGATCAGATACTAATATTACGGTTGTGTCCTTGGGTACCATATCAAGCATTGCTTCCAGCATCATATCATGATATTTATAGATTGCTGTAACACAATAATGATACTTGTCATAAAGATCCTCAGGGATAAATGGCCTACGAGGAGGATGAAACTTCATAAATCCATGACACATATGGTCAATGGCATCAAAGTAGATGGCAGCAAAATCCCATTCCTCATTATCAAGAATATAGGTAGCTGCTGCCTGGATGGTTGAGCAATCTGCAATTATTTTAGAAATAGCGGTAAGCCTCCTCTGATCTCCATTATCTCTTTGATTGATCTTATGGTGATTCCTTAAGAAAGGATTTAAATGAGCACCTGTTAATTCCTGAGGATGGACACGCAATGCCTTGAAAATGTCGCTTTTTTCTTCAGGGTGGACAGTGCCCTGCATCATTTCCCATTCTTGAAATATTTTTTTATTAGCCCTTTGATAAAAGTTACTTACTGATACTCCATTAATAGGTTCTGCCGGGTGAGAAGGCCACCATCCTACTTGTGAGGTCTTATATCCTTTATTACTAAGGATGTTCCATATCGCCCTGCATTTTCTGGATGTGATATGTACGGGTCGGATAGATGCCCCTGATGGGTCGGGTTCCGTAAATCCGTATATTCCGTGCTTGTAAGGTCGTTTCCCTGTAGAGATGGATGTCCATAATGTAGGTGAGAATGGAGGATCTAAAGTCAAAAGATTACCCATTACACCATTTTCAATCATCCTGTTGAGCGTAGGCATTTCTCCTCTATCCAACATTGGATTGATCATCTTCCAATCAGCAGCATCCCATCCTATCAGTAATACTTTTTTCTTATTTCTTTTTTTGTCCCCCACCTTTGGTCTCATTTAAAATTTGTGACTCTATAAATTGTTTTTTCTTCTCTCTCCAGGCCATCAATCCTTTATATCCTGAAGCCAGTAATCCAAGGGAACCCTCTACAGGAATATCAACCCAATTGCCATTTTCATCAAGCATCTGTCTTCCTTTATTTTTAGATTTCTTTTTTGATTTGTATTTCATTTCAAAAGTTTAAGAAGGAAGTCTTCTAATAATATATTTGTGACCTGCTCGTAATGCTGAGGTTATCGAAGTCTTTTCTCCAGTAGACCACCATACTTCAAGTTTTTTGATTTCTGTGGCATTTTTTAATCCGAAGTGAGCGACAGGCTCATCTACAGATTTAAAACCACCACTATTTAATATCTCACGGTATTGTTTTCTGCCATTTGCGTATTCTATATATACCTTACTTCCTATTCCCCTTTGATTTCCTACTTCATCCACAAGTTCAATAGTAATGGATTGGTTATTAGACTGATTCTGGTTTTCATAGACGATCAAAGGTCCAATGGATGGTGCCATAATAACATCTATATCTCCATCCATGTCGAAGTCACTATAGGTGTATCCAATGGTGGGTAGATAATTAGTAAACCCGAGGTCTACGGTTTTGTCGGTGAAATTTCCATCACCATTGTTGTAATACATGATGTTAGACTGAAGAGGATTGGTTCCAAATAGAAAACCATTCACCACGAGTAGATCAACGTACTCATCGTTATTCAGATCGGAAAACTTTGCATTCCATGCCCATCCAGTTTTGTTTACACCTGCTTGTTGAGCAACTTCCTGATATTTCTTCTGCCCATCATTTTTATGAAGTATGGCGTGAAGTGTTTTTTGCCTTATTTTTCCCTGGTTTAGTTTTTCTTGTCTAACTACCCTGTGTTCTTCTGGATTGAATTTTTCCAGATAATCTTCATAAAATGGAAGGTCAGGATATTCCACATTATTATTAATTGTAACGTTCTTTCCTCCAATGGATCGCATCTGATTTCTCCATGCAAATCTGGACATACATCCTATTCGATCATAATCCGGACACAATTGAAAGTCATTTTTGGAAAGTGCGATATTCACTTGTCTTCGATGCTCCAGGATCTTGATGCAATTCTCTTTTTCTATTTCAGAATTGATGCAACCACAAGTTTCTTCAAGTGATTTAGTTGCAGGAGCTCCTTGTGTATATATCTGTGCAAGATAAATATCCGGATCCAGGTCATTATCGATATCACCACTGATCACACTCATCGTTGTCTGCGTTGTCCTTTCAAAAATACCATCAGCTTCAGTAACCAATGTAAATTGACCATTTCCTTTTCCAAAATGATATTCATCTGTAAACTGAAAGTCATTACCCTCTATGATATCAGGATTCCCATCCATGTCAAGATCTGAAATCAGCGTTGAATGGGATTGTCCTCCTAAGGTTCCAAGGTCAAACCGCTCGAATGATCCATTTTTTTGTAAAAATCCTTCATTTTTTGTTTCGTCCATGACAAATCTTGCCCCAAATGTATTGTTCCAATTTCCCAGGAATACATCTAATTCTCCATTTTTATCTATATCACCAAATGAGAATGAAGCTGTCAATACTGGTGTAAAACTTGTAGGCAATCGCATCGCCTTATTAAAGTCGAAATTTCCATTTTCATTGTAAATGATGTATGCCCCATCCATAAAGATGGACAATGCCATATCTACATAACCATCAGAATTGAGATCCCCCAGTGCAGCATTGAGTACAACACCCTTGGAATTTAATGCTCCATTATTATAAAATTTGCGCTTTCCTGTGTTAGTGAAAATATAGACAGAATCATTAGATACGCATACCAGGTCTGGGAGTAAATCACGATTAATATCTCCACTGGCAATGGATCTTGGATTGTTTAACGGAGAAATGGTATTCTTCGAATTGTATTTATAAGGTAGATTAATCCCAATGTCCGTAGCATCGTATCTGACAAAATCACTTTCTGATATTTTATTGTTTTCATTAAATGGTATCTGAATTAAATATTGATCCAAAGTATCCACAGAAGGCGATACAGATTGAAAACTTTCTTGTTCCTTAACTGACTCTGTCTGCAAGGTCCAGAGTACTGATGAATCATCAGAACCGGACATTTCTTCCTGAATGGAAGTAATGATTTCTTCTTGTTTAGTAGCTGCACGATCAGCAAAATATTGAGCTATGAGACCCGAAATAATTCCAAGAAAAAGCACAGATACCAAGAGAGCATTGGCAATTTTTTTGGATATATCTTTATGTATAATGAAGTAGGGATAGATGCTAAAGGTGCCCAGTGTAAATAGCAATATCATTGAGTACATTGGCTGCAGACCCAGGCTCATGAGAATTACAACTGCTATGATATCAAAAGTCATAGGGACCGGCAGGAATGTTCCAATTAAAGCAACACTTAGAATGACCAGGATAGTAAGTAAAGGACTATTTACCTGAACAAAGTCAACTACAGTCCCCAGAGGAACTATGGTAACTAAAATGTTACCTAGTAACCCGGCTAAAAGCATTAACGGAACAGCTGTCCTAAATATAAACCAAAAGCTTCTCAGATAATTATGACCAAACCATAAAATGGAATGCATCCATGACTTGCCACCAAATTTTTCATTGGTTTCAAACGGAAATTTCACTTCAGAGATTTCTCCAAGAGCAGAAGCTTGGGTAACAACCGGTGGTGAAAAGTACTTTACTATGAGCGGAATAAATAATAAGATCAATACAAGGGTTGATATTATCTTAATGGCAATCATGTAGTCTGGCAGCAAGGCCAATAACATAGATAAGGCTATCACATTAAAAGTGGGAGAGCTTATTAATGTGGCAAGTGAAGTCTCAATCTTACTTCCAGCGTCAGCCATCCCTTTAGCAATGGGTGTTGCACAATTGACACATACACCGAGTGGTGCTCCTATTATCAGGCCTAAACCACTATTCAACCATTTATTATCTGATTGGCGTTTACTGATGTTTTTAAAAAGAAGAATCAAAGAAGCGGCGAAAAACAGACCGAAGGTCATTCCCTTCTTATTGGTATCAATCCAATTGATGGTATTCTTATAAATTTTGACAAGTTGACTATCATCATCCCTTATTTCTTCCACTACGTCAAAACTGATTCCTTCTATTGGTGTATCCCCGCCCATCATTGCTTTTTCGTTGAGCTGAGGATATCTTGATCCCGTCCAAAAGAAAAAAGCAATAACAATTATGCTTAGGGCTATTAATATTAGCCTTTTGTTATTCATTCTGTTCTGAAACTTCAATTTGGATTCAAATATGAATAAAAATGTTCAAACCTTCATATAATAATTATTTTTAATATAAAAATCGCTATGCCATAGGTTTTTGTTTCACTTGTTTTAAAGGCATCCAATATAAATGCAGTGAAGAGACCAAATGTCTTCTTTTAAAATAAAAATGGGCAATGATATAGATTATCTTAATATTCATCACTTCCCTTATAATTCAGGCCTGCCATTTTCAGTAAAATATGTAAATTAGAAACTCACTTGCTAATATGAAAATCACATTTATACAGACGGGAGGAACAATAGATAAAGATTATCCAAGAGCAACAGGTGGTTGGGCATTTGAGATAGGAGAACCAGCTGCTCATCGTATACTAAGTACTCTCAAACCTTCCTTTAAATATGAGGTGATCACCATTTGCCAGAAGGACAGCCTGGAGATCAATGAAGAAGACCGCGAATTGATGTTTCGGCTCATCCGTGATCACAAAGGAAAGCGATACATCATTACCCATGGGACAGATACTATGATTGAAACAGCTCAATACCTGGGAGAAAGATTAAAAAAGGAGACAGTAATTATAACAGGAGCCGCCAGGCCGGAACGATTTAAAGACTCGGATGCGGCTTTCAATCTGGGTTGTGCAATAGGAGCGATGAATAACCTGAAGAAAGGAGTATATATCGCTATGAATGGAATCGTAATGAAGTATGATGAGGTAGAGAGAGATATGGAGACTGGAACATTTTATTAATCTTTTTATGCATCATCTAAATCTTCATCCATTATATCTATATAAATACTGGATAGTTTATGTCTTTATTCGTTAATTTGTTTAAACCACAATAATTGAAATGAAGATCATAAACACTCCCGATATGCCAACTCCAGGAGGGCATTATTCAATGTGTATAGAACACAATGGGTTATTAT
>Ga0316201_10001527_pt1 | contig 15707 bp, 12 predicted proteins | sample CS6wburrow_MG_FD_204516 | JGI IMG/M metagenome (GOLD analysis project Ga0316201, IMG submission 204516) | Coastal sediment microbial communities from Delaware Bay, Delaware, United States - CS-6 worm burrow | ecosystem: Environmental > Aquatic > Marine > Coastal > Sediment | place: USA... | reverse complement strand
AATATTGTGATCCTTTATTAATCCTTTAATTCTTTGAATGCCAACTTTGTCTTTCCCGGAAGATGCCATCACCATAAACAATTGGCCAATTTTTTCTTCCAAGGACATAGTACTATACTTGTCATTTACCCATTCTAGTTGAGACAATGTATCCTTACTGACTAATGGAGCATATTGACCTTGGGCGACCTGTAATAAAGCAAATAATAGAAAAGAAAGTAGGTGTTTCCCCATAAACATAATATTCTAGGTACTAACTTAAAACACAATTAAATATTGCACTTTAGCAATTATTGCAGCCCTTGTGGGATATTAGAATATCGAAAAAAAGATCTAATAAGGCCTTAGACATTATTTTACAAAACGACTATGCCAGCTCTCAGATGCCGGCACTTCCCAATGATTTATATATTCATGTTTATTCGTAACTAAATTATTAAAAACTATTGTGTTTTTAGATATGGCCCTGTCCTTAGCCATTTTCTTAAAATCTCCTAATGGCTTATATGCAATATGTGTGCCTTGTTTATAGGACACGTTCATTTTATCCAATAAATCTACATTGTATTTCTTTTCAAGCTGTTGTATGAAATGTACTGATGCATCAATAGAGCAGCCCGAAGCAGAAGCAAAATCCTGATCCAAAGCAATTATAATAAAGCGTCTATATTTTATTTCATATCCCGCTTTAAGGTCGCTGCCGTGAGCAGTCCATTCCGAAATAAATTTGTCCAGGGCTGAGGATATTTCAACAAGTTCATTTTCTGAAAAGCTTCTGTTAGCCTGGTATATCCAAACTCTTGCAGTTTCCGTTAATGAATCAAAATTTACCAGCATATTTTATTTTTCTTTTAATTCCTATTCGTCATTTTAACACGGTCCCCTACAACATTTATAAATCCCCGGCATTAGCTATTAACTCTGCAATATCCATAACCTTTAAGGAATCTTCTTTCTCTTTGTTTTTTACCCCATCGGTCATCATTGTATTGCAAAATGGACAGGCCGCCGCAATAATATCGGGTTGAGTCTGCAGTGCCTGTTCTGTGCGTTCAATATTTACCTCTTTATCGCCTTTCTCGGGTTCTTTAAACATCTGAGCTCCTCCGGCTCCACAGCACAGGCCTTTTTTTCGGCAATTCTTCATTTCTACCAGCTGGGCATCAAGTTTCTTAATGAGATTCCTTGGTGCCTCATACACGTTATTTGCTCTTCCCAGGTAACAAGGGTCATGAAATGTAATACGTTTTCCTTTAAAGTTACCGCCTTCCAAAGTAATTCTTCCTTCCTCCAATAACGTATTCATAAACTGAGTGTGATGCATTACCTTGTAATTGCCACCTAGTTCCGGATATTCATTTTTAATAGTGTTAAAACAATGTGGGCAGGCGGTTACAACACTTTTTACTCCATAGGCATTCATAACTTCAATATTGGTTACTGCCTGCATTTGGAATAAAAACTCATTTCCTGCTCGTTTAGCAGGATCCCCTGAACAGCTCTCTTCAGTTCCAAGAACAGCAAAACTCACATTGGCCTTATGAAGAATTTTCACAAAAGCCTTGGTAATTTTTTTGGCCCGGTCATCAAAACTACCTGCACAACCCACCCAAAATAAAACCTCCGGTTCCTTACCCGCAGCAAAAAGCTCAGCCATTGTCGGTACTTTTAACTCCTCACTCATGATCTAGTATATTTTGCTTTTTAAGATTCGTCGGCCCAATTTAGCCTGTCCATTTGATTAAAGGGCCAGGGTGCCCCATTATTTTCAATATTACCCATCATAACATTAAGTTCACTTGGCGCAGCCGATTGTTCCATAACCAGATACTGTCGCATACTGATTATTATTGATAATGGGTCAATACTTACCGGGCAAGCTTCCACACATGCGTTACAGGAAGTACAGGCCCATAATTCCTCAGGTGAAATAAAATCTCCCAATAACTGGCGGCCATCGTCAATGAATTCTCCCTTATTGGTATTCAAATTATTACCAACCTCCTCTAACCTATCGCGAGTATCCATCATTATCTTCCTTGGTGATAATTTCTTTCCTGTAAGGTTTGCCGGACATTCACTGGTACAGCGCCCGCATTCTGTACAAGTATATGCATTCAACAACTGTACCTTGCTCAAGTCCATGACATCAGAGGCTCCAAATTTATCCGGAGGAGGGGCATCTTCCGCTGGTGCCGCAAATGGATCAGCATTGGGATCCATCATCAATTTCACCTCTTTGGTTACCGCCTCAAGATTAGCAAACTGACCCTGCTTAGTAAGTTTTCCATAATAGGTGTTAGGAAAGGCAAGTAATATGTGCAGATGCTTAGAATAATACAAATAATTCAGAAAAGCTAAAATTCCGACGATATGCATCCACCATGCTGTGCGTTCTACGAGGATTAATCCATTTACCGACATACCATCAAAAACAGCGGAGATAAATTGACTAACAGGAAAAAGACCAGCCTTGGTATAATGTGGTGTATCCATAAGCTGAAGCTGATAATCCGCCGCATTCATTGTTAGGAACAACACCATCAGAACCAATTCTATGTACAAAATAAGATCGGCATCCATTTTGGGCCAGCCTTTCATTTCAGGCTTTATAAAGCGTTTTAACCTGATAATATTTCTTCGCAACCAAAATATAACCACAGCTAGTATTACCAGAAGAGCAAGTACTTCGAAGGAAGCAATAAGAATATCATAAATTTTACCTAGTGGTGCAAAAACTCGATGGGTGCCAAAAATACCGTCAATAATAATCTCAAGAACTTCAATGTTGATAATTATAAAACCGAGATAAACAATTATATGCAAGAAACCAGCTATTGGTCTTACTACCATTTTAGTTTGCCCTAAAGCTATGCGGGCCATATTCTTAAATCGCTGTGACTTATTATCTGTAGGCATTTCACCTCTTCCCAGTCTAATATTCCTGAAAAGCTTTTTAACATTCCCAGCAAAATACCCAATACCGGTAATTAAAATAACAAGAAAAACAACATTTGGCAGGTACTGCATTTATTCTTGAGGTTTTATTGTAGCTGGATCCGCTTCCGGAACCTCATACTCTTTTTGTTTTTTACCAAAAACAGATACGTTTACATAGCGTTTTGGATTTAAGCGAAAATCCTGTAAAAGTAAGTCCAATTCTTTGGAAGCTTCAGTTAAATTTTTGTATAGCTCATCATTATTTACCAATTTTCCAAGCGTACCTTCGCCACTTTCTATCTTGGCCAACATTTTATCCAAATTACCTATAGTAGCTTCTAAATTTCTAATTGTATTAGACAGGCCAACCTGAGCAATTGAATCTGAGATTGCAGAAAAATTGGTTGTAATTGTATTAATATTTGTTATGGAACTGTCTAATTTGTTTTTATTATCTGCCAATAATGTATTTAACGTCGCAGCACTTGATTGAAAACTTTGTACTGTAACGTTGAGTCCCTGGATACTTTCACGTAAATTCCTCTTTGTCTCTTCATCCAAAACATCATTGAAATTTATTAACAAAGAATCTGCATTGGATACTGCGCCTTCAATTTTGGATTGTAAGGGTGCTAATTTTTGCTGTAATAAATCCGTTAAACCAGGTTTAATATTAGAATTCAGGGTATCACCCGATTTTGCAAACGGAGCGCCATCGAAAACCGGATTTATTTGAATTCCTTTTCCACCAATTATTCCGGTATCATAAAGCTCTGCAATACTATTTTTTGAAAATTCGAAATTACTGTCAATAGAAAATGTAACAAGAAGGTTGCCACTCCCATTATTAAACGTAATATTATTAACGTTTCCTACATTAAATCCATTTATGGATACCTGTGTGCCAGGCTGCAGGCCACCAACATGTTGATAAACAGCGTAGAAGATTTTACTATTATTAAATAAAGGAGTTGCCTTAAGAAAACTATAACCCATGACAAACAGCAAAATACCCACAATGACGATTATTCCTGTTTTAATTTCTCTGGATAGCTTCAAACGACTAGATTTAGATTACAAACAAAATTAGAAATAATTTTCAGAAGACCTCCCATTATTCAGAGACGGATTTCAAGGCCTCTGGTACAGGGATTCGTTTTCCATCTTTATAGGCTACAATAAAGGAAGTAACATAGCCTTTAGCGTCGGCATTGGCCTTATATAGTTTTGCCTGAGCATATGAATTGGTCTTTCCGTACATATATCGCACAAAGTTCTTATAGCGCTCTGTTGAGAGTGAACTCAATCCATTAAACTCTTCAGAAAGCAAAGGCAATACCTTTGAACTGGCTAATAATTGTACTTTGAACACTACTTCCGATTCCGAAACAACTACTTCTTTTTTTGATTCTTCCTTTATAACTTCTTCTTTGGTCTCAGCGACCTTTGATGTAACAACGGGCTCTTCAGTGATGGGAGCAGCTTTTTCTTTTACCTGATCCACGACTTCTTCTTCTTTGGGGATTGGTTTAACCTCTTCCTTTACCAGAGCTTTTTCAGGTTCAGTCTGAAGACTCACCTTTGTTTCGGTCGCAGGTATATCGCTAGAGACCACAGCTATTGGTTCCTTAATTTCTTTTTTCGCAGCTTCTTTTTGGATTTCTGTAGCTGTTGTTTTTTCGGGATCCACAACTGCTATTGTCTCCGCAACCGGAATATCCTCAACTTCTTCTGTTGTGGTTATTTCATTGGAAGAAGCAGCATCTTCCAGATTAACTCTGGTATTATTTTTATAATTAATAATGGCGTCGGCAATGGCAGTCCCCATTTCCTCCTGACCTTTTTTAGAATTTAAGTATACCCCCTCTGACTTATTAGTGAGAAAACCTGTTTCTATTAAGACACTGGGCATAAAAGTTTGATGCAGAACAATAAAACCGGCCTGCTTTACCTTTCGGTCGTTTCGTCTCAAATTGTTAGAAAAATTATCCTGCATCATCTTTCCCAGCATAATGCTTTGATCCAAAAATTCTTCCTGCATTATAGTCAAGCCAATAACAGACTCGGGCGAGTTAATGTCATAAGCGGCATAACGCGATTCGTAATTATCCTCAAGATAAATCACGGAGTTTTCCTTTTTTGCAATTTCAAAATTCTGTTTGTTTGCATGTAACCCCAGCACAAATGTGCCGGCACCATTAGCATCAGAAGTGTGTGAATCACAATGTACAGATACGAAAAGATCGGCATTTGCCTTATTAGCAATTTCTCCTCTAACATAAAGGTCTACAAAAGAATCGTCCTTTCTGGTATAAATAACCTTTATGTCTGGATGGGATTCCAATTTCTTTCCAACATTCAATACAATATTCAATGCTATATTTTTTTCCATGTAGCCATTGCCCAAGTTACCCGGATCATGACCACCATGGCCTGCATCCAGTACAACAATAAATTGATTAGTCTGCGCAACTATATCACTTCCATTATAAGAGCATAGCAAGAAAAATGTTATTGCCAGGGGAATGAAAAAAAACTTATTCAACTTCATTTGTTTAGAGTTATATTTTAGCGAAAATGAAACAATTGTATTGGTTTTAAATCTTTTCCTAATTTAAAATACTTTAAGATTTATTCCTTTTGATAATCAAAATCACAATTATCGTTTTTCGCCTGCTAAAACGATTTTAATAGCATTTACTATGGTTAAATTTATTGTAATGTGCTACAGGCAGACCAAAAAATATATGTAAGTTTGACTACCAAAAACGAAGCCTTACCGTTACAAAAATAGGATTTATCGCTTTGCTAGCAAACAAACATTCTCTACTTTTCTTTTTACTGCTTATTATTAGCGTTATTAAGCTCTCTGCACAGGAAGATTTGGTAAGGCCTTTACCCATTAAAGCTGTGGGAGACTCTATCCAGGCGCCACTCATGCCTGTTCCTATAGAATTAGATACTGTTTTGACAGATTCCATACCAAAAGATTCCATTAATGGAAAAGAGGGTTTTTTAACTGATAAGATTAAATACAAGGCGAAGGATTATGTTAAATTAAGTCAGAAGGATCAAAAAATTTACCTGTACAATGAAGCTGAAATTTATTACCAGGACACAGAATTAAAAGCTGGTATAATCATTATGGATTACGTCAAAAATGAAGTATATGCAGGGCGTATGAAAGATTCATTGGGTAATTATTCGCAGGTGCCTTATTTTAAACAGGGAGAAAACGTGGTAATTCCGGATTCTATCCGATTTAATTTTGACACGCAAAAAGCCCTGATTTGGAATTCCAGAACAGAACAACAGGCAGGTTTAGGGCAACTTGGATCTGATGCAATGAAGGTTTATGCCTCAATTACCAAAAAGGAGAACGACTCGGTTTATTTTTTAAGTGAAGGAAAACTAACCACCTCCAAAGACACTATAAATCCGGATTACTACATAAGAGTCAGGAAGGCAAAGTTTGTTCCAAAGAAAAAAGTTATAGCCGGATTTAGCAATATATACATCGCTGATGTACCTACACCGATAGCATTGCCATTTGCATATTTTCCCATGACTTCAGGACGAACAGCAGGAATAATGATGCCTACTTTTGGAAACGACCCGGACAGGGGTTATTTTCTGCAAAACATGGGTTATTATGTTCCTATTAATGATTATGTAGACCTTACCCTCACCGGTGACCTCTATACCAATGGCAGTTGGGGTTTCAGAGCACAATCTGTTTATTCCAAACGCTATAAGTACAGAGGCAATTTTAACTTCAGGTATGAAAATCAGGTTACCAGTCAAAAGGGATTTGATGATTACAGCCGTGGGACAATTTATAATATTCAGATTGCGCATTCGCAGGATTCAAAAGCCAGTCCGAATTCCAGATTGTCAGCATCTGTTAATCTTGGTAGTAGCCAATATTATAGAAATTCATTATTACAACAAAATTTACCCAATACTCAAATCAATAACCTGTCTTCATCCATTTCATATTCCAGAACATTTCCAGCCTATCCATCTGTGAATGTGAGTTTAACGGCGACACATAATCAAAACACTAATACTGACGTAGTAGATTTAACACTTCCAACATTACAAGGAAGTCTGGAACGGATTTTTCCTTTTGCCAAAAAGGACGGGATAAAGAAAGGTGCAATACAGAATATAAATTTTCAATATGACCTTAATGCCCGAAACAGTATTAAAACTAATTCTGATGATTTTTTAACGGCTAGAATGTTCGATGATGCTAAAGTTGGTGCTAGAAATAGAATACCAATAAGTACAAATTTTAAAGTCGCCAAATATTTTAGTTTGAGTCTAGGTGGTAATTATGAAGATGTATGGACATTGGAAACATATAATCAGCGTTTTGATAACGAAACACAAGAAGTTGTTACCGATACTATTAAAGGTTTTGACCGATTTAATCAATATAGTTTAAATAGTAGTTTAGGGACAACGGTATACGGTACATTTAATTTTGGTGAGGATAAAAAAATACAGGCTATCCGACACATCATGAGACCTTCCGTAAGTTACGGCTGGGCACCTTCTTTTGATCAATATTATGACGAATATATTAATGGAGTTACCGGAGACACTATTGAGTATACACGTTTTCAAAATACCCTATACGGTGCTCCCAGAAATAGTAAATCCAGTGCTTTAAGCTTCTCTCTGGCAAATACTCTCGAAGCCAAAGTACGTGATAAGGATACCACGGCATTGGAACCCAAGAAGATTATGCTGCTCAATAGTTTTAATTTGTCTACAGGATATAATTTCCAGGCTGATTCTCTTAATTTAAGTCCGGTGGCCTTGACTGGGGGTACAAATATTCTGAATAATAAAATGTCTATAAACTTTGGAGCCAATCTGGATCCTTATGCGATTGATAACAATGGAAGACGTATAAATACATTTAATATTAATAATGGTGGGAGCCTGTTCAGGCTTACCTCTGCCAGGGCTAACTTAAGTTATTCCTTAAGCAGTAAAGACTTTCAACCCGCCAAAGACCGTGAGGAATACCCCACCGAAGGCGATGCTTACGTTGCGGCTAGTGGGGGTAGGACTGATGACCTTTTTGGCAAAGCAAATAATTTTGATGAAAGCAGATTTGATGACGTAGATGATAGAGATATTGAGAATCCTATCTATCAAAATAAAATTGAATGGGACCTTAGGTTACAATATGCAGTTACCTATAGCAATAGCGCCCGTCAAAATGAAATTTCCAATAATTCTCTTATGTTTTCCGGTAATATTACCCTATCGCCCGGATGGGACGTTGGGGTGTCCTCGGGTTATGATTTTGTGCGAAAAGGATTTACTGTTACCCAGCTAAGGTTTAGACGCGACCTAAAAAGTTTCAAATTAAATTTTGACTGGACACCATTCGGTGATTTTGAAAGATGGTACTTCTTTATTGGTATTAAGAGCTCAATTCTAAAGGATTTGAAATGGGAAAACAGAAGTCAGCCACCTCCCAGATAGCAGCAAAATTCTAAAAGACATCTTTTTTGTATTCATATATTTTCAACTCCGTTTAACAAAATAAAGCAAAGCATGAAAAAAATAATAAAAACATCTAAAGCTCCCGCTCCTATTGGGCCATATAATCAGGCTGTTCTAAGCAATAATACCTTATATGTTTCCGGACAAATTCCACTAGATCCCATCGAGGGCAAACTAATTGAAGGTGATATAAAGAAAGAAACCCTTCAATGTATGGAAAATCTAAGGGCAATACTGGAAGCTGCGGATATGTCCTTTGAAGATGTAGTTAAGGCTACCATTTTTGTTAAGGACATGAATTCTTTTTCAGACATTAATGAAATATACGGCTCTTTTTTCAATCCGGAAACGGCCCCTGCCAGAGAGACCGTTGAAGTCTCAAATCTACCAAAATTTGTTAATGTTGAGATTTCTATGATCGCTGTCAGATAGTTTCCTTGTGGAATTCAACCAGTCCTTCAATTGGTCTTTGGCGAATAACCCCAACTATCAGATCGTTTCTCTCAAGTATAGCCGTTAATTCATCCCTAAGAAAATGGGCTATACTGCCCACAAAATTAATAGGAACTTTTGTAGCCAATTCAAACTGCATGATGTAATTGTTTACAAACTGCTGAAGTCCTTTGTCTATAACCCCTTTGCAATAGGGATGTTCTTTATTCTCAATCAGGAATCTGGCAAATGTGGCCAGATAGGTATTCGGATTAGGTTGCTTGTAAAGGTTTTCCTTAATAACATCGGCATCAAGGTCGTATTCTTTGTTAAATTTAATTCCCAGGTCTTGAGGCATTTTATGAAAATAGTAATCGCGAATCAATTTCCTCCCGAAAAAATTGCCACTGCCGTCGTCCATAGGAATATAGCCCAGAGATGTCACTTTTTGAAATAATTGGTGACCGTCATAATAGCTGCAATTTGAACCTGTGCCCAAAATACAGACAATTCCCTGATGTCCAATTTTAGTTGTGGCATAGATAGCGGCAAAAGTATCTTCTTTAACCTCCGCCTTAGCATTTGGAAAAAAGGATTTAAAAATATTTTTAAGGAATTTTTTCATCCTGTCTGTTCCACAACCGGCGCCGTAAAAATAAAGTCGGCTAACTTTTTCTTTGTTTTTAGACAACTCAAAATTATTGGCTAGCCTGTCTTCTATTACCTCACGGGTCAAAACTTCAGGACTCAATCCCAATGTCTGGGTCATAAATAATTCTTTACCCTTATCATCTAAAGCAATCCAATCAGATTTTGTGGCCCCGCTATCAACTATTAAAATCATAAATCCGGTATTAAAAAAGAATCCTCAAATTAAGCAAAGTTTTGCTTAGTTTGAGGATTCTCACAAATAAAAATAATTAATTACAATTTAGAAATATATTCTGCAAGGTCCAACAATTTATTTGAGTAACCTGCTTCGTTGTCATACCAGGAAATTACTTTAAAAAATTTAGAATTTAATTCAATTCCGGCACCGGCATCAAATATACTCGTGCGGGCATCTCCAATGAAATCCTGAGAGACCACTGCCTCATCCGTATATCCCAAAATACCTTTTAGTTCACCTTCAGAAGCCGCTTTAAAAGTCTTTTTAATATCTTCATAAGAGGTTTCCTTTTCCAAACGCACTGTTAAGTCCACAACAGAAACATCAGCTGTTGGTACCCTAAATGCCATTCCTGTAAGTTTTCCTTCCAAAGATGGAATAACTTTGGTTACCGCTTTGGCAGCTCCTGTTGAAGCAGGTATGATATTTAACAACGCACTTCTACCACCCCTGTAATCCTTACGCGAAGGTCCGTCAACGGTGAACTGCGTAGCCGTAGTTGCATGCACAGTAGTCATTAATGCCTCTGCTATCCCATAATTATCATTCAACACTTTGGCAAGGGGAGCTAAACAGTTTGTTGTACAAGAAGCATTTGATACTATTTTATCTGACGCTTTTAGTTCTTTGTGGTTTACTCCCATAACAAACATTGGGACATCTTTTGAAGGTGCTGAGATCACTACTTTTTTAGCGCCACCGTCAATGTGGTATTGTGCAGTTTCCATAGTAGTAAAAATGCCTGTACATTCAGCAACATATTCTGCTCCAACTTCATCCCATTTTAAAATTTTTGGATCCTTTTCCCCAGTAATTCTGATGGTTTTACCGTTTACGACCAAATTTCCATCCTTCACGGCAACAGAGCCATCAAAACGACCATGTACCGAATCGTATTTCAAAAGATATGCAAGGTGCTCCACATCTAATAAATCATTAATTGCCACAACCTCTACATTATCTCTTTTTACTGATTCTCTGAAAACTAGTCTACCTATTCGACCAAATCCGTTAATTCCAATTTTAAGTGTTGACATTTTTTATTGTTTAAGATTAAAACTATATAGTCATTATATCAGAAACCCTGATGAGTTCCTTATCAATTTTTGATTTTCCTTTTATGGCATCGCCTACCGGCGTAAATGTAATTTGATTATCAACAATTCCTGCCATTAAATTTGTTTTACCCTCTAAAAGAGCTTCGACAGACTTTACTCCCATCCTACTGGCCAGTACCCTATCAAAACAAGAAGGGGCTCCGCCTCTTTGCATATGGCCTAACACACAAACGCGAACATCGTATGCAGGAAGATTAGACTCTACGAATTCTTTTAGCTCATATACATTTTTTCCTGTAGTTCTGTCTCCTTCAGCTACTACTACAATACTGGAGGATTTTCCCCTGGCTTTACTACGCGTCAAAGAATCCAGCAGTCTGTCTAATCCTAAATTCTCCTCTGGAATAAGTATCTCTTCTGCACCTGCACCAACTCCTGAATTAAGAGCTATATGGCCTACATCCCGGCCCATAACCTCTACAAAGAAAAGTCTATGGTGGGAACTTGCGGTATCTCTGATCTTATCAATTGCTTCTACAACTGTATTGAGGGCAGTATCAAAACCAAGCGTATATGTTGTTCCAAAAATGTCATTATCAATTGTTCCGGGAATTCCAATGAAAGGCATTTTATATTCTTGATAAAAAGCCAGGGCACCTGTGAAGCTGCCATCACCCCCGATAACCACAAAGGCATCAATATTATTTGCAACCAACTGATCGTAAGCCTTCTTGCGTCCTTCCGCTGTCCTAAACTCGTCGCACCTCGCCGATTTAAGTACCGTTCCTCCTTTGTTTATGATATTATTGACACTACGGGCATTCATTGGAAGAAAATCCCCTTCAATCATGCCTTCATATCCCCGATAAATCCCAATGCAATCTTTCTTAAAATATGCACATGTACGTACTACAGACCTTATAGCTGCGTTCATACCGGGAGAATCACCTCCAGAAGTAAAGACCGCAATTTTTTTAATTTGTGAATTCATTAAAAATTTTAGAACTGCAAAATTACTAAACTTATTGCAGAAAAAGAATTAGTCAAACCCTTAATTTAACACTTGGTAACACCGCTATCGTCATAGTAGTAAATTTCTTTAATTTAACTGCTAAAAACCGCTAGTTACTACTGTTTTGAGCATATCAAATTTTGTCACTAAATGAATATCGCAGTCAGGTCAAATACCATTCACAAATTAAATAACAAATTGATAAAAATAAGTTATGATAAATCAAATAATCATGACCCATAAATTTGATTAAATGCGGCTATTAATCATTCGTCATTATGAACAAGGGTAACATTTCAAAATTTTTGTAATATGGATGAAGCTTTGGACGGTTGTAGAATTTGTCCACATTTACAAACTTTTTAGTTTCTGTAACAACTTCAATTGGCACATGATCGTAGCGACCATTTTTTAATACCACCATCCGGCCATCAATTCCTTTAAGTATTAAATCGAGTGCAAGATTACCATATGCCGTAGGTACCACTGAATCAATAAAATCAGGATCGCCACAGCGTACCATATAACCGAGTTTCTGATTGATTACATTAACGCGGTTTCCGTTATTATATTTAGGGGATATTTTTTTCAATGCATGAGAGACTTCATCCCCAATACCGCCAAGCTTAGCATGGCCAAAGGCATCTTTTTCCATGCCCTCAAATTTCATTTCGCCTCCTTCAAAGGTGGCACCTTCTGAAATAAGTACAATTGAATAGTTACTCGGATTTTTATTCCTATCCTCTGTTAGTAACTCCGCCAGCAGCTCTATATCGAAAGGCACTTCGGGGATAAGGCATCTATTGGCTGCTCCCGCCAAGGTAGGCAGCATAGCAGTAAATCCTGCATAACGACCAAATACTTCCAATACCAGAAAACGTTCATGAGATCCTGCTGCTGTTCGAAGACTATTGGTAAGGCTGATTGTCCTGGTTACACATGTGCTAAAGCCAATGCAATAATCTGTACCAGGCACATCATTATCCATGGTTTTTGGAATGGCCATCACCTTCACACCCTTTTTGAACAAGTGAACCGCATAGCTAAGAGTATCATCTCCTCCAATAGCAATCAAATAGTCTACACCTAGCCAATCGAGATTTTTAATTACCTCAGGTGTTAGATCATTAATCTCTTTGTCATAAGAATCTCTCAAATGGGCTGGAACCATTAATTTTGAAACGTGACTTGCCCTTGTCCGTGATGTATGAAGAAATGTCCCCCCTGTTCTTGCGGCTTTGTTAACAACAACCTGCGAAAGTTCCATGAAATTATTGCTGTTATCGTGCTTGTTGTTTCTTTCAATATCTATCAACCCCCTCCATCCTCTTCTAAAACCAATTACCCTATATCCCTCACGAATTGCCCTGAAGGTAACCGCTCTGATTGCTGGATTAAGTCCCGGAACATCTCCTCCTCCGGTTAAAATACCGATAGTGCCTTTTGTTTTCTTAATTTTTGCCATGATATATTTTACATTAATTTTTCAATTCAAACCACAAATAAACTGGGTTTGTTAAAGTACTAAATTATGATGATAATCTTATTAAGTTTATATAAAAAAAACTCTAAAATGGACCCCAAAAATGCGTTTATCGGCGTATCTTTATAAGTAGATTGAAAACAACACTATTATGTCATTTAACATTGAGAAAATTTTAGGAAAAGAAGCCAATTACTTGTTAGATCACAAGTGCAACACGGTAAAAAAAGAACATCTACATCTACCCGGTCCGGATTTCGTGGATCGTGTTATGACCCCTTCAGACAGAAATCCTGTCGTACTTCGCAATATGCAAACTCTCTTCAACAACGGACGTATGGGGGGCACCGGATATGTTTCTATTCTTCCTGTGGATCAGGGCATTGAACATACCGCAGGTGCGTCATTTGCACCAAATCCTATTTATTTTGATCCGGAGAAAATTGTTGAGCTGGCTATTGAAGGAGGTTGTAATGCCGTAGCCTCTACGCTCGGTGTTCTTGGTTCTGTTTCCAGAAAGTACGCACATAAGATTCCTTTTCTCCTTAAGTTGAACCATAATGAATTACTTACATACCCTAATAAGTTTGATCAAATAATGTTTGCAAGTGTGAATCAGGCATTTGAAATGGGCTGTGTTGCCGTTGGAGCAACAATTTATTATGGCTCAGAAGAAAGCACCAGACAAATTCAGGAAGTTACCGAAGCGTTTGAATATGCTCATGAATTGGGAATGGTAACAGTCTTATGGGCTTATCTTCGCAATCCTGGCTTTAAAAAAGACGGCAAAGATTATCATGTTTCTGCAGATGTAACCGGGCAGGCGAATCATTTGGCGTCGACAATTCAGGCAGATATAGTAAAACAAAAACAAGCGGAAAATAACGGAGGTTTTAAAGCCATAAATTTTGCCAAAACACACGAGAAAGTATACTCAGAATTAACCACAGACCATCCTATTGATCTTACCCGATACCAGGTAGTGAATTGTCTTATGGGAAGAGCGGGTTTAATAAATTCAGGCGGATCTTCCGGTGAAAATGATTTGGCTCAGGCTGTTAAAACCGCGGTAATTAATAAACGTGCCGGTGGTATGGGATTAATATCAGGAAGAAAAGCTTTCCAAAAACCTATGGCCGAAGGAGTGGAACTTTTAAATGCAATACAAGATGTATATTTAGATAATAAAATTACAATTGCCTGATAGTTCAAATTTTAGAATAAATTATTTAAACCTATAACTATAATTTAATCGAGTCTCTTAAAAAAACATCCCGGGCTGGCCGGGATGTTTTTTTAAGAATACTCTATATCTATTTATCAAAATTTAAAGGTTAAAGCTTGGGTTTATTGGTCTTTGAATAGAATTTTATTAAACTATCATTACCCATAACAGCATTAGGCACGGTGGCCGATGCCTGAGGCTCCTCTGTTTCAGCTTTCTTATTACTAAATATTTTTTGCATTAGTTCCTTAAAACTATTGAAATCTACCTCATATGAAATACCAATCCCCTGGGTATATCCTTGTTGTTCTGATAAAAACTGCTGTATTTGGTTTTCGCGATTAAAGATTTTGGCCCGGAGCGTACCTTCTTCATTTAATAATACCTGCACTTCCATATCTCCGGCAACGACAGTTTCACTTACTCCACCTACCGGAACTCCGAACCTGCCATTAAATAAAACTTTGTCACTTATTTGGGTAGATACTGTAACCCCTATTCTGTCTTCCGTAGAAATATCATTAGGATCCAGATAACCCTGCTCGTAGGTAACGCCAAAATCAAATTTATCGTTGTTATCATCAAGAACCTGGTTTAATAAGCCCGAAGCGGTTTGAATTAGGTTTCCCGTAATAGCCTGCTGATTTATACCTGTTCCTTCACTTACAAAAGTTCCCTGGGCTAACAGAAAAAATGCATTTCGTTCTTCTATAGTTGGATCCTGGAGCCTGTATTCCAATTCAGACTTTACAGTAGAACTTGTACCCGGAAATTCAATACCTAAGTCTATTGTCGGCCTTTCTAACTGATCTGTGAGCCTAATGATCACATCTGTAGGGATACGTCTGCTGTATCCCGCATTATCCAACAATGGAGCAGGATTCGCGTTCAGGGAATATACAGCTTCCATGTCCAAAGTGGCCTCAAGGGGAGATCCATCCCATACTATGCTTCCTCCCGGTTTAACGTTAAAAGTTCGGTCAATAATTCCCCCAAATTTGTAATTATATTCTCCTGTCACAACAACAAAATCGCCAAACATATTAAACTTGCCATTGGTGTTAATCTCTATATAAACTAGCCCTGCACCTGTACCTTTCAATGAACTTCCGGTCTGAGGATCAAGTACAATTTCTACCTCC
>Ga0316201_10001526_pt1 | contig 15712 bp, 17 predicted proteins | sample CS6wburrow_MG_FD_204516 | JGI IMG/M metagenome (GOLD analysis project Ga0316201, IMG submission 204516) | Coastal sediment microbial communities from Delaware Bay, Delaware, United States - CS-6 worm burrow | ecosystem: Environmental > Aquatic > Marine > Coastal > Sediment | place: USA... | reverse complement strand
TGTTGCTGGTCTGGTTGTTGTGGTCGTGGTCCGGCTTCCTGCTGTTGCAGGGGCTGGTAATGGGACCGGTCAAACCGTTCACTGCGTTGCAGCCTGACCTGGATACCCGCGAGACGGGTGCCTATGGTGCGTTGCTGGTTGGCCTGGTGCTATTTGGATTGTCGATGGTGGAGGTCTTCTGATGGCGCTTTCCCTGGGACGCAAGCTCGGCATTCGCAGCATGGTGTACGTTGCCGGCAAGCCGATTCCTTTCTTCTGGCCGATGCGTTCTTTTATCCACCACAACCCGCTGCACGGCCTCGAGCACCAGCCGTTCGACCAGGCCGTGGTCGACGCGCGCAAACTGTTTCACGCCCGGACCTACCTGACCCGCACGCAGTACCAGCGCTACCTGCAGCAGGGCAAGGTCTGTCGCGACACATTGGTCGAGGCGTCCGCCCGCATGGCGGGTGAAGTCGAGCCGGTACCCGGGGTCAACCTCGAGCAGTGGTTTTTCAACCTGTTAACCCGCGCCGTCGAACCCGCGACCTCGAGCAATACGGGTTTCAGCGCAGAGGCGCTGCGTGAGGTGCTGCAGGACAAAGCTTTGAGCCCGGAACGGGCACTGCACCCGATCGGGCTGCAACACCTGCTCAAACAGAAACTCGCCAGCGATCGCCCGCTGTACGAATCGATTGACCTGCTGTACAACCTGGGTATCGGCGATGAAATCGACGACCAGGTAATCAAGAGCTGCCTCGACTTTTTCGACGAGGGGCAGTCGGTGTGGAAAATGCCCGGCCGAAGACGCGGTTTTTTTAACGCCTGGTTCGATATGGCCACGCGCAACCGCTGGCTGTCGCGCCGCGCCCGGTTTATCCAGCGACTGGTGGGTAGCGCCGGTTCGGCCGAAGACGTGATCGACGCTGTAATGCGTCATTTCCAGGTGCCCGAGGATGCCTGGCAGCGCTACTTTACCCATGAGCTTTCGCGCCTGCACGGTTGGGTCGGGTTTATCCGCTGGCGTGAAAATTCCAAGAACTACTACTGGCGGCAACGCTACCCGGCGGACCTGGTGGATTACCTGGCGGTCCGTCTGCTGTTGTCGGCCGCGCTGGTGCAGGAACGCGCCGCCAGGGTGGGGTTGCTGACCGTGCCGGCGCTGGACAGCGCGATCCAGAGCCGCACCAGCGAACTGTTCCTGCGCCTGGAATTGCACAGCTTCGAGGTCTACCCGCCGCTGGCGCTACAGGTTGAACAACGGGTCGCGTCGGGCAGTAGTGACTCGCTCGACCGGTTCTGCGTTGACTACCTGCAGCGCAAATCGAGCGATGAGGCCCAAGGCTGCGCGCGCCGGCTACGCAAGCTGGCGGCGATGGACGGCTCAGAGGACGCGTTATGTGACCTGACGCCGGGCCAGATCGACCGGCTGCTGGGTGCGCTGCGTCGGTTTGAGCAATACGAGGGACAGCTGTGGCTGGAGGCGATGGAGCGTCGATCAATCGATCGCTTACTGGGTCAGGTGCGGCTAGGCGTCGAATCCGAACGAGCCAAGCGACCGTTCGTCCAGGCCTTGTTCTGTATCGATACCCGTTCGGAACGAATCCGTCGCCACCTCGAATCGGTGGGTGATTACCAGACCTTCGGTGTCGCCGGGTTCTTCGGTGTACCGTTCAGTTTCATGGAACTCGGCAAGGGTAGCGAGACCCACCTATGTCCCATCCTGCTGACCCCGAAGAACCTGGTGATCGAGATTTCGCGCGACGAGACGATGGTCGACGAGGCCGCGCTCAGCGCGCTGGAGAAGGCGATTCATGAGCTCAAGCAATCGATCTTTTCGCCGTTTGTCACGGTCGAGGCGATCGGCCTGCTGTTCGGCTTCGACATGTTCGGCAAGACCCTCGCGCCGCGCGCCTACAATGGCTTGCGCAAGCACCTGCACAACGACAAGCCGATCACCTACCTGTTGCAGGACAAGCTGAGTCGCGAGCAGGCGGATTCGGTGGTGCGCGCGGTGCAGCGCGCGGTCATCGAAAGCGCGGTGGAACTCGAACTGGAATTGCCCAAGGAGAGAATCACCGACAACATGATCCGCCAGCTGCGCGAATGCGCGCTGGAACACGACACCGACGTCAGTCTTCTGGGTCGAGAGCTCAATATGGACCAGGTCGCGCTGGACGAATTCGTTCAACGCCTGCGCGGCCCCTACAAGATCAATCCATCGTTTGCCCGGATGCAGATGGAACGCCTGGCGCGGATCGGTTTCGGCCTTGACGAACAGGTCAAATTTGTCGATACCGCGTTGCGTTCGATCGGTTTGACCGGGCAGTTCTCGCGCTTCGTGCTGCTGATGGGGCATGGCAGTCGTTCCGAGAACAACCCTTACGAGTCGGCGCTCGATTGCGGCGCCTGCGGTGGCGACCACGGACTGTTCAACGCACGCGTGCTGGCCTACATGGCGAACAAACCGCAGGTCAGGGCGAGGCTGCGCCGACGCGGAATGGATATAGCCGACGATGTCTGGTTCGTTCCGGCAATGCACAACACCACCACCGATGAGATGCATCTGTATGACCTCGAACTGCTGCCGTCGACCCACCTGATCTACCTCGATCGTTTGCGTAATGGCTTGATCGCCGCCTCCCGGCTATGCGCCCGGGAGCGGCTGGCGACCCTCGACGAGTCCGCCCGGGAGCGTGACCCGACGCGGGCTTTCATCGACGTCCAGCGCAACTCGATGGACTGGTCCCAGGTGCGACCGGAATGGGGCCTGTCGCGCAACCTGTACTTCATTATCGGCCGCCGGGAAATGACCCTTGGCACCCACCTCGATGGCCGATCGTTTCTGCATTCCTACGATTACCGGGCTGACCCCAAGGCGCGCTTGCTGGAGAACATCCTCGGTGGTCCGCTGGTGGTGGGCCAGTGGATCAATATGGAACATTATTTTTCGACGGTGGATAACCAGCGCTTCGGCAGTGGCAGCAAGGTCTACCATAACGTGGCCGGACGGTTTGGCGTGATGACCGGTAATCTGAGCGACCTGCGCACCGGGTTGCCGGCGCAAACCGTGCTCAATCGGGGGCAGCCGTACCACGAGCCGATGCGCCTGATTACCGTGATCGAGGCGCCTTTCGCCCACGCGTCCGGCGCGATCGAAGCGGTTGCCGCGGTCAGCCGGCTGGTCCGCAACTACTGGGTCAGGATGATCATCATCGACCCGGAGACCGGGCAGGTACATATTTATCGACAGGGTCAATGGTCGCAACAGCCATTGATCGACTTCCAGTCTTCCGACAATCCCGTTGCACCCGAGGAGGCATGCGCATGACGACAGAGTTCAACTTCAGCCCGTTGAAGAAGCTCGAGATTATCCTCGATGGTGAGCACCAGGCCTTCGCCACCGATCTGCTAGATCGGGCCGGCGTCAAGGGCTATACCATCATCAACAATATTTCGGGCAAGGGCAGCCATGGTTTTCACGAGGGACACCTGATGTTCAACGAGGACGATGTGCTGATCATGATCATTGCCGCCGTCCCGGAAAAACTGGTGACACCGATCCTCGAGGGATTCGCGCCTTTCTACAACGAGCACTCCGGGGTGGTATTCATCTCCGACATTCAGGTCACAAGGCTGGTCAAGTTCAGTGGTTAGCGTCCAGTTGAGCAGGATCAAGGTCGCGGTCGATAAGTTGGTGTAGGGTACCCCGTCATGCCAGCCAGATTGAACTATGCCGGGATTCACAAGGAGCCCAACGGGGCCATGAGTCGCACTGGTAACATCATCCGCGACGCCTGGGTTTTTGACCTGATTCCTGAAAGCCAGACCTGCGAAGGTTGGAGCATGGGGCAGATCGAAGCCTTGTACGACCAGGTGTCAAAGGCCTGGGAGCCTCATGGCCACATGGTGTCCAATCTGCCGGATGATCTGCGCCAGCGCCACGGCCGGATCTATGCCGAGGCGATCAACAATGCGCGCGCGCAGGGCTGGGATCCGGAAGACGCGGTACGGGATGAACAGTAGGCGCACTCAGGGCGCGGTCTAACCTATAGCATTTAATCTATGATTGATGTCTGAAATATCGATTGGTTTCGTCAGTTGCCGTTCCTTTAGTATCCGCTAACTTATTAATACCACGTCACCGAGCCTGAATGTCAGATCCTGTTGTTTTCCGGTTGTTGCCTAGCGCGGACGCGCGCTATGCCGGATGTTGGCGTGTCGGGGGCAGAGTTGCGACGGGTTTGTCGTAGTGATTGAGCTCAGAACCTACGTCTTCATCGATTCGTTGCAGCCGCAGTTGGCCGAGTTGATGGCGTCGGTTTCGCAGGGTTTTCCGCCGGTGCCCGGGGATTCCTGCCTGTGGGTCGAGGTTGCGCCGGGGATGGCGGTGCACCGCGTGACCGACATCGCGCTCAAGGCGACCCAGGTCAAGTTGACCCAGCAGGTGGTGGAGCGCGCGTTTGGTTCGATGGTGATTCATTCGCGTTCGCAGGCCGACGTGCGACAGGCCGGTGAAATCGTCCTGTCCAGCCTCGACCGGCAGCTCGATGCTCGTGATCAGTGTGAAATCGAGTGGCAGGAAATTATCCGCGGAATGACCAGCGACCACGCGGTGCTGATCAACCGCCAGCACCGCGGCGGTTCGATGATGATGCCGGGCGAGAGCATGTTCATCCTGGAGACCCAGCCCGCGGGGTACATTGTTTACGCCGCCAACCAGGCGGAAAAAGCGGCCTCTATCAGTCTGGTGGATTGCCGCGCGGTCGGGGCTTTTGGTCGCCTGGTGCTGGCCGGGCGCGAGGCGGACATCGAGGAAGCGGCGGCAGCGGCGGTTGCCGCGGTGCAAAATCCTCCGGGGACCTAGGGCGGGCCCGGGCTATGCATCGGCAGGATCTGCTGCGATATTTGCGCGAGCATCGCACCGACTTCATGGAGGAAGCTGCGTACCTGCGCCGGGCCATCGAATATATCGAGGGTAACCCGGATTGCTTTGAGCGCGCGCACGAACCGGTACATGTCACCGGTTCCGCCTGGGTGGTCAACCCTGAGCGCAACCTGGTGCTATTGGTGCACCACGGCAAGATCCACCAGTGGTTCCAGCCCGGTGGACATGCCGACGGTGACCCGGATGTGTTGCGTGTGGCGATGCGCGAGACGCAGGAAGAGAGCGGGGTCGATGACCAGCATATTCACCTGTTGTCGCCAGCGGTGTTCGACGTCGACATACACGTGATCGAGGCGACCGAGACGGTGCCGGCGCATGGGCACATCGATATCCGCTTCCTGCTGGAGATCGACGACGTGCACGATGTGCCAGGCAGTGACGAGTCGCACGAGGTTCGATGGGTGCCGTTGCACCGGGTGTCGACTTTCAACAACAACCGGTCGACCTACCGGATGGTGCAGAAGACCCGCCGTATGCGGGCATGAGTTTTGATTTAGACGGGACCTGGATTCGGCTAGCGGATTCAGGTGTTTTTGAATGGTTCAAGCGGCGGGAAGCGATTAGAAAATTGAGTCGAAATGCATAGAGATATATCTATGCTTAAAGGGCGAATTATTGATTGGTCTGTTGTATTAGACTCTTCTATTCTTCGCCGACGCTTGAACAAAGCAATGATCCTTTGGAATGTGAAAACAGGAGACTGATAATGGCAAAACAAGGTTACGACGCGGGTGTAAAAGAATATCGCGATATGTATTGGACACCTGACTATGTCCCCCTCGATACCGATTTACTGGCGTGTTTTAAATGCACCGGGCAGCCCGGTGTACCAAAAGAAGAAGTGGCTGCAGCCGTAGCAGCAGAATCTTCAACCGGTACCTGGTCAACTGTATGGTCAGAACTGCTGACCGATATGGAATACTACAAAGGCCGTTGCTACCGCATCGAAGATGTACCAGGTGACAGCGAGTCTTTCTATGCGTTCATCGCCTATCCAATCGATCTGTTCGAAGAAGGTTCGGTTGTCAACGTACTGACTTCTCTGGTTGGTAACGTATTTGGTTTTAAAGCGCTGCGTCATCTGCGTCTGGAAGACATTCGTTTCCCGATTGCGTACATCAAGACTTGTGGTGGCCCACCTGCTGGAATTCAGCTTGAGCGCGATCGCCTCAACAAATACGGTCGCCCGATGCTGGGTGCAACCATCAAGCCTAAACTGGGCCTGTCTGCGAAGAACTACGGTCGTGCGGTTTACGAATGTCTGCGCGGCGGTCTGGATATGACCAAGGATGATGAGAACGTTAACTCACAGCCTTTCATGCGCTGGCGTGATCGTTTCGAATTCGTTGGTGAAGCGATTCAGAAAGCAGAACAGGAAACTGGTGAGAAGAAAGGTCACTACCTGAATGTTACCGCGTCCACTCCTGAAGAAATGTACAAGCGTGCAGAATTTGCCAAGGAAGTGGGCTCGCCGATCTTGATGCATGACTTCCTGACTGGTGGTTTTACCGCCAATACGGGTCTGGCCAACTGGTGTCGTGACAACGGTATGCTGTTGCACATCCACCGCGCAATGCACGCGGTTATCGATCGTCATCCCAAGCATGGCATCCATTTCCGCGTACTGGCCAAGTGTCTGCGTCTGTCGGGTGGTGACCATCTGCATACCGGTACTGTTGTCGGTAAGCTGGAAGGTGATCGTCAGTCCACCCTGGGCTTTGTTGACCAGTTGCGCGAGTCTTTCGTTCCTGAAGATCGTTCGCGCGGTGTTTTCTTCGACCAGGATTGGGGCTCTATGCCGGGCGTATTCGCAGTCGCTTCAGGTGGTATCCACATCTGGCACATGCCCGCACTGGTGACCATCTTCGGTGATGATTCCATGCTGCAGTTCGGTGGTGGTACTCAGGGTCATCCCTGGGGTAACGCTGCTGGTGCTGCTGCCAACCGTGTTGCTCTGGAAGCTTCGGTTAAGGCGCGTAACGAAGGTCGTGAGATCGAGAAAGAAGCTCGTGACATTCTGACCGAAGCCGCCAAGACTAGCCCAGAACTGGCTATCGCTATGGAAACCTGGAAAGAAATCAAGTTCGAATTCGATACTGTCGACAAGCTTGACGTCAACTAAGTTGCTTTCCGGACACTGATTGTTAACGAATTTAACGAGGATATTAATTATGCCAACTAGTACTCAAGGTGATTACCAGACAGCCAGTACTTTGGAAACTTTTGGTTTCCTGCCAAAGCTGACCCAGGACGAAATCTACGACCAGATCGCTTATCTGATCGCCCAGGGACTGACTCCAGCGATTGAGCACGAGAATCCGAGCAGCGCTAACCAGCACTACTGGACCATGTGGAAGCTGCCGATGTTCGGCACCACCGATCTGAATGCTGTGGTTGATGAGCTGGACGCTTGCCGTCGTGCTTATCCCGAGCACCACATTCGCTTGATCGGTTATGACAACTACACCCAGAGCCAGGGTGTTTGCTTCGTAGTCTACGAGGCGCGTTCATAATCCGTTAATTGACGGATAGCGAGACGTTATTTATTGACAACCCATGATCGGTAGATTGAGTGGATAGACAATGATACAAGCAAATCAAAACAGCAGTAGAGCCAGGGCTCTGGCACGGCGTAAAGCCATGTCGAGTGGCGGAAAGGCTGCGATCTCAGGGCAGGGCGACCGGACGCGCGTCGCGCCTGATCGTGCCGCAACTGAGGCGGTGGTACAGGCGGCAGCGCCTGCACCGGTTGCCCCGTCGGCGTCAACTTCAGCTCCTTCTTACCGGCCTCGAGTCAGTACCCCGCCGGCGGCTAACTCCAGCCGCACGGCAGCTCTGGCCCGGCGTAAGGCTATGTCTGGCAAAGGCAAATTGGCGGCTATTTCCAAAGATCGAACGCGTGACCAGTCGATGGTCTCCCGCAGCCGGAAATCGGCTGCGTCCGCTGACGTGTCCAAGCCAGAAAAGTCTTCAGGATGCGGTTGTGGGTGTAATGGCGAAGAACGTTCTGAGGCCAGTACTAGTGCTGCGCCGCAGAGTCGCGCCAGCACCAAGTCTCGTAACAAGCGTATTAACAAACCCAAGGTTGTTGCCAATCCAAGCAAGGCAGCTGCCCTGGCGCGTCGCAAGGCGCAATCAACCCGAGGCAAGGCGGGTATCAGTGCTGGCGGAATGTCGCAGGCGCAAACCACGCGGGCCGCCAATCCGGATTTGTCGAGTCGCGATCTGGCCAAGGCGCTGCGTGAAACGCGCAGCACCCGTGGCAAGACCTGCACCGGGCAGAAGTGCCGTCCAACAGGAAAAGTTCGCAAGCAGCCCGAAGTGGCTGCTGCGAGTGATCAGCCCTGGAAAGTGGGTGTTTCCGAAACCTCGCGTGGTCAATCGGTCACCGGCACCATGGTCGGTCGAGATGAGGCGGTTACCGGTGATGAAGCGAGTACCTGTCGCAGCATTACCGGCACCGAGTACATGGGTGCCGACATGTTTCGTGAATTTTGCCAGACCGATCCGGCGAAAACTCCGATGCGCACAGGCGTCAGCTCGACCGGTCGTGGCAACGCGGTGACCGGCAATAAGGTAGGTCGCAGCCAGAAGGTGACGGGTGACGAGCCCGGTACCTGTAAGAATATAACCGGCACCGAGTACGTGGGTGCGGGTCAGTCGGAAGCCTTCTGCGGGACTTCCGCCAAGCATGCTCCGACGGTCATGCCGACTGGCGAAACGCGCAAGGGCAAAACGATTACTGGCGACAACGTGGGTAATTCCGACAAGGTGACCGGTGGTGAAGCCGGAGCCAACCGTGAACTGACCGGCGCCCAGTACGTGCGCGGCGAACAGGTGCGCCAGGCGCCAGCCAAGGTCGGCGTCAGCCAGACCTTGAGCGGCGGTCATGTGACTGGCACCGCGGTCGGTCGCAGTACCAAGACCACCGGTGATGAGCCCGGGTCCTGTCGTGCGATCACTGGCGACGACTACGTCGGCAAGGAACAGTACAGCGACATCTGTGGTACCGAGGTCAAGCCCGGCGACCGCAAGGTCGGGGTCTCAGCGACGTTCAAAGGCATGGCGGTGACCGGCACGATGGAAGGTCGTAGCAAGACGGTAACGGGTAATGAGCCGGGAACCTGCAAGGCGATTACCGGTACGCCGTACTTCGGCATGGAGAACTACGCCGAGAACTGCGAAGTCCCCGCGGCGCAAAATGCAGCGGCGCGTATGCAGCCAGCCGCTCGTCGAGCGGGTATGAATATGACCGGTCAACAGCCCGCTGTTGGCGGCGTGATGACCGGTGACGAAAAAGGCGCTTGCGAAGCGGTAACCGGTACCCCTTATGTCGGTGCCGATCAGCTGGCGCAAGCCTGTCCAGCCATTCCAGCGGAGCCCGGCAATTCGGATTTTCCACAGGCCGTAGGTGATACAACCGGCTGGGGCAAGTTTAGTGTGACTGCCCCATCCCACGCTGCGGCCTCTGAAGATAACACTGGTGTAACCGGCGCCCGTTACGAGAAAGGCCATATTACCGGCCCGTTCGGTATGGCGACCGGCAAGGTTACGGGTACCGAGGATGCGCGCTTCGGCAGCGGATCGGTCAACCCGAGCTCGGTCAACGAAGCTGTGGTCGAAGCCGCTGAAGTCGAAGGGCGGGCCAAGTCGCGGATTACCGGAGAAGGCCAGGATGCAGGCCTGAAGATTACCGGTGACGACTGGGACCGAGGCGATCGCGTGACCGGTACTGAAGGTACGTCGGCACTGGTGCGCAACCCATCACGCCGGGGGCCGGTCAACGCGATGGTCAACAAGGGCGCGAGTGAAAGCAAGCCTGAGATGCCGGCACCGGTGAGCAAGGTAACCGGTAGTAGTGGCAACTACGAAGACGGTTCTCTGATCACCTACTCGGGCGGAGCCCGAGGTTAGGATCAGGTTGGCTCGGGATTGACCGGTTATGCCGCGTAGACCGATGCAAGCGAGGGTGGCAGCAGGTAGTGCGCCCTGTCGTAGGCCGGGTGACTGTAGTACACCCCGGCCAGCTGCTGACCCTGTTGTAGCAGCGCCTCGCATGAACCGTCGGGGCAGAGCAGCGGGAACGAGAGCAGGCGGTGGGCATCCACTGGCGAATGATCGCGAAAACGCCAGGCTGTTCGATTACGAAAGCCGGGTCAAGGCCGCCTTTGACGGCATTGTACCGGTGCTGAAAAAGATCTCGGCGCTGCAGCACGAAACGGATTTTGTCGACCGGGCGCAGCGCATTGCGCAGAGCGAACTGGGTGTAGATATCCCAGACGCGGTTCTGCAAAACGCCTGGGTTGGGCAGTTCGATATGCGTCGGCTGTTTGCCCTGTGTGTGTTCAAGACCTATCGGCGTTTTACCGATGAGTTTTATACCCAGGCGCCGTTGGCGCACGACGATGAAAGCGGGTTTGACGAGTTTATCCAGTCCTGCGGCTTTCATACGGTGGATATTTCGCCCTGTGCGGATGGACGCCTGGCGCATGTCATTCGTTACGTGCTTCGACTGCCGCATCGCATGGTACGCAGGAAGTCATACGCAGGGGCGATGTTCGACATTGATGACAGTGTCGAGAAGTGGGTTGAAACGGAAATGTTGCGTTTCCGTGAAGGCAAGCCGAACACGGCGGATGCGCCAACACGTTACCTCAAGGTCGTGGCGTATCACTACAGTTCGGTGGACCCATCGCATCAGGGCTGTGCCGCGCATGGTTCGGATGATGCCAAGGCAGCGGCCAGTGGTCTGGAACGTTTGAATAGTTTCAGGACCGCAGTAGAGAATAATTTTTGCTGCGGTGCGTCGATCGACCTGCTGTTGATCGGACTGGATACGGATACAGATTCGATGCGGGTTCACGTGCCGGATATAGAGAGTGTGATCCACCTGGATCGATTCGTCGATACGCTGGATGTGTATAAGGTGACACAGTACGGCAGTGTCAGCGAGGGACGGGAATTTATCGCGAACCAGATTCGCTCCGCCTCGCCGGAAGTTCTCGAGGGCACCGCGACCTTTGTCGCGACGCTGATCGAGAACAACCTGTCGCAGATAGATTACGTGCGACGCTATTTCGGCGACGCTTACCCGGATACCGGGCATGCCGAGCGTTTTATCGGCGCCGGCGTGGGTTTCGAAGAGATACAGCTGCGCAACCTGATGTATTTCGCCTATCTCAACACGGTGGAAGAGGCGATTGCCGACACCGATGTCGGGATCAAGATTTTTACCGGGCTGAACGTGAACAATGGTTTACCGGTTCCAGTGGTGGTTCGATTCGATTACCACGGCCAGGTCCCGGGGGCGCGCGAGCGGGCTGAGCAGCATTGCCAGCGAGTGACCCGGGCGTTTAACGAACGCTACGCCAGGTTGGCTGAGCAGGGCATGTTGCACATATTGCAGGTGGTTCGGGACTGTAATGCGAATGCGCCGATCGAAGTACTCGGTTGTTCGGCTAACCCGGTTATTGACGGAGGTCATTAATGAAAATCTGTCAGATTATTAGGCCGCTGGTTTCGACCAACCGGATCGCCATGATGGAGCACAAATTGCTTCAGGTCGTGCAGGATGGTTCGTCGCAGGCGGTAGCGGTCGACGCGGTGGGTGCGAAACCCGGTGACTGGGTTATTTGTGTGGGCAGTTCCGCGGCGCGCGAGGCGGCTGGCAGCAAGGGTTATCCGAGTGACCTGACCATCGTCGGCATTATCGACAAATGGCCGCCAGAGGAATCGAATGCAGATTCTGAAGGTTGAAGGTTCGCTGCAGTGCACTTCAAGAATAGGCGGTTTGAAGCATGTCGCGTTGCGCGTGCTGCAGACGCAGAGCGGCGGTCGCCTGGTGGCGACAGACCCGGTAGGCGCCGAGCCGGGCAACTGGGTTTTTGTGACGAGTGGTTCTGCCGCGCGTTACACGGCGGGAGACTTTGAAATTCTGACCGATCTGGCAGTGTGCGGAATCATCGATCACTGGCCGGACAAAGAATAGCGCTATCGGCGAAGTTAAGTAATAACTGGGGCGGTAGCAGGGTTAACAACGAATCGAGTCAACAGGAGACACGAAGATGGCAGATGAAAATTACGGTATTGCACTGGGCATGATTGAAACCCGTGGTCTGGTTCCGGCGATTGAAGCGGCGGATGCAATGACCAAGGCGGCAGAAGTACGGTTGATTGGTCGCGAATTCGTCGGTGGTGGTTACGTCACCGTTCTGGTTCGCGGCGAGACCGGTGCGGTGAATGCGGCGGTACGCGCAGGCGCTGATGCTTGTGAACGAGTTGGTGACGGCCTGGTTGCGGCGCACATTATTGCGCGTCCGCATAAAGAGGTCGAACCTGTTCTGGGCTAACGACTAATTTTGTTGCCGTGAGCCAAACGGTTTAACAAGAGCTTTTAATTACTTCGACTACGGAGATTGAACGATGGCAAATGAAAATTACGGTATTGCTTTAGGCATGATTGAAACCCGCGGTCTGGTTCCTGCAATTGAAGCGGCGGATGCGATGACCAAGGCAGCTGAAGTTCGCATGATCGGGCGCGAATTCGTCGGTGGCGGTTACGTTACTGTTCTGGTTCGTGGTGAAACCGGTGCGGTAAACGCAGCAGTTCGTGCTGGTGCTGACGCTTGCGAACGTGTTGGTGATGGCCTGGTAGCGGCACACATCATTGCACGTCCTCATCGTGAAGTTGAGCCGGTTCTCGAGAGCAAGTAGTGCTGTTGAGACTTTGACTAGCCAACCACTTTATTTGGAGCATTAGAAATGGCAAACGATAACTACGGTATCGCATTGGGAATGATTGAAACTCGTGGTCTGGTGCCGGCGATTGAAGCCGCAGATGCCATGACCAAGGCAGCCGAGGTTCGGTTGATCGGTCGTGAGTTTGTAGGTGGTGGCTACGTCACGGTATTGGTTCGCGGCGAGACCGGTGCGGTCAACGCAGCGGTTCGTGCCGGCGCAGACGCCTGTGAGCGTGTTGGCGACGGCTTGGTAGCGGCACACATCATTGCGCGTCCGCATCGTGAAGTCGAGCCTGTGCTGGAAAGCAAGTAAGGCTTGATCACGGCTCGGGTCGAATCGATCGAGCCTTAACAACTGTTCTACAGAGAGCTAAGAAAATGGCAGATGAAAAATATGGAATCGCCCTGGGCATGATCGAGACCCGTGGCCTGGTGCCCGCGATCGAAGCCGCAGACGCAATGACCAAGGCAGCTGAAGTTCGCCTGATCGGACGTGAGTTCGTCGGTGGTGGTTACGTGACCGTTCTGGTGCGCGGTGAAACCGGTGCGGTCAACGCCGCGGTACGTGCTGGCGCAGACGCCTGTGAGCGGGTTGGTGACGGCCTGGTAGCGGCGCATATCATTGCGCGTCCGCACGGCGAGCTTGAGCCCGTGCTGGCCAACACCGGGGAAAGCTCAGCTTCCTAGGCTGTGTTCGACCGGCTGACAGGCTTGTTTTGAGTGAACAGCATGCAACACGGCATGGATGATCCGACGGTTCTGGGCTACCTTGGCCGGGCATTGAGCCTGGAGCTATCCGCGGTCCAGTTGTACAGCACCCAGTCGCGACTGGTCGCGACCTGGGGTCTGGACGCGGAAGCGACCAAATTCCACAACGAGTCGCTGGAAGAGCTCGAGCATGCGCAGCGGATCATCGCGCGAATGCTGGCCAAGGGCGTCGCGCCCAATGCCTCGCAGCTCAGGCCGGTCAAACTCGGTCCTGACCTGTTGACGCTGTTGCGGATAGATCATGAATTTGAGCAACAGCTGGTAAAGCTTTACCATGACGCGGTAATGCACTGTCAGCGACAGCGCAACCATGAAGACCGGCTGTTCTTCCAGGCCCTGCTGGACGAGGAATCGAAGCACGCAGTGGATCTCGCCCACTGGATCGAGTCGCTGCAGTCCGCGGGCTGAGTCGGGGACGCCAGGGTTGGCTGATTGTTGGTTGAAATTGAAACCGTGGTATAACTAAAGTAATAGCAATGAGCCAATCCTGGGTGGAACGCAAGCGGCCGGTCAGACTGGAAAAGCGCTACGAGTTTTCCGGTTACGAACAATTGCGTGATTTTCTCGATCGGGCCGCCGAGCTTTCGGAAAGCAAGGGTCTGTACCCTGACATGGGTTTCGGTAAGGATTACGTCAACATGACGATCCATGCCGACGACGACGGCTCGCTAAAACCGCAGCACCACGAGCTGGCCAAATTGCTGGAAAAGCTGAGTGAAGACTTCACCCGTGACCAGGACTGATCTATGCGCACCATCGCGCTGATTGGTAACAAGGGCGGTGCCGGAAAAACCACCCTTTGTGTCAACCTGGCAGCCGCGCTGGGCAGCGATCAACCCACCATTATTCTCGACGCCGATCCGCAGCAATCATCGCTGCAATGGCAAATCATTGCCGATGGACATGGTGCTGTCGAGGTGGTCAGCGCAGCGGACGACGTCATTCAGACCCACCGCGAAATCACCGATAATTACAGCTATTGCCTGATTGACTGCCCGCCATCGGCTCAATCCAGGCAAATGCACGACGCCCTGGCGATCGCCGACCTGGCGGTGGTTCCGGTGCTGCCTTCGCCGTTGGATATCTGGGCCACGGTACATATCGAGCAGGCGGTGGCCAGCGCACGTCAGGAGAACCCCGGTCTCAAGGTTTTGCTGGTGATCAACCAGTACGAGAGCAGAACCCGCCTGTCGAAACTGATGGAGCCGGCGTTGGGTCAACTGGAACTGCCGTCTGCTACCGCCTTCATCAAGCGCCGGGCGGTCTACAGACACAGCTTCCTGGAGGGACGGACGGTGCATGAAGCCGGGCGTCCCGGGCGCGAAGCATCCGACGAAATCCATCAACTAATCCAGGAACTGGAGAAACTACTATGACCACGAAGAATTCAGCTGAAGACAAGTTGATCGCATCGATCCAGAAAACCAAGAACCAGGCGGCCGAGGCCAAGGCGCCGACAGCCACTGCTGCTGCACCCGCCGCTACCAAAGCCGCCGCGAAAAAAGCACCGGCCAGGAAAGCGGCAGCTACCCAACCAGTTGCCAAGAAGGCTGCCGCCAGTAAACCGGCAGCCAGCAAGAAGCCTGCCGCCAAACCGTCTTCCAACAAGGATGCACTGGTCGGCCTGGCGCTGCGCGGACGCCGCGTTTGGCCTGACTAAGGCGCGTTGCCATATTTGCCAACCGATTCTGTCCAGCCTGTGAATAGGCAGGCAGCATCATGTTGAAATGGCTATAATCCCGGGTCACGTCCAGTCCGTCGGGTGGGATCATGCCAAACAAGGACCCTGGCCAGGGTTATTCGTCGTCCACCAGCAAATCTGATCACCTGATCAGGCACACCACTTTCCGGCAGCTGCAAATCTTCGAATCCATTTTCCGCCTGGGCAGTTTTACCCGTGCGGCCGAGGAACTGTTCCTCACCCAGCCGACGGTGTCGATGCAAATCAAGAAACTCGCCGAGGTTGTCGGCTTGCCCCTGTTTGAACACGTCGGGCGCAGCGTCGAGCCGACCCAGGCGGGCCGGGAGCTATACCAGGCGTGCCGCGAAATCTTCATGGTGTTGTCGAAGCTCGAGATGATGATTTCCGACTTCAAGGGCCTGAAGCGCGGCAAGTTGAGCGTCGGCGTGGTCACCACCGCCCAGTACCTGGTACCGGAAATCCTCGGCCAGTTCAGCCAGGAGTACCCGGGCATCGAATTGTCGTTGCAGGTAACCAATCGAAACCGGGTCCTGGAACGCATGGTGACCAACGAAGATGACCTGTACATCATCGGTC
>Ga0316201_10001525_pt1 | contig 15719 bp, 17 predicted proteins | sample CS6wburrow_MG_FD_204516 | JGI IMG/M metagenome (GOLD analysis project Ga0316201, IMG submission 204516) | Coastal sediment microbial communities from Delaware Bay, Delaware, United States - CS-6 worm burrow | ecosystem: Environmental > Aquatic > Marine > Coastal > Sediment | place: USA... | reverse complement strand
ACAGATTGGTCGGGTCATACTGGTTCTTGACCTGCACCAGCCGTTTAAAATTACCCTGGTAATTACTGTTGACGGATTTACTTGCCTGGTCCGCAACTTCATTGGTGTACCAGCCATCCGTGAACGGTTCGAAATCCTTCCACTTTTGCCGGCCGTAGGAAATGTAGCTTTCGGCCGGTTCGGTCAGCGGCCACTCGATCACGATGAACATATTGGCGATGGACTTGCGGTGTGCGAAAGCGGTCGCGTTTGCCGGTACGCGGCCGATGGCGCCGCCGGAGTGCTGGAAGAATATGGTCGTGCCGCGGTCGGCGAAAGTCTCGTAATTCTGCACAATGGTATCGACCAGCTTGTCCGGAAATTCGTTGATAAACCCGGATTTAAGATACTCGCTTGAATTCCTGGGGTCGGTGTTGTCCCAGGCACTCTGTAAAGCCGGGTAGTCAATGGCCTTGATGCCGTCATTGATGGGCTTGCCGGCCTTGTAGATCGGCGCCAGCACGGATTCCGCTGAGCTTTCCGGCCCCGAGTAACAGGCATGCACCACGCAGACCGCATCTTCGCTGCCGATTTTCGAGGTCACGACAAAATCCAGGTACAGGTCATCCGGCGCTGACGTCATGTAATCGGCATACATGCCAAGCACATCCCGCAACTGCGAGACCGGAAAGACCACGTCACCGCCGATCACCTGGCGCTGCATTTCGTGCAGGCCGAACTCGAAGGAGGTGACGACGCCGAAATTGCCGCCGCCGCCGCGGACCCCCCAGTAGAGTTCGGGATTTTCCGTTGGACTGGCCCGGCGCAGCCTGCCGTCGGCAGTAACTATGTCGACGGCCTTCACGTTATCGAGCGCGAGGCCGAAGCGGCGCGCGAGCCGGCCAAAACCGCCGCCCAGCGTCAATCCGCCGACACCGGTATGCGAGACGGTTCCAGCGGTCGTCACCAGGCCGAAATTCATGGATTCATGGTCGAGTTCACCGAGCAGACTGCCGCCGGCCACGTAAGCGGTCTTTGTGGCCGGGTCGACACGTGCGTGGCGGAATGTGGACAGGTCGATTTGCATGCCACCGTCGCAAGTCGATTTGCCGCCGTAACTGTGCCCCCCGCATTTTACCGCCACCAGCAGTTCCCGCTCGCGCGCGAAAGTGACGGCCTGGGTGACATCGGCCGCGCCGGAGGGTTGCACGATCAGCGCCGGGTGTTTGTCAATGCCTGGGTTCAGCACACGCCGGGCGGCCTCATAGCCTTCGAATCCCGGCAATAGCAGACGGCCGCGCAGAGCGTCGCCGAGTTCCTGCACCGCGGCCTGTTCGAGTGTGATCTGGGCGCCGTTACCGGTCACCGCGTTGACGTTGCCGCTGACTTCGCCCATCGAGGCCATGGCGGCGGCAAGTGCATTGGAAGCAGGAATGGAGGCGGCCACTGCAGCCGCGACGGAAGACTGAAGGAATAGACGACGTTTCATTGTTTGCTCTCCCAGGGTATTTGTTCTTGGTTGCTCTTGATCTTTTTCATAAAGATAGTAGATATCGGCGCCAATTGCACTGTAGGAGCGGATTCATCCGCGATAGAATGTCCGTTCCCCAAATTGAGTAATCCCCGATGACCGAGCAACGCTTCACCGGTACCGACCGCTATGTCGCAACCGAAGACCTGATGACTGCTGTCAACGCCGCCGTGACACTGGGCAGGCCCATATTGATCAAGGGTGAGCCGGGTACCGGCAAAACCCAGCTGGCCGAGGAAATAGCCCGCGGGCTGAAGCGGCCTCTGCTGCAGTGGCACGTCAAGTCTACGACCAAGGCTCAACAGGGCTTGTACGAATACGATGCGGTGGCCCGGTTGCGGGATTCACAGTTGGGTGATGAAAGGGTACATGACATCGCAAACTACATAGTCAAGGGTCCGATGTGGGAGGCTTTCGAGCAGGAGGTTCAGCCGGTTCTGTTGATCGATGAAATTGACAAGGCGGATATCGAGTTCCCCAACGACCTGTTGCGCGAGCTGGACCGGATGGAGTTTTATGTCTACGAAACACACCAGACGGTCGTTGCAAAACACCGTCCGATTATCGTGATTACCAGCAACAACGAAAAAGAGCTGCCCGACGCATTTCTGCGGCGCTGCTTTTTCCATTACATTCGATTTCCCGATGCCGAAACGATGCGGGATATCGTCGATGTGCATTATCCGAATCTCAAGAAGGAGTTGCTCGACGAGGCGCTGCATGCATTCTTCGACTTGCGGGACATACCCGGGTTGAAGAAAAAGCCTTCAACCTCGGAACTGCTGGATTGGCTGAAGCTCCTGCTGGCTGAAGATGTATCGCCCGAAGTCCTGGCTGGTAACGACCGCCGCAAGACTCTGCCGCCGTTGCACGGGGCGCTGCTCAAGAACGAGCAGGACGTGCACCTGTTTGAACGGCTGATTTTCCTGAATCAGCGCGAAGGCCGCTGAGCCGTCACGGCCGTTTTCACCGATCATGCTGATCCGATTTTTTTTCATGTTGCGGGAAGGGGGACTGAAGGTCTCCATCACGGAGTTTTTGACCCTTCTGGAAGTCCTCGAGAGCCGGATAGCGGGTTACAGTGTTGACGAATTCTATTACCTGTCGAGGGCCTGTCTGATCAAGGACGAAGCATTGTTCGACCGGTTTGATCGCGTATTTTCAGAACATTTCAAAGGAATTCAGCATCTCTTTGGTGATGACACGGCCGAAATTCCCGAGGAATGGCTGCGCCGGCATTTCGAGCGGCTGATGTCAGAAGAGGACAAGGCGCTGGTCGAGAGCCTGGGCGGCTGGGAAAAGCTGATGGAGACACTCCGCCAGCGCCTCGAGGAACAGGAAGGGCGCCATGAGGGCGGAAGCAAGTGGATCGGCACAGGCGGCACTTCGCCCTTCGGGGCCTATGGATACAACCCGGAGGGCATCCGGATCGGGCAGGAAGGTTCACACCACCGGCGCGCGGTGAAGGTCTGGGACAAACGCGAATTCCGCAATCTTGACGATACCGTGGAACTGGGCACTCGGAACCTCAAAGTAGCTCTCCGCCGCTTGCGTCGCTTCGCCCGCGAAGGCGCGGCGGATGAACTGGACCTGCCGGATACCATCGAGTCAACGGCCCGAAATGCCGGTTTGCTGGATATCAGGATGGTGCCGGAACGGCATAACGCGGTAAAAGTGCTGCTCTTTCTGGATGCGGGGGGATCCATGGACGACCACGTGCGGGTCTGCGAGGAGCTTTTTTCAGCCGCGCGCGGTGAATTCAAACACCTGGAGTACTTCTATTTCCACAACTGTGTGTATGAGGGCGTATGGAAAGACAATATGCGCCGCCACTCGGACCGCACGCCGCTGATGGATGTGCTGCACAAGTATTCTTCGGACTACAAACTCATCCTGGTCGGCGACGCCACCATGAGTCCGTACGAAATTCATTACCCGGGCGGCAGTGTCGAGCACTGGAACGAAGAAGCCGGTTCAGCCTGGATGAGGCGTTTGCTGGATACTTATCCGAAAGCGATCTGGCTGAATCCGGAGCCGGTAAACCGCTGGAACTACACGCCGTCGATCCGGATGATTTCTGAATTGATGGCGGAGCGGATGTACCCGCTCACCGTCAGCGGACTCGAAGAGGGCATGCGGACCCTGCGCTAAAATTGCCATTCTTCGAATGATTCAAGTAATATGGATCATTCGCGCCAAGGCGAATACCAAAGGAGTCATGCGTTCACATGACTGACCCCCAGAACAAAAAAAAGTCCTATACCCGGGACGATCTCGAGCTTTGCGGCACGGGCGGGCTGTTTGGCGCCGATACCGGAAAACTGCCGACCGGCAACATGCTGATGATCGATCGAATCGTGAACATCAACGATGATGGCGGAACACGCGGTAAAGGTTCTATCACGGCCGAGTTGGACATCCATCCCGACTTGTGGTTTTTTGGCTGCCACTTTGTCGATGATCCCGTGATGCCCGGTTGCCTGGGCCTGGATGCCTTGTGGCAGCTATGCGGTTTTTTCCTTTCCTGGTCAGGTTGCAAAGGCAAGGGCAGGGCTCTTGGCGCCGGAACCGTGAAATTCACCGGTCAGGTTCTGCCAACCGCCAGGAAGGTCACCTACACGCTCGATATGAAACGGGTGATTGCCCGTAAGCTCAGCATGGTGATCGCCGATGGCACGGTTGCAGTAGACGGGCGAGTCATTTACACGGCCAAAGACCTCAAGGTCGGGCTGTTCCTCTCCACAGACAGCTTTTAGGAAGACTGTATGCGACGGGTAGTGGTTACGGGAATGGGGGTTGTTTCCTGTCTTGGAAACAGCAAGGAATCCGTCACCGAGTCGATCCGGCTTGGGAAATCCGGGATCAGTTTCAACGAGAAATTCCAGGAAATGGGTTTGCGCAGCCAGGTCTGCGGGTCGGTCGATATCGACCTGGTTGGTCTTATTGATCGCAAGCATAAACGATTCATGGGTGATGCGGCTTCTTATGCTTACGTCGCCCTGCAAGACGCTATCGAGGATGCAGGGCTGGCTGCCGGAGATGTTTCCAATCCAGGCACCGGCCTGATTGCCGGTTCCGGCGGGGCCTCCAGCGCTAACCTGGTTTGGTGCGCAGACACCTTGCGCGAGAGAGGCGTGCGCCGGCTTGGGCCTTACCTGGTACCGCGCACCATGAGCAGCACCGTGTCTGCCTGCCTCGCCACCCACTTTGGCATCAAGGGCCTGAACTATTCAGTCACTTCGGCCTGCGCCACCAGTACCCACTGTATCGGCGTGGCCATGGAACAGATCCAGTGGGGCAAGCAGGACGTGATTTTCGCCGGGGGCGGCGAAGAAGAGGACTGGACACTGGCGGCCATGTTCGACGGCATGGGTGCGCTGTCATCCTCGTACAACGACACTCCGGCAACCGCATCCCGCGCCTACGACGCGACCCGTGACGGTTTCGTGATCGCGGCCGGCGGCGGCATGCTGGTGCTGGAAGAACTCGGGCATGCGAAGGCCCGCGGCGCAAAAATCTACGCCGAGATCGTCGGTTACGGAGCGACCTCGGATGGTCACAACATGGTCGCGCCCTCCGGCGAAGGCGCCGTGCGCTGCATGCAGCAGGCCATCTCCAGCGTGGACCTGCCCATTGATTACGTCAATACACACGGCACCAGCACGCCGATGGGAGACTTTGCCGAACTGGACGCCATGAGCACCGTGTTCGGCGCAGATATGCCGCCTTTCAGTTCCAGCAAATCCCTGTGCGGACATTCACTGGGCGCCACCGGCGTTCAGGAAGCGATTCACTGCCTGCTGATGCTGGAGCACGGTTTCATGGCCGGCTCGGCCAATATCACCGAGCTGGACCCGAAGGCCGAAGGGTTACCCGTTTTGCTGGAGAGCAGAAACGCGAGTGACCTGAACACGGTAATGAGCAATAATTTCGGTTTCGGCGGAACAAATGCGAGTATTGTTTTCGGGAAATACCAGGGCTGATTGCCGGTCGTTGATGAAAAGGGAGAAAGCCACCATGGCGTATAAGGCATGTAACGAAAAGCTTCTACTGGCAGCGGCAATCACGTTAATTTTTTTCGCAAGCTCTTTGGCGCCCCCAGCAGCAGCGAATCAAGAGCCCCCTCCTGAAAATCTACCTCCGGCAGGCCAACGATGCCCGGATGGCCACTATGTCATTGGGTTTGACGCCCGTTCAAATATCATTTGTTCCGGGGTGTGCGGCAATGCAGTTGTGGATACGGGTGAGGCCTGTGATGACGGGAATACTGATTCCGGTGATGGTTGTTCGGAGGCTTGCCGGTCTGAAGGAGCAACGAACGCTTTAGGCGATACAGAACAGGCTAAGCAGGCAACTGTCCTGGAAGCGGCAACAACTGCCAATTTGCAGGGCCCGGAAATTACGGATGTCGAACCCTCATCCGTAGTGTTTGGCGCATCAGATGTCACCGTCTACATCATCGGGACAGGTTTTGACGAGACGTCGGTGGTTCTTTTCGACGGAAAAACTTATCAGCCGGCGGTCAATTCGGCGGGAACGCAATTAATCTTCAAGCCCGATACCGCGAGGCTCAGCCTGGGCGCTTATACGATAACGGTCTCGAATGATTCTGGCCTGAAAGCTACGCGTAAAAGGGGCCTGGTCATCTTTTAGATAACGGCGTTTCAGTATTTCCTGTTTCTACGAGAAATCATTGAAAAATATTTAAAAAACAATGATGTAAGTCATTGCATCACGCTCCGATTGAGTGTAGCAGTAAGTTATTAGTGCTTGCACCAGTCAGGAGGAGCAAAATGACTATCGTCATGCAAAGATTCGGATCGAAATGGGAGCTCGGCCTGTTCGCCATTATTTTAATTTTTTTGCTGGCCGCCCTCGATGTGATGGCGGATGAATCTACAGGTCTGTCAGTTTACGACGAAGCAGCGTATACGGAATACGTCGAGAGCACGATGAAAAAGCTGGACAGGCTTTATATTGAGTTCAGCGAGGCCCGCGGCGTTGATGCATCGGCTGCCGTAAAAGCAGAAAAGGAATTTCTCGCAGGCGTCCACGAACTCATGCAGGCCATGAACCGGAAATTCGACAGCCTGGACCCTAAAAAGGGTGCCTCTCTGTCGCCTACCGAAACATTGGTCAGCATTCATGCACATACGATGCTGATAGACATCCTGGCGGCCAATCAACTCGAGCACATGGCGCAACATCCTTACATCGAGTAACGGTGTAGAAAGACTTTGCGGTTACCCGCCAGGCAACTGGCGGCTCGACTGGTGTACCTTTTATCCGCCGCCTGCGGCCTGGCTGATATCAAGTAAGACCTTGTCGATTTTTGCGATGATTTCCTCGCAACCGGCAAGCTGGTGGCGTTTCGTCAAATATGCCGGATCGTTGTAGCTGATCCAGATATCCGCGTTTTCGTCTTCCCATACCAGTGTTTTTTGCGGCAAATCAATGGCGATCGATTGTTGGCATTTCATCAGCGGGCTCCCCACTTTCGGGTTGCCAAAGATAAGGAGCTGCGTGTCCCGTAACTCGATGCCGACTTTTGCTGCAGCTCCGGAATGATCGATCCGGTTGAACACGGTCATCCCTTTGTCTTTCAGTAGAGCCTCCATCCGGTCTGCAGTTTCCGCAACGCTGTATTGGCTGGGTATGTCGATCATGCCATCTGCCGCCATAGCGGAAGTCATCAAAAAAAGCGCTGAACATGCGGCTATCGCTCTTAATTTCATCGGATTGCTGGTCTCCTGTCTGATTGTTCCACCCGTATTGGACAAGCCCCGCTTCATGGCTGCCTCGCCGGAAATAATCTCATATCGGCCAAGGCCCGGCGCAAGGCTCCAAAGAATCCAATTTCATCAAGCAGGTAGTACTCCACTTTCATCGCCAGGGCGCTTCCAAAAACGATACTAACCAGTGCCATGAGCGAACCGAGAGCCAGTGTTGACAGGCCGGTAATTCCCTGTCCGACGGTACACCCCAGGGCGAGTACGCCGCCGAATCCCATCAATATTCCACCTGCAATGTGACGCATCATGTCGTTAAGGCTGATGAAATACTCCCAATGAAATTTCCTCGCCAGAACCGCATAGATAAAAGACCCAAGGATGATGCCAAACACGGCCGACACGCCAAAACTGATCGTTGAGCCTGTGTATGTCATCAAGTACTGCAGGCTTTCCCCGGTAGGCGCGACAAAGGTGAAGGACTCAAACCGTACCGGTTCGAAATCATCGAATCCCACCACGCCTGTGACGTACCACCCGGCAGGAATGATCAGGCCAATCACAATGCCAGCCAGAATGTTGTTGAGACTGCCCCTGAACGATTTATTCGCAAAGGCATAGATGATTGCTCCGCCGCCGAGCAAGGCGGTAACGGTCCATGATACTGCGGCCACATTATTTACCCCTGCGGCTGCCGAGAGCAGAGTGCCGATTCCCTGGTCCGCCGTGGGCAGTTGTATATTGGTCACTTCGATTGCATTGACTCGCACCAGAGCCAGCAGCCCCCGCATGGTCATGTAGGCTGTCAGGCCGAGAAAGAGCATCACGATTACCGATTTGAGGTTGCCGCCGCCCACCCGAACCAGCGTTCGCTGCCCGCATCCGGAAGCCAGTGTCATGCCGATACCGAACAGGAAGCCACCCAGCAAATAGCCCAGCCAACCAAAATTCGGTGTCAGATAAATTGCTTCGCGCAGTTCAACGAGGCCCATGGACTGCATTGTCTGGGTGGCGATGATGGCTACGCCGATGGCCAGTAACCAGGCGCGCAAACGGTTTTTATCACCCATATTGACCCAGTCACTGACCGCTCCCATCGTGCAAAAATTCGTCTTGTTGGCGACAGCGCCGAATACGATCCCGATCAGAAAAGCCAGTGCAGATACTTTGTACAGAGGGCTCCAGTCCATAGTGTTACTCCTGCGCCGTTGTGGGTGGCCGTGACGACTTCAACCGGGCAAGTGCCTGGTCGATCGCGCGGTCAAGATAAAGGCCATACATTTCGGCGGTGTTGATTCCTGTTATAGGTGGGTGCAGTGGTTTGCCCGCATTATCGAGCAGCAAGACGGTTGGTGTAATTTTTACCGAGTATTTTGAGGCCAATTCAGACGATGAGACTGTGCGGCCATCAAAACCAATTACATCGGTTTCGGGCTCGATAACCAACTCGCGCACCAGAATTTTCTTTTCATATTCGCCGCTCTTGAGCATGGGCAATAATATTTCCCGTTTCAGCAGCGCACAGTAGGAGCAGCCTTCGCGGGTTGCGGCAACGAGTATTACGAGCTGATCCGTGGCGGAAACTGCGCCTGCGGCCCGTAAATCAGTGGCCAGGGGCAATTGCTCGTGGTTTCCGGATGCGCGGGCAAGTGGAGCGGCCACCAGCAAAGTCAGTATGCCGAGGTAAATGGCCCGGCGCGCCTCAACGGAAATCATGGAAATAGCGCGCCCGATTCGCATGACAAAATCAGTTGTCATGTGCTGGCGTTTTCAATGCCTGGCCGCTGCTATCCAAACCTTTCTCTGCCAGATAGTCTCTGAATGGCGTGTCGGTATAGCGTTGTTCGGCAATGTAGCTGCCCATTAGCAGGAATTTCTCAGGATCTGCGACCATTCCGGATTTCCTGAATACTTCAACGCCGTTCAAATCGAGGAAGGACATGACCGGCGTGAATTTGACTTTACGATGCTCTGCAAAAACTTTGGATGGCAATGTGATACCGTCGACATCGCGCAGCTCTACATCTCCCCGGATATCGACAGCGATGTTGACGAAGTGCTCACTATACCACTCTTGCACCTGCCGCTGATTCAACACCGACTGCATCATTCGGGCGCAGAAATCGCAACCTTCCTGCTCAAAGAACAGGAAGATCCCGAGTTTGCCGGTCTGCCTGGCTTCTTCCAGTTCTTCGGGAAGATCTCCAAAAGTCTGGGTAAAGAAAAACTCACGTGGCTCGCGGGTTTCAGGTAATTCTTCGGCGAATAGTTCGCAGCCAGTCGACAGCATCGCAAGAAGAACTGTGAGTAAAAAGTGCCCCGGTATGAATAACCGGGGCACGTTTGATGCCGCCATCGATATGTCCTTATTGAGACCAGATCCCGGTCACCTGAACGCCTAAGCGGTTATCGATTCCATCCACATTGGCATTGGGTCCGGCGCCGGATGGAAAGTTGACTGCATCCCCGCTGCGGAATTCATAATTGAAAGCCACCCTTACGCGTGGATTGAAGAAATACTGAACACCGAGAGTTGTGCGCTTGAATTGGATTTCAAAGCGGTCGCCCTCCAGACGATTGTACACATCATAGCGTGCATCGAACTCCCACTTTGTCCCCGGAATACGATAGCCCCCTTCAACATAGTACCCGTTGGCCTTGGCGAAGGCTCCGTTGCCTGGCGCGTTGGGATTTCCTTGCCCCGGGCCAATGCCGAACGAAGGATTATTGGGGGCTTGCCAGATCATTCCTTCGCCTTTCATGTATTCGGCCGTGATCCTCCATCCGTTGCGCAGGTATTTGCCGCCAAAACCCCAACGTTCGCGATCATAATCTTCGGGATTAAACACGCCGTCATTGGTCAGGTCAGCGGTTCGCTTGCCGTCCTGATACCAGCCAAAAAACTTGAGTCCCTGGCGCCGTGGGCCTGTTCCGCCAAACACTTTTTCCACTGCTGTATAGAGGTAATAGTTTTTGTTGTCATTGTTATCGCTGAAATTAAGACCGTTGCCGTTACCGACCATGCCTGCATAGGACCACTCCCAGTCTTCACCCACTTTGAACGTGTCGAACACTTGGATACCCACGTCGCGAAATGCGCCAACGCCGTCTTCAAAACCATTCAGGCTGACTTCCGGGGGTAACGGTTGTGCTGGAACATTGGGGGTATAGTTCCGGTTAGGAAAACGCTCAAGCATCATCTGGCCGGTTACCCAGGTGAAGTTGATATAGTCAAATACGTGAATGGCCTGCAGTCCTTCTTCCGAACCCGGATACTTGAACAAGCCGGCCCTGATTCGCGCCCCCTTAAAGTGATTAAAAGTCAGGCTCGCATCGGTTGCTTTGGCAAAAGACCCACCAGGCTGGGTGATCCCGTTATTTCCCATTTCCAGCAACAGGAAATAGTTGATCTTGCTGTCCAGCGGCATTGCGACTCCGCGTACGCCGATTCGGGCCCGGTTAACATTAAACGCAGACTGCGAGTCCAGATCAGGCCCGATCAATTTGGGTGGTATGTAACCTCCAGCCGGATTGGGGTCGCTTTGGTCATTCTGGTATTGCACTTGTACGAATCCCCAGACGCGCACCGGATCTGCTGAACCTTCAGGTTCCGTCCCCTGCACCATCAACCAGTCGGCGGCGCTCAAAGCTCCGGAAGCCAGAGTGACCACCAACCAGACTGTGGTGAACATTAATATCTTTCTGAATTTACTTGTATTCATGATTGCTACTCCCTCATTTATGTTTTTATGCCTCAAGGTTTAACCAGGAGGAATCCCTGGTCGGCGAGTTCCTTTATTCGAACGATGCCGCCCGGCACTACTGTCGCCTCCGGATTAAGCGCCGGCGCGTGGCCAAGTGTCTTCGTCATATTGGTGATCGTGTTGTTACATGCCGCAAACCGGACGCCGCTTTGAGTGAGTCCTTCAATACGACCGGCATTGGAATTTTCTGCGAATAGCAATCGCAGTCCCGGGCCGAATGCAACGATTTCCACGTCTGCTTTATCCGGTCCGTAAAACTTCATGATGTTGCTTGCGACATTGAGAACCAGAGTTTGCTTGTCCGGGTCCATGTCACTGATTTGCAGTACGAACTTTTGTTCTGCAAACGGTTTCTCCTCCTGCGCCACTGAAGTCTGTGCGACCAGTGTGGCCAGCAAAAATACCAGGCTGTACGCAAGGCAAAGTCTGACTCTGATTTTCATGTTGCTCTCCTGTTCTCAAGCGGTCGAAAACGACTTTCTCCTGGCCACTGCCGCATGATTGCCGCATGGCCTCAATAGAAAAGGACGGTGGAAAGCATCAAAATAATCCGTCAAGATGAAAAAAAATTGATTGGATGGAATAAAAAATGATTGCAAGACGTCTTTAATAATAGTTTTTTCGGCTTTTCGGGATGATGGTGAGAGTCAATGGGCATACTGCGCGGAATTAATCAAAAACGAATATTTCGCAATATCCTGTCGAACAGCCGCGACCGGTTGTACCGAATGGCTTACGCCTGGACCCATGATCCCGCGCTCGCTGACGACCTGGTGCAGCAAACTTATTTCAAGGCGTTGCGCAACCAGCGGCAGTTGAGAGAAATCGAGGCGGCGGATGCCTGGTTATTCCGTATCCTGGCGAATTGCCTGGCGGATCATCACCGCACCCGCAGGGAATTGCTCTCGGGTGATGAAATAATCTGCATCGAAAAGCGGACCCCGGAACATGAAACCCGGGATGAACAGATCGTGCAGCGTGTGCGGCACGCTGTTCGCTCACTTCCGCTGGCGCAATGCCAGGTGATCACCCTGGTTGATCTCGAAGGATTTGCCTACGCTGCCGTCTCCCAGATTTTAGATATTCCGGTCGGCACTGTGATGAGCCGGCTGAGCCGAGGGCGCCGCGCGTTGCGTGAGCGTTTACTGGATTTGAGAACCCGGGAGGTGGCGGAGTCATCTCCCGCGATGAGAAGAGTGAAATGAAAAAGGACGATTTAATTTCTGAAGAGCAATTGAATGCATTCGCTGATGGCGAGCTGGACACAGAGGAAGAAAGCCGAATATTCGAACTTGCTGAGAATTCCCCTGAATTGGATGCCCGGCTGTGTCAGCAACGCAAGCTTAAAGAAATGGTGCAACATGCTTTTCGAAATGTTCCCCAAGGTAATAAGCGCAGTTTGCAAAGGCGTTCCAACAAGCGCCGGCTTGGGCTGACCATTGCAGCAATGTTGCTGCTTGCGACCGGTGCGACGGTTGGCTGGCTGACGGCGCAAACAATGGGCACGGGACAGCCTGGGATGCCTTTTGCAGTCGCTGCTCAGCAAGAACAGTCTGAAGCCTGGCTGCTCCATGTATCTTCATCCGACCCGGAGCGAATGAAACTGGCCTTGCGCCGGGCTGACGAGTTAGTGAACGGCCCTGGAGCAACGGAAGCTCGGCGCGTGGAAATCGTGGCGAATGAAGGGGGACTCGACTTGCTGAGAAGCGACACCACCCCGTTTTCGCAGGAAATCAGGGAGCTCGCCAGGAATGACGTCCTGTTTTTCGCCTGCTCACGGGCCATTGAGCGCCTGGAGCGAGAGGGTGTCGACGTTCAATTGTTACCTGAGGCGAATACCGAATATTCTGCACTCGACCGCGTTGTGTTGAGGCTGCAGCAGGGTTGGGAGTACGTAAAGATTTGATCTGAACAATGGCAGATCTGTTGGCTGCCTGGAACTGGACCGAGGAGTTCGAAACTATGAAACGGATTGCCGCTCAATTTTTTTTACTTACATGGATGGCCTTAGCCGGCGCTGCGTTGGCTGAATCAGAAGACGCCGGTCATGGCGCTGATTACCGGACGTTCCATGCGGAAGGAAGTATCGATTATGGTCAGATCGGCGATTCTTATACCGCTGACCTGGTGATGTACCTTGCCGGCAATCAATTTATGGTGATGGAAGAGCTGATCACAGACTTCCAGGAGCAAAATCCGGATATCAAGACAATCTACGTGGAGACCATTCCGCCAGGACAGATTCTGAAAGGGCAGTTACTCAAACAGGGTGAAATCGATGGTCAGAAAACGGCGATGAATCCCGATATTTTCGCCAGTGTGAATATCAATCACCTGAAGAAGATGAAATCAGAAGGAAAAATGAACGAATACGCCATCTACATCCACAACAAGCTGGAGTTGATGGTCGCCGCAGGCAATCCCAGGGAGATCAAGAGCGTTCAGGACCTGGGCCGTGATGACCTGGTCCAGTCCCATCCGAATCCATTGACCGAAGGTATTTTTAAATTCTACGGGAGTGAAATGCTCAAGGATTTGGGTTTATATGAAAAAGTGACTGGAGGTCAGGAGTGCAAAAGCTGCTGGGCGGTCGAGGGAAAAACCTGGTTCACTTCTCGCCATCACCGCGAAACTCCCGACCGTATCGAAAAAGGAGAGGCAGACGTTGGTATCGTATGGACGACCGAGGTGGTGCACGCCAAGGCACAAGGGCGTCCCATCGATGGAGTAGCAATTCCCGCACCGCTCAATAAGCAGGAAAAGGTCAATTACGCCATTGGAATCGTAAATACCGGCCGCAATCCAGGACATGCCGAACGCTTCCTGCAATACCTGGCGACCGACCAGGCGCAGGCGATTTATGAGAGTTATGGCTTTCTGCGGGCCACCCCGGAAGAACTCGAATTAAAACCTCTGTAATGAATATTCTGACAGCTCTGCAGATTAAACCCCGGGCGGCGGCCCGGTTCATGCTGATAGCTGCGTTTATGGCACCGGCGTCAGTTTTTCCCCAGGAACCGCTGGTGCCCATGAATCAGCTCAGTCCCGATGCAGCGCTGGAGCTGGCTCAGGCGTCACTGGCCAGTTGCAGGTCATCTGGATTTCAGGTTGCGGTTGCCGTGGTTGACCGGATGGGCGTTACACAAGTCCTGTTGAGAGACCGTTACGCCGGACCGCACACGCCTGATACCGCAGTAAGAAAGGCATGGACAGCCGTCAGTTTCCGCAGTGACACGCTTTCCCTGTCGCGAAATACGAAAGCCGGGTCCGATCAGTCCGGCGCCAGGATGATTGAGAATGCGCTGATGATTGGCGGCGGCGTGCCGGTGGAAGCTGCTGGAAAGATCGTTGGGGGTATCGGCATTTCGGGCGCTCCTTCTGGTGTCGAGGACGATCGTTGTGCCAGGTCGGGTATTGATTCCATCCGCGAGAAGCTGGAACTGGGTAACTGAAAACCCACCCCCGGGTTCAGGCTATGGTTTGACGATGACGTATCCCTGTCCCGCGCGCTTCACCAGGTGCGCAACGCCCGTTTGCACCGGGATTGTCAGCGAATTCAATTCAGGCCTCGTTCCCGTAGTACGTTCAATGGTCTCGACGGTGTTCATGCATCCCATGAAACGCACTCCGCTGGTTGCGAGGCTGGAAATACGATCCTGATTTTTATTGTCTGCATAAAGTAATTCAATCCCGGGTCCGAAAGCGACAACCTCGATATCTATGAAGTCCGGACCGCCATAATGCTTGATGAGGTTATTTGCGATATTCAAAACGCGAGACTGAAGGTCTGAATCCCCATCGCTGAGCTGTAAAATGACCCGGGCTTCGGCGAATGGTTTTTCGCTGAGTGGGTCTTTGAGCGCTTCGTCTCCGACGAGATGCGTGGCATGCAGGCCCACCAGCAAGATCAGGGCCAGCAGGGTGCCCAAATTGAAGAGGTTGATTTTTGAGCCGGTCATTTTAAGACCCCACGGTAGTCAGAAAGGCCCGGATTACCGGTAACGCCGCGCAGTACCGGCGTATTAAATTTTCTTATCTGGGCAACACCGGAGTCACGAAGGTATTCAGCCACGACATCCCAAATGGGTGGTCCGGGCGACTGTGAGCCCACGGTGGCCCATCCGGCCACCTTGTAGTTCCTGTCTGGATCGATGGTTGTTCCATCATCGAGAGTCATGTCTGATATCCGGCTGCCCGCCTTTGACCTGGGGTCGCAAACGTAGTCCATACCCCCAACCCGTACCATGTCGCCGCCCTGCTGGTAGAAAGGGTCCGGGTTGAAGAGATTGTCACAAACGTCTTCGAGAATAAGTTTGATCTGGCTGCCGGGCATCTCTCTTACATAAGTTTCAGGATAGGTGATGCATGTCTGGTCCAGCACATGTTCCATGGTGACCGTTTGGCCGGGCAGTACGGTCGTTCCCCACCGAAATCCGGGTGACAGGGCGATCTGTGCATCTCCAACCGCTCGCTGTGCATCGCAGATCAGCTGATCGAAAGTACCGTTGAAGTTACCGCGCCTGTAAAGCAATGTCTGCGCTTCCGCCAGGGGCTCCCGCAACGTTTCCAGGTAAGGCGCACGCACCTGGCTGATGTAATTTTCCATTTCCGGATCTGCGGCCAGTAAATTGGAAAATACCGGCAACAGACGGTAGCGGAAGTCGCGGATACCGGAGTCGGTAATGTCCAGGTCCAGGACAGCGATGAATTTTCCAT
>Ga0316201_10001524_pt1 | contig 15719 bp, 13 predicted proteins | sample CS6wburrow_MG_FD_204516 | JGI IMG/M metagenome (GOLD analysis project Ga0316201, IMG submission 204516) | Coastal sediment microbial communities from Delaware Bay, Delaware, United States - CS-6 worm burrow | ecosystem: Environmental > Aquatic > Marine > Coastal > Sediment | place: USA... | reverse complement strand
GCTGCGACGCGTGGCAGGTATTCGGGGCGATGTTTTCGATGCGGTATATACCGCCGCCATCGATCCCCGCGAACTGGGCCGTGGATAGACGTTTCAGGCTGATGCTAAATGGATAATCTGCCAGAATCGAGCAATTAATCTTGTTTTCACTGGCGAACCAAAAGATTATCCTGTCTGGCTGCCCGGGCGCTCAAGATTTCCCCGTATAAGTTACTGATTGAAGGAAATGTATGAAGAAATATGATGTGTATGCGATCGGCAATGCGCTGGTCGACATCGAGTATCACGCGACTCCTCACAAGCTGGTCGAAATGGGTATCGACAAGGGTGTCATGACGCTAATCGACGAACAGCGCCAGAACAGCCTGATCGCACAACTGGGAGAATCGCACGAAAAGATGACCTGTGGTGGCTCGGCCGCCAATACGATTATCGCGCTGGCGCAAATGGGCGCCCGTACGCATTTTGACTGCCGCGTATCCAGTGATATGACCGGGCAGATATTTGCCAGGGACCTGCACCAGTCCGGGGTTCATTCGAGCCTCGACTACAAGCCGCTGCCCGCAGGGGTAACCGGTAAATGCCTGGTGTTCGTCACTGCCGACGCCGATCGTACGATGAATACTTTTCTCGGCGTCAGCGGCGAACTCGATGCTAGCGATATCGACAAGGAGGCGCTCAAGCAGTCCGGGTACGTTTATATCGAAGGCTACCTGGCGAGTGCTGATAATGCGCGCGATGCGGCGATCGAAGCGCGTCGAATCGCCGAGCAGCGGGACATCAAAACAGCGTTGACCCTGTCCGATCCGAACATGGTCAAGTTTTTCCGCGCGTCGCTGGAAGCCATGATCGGTGACCAGGTCGACCTGCTATTCGCAAATGAAGACGAAGCGCTGGAACTGGCGGCAACCGATAGCCTCGATCAAGCCGTTGAAATGTTCAAGAAAATAGCGCGCAGTTTCGCTATTACGCGCGGCAAGGACGGTGCGCTGCTGTTCGACGGTCTGAACCTGATCGACGTGCGGCCCCGGTCGGTAAAGGCGATCGATACGCTGGGGGCGGGCGATATGTTTGCCGGTGCTTTCCTGTATGGTCTTTCCGAGGGAATGGGCTTCCAACGGGCGGGCGACCTGGCGTCGCTGGCTGCGGGCAAGATCGTTACGCAATTCGGCCCACGCCTCGAGACCGAGCAGACGCAGGCGTTGCTGCAGTCATTTAACGCTGGTAATTAACGCCCCAATCGATAAGAATATCGCCTTTTTTCAAGCAGATAGCTGCACCGGATAGTAATCCCAATGACTATGCACCAAACCAAAGACCTGCGCATTAGCGGCACCAAGGAAATCCAGACGCCGGAGGCGTTGATGCAGGAACTGCCGCTGACCGAAAAGGCGGCCAGCACCGTAACCGATGCGCGCCAGCAGGTTTACGACGTTCTAGACGGGAAGGACGACCGCCTGGTGGTAATTATCGGCCCCTGTTCGATCCACGATATCCAGGCGGCACATGAATACGCGGATCGTCTGGCGAAAATGATCGATGAATTGCGCGATGACCTGCTTATCGTCATGCGGGTGTACTTCGAGAAACCGCGCACCACGGTCGGCTGGAAGGGGCTGATCAACGATCCCGACCTGGACGGCAGTTTTCATATCAACAAGGGGGTGCGAATGGCGCGTGAGCTGTTGCTGAGCCTCGCCGAAAAAGGCATCCCGGCGGGTCACGAGTACCTCGACCTGATCAGTCCGCAGTACATTTCCGACCTGGTGTCCTGGGGCGCAATCGGCGCGCGCACCACGGAAAGCCAGGGACACCGTGAACTCGCCTCCGGGCTGTCGTGCCCGGTGGGTTTCAAGAACGGCACCGACGGCGGGGTCCAGGTCGCCATTGACGCCATGCGCGCGGCGCAAGGCTCGCATCATTTCATCTCGATCACGCTGCAGGGCCACTCCGCGATTTTCACGACTTCGGGTAACGAGTACACCCACGTTATTCTGCGTGGCGGCAGCGACCGCCCGAACTATGACCGCGTCAGCGTTGCCGACGCAACTGCCAGGCTGGAAAAAGCCGGCCTCAATCCACGCCTGATGATCGATTGCAGCCACGCCAACAGCCAGAAGCAGTTCCACAAGCAGATCGAAGTGTGCCGCGATATCATCCACCAGATCAAAACCGGGCAGGACAATATTTTCGGCGTCATGATCGAATCCCACCTGGTCGAGGGACGGCAGGATTTCGCGACCGGCGCGGATCTCACCTACGGGCAGAGTATCACCGACGCCTGTATCGGCTGGGATGACTCCGAGAACCTGCTACGCGAGCTCGCGGCTGGTGTCAGGGCCAAACGGGAACTCGGCTGACCGCGGGAACGAAGCGGCGCGCGATGCCACGCAAAGCCAAACGCAAAAAAAAGCCAGCCGCGAAACCGCGTAACAATCGCAGGTATGCCGGATACCTGCTGCTGGGAGCGCTGGCCGCGCTCGCGATTTACCTCGGTTATCTCAATTATTTGATCAACGCCCGTTTCGAAGGCGATACCTGGGCGCTACCCTCGCGCGTCTACGCCAGGGCGCTGGATATCTTTCCGGGGCTTGTCCTGACCTCCGATCAGCTCGAGTACGAGCTCGGCCTGTCGAGTTACCTGCGGGTCGATGCCGAACCTCTGCCGGGCCAGTATCGAAGGCTGGGTGGGTCGCTCGAACTGCATGCGCGTGCCTTCGATTTTTCCGGCGAATTGCAGCCTGCACGCCTGTTGCAGGTGTTTTTCGACAAGGATCGCGTCACCGCGCTGACCGATTCGTCCAGCGGTGTCGACCTGTCCCTGTTTCGCCTGCCGCCGGTTATTATCGGCAGCTATTATCCCGGTAACGGTGAGGATCGTTTGCTGTTATCGGAGGACGAGGTTCCCGCGCGACTGGTAGAGACCTTGATCGCGGTCGAAGATCGTAAGTTTAACCAGCATTACGGTATCGATCCGAGAGCCATTGCGCGCGCCCTGCTGGCGAACCTGGAAGCGGGCAAAACGGTGCAGGGAGGGAGCACCCTGACGCAGCAATTGGCCAAGAACATGTTCCTGACACCTGAAAGATCGCTGTTGCGCAAGGTCAATGAAGCCTTCATGGCCCTGCTGCTCGAGTTGCGTTTCAGCAAGAAAACGATCCTGACCGCTTATGTCAACGAGGTTTTCCTGCTACAGCAGAATCGCATCGCGGTTCACGGTTTCGCGCGTGCCAGCCGCATGTTGTTTCGGCGTAGTGTCGAACATCTCGAAGCGCAGCACATCGCGCTACTGGTCGGCATGGTCAAGGGTCCGACACGATACAATCCGTTCAAGGCGCCCGAAACCGCCCGGCAGCGGCGCAACCTGGTGCTCAAGATCATGTTCGACCAGGGACTGCTGCAACCACAGGAATTCGAAACCGCAAGCGCGGCGCCCCTCGGAATCGTGGATCGGCTGCCCGGTGTAAATCCGTTTCCGGCCTATCTCGACCTGGTCAAGCGGCAGTTACAGTCGAGTTACTCCGCGGAAGAGCTGTCGCGCCGCGGGCTGCGCGTTTTTACTACTTTCGATCCGCTGGTGCAGCGTAACCTGGAACTCGGACTGGAACGGGGCCTGCAGCGATTCGCCCAGCCCGACCTGCAGGCAGCCGTGGTCGTGGCCGATTACCTGAACGGCGACGTCCAGGCCCTGGTCAGCGACCGGGAAACCGATTACCCCGGATTTAATCGCGCGCTAATGGCGCAACGGCCTATCGGTTCGCTGATCAAGCCGTTACTGCTGTATAGCCTGCTGGAGGGCGAGTTGACGCTTGCCAGCAAGGTCAAGGACGAACCGATCCGTATTCGTCAATCCGACGGCAAGATCTGGGAGCCGCGCAACTACGATCGCGAGCTACACGGTGAAATGAGCCTTTACCAGGCGTTCATCAACTCCTACAACCTGCCGTTCGTGCGGCTCGGCGTCGACGGCGGGCTCGAGGCGCTGGCGCAAAACCTGGACAAGATAAAGCTATTGAAGCATGACGTGATTTACCCGTCGATTCTGCTCGGTACGACCGCGATGTCGGCCTACGAGGTGGCGCAGTTGTACCAGGTCATCGCCAACAATGGCTACTTTACACCCTTGACGACCATTCGCAGCGTCAGTGACCAGCAGCATCAGACTCTCGAGCGGGTACCACTGGAATCACACAAGCTGTTCGACCAGGCGCGCATGATCCAGGTGCAGCGCGCTATGATCGGCGTGGCCGAGAGCGGCACCGCAAACTACCTGGCGCAGCGATTCCCTGGACGTAACCTGGCCGGCAAGACCGGCACCACCAGCGATGCGCGCGATTCCTGGTTCGCGGGCTTCTCGCGTCGCCTGTTGACGGTGGTCTGGCTGGGCCGTGACGACAACAAACCCATCAACCTCACCGGTTCGAGCGGCGCCCTGCGGCTGTGGTCGGATATCATGGAAATCCAGGGATTCGATTCCTTCAAGCTGAGTCACGACGGCAGCCTGGAATGGCGTTCGATCAATCCCGGAAACGGTGGATTAGTCCAGAAATCCTGCACCGGGGGAGTATTATTACCTTTTCCACAAGGCCGATTACCCGACACGAGGTCAGCATGTCCCTGAACCGTTTAATAATCCTGGTTACGCTCGTCCTGGTACTAGGCGCCTGTACCACCGAGCCGCGATTCAATCGTTACCAGGTACCGACCGGGCAAACTCAGCCGGGACAGAGCGCGGTCGAGGAGCTGCAAGGCAAAGCCAGGCAGGCGCTGGAGCAGCAGGCGTATCAACAGGCGATCGATTACCTGCAACGCGCGATCAAGATTGAACCGCGCAATCCGCACAGTTGGCATTACCTGGCGGAAACCTACTGGCGCAGCGGCGATAAGCGGCGTTGCATCGAAATGGTCGAACGCTCTTTCAGCTATAGCAGCAGTGCGGATGATCTCGAGCAGGCTAACCAGCGGCTGATGGAACAGTGCCGGCAGATATAGGTATGGGAGGTCTGGCAAACGAACTCGACGTGTCGGCGGTGCTCGGCAACGGCGGCATTATCGGCGAGTTTATCGACGATTTCGAACCAAGGGAAAGCCAGCTCGGCATGTCAGAATTGATCGACCAGGCGATCAGGCTCGGTGATTCGCGGGTCATCGAAGCCAGCACCGGTATCGGAAAATCGTTTGCCTACCTGGTGCCCGCGTTCCTGAACGAGGCGCGAGTCGTGATATCGACCGGTACCCGCAACCTGCAGGACCAGCTATTCGAAAAGGATATACCGCTGATTCGCAAGGCGATCGTCAGCGGCAAGAAAGTTGCGTTACTGAAGGGACGCAGCAACTACTGTTGTCCGCAACGGTTGCAACGCTACCGCGCGGAGGATCGTTTCAAGAGCCGTGAGATGGCGGCCGTTTTTGGCGCTTTGGCAACCTGGTCTCAACAAACCGAGAGCGGCGATATCGGTGAGTTTGCCGGGATTCCGGAGAACGACAGCCTGTGGTACTACGCGACGTCTAATGCCGATAATTGCCTGGGTAGTGAATGTCCCGAGATCGATCGCTGTTTCGTACTCAAGGCGCGCAAGAAAGCGATGGAAGCCGACATCCTGGTCATCAACCACCACCTTTACTTTTCCGACCTGGCCTTAAAACAGGATGGTTTCGGTGAAATCCTGCCGCAAGCCGATGTGCTGATTTTTGACGAGGCGCACCAGCTTCCCGACATCGCCGGTAATTTTTACGGTCAACAGATCACGCAGCGCCAGATCGAATTGCTGGGCCGCGATATTATAGAGGCCGAAATCGCCGAGGCGGCGGAATCGAAGACGCTGAAGAAACGTTGCCAACACCTGGAAAAATGCGCCGCCGACCTGCGTCTCGCGTTGCGTTCGTTTCCGCAAAAATCCGAGTGGGAACGAATCCAGAATGCGCCCGCGGTCGCAGAGGCGGTGGCGGATCTGCAACAGGCAATCGATGCGCTTACGGCCGAGCTCGAGCCTATGGTGAGCCGCGGCAAGGAGCTTGGCCTGTGCCAGCGACGACTGGTCTCGCTCAAGACCGCGTTACAGTCGTTCCTGACGGCGGATGACAACCAGGTCAGCTGGTACGAGTTGAACGAACGCAGTTTTCGCCTGGCGCAATCGCCGCTGGAAGTGGCGCAGGCGTTTCGTCAGCAGCTCGAACTGGCGGATTTCAGATCGGTTTTCTTTACCTCGGCGACGCTCAGTTCGCAGCAGTCGTTTGCCTACTACTGCGATCGTCTCGGGCTGGACGGTATCGACTGCGCGAGTTTCGACAGCCCCTTCGATTACGAGAAACAGGCCTTGTTGTACCTGCCCGCGCAGCTGCCGGACCCGTCCGACGAGCGTTATCCGTTGCTATTCGGCGAGCTTTGCCGCCGGCTCATCGAGGCCTGTGCGGGGCATTGTTTTATCCTGTTCACCAGTTATCGCATGCTAAGCTGGACCGCGGAGTTTCTGCGCGCCCATCTCGATTATCCCTTGCTGGTGCAGGGTGAATTACAGCGTAACGAGCTGTTACATCAGTTCATCGAGTCCGACAACCCCATACTGCTCGGAACCAGCAGTTTCTGGGAAGGCGTCGACGTCAAGGGCGATCAACTGCGTTGCGTAATCATCGACAAGTTGCCATTCAAGTCGCCACAGGATCCGGTCTATCGCAAACGCCTCCAACGGGTCAACCAGCAGGGCGGCAATGCCTTCGTCGAGGTTCAGATTCCCGAGGCCACGATCAGCCTGCGCCAGGGCGTAGGGCGCCTGATACGCGATGTCGGGGACCGCGGTATCGTCGCGCTATGCGATAATCGCCTGAATACCAAATCCTACGGCCGCGGCATGCTCGCCAGCCTGCCGCCGATGCGGCGCAGTGCCGACCTGGACGAGGTGCTGGAATTCGCGGCGGACCTGGGTATGACCTCGCTGCCGGCTTCCCCGGAGCGCAATCCGAAGTGAAAATTTCGGCGTTGAGCGACGATCAGTGCCATCTGGGGGAAGGGCCTCTGTGGGATGTCGCGGAGCAGGCGCTTTACTGGGTGGACAGCTATGCGCCCCGGATCTATCGATACGATAGCGCCAGTGCGAAAACCCGCTTCTGGGACCTGCCCGGCAAGCAGGTCGGCAGCCTCGCCCTGCGCGAACAGGGCGGTTTGATACTGGCGATGGACCAGGGTTTCTATAGCTTCCAGCCGGGCTCCGGCGAAGTCGAGATTATCGACCTGCCGCTGGCCGGACGCGAAGGCCTGCGGCTCAACGACGGCAAGGTCGATCCTTTTGGCTCGTTTGTCGCCGGCGGCATGAACATCGACTATCGCCAACGCGAGAATTGTCCGATGTATCGCCTGTCGCCGGAACTCGAAGTAGCCGAGATTCTGGACGGATTCGACTGTTTTAACGGTCCCTGCTTCAGTCAGGACGGCGACTTGCTTTACGTTACCGGTCGCCGCGACGGGGTAATCGAGGTGTTCGACTACGGGCCCCGCCAGCAACCGGTCAACGGCCGGGTGCTGCTTGAAAACTGTAATCCCGACGGGGCCACGGTTGACGCCGAGGGTTTCATCTGGAGTGCGCAATGGGACGATGCATGCCTGTTGAGGATAGCGCCCGACGGGCGCATAGACGCGCGCCTGCCGGTTCCCGGCCAGGTTGTCAGCAGCGTCATGTTTGGCGGCGCCGGGCTTGATCAGATATTCGTCACCACCATCGGCGACGAGGTACACGGCTCCGCGCCCTCCGGGGTATTGCCGGGCCGGGTGCTGGTAATCGAGGATAGCGGCTTTCGCGGTCGCGCGGAACCGAGATTCAAAGGCTGAGTCGGCGGGAATTCTGGTCCGGTTCGCAGGCTTCCCACATTTCCATGAAATCGTCGTAGTAAGATCGGCATTCGAGCTTGTTGTCGATTTCGTAGTACCCCTCGAAGCGCTCGGGATTGCGAATCCGCATATAGCCGCCGTCGTCTGCGATTAACCAGCTTTCCCTGAAACTGCGATGCGCCGGTGTCACCGTGGTGCGTATCTGCACGAAGCTGGGCAGCTTTTGCGCCAGGTGAATCAGGTAGTGCCCCTGGTTTGACGCGACGCGGGTGTCGTGGGCGATGATACGGATATCGGTGTTACGATTTGTGGTGGCGAGTTGCGCCAGATGCTGATGGATCTCGGCGTCATTGTACAATTCGGGCTCGAGCTGTTGCGTTGCGATATAAACGCGGCCCACGGAGCCCAGGACCAGGGTCTTGGCGGCTTCCTTACAATCCCGTCGACCTTCTAATAATATACTTGAACTATCTGACATAACTATTTGAAATAATTTGATTAAATCTATTCATCTATCGGCAGTATCGCCTGGTTGGCAGCGAGTTCGAGCAACAACTTTTCGAGCGGCTCGATATCGACGCAGCGATTGACGAGCCGTGCCGGCCATTCCCGTCGGTCACAGAGTTGCTGCAGCTGTGCCAGTATTTCCGGGGTATGCGGTAATTCGTGCATGCAGCCATTGTAGTACACCTGGATATTTTGCTGGTCCAGGTGGTAAAACAGTCGCGTTTCGGGATTTCGTATCCAGTCATGGGCCAGCAGGTCGGATACGAATACCGGCTGTTCCTGCGCGGCTTCCTGGCCAACGGCGCTGTCCGACAGCATCTTGCCGACCGCATCGCGCCACAGTTCCGGCGCCTGCTCGAACAACTCGATGGTCAATGCCCTGAAACGATCGATTTCAGCGTCGGTGATCTCGGCGCTGTGGCGGTCTAGCTCGAGCTCCGGGTCGCTGTAACGCGGCAGGTTGCCGCCCAGGCGCTCGAGTTCGAGCGCAAACGACTCGAAAGTAGTTACCGCGTCCGGAGCGCGGAAACCAATCGAATAGGTCATACAGCGTTCCAGCGCGATGCCATGATGGGCAATGCCTGGCGGCAGGTAAAGCATATCACCGGGATTCAGCACGATGTCCTGGTCCGGCTCGAACTCACGCAGGATTGCGAGATCGAGGTTCGGTATCAATTGCGGATCTTCGAGCCGCGAATCGGTGTACTGCCAGCGGCGGGCGCCGAGCGCCTGTAGCAGGAAAACATCGTACTCGTCGACATGCGGCCCGACCGAACCATGCTGCGGAGCGTAACTCACCATCAGATCGTCGACACGCCAGTCCGGGATGAAACGAAACTGGTCTAGCAGGTCGCCGAGTTCGGGAAGCCATTTCTCGCATTCGGAGACCAGCAGGGAATAATGGGTTTCAGGCAGGTTCAGAAAATCCCCCTCCTGAAAAGGCCCGTAACGCAGCTGCCAGGGGCTGGCGCCATCCTTCTCGATAACGAGCCGGCAATGCACGTCTTGCTCGCAGGCGAGCCCGGCGAGCTCTTCCGGGCTTACCGGGGATTCGAAGCCGGGGAACGCGTTACGCAGGACACAGGGTTTCTTCTGCCAGTACTGGCTGATGAATTCCTCGCGGTCAAATCCCTTTAGTTGCCACATAGCGGGCTAAATTTTCTCTGCCTGTGCCACCGCGTTACCGATATAGCTGGCTGGCGTCAGCTGCTGGAGTTCGCGCCTGGCGGATTCGGGAATAGCCAGCGTTTCGACGAACTCGCGGATCGTATCGGCATCGATTTTCTGCCCGCGCGTCAGGGCCTTGAGCTTTTCATAGGGCTGGTCGATGCCGTAACGCCGCATGACCGTCTGGATCGGTTCTGCCAGCACTTCCCAGTTCTGGTCGAGGTCGGCGGCCATGGCTTCTGCGTTTACTTCGAGCTTGCCAATGCCGCGCTTGAGTGAATCCAGCGCAATCAGCACGTGGCCGATTCCGGTGCCGAGATTGCGCAGCACGGTCGAGTCGGTCAGGTCGCGCTGCCAGCGCGAGATCGGCAGTTTCTGTGCCAGGTGTCCCAGGATGGCGTTGGCCAGCCCGAGGTTACCCTCGGCATTTTCGAAGTCGATCGGGTTTACCTTGTGTGGCATGGTCGAGGAACCGACTTCGCCGGCGATGGTTCTCTGGCGAAAGTAACCGATTGAAATGTAGCTCCAGATATCGCGGCTGAAGTCGATCAGCACGGTATTGAGGCGCTGGTTGGCGTCGAACAGTTCGGCGATGCAGTCATGCGGTTCGATCTGCGTGGTGTAGGGATTCCAGTCAAGCCCGAGGGACTCGACGAACTGGCTCGCGATCGCCTCCCAGTCGACCTCCGGGTAGGCGCTTATATGGGCGTTATAGTTGCCTACCGCGCCGTTGATCTTGCCGAGAATCTCGACCGATTCAATCTGATTGATCTGGCGTCGCAGGCGATAGGCGACATTGGCCATTTCCTTACCCAGCGTGGTTGGAGAGGCGGGTTGGCCATGGGTGCGGCTCATCATTGGAACCGCCGCGTATTGCCGCGCCAGCGCGCTGATCATCGTTTCCACTTCGCGAATGGCTGGCAGCAACAGCTCGTCGCGGCCGGCCTTCAGCATCAAGCCGTGTGACAGGTTATTGATATCCTCCGAGGTGCAGGCAAAGTGGATGAATTCCGAAACCGCCGTTAACTCCTCGCTGGCGGACACCTGTTCCTTGAGGAAGTATTCGACGGCCTTGACATCGTGGTTGGTGGTTTTTTCGATATCCTTGATGCGTTGCGCCTGCGCCGGATCGAATTTATCGATGATGGACTCCAGCAGCTCGGTGGCCGCCGGCGAAAATTCGGGAACTTCGGTGATATCGACGCTGGCCGACAAGGCCTGAAGCCAGCGCACCTCGACCAGCAGGCGATGATATATCAGGCCGTACTCGCTGAATATCGGGCGCAGGCCCATGGTTTTCGAGGCGTATCGTCCGTCTATCGGCGAAATCGCGGTAAGGGAATCTAGTTGCATGAATCGATGGCCGAAAAAAACCTATTTTACATGAAACTCGCTTCCCGGTAACGGTCTGGCGGGGAGATATCAGCCTCGGAGCAACGACTATTCGCTGGCGCTGAAGGCCTTGTGACTAAAAATCAGTTTCTTGGCTTTTTCGTAGGAGTCGGTCGGGATCACGGTTTCATCTTTCAGCCGTCGCAGCTCCTGCAGTTCGCGCGCCAGGAACTTGGTCTGGTTGAGGTTCTTCGCGGTCTTCGACTTATTGATCTGCACGATGAACTTGTTGACGAAGCTGCGAAACTTGTCGGCATCGGGATTCCTGTTTATCAACTCGATCAGCTTGATGCGGCCATATTGTGAACGGAAATAGACCTGGTCGCGTGAGTAATGGAAAAACGCCAGCAGTGACATTATCGCGACCACCAGCACACCGAGAAACAGCCCGAGTAGAGTGACCGAGGGATTGTCGAGCCAACCGCCAAACAGCAGGGCCATGTCGAGGCCAAGCAGCGCCAGGCAACCATAGAGCCACTTCCAGGGTTTGACTCGGACTCGAAACGGTCGCGGGTCGAGATAAGAGATATCGATACGGTACTTGTACTTGCGCTGGTGCTTGTTCTTGATCGACTGGTAGCAATGGGTATCGTTGAAGATCGTTATCTTGCGATACAGTCCGTGTAACTTGCTACGCTGCTCGAGTTCGAAATTGATATGCTCGACCGGAATTTTCTCGTTGTCCGAGAAATTGGTCGTCGTATCGTCTTGCAATGGTTCGAGATCGATTTCGGTCGATTCGATATTGATTTCAGTCATTTAGCCGTAAGGGGTTAAATCAGGGCAATTTATAAATAGCACAAAAAACAGCTAAATTCCGGAGTTCAGCAAAATTTGTGGCTAAACAATTTGTTCAAACCGGGCAATCACTTCAAAATCAGCCGACGACTTCTGCCAACGGGCTGTCAATGAGCGAACTAATCCTGCCGATGTGGGGCATAGCCGCGATTTTCCTGGGCGTGGCGATCACCTACGCCTCGGTCGGACTCGGCGGTGGGTCGTCCTACGCCGCCCTCATGGTGGTGCTTGGATTCAGCAGCCTCAGCATCCCGAACCTGAGCCTTTTACTCAACTTGATCGTCACCAGCGTGAGTTGTTTCAATTTCATCCGCCGCGGTCATTTGCGACTGGAGTTGATAACACCGTTTATCCTGTTGTCGCTACCGATGGCCTGGCTGGGCGGTGCATTACAGGTGCCGGAACAGGTCTTCAAACTGCTGATGTCCGCCTCGCTGCTGCTGGTGGTTATTCGTATTTACGTCTGGAAGAATACCTCGCTCCGCTATCGTTTCACCCGCCGGCAAGTCGTTATGATCGCGTTGTTGCTGGGCGCTGTGCTGGGCTTCCTGGCCGGGATTATCGGCATCGGCGGCGGTATCTTCCTGGTGCCGATGATCCTGCTGCTTGGGCTCGGCACGATGCAACAGGCCGCCGCCTGTGGCGTGGTATTTGTCTGGCTGAATTCCCTGATCGGGCTGATTTCGCGCTCGCAGTACAACTTCGTCGATTTTTCGGCTTACCTGCCCCTGGTGATCGCGGTACTGCTAGGCGGCACGATCGGATCCCTGATCGGGTCCTCTAATATCGATCCGCGGCGGCTGGAAAGAGTGCTGGGAATAATAATGGTGGTCGCGGTATTCCTGCTGCTGCGATCGTTGCTGCTGGGTTAGGCGCCACGTGGCGGCTCACCCCTGATCGTGGTGCGATACAGGCAGCGACGGTAGCCATCGTAGTCGTTGACCGCGTAATGCATGGTATTGCGGTTATCCCATAGCGCGATGCTGCCGGGTGACCAGCGAAAACGGCAGCAGAACTCGGGGCGGGTGCAATGTTGATAGATGCGGGATAACAGCGCCGCGCTGCGCTCGGCCGATAGACCCTCGAGACGGGTCGTATAGGTGGGATTGACGAACAGCATCGTTTCCCCGGTCTCGGGATGCCGGCAGATCGCCGGGTGCCGGGTTTCACGATCGGCCTCCGGATTGTTGCGTTCGATTTCGATTGAGCCCTTGAACTGGGTACTTTCCTCGGGAGCGTTGGTAACGCCGTAGGGTGTGCCGCTATGAATCGCGATCCGGTTCTGCAGCGCCTCGAGTAGATCTTCGGGCAGGCACATCAGCGCCTGCGACATATCGGCCCACAGGGTATCTCCACCGACCGGCGGTAGCTCCTCGGCATAGAGAATCGAGGCTTTCGGCGGCACGGCCAGGAAACTGAAATCCGAGTGCCAGTCACCACCGAATACGCCCATGTTGATTTCGTCGGCCTGCTTGAGCACGCGGATGATATTCGGGTAGTCCGGGCAGGGCTTGATGTAGGGCAGCTGCATCAGCTCGCCGAAGCGCCGACTGAATTGCTGTAGCTGGTCGAGATCGAGACGCCGGGCTTTCAGGAAAATGACCTTGTGCGCGAGCCAGGCCCGGTAGAGTTGCTCGAACTCGGAATCATCCAGCCGCGTGATGTCCAGGTCCAGGATCTCGGCGCCAAGTTTCGGTGTTAACGGCCGAATCTGCAGCGAGCCGGGCATCAGCGAAACAGGTAAATCGGGCTCGACCAGGAGTAGTGGCCGTCCTCGTGGGTGACGCGCACGTACAGCGCGTTGTCACGGTCATCGTGCAGGTCGATACGGCGCTCTATCCGCAGCGCGTTATAAGGGTTGTGATCGGGCAGCCGGAAAACCCGGATCCGACGCTCGATGCCGCCGTTTTCGAAGATCAGTTCGTCGCGCCCGATATCGGCGATGTTAATTTCCTGCTTGACCAGGTCGGTGTCTATTCTGAGCCTGCCGCTCGCTGGATCCTGCAGCATCGCTTCGAAACCGCCGAAGCCGCCAGTCGTAATCGCGCTCCACTCGAGGCGCTCAGGGGCGGTTTGCTCGAACTGCCGGTCGAGGTTGTAGCGATTGATTGGCATCACCGAGTCGAAGCGGTTGCCGCTCAGCTCGACGTTACCGTCCCAGCTCGTTTCACGGCCGCGTCCGCGGTATTCCGACCCTTCCCAGATGACTCGAATACGGCGGCCGAGTTCGCTCTCGGCGTAGGGCCGGAAGACTTCCAGGGTTTCGAGACCGTTGCGAATATCGATGCGTTCGATGGGGGCGGCCCCATGGACGTCGATGATGAAGTTCACGCCGGTCTCGCCGCAGCGCAGGATGTCACCCATCATCGCCTCACGCACCATTTCGGAGTCGACGTCTCCGAGTCGGGGATCGTCTGCGAACAGTTCGGCATCCACGGCGAATTCGGCGCGTGTATCGAGAATCACACGGTTCCCGGTGGTGCCATAGTAATGGCGCTTGCGCAGGGCCTCCATGATACCGGCCCGGGTGAAGGAGGGCGCCAGCACACAGGTCAGGCCCCCGTAGGCGCCAAACTTGGTGGAGCCTGGATGGGATGCCCCGGGCCGGCCCTTGTGGCCGTCGGAATTCGACAGTATGCCGACTCGGTAACCCTGCTCGAAGGCATCCTGCAGCAACCATTCGAAGGTGCCCCAGGCGGAGTGTACCTCGACGCCTTTCTCGATGCGCTGGTCGTGCGCTATCCGGATATCGGCGTAACGGCCACCGATGTGCGCGAACACCGTGCAGTCCTCGTCCTTGAGCGCCTCGAACAGGTCGCTGGCCGAGGTCGCGTCGGAGTCGATGTCGGAGAGATCGTCAACCAGCGCGTGCGAGGAGCGGTGTATCTGGCGACCCTCGTGCATGTGCAGGACGTTGCGATCGCCGCCAAGACCCGTGTTTCCGGACCATTCCCAGCCGGGAAACACGACAAAACGCCCATCCTGCGTGAACTCGGCCGACAGCTCGTTCAGCCAGTTCCAGAATTCGGTCGTAATCTGGAAATCGTTGCCCTGGTGCACGCAGATATCGAGAAAGGCCTTGTCGCGCGCAAACTCGTAAAAATCACGCGCCGAATTGGTGCCGATGGTTTCTTCCGACTGACCGTGCAGGTCACCCCAGTAAGGCAGCAGGGCGCTATTTTCGACGAAGCGACAGGGATTCGATTGCGCCACGATGGCGCCATCGGCATCGATCAACTCGATCGTCAGGTCGCCGGTTTGCGACACCGACAGGCCTTCGATGATAAGGGCAAATTGACCATTGCTGAAAGTCAGCGAATCGGGCAGGCCGTCGACCGGAAAACTGGCGCGCAGGCCGAAGGTCCGTTCACAGAGATCGGAGGGGTTACCCCAGCGGTCTTCACCCTTGAGGCAGAGACGGAAACTTTCGTCTTTGCGGCGCAGACTCGGCAGGATCGCCTTGTAGAGTGCCGGCGGGCCGGGAATGATTTTGATGATCGGTTGCTTCGGCAACTCCACGTAATTGTAGGTCGCGATCGCGTCGACCAGCACCTTGAATTCGAACGTGTCCTCGCAAAACGTCTGGATACGAATGCCGGGCGAGCCCTGGCGGCGATCGCCAAAGCGCACGATGATCTGGTCGCCTTCGCGCAGGAAACCGCGCACTACCTTGATGTACAGGGTCTTGTCCCAGGGGCGAATATTGCGTTTCATGTCGTATTCGACATGCAGAACCGCGCCATTACTGGCCTCGGCCGTGACATAATTGGCGGCCGCGGGGTTATCGAACTGGGGACGTCCCATGTCGGAGGCAAAGCGGTGTACGATTTTAAGCGAACCGGTATCATCGATACCGAAGTAGCCCGCGGTATAGGTCAGCTTGAATTCCTGGTACGAGCCGGCTTCAAAGCTGCCCGTAGGCTCCACCACGGCTGAACCCATTCTTTCCGGCAAGTAAGTCGAATGCGGCATTGGCCTGGGTAACCTCGTTATTTTGGCCTATTGGATTTGCTGGATTATGCCTAAACAAGTG
>Ga0316201_10001523_pt1 | contig 15720 bp, 10 predicted proteins | sample CS6wburrow_MG_FD_204516 | JGI IMG/M metagenome (GOLD analysis project Ga0316201, IMG submission 204516) | Coastal sediment microbial communities from Delaware Bay, Delaware, United States - CS-6 worm burrow | ecosystem: Environmental > Aquatic > Marine > Coastal > Sediment | place: USA... | reverse complement strand
GAGGGTCTTCAAGAAGGCGTTGAACGCACCCGCCGACAGCATGTGCACCTCATCGACGATCACGATCTTGTAGCGGTCTCGCTGCGGCCGATAGGGAAGGGACTCTTGGAGGCGGCGGACATCCTCCACGCTGTTGTTCGAGGCGCCGTCGATCTCTTGGACGTCTACATCTACGCCTGCGGTGATGTCGAGGCAGGGCGCGCATTGGTTGCAAGGGGTTGGTGTCGGCCCCTTTTCGCAGTTGAGAGCCTTGGCGAGCAGTCGGGCTGTGCTGGTCTTGCCGACCCCGCGAACACCCGTGAAGAGGAACGCATGCGCCACCCGATCGGCTTGGATCGCGTTGGCGAGCGTGCGCGCGACGTGCTCCTGGCCAACGAGGTCTTCGAAGCTTTGCGGCCGGAATTTCCTTGCGAGAACGGTGTACGCCATCGGGCCAGCGAGCCTATCACGGCTGTCGGTCCGGCGCAGCCGTGCTCGGTCCTCGCAGTCGGGCTACTGCCCTTCTTGGTCGTCCAGCATCTCTTCGATTTCTTGGTCCTCGAGCTCTTCCTCCTCGAGGTCCTCGTCTTCGAATTCTTCGTCTTCGAGGTCGTCGTCTGCGTCGGCGCCCTCAGCCTCCATGGCTTCTTGCATCATTTCTTCCATGGTGGGCATGCCGCCGGCATCCTCGCCGCGATCATCTTCGCCGTCGCCGTCTTCGTCGACCAAGGCGTTGGGATCGCCGCCCATGATCACGTTGCCGAGACCGATCGAGATTTGAGGGTACCAGGTGATGAGGCCGAGGCCGATCAGCATCAAGCCCACGAAGGGGGCGACGCTTCGAATGATGTGCCCGAGCCCCTTCTCATAGAGCGCGCTCGCGACGAAGAGGTTCAGACCGACAGGCGGCGTCAGGTAACCGATCTCCAAATTGACGATGAAGATGATGCCAAAGTGCATGGGGTCGACGCCCATCGACGCGGCGATCGGTGCCAAGAGAGGAACGAAGACGAACATCGCGCTGAGGATGTCCATCATCATGCCCACCGCTAGAAGGATCAGGTTGAGCAAGATGAGGAACTGCCAGTGCTCGAGCTCCTTGCCCTGAATCCACTCGACCATCAGGGCCGGGATCTCTTCCTTCTCGAGGAACTCGCCGAGCGCGAGCGCCATGACCATGATGACCAGGAACGAACCGAGGAACACGCCGGTCTCTCCGAAGATGCCCGGGATGGCTTTGAGCTTGAGCGCTCGGTGCAGCCAGACCTCCACCACGACCGCATACGCGACGCTGACGGCGGATGCCTCGACTGCGTTGAAGATGCCGCCGTAGATGCCGCCGAGGATCAAGATCGGGAACATCAGGGCCCAGAAGCCGTCTCGGGTTGCGGCTGCGAGCCGCTTGAACTTGAACGGCGAGGTCGGGACCTTGTCGACGATGCCCTGATAGAAGGAGTAGCCGATTAGGATCGAGCCCATGACGATGCCAGGGCCGAAGCCCGAAGCGAAGAGGCGCTCGACCTCGATCACGGCAGTCTGGTTGACGATCGGGTACACGATCATCGGGATCGATGGCGGGATCAGAATGCCTAGAGAGCCCGCCGAGGTGAGCAAGCCATGGGAGAACCGCTCTCGATAGCCCTCTGCGATGAGGGCCGGCCCCATCATGGTCCCGATCGCGACGACGGTGGCCGGGCTCGAGCCGCTGATCGCCGCAAAGAGCATGCATGCGATGACACCGCTCATCGCCATGCCGCCAGGGACCCAGCCGATGAGCGCCTGCGCGAAGTCGACCAGTCGCTGGCTGATCTGACCTCGGCTCATGACCGCGCCGCTCATGATGAAGAAGGGGATCGCGAGCAGGGTGGGGCTGTCGGCGAGGCTGCGAATGCCCTCGATCACGATCGTGAACTGGGTTGGGTCTCGGAAGCCGCTCCAAAGGAAGAGGCTGCCGAGGGTCGCGATGCCGATCAGAACGAAAAGCGGCGCACCGACGAGTGCTGCCGCGATGATCGCAGATGCCAGGATGCCGCCCTTGCCGAGGAACGGCAGGAAGAGGACGATTGCGATCATGATGAGGAGTGGAAGCTTGCGCTCTTTGACCTGGTTCATCCTTCCGCTCCCTTCTTGGAAACCTGGGTCGCAGCGACCACGGCCTCTTCTTCGGGAGCGGCGCCGTACGAGCCGCCCATGATCGAGCTAAAGGCGGCGCCAATGTAGCGAATCATCGTCATGGCGAACGCAGCGGGGACGGCGATCGTCGCCACCCAGTCGGGGATGTTGGTTTGCTCGAATCGGCCTTCGAGCTGGATTGCTTCCGATGCGTACTCGTAGCCCAGCAAGGCCATGAAAAAGCAGAACGCAGCGGTCAGCAGGTAGCCGATCGCGTCGCTAAACCGGGACATCGACCGGGGCACCACCTTTTTGAGAGCGCCCACTTGAATGTGCTTGCCTTCGTGGGCGCAAACGCTCGCGCCGAGAAAGCCGACCCAGAGCAGCATGATGAGCGAAAGCTCCTTGGACCAGCTGTACCCGTCGGGGAAGAAGTTGAGTGTGACATAGATGTAAAGAGCCGTGACCACCAGGAAGGCGATGAGCTTGCTGACCCAACCATCTGAGCGCTCCCGCAGCAGGCCGTAGAGCCAAACCGCTGCACAAAGCCCATAGAGCAGCAGGTAGAACCAGCGTGACTCGACCTGGGGCTGAAGCATGATCCAGGCGAGGAAGCCGAGGCCGGCGCAGGCAGCGAGCGTTTCGACGAGCGGCTTGATGCGTGATTGCTCTCGCCCCTCGGACGCGTGCTTCTCTGCGGTCCAGAAAGCGAAGTACACGAGCCCTATGCCGATGATCGCGGTGACCATCGGGCCGATGGTGGTCAGCGTCTTCATCGACTCTGGATTTTCGATGCCGAGGATACGAGCTGTGAGCTCGGCGACCTTGCTGTCCGGCGCCGCGAGACGCCGGTACACGACGTCGAGAAACACCATGACGGCGGACACACCGAGGAAGGTCCAGAGGATCCCCATCTCGAGTTTGAAAATCCAGTCGTCTATGCGTCGGATGAAGCCCCAAGGACCCTCATACGGGTTGTCTTTGCCCGGTTCAGCCATAGCGCCGGACGGTACGTTTGATCGCGCTGACGATCAAGACTTGTTGAGGTAGGGTCGCAAAAGAACACATGCGTACAGTCATCCACTTCGACATGGACGCGTTTTTTGCGTCGGTGGAGCAGCTGGACGACCCGGATTTGCGCGGGAAGCCCGTCCTGGTTGGTGCGCGCTCGCGGCGAGGGGTTGTCACGGCAGCCTCTTATGAGGCGCGCCCGACTGGAGTTCGGTCGGCCATGTCGATGGTGGAGGCCCTGCGCCGTTGCCCCGACGCGATCGTGGTTCCGCCGCGGCGCGCCCGCTACTCGGAGCTCAGCGGCCGGGTTTTCGAGGTTTTTCGGCGCTACACGCCCATGGTGGAAGGCCTGTCGGTCGACGAGGCCTTCCTCGACGTCACCGGCAGCCGGAGCCTCTTCGGAGACGGACCCGAGATCGCCCGTCTCATCAAGGATGACGTTCGCTCCGAGATCGGACTGACCGGGTCAGCAGGTGTCGCGGCGAACAAGTTCGTCGCCAAGATCGCGAGCGACCTCGATAAGCCCGATGGGCTGATCGTCGTTCCAGTGAACGGCGCCGCCGAGTTTCTCGCGCCGCTGCCGCTCGAGCGGATGTGGCGGGTGGGACCCAAAGCGAGGGTCAGGCTCCGCGCGGCGGGCCTACAAACGATCGGGGACCTCGCGCGCACGGACCTGCGGACGCTCGAACAGCTCATGGGAAGCTGGGGGCCGGTCGCGCGGGAGCTCGCTCGCGGGATCGATGAGCGGCCCGTGGTGGTAGGGGCGCCACCGAAGAGCCTTGGAAGCGAAGAAACGTTCGAGCAAGACCTCAAGACGATCGACGCGCTGCTCAAGCCGATCTTGCGACAGTCGATGCAGGTCGCCGATCGTCTCGTGAACAGAGGGCTCTGGGCGCGAGTGATCACCCTGAAGATCAAGTACGGCGATCATCAAATTCGAACCCGGCAAGCGCGCCTCCCGCGAGCGGTCTCCGATACAGACGCGATCTTTCAAACGGCGAGCGACTTGCTCTCTCGCTTCGAAGCGATCGACGCCGGTGTGCGTCTCACCGGGGTTTCGGTTTCCTCGCTTGCCAAGGAGCCGGACGCAGAGCTGTTCCCGGATCTGGAGCGCCAGCGGCGGGAGCGATTGGCAGCGACAACGCGCGCGCTCCGCGAACGCTTTGGAGCCGCGGGTGTCACGCGTGCTTCCCTGATTGACGAGCCCGTGGATACGGGGGATTCGCAACGCTAGAAAATTTGCAAATCACGGTATCGGCAACTTCGATCCAGAGTCTCGTTGACACCATCAGGCCGGGCTCCTAGGGTCGCCCTGTTGCGTGCAACACGCAATGCTCCAGGAGCCCCACTCGATGAACGCACGACACACCAAGTTCATCTTCGTCACTGGGGGCGTTGTCAGCTCAATCGGAAAAGGCTTAGCGGCCGCCTCGATGGGCGCGCTCCTCGAAGCACGAGGACTACGGGTCACCAACATGAAGTTGGACCCGTACATCAACGTCGATCCGGGCACGATGTCGCCCTTCCAACACGGGGAGGTCTTCGTCACCGACGACGGCGCGGAAGCTGACCTCGACCTCGGTCACTACGAGCGCTTCACCAAAGCGACGATGACCAAGGCGAACAACTTCACGACTGGCAAGATCTACGATTCGGTGATCTCGAAGGAACGTCGTGGGGAGTACCTTGGGGCGACGATTCAGGTCATTCCGCACATCACTGACGAGATCAAAGCGCGCGTCCGTGAAGCCACTCGCGATGTCGATGTGGCGATCGTCGAGGTCGGTGGCACCGTTGGCGACATCGAGTCCTTGCCGTTTCTCGAGGCGGTCCGTCAGTTGCGCGGGGAGCTCGGTCCGCAGAACAGCGTCTCGGTGCATGTGACTCTCGTCCCGCACATCGCTGCCGCCGGGGAGCTCAAGACGAAGCCGACGCAGCACTCGGTCAAGCAACTCCTTGGCCTCGGGATTCAGCCCGAGCTGCTTCTGTGCCGCGTTGACCGCGAGCTTCCACATACGCTCAAAGAGAAGATTGCGCATTTCTGCAACGTACCCGTCCAAGCGGTGATCGCCGCGCCCGACGTGAGCGTGATCTACGAGCTACCCTTGACGCTTCACGAGCAGGGGCTCGATCGCCTGCTGGCCGAGCGGCTCAACATCTGGTCGCGCGACCCGGATCTTTCAGTTTGGCGTCGGACGGTCGACCGCTACATGGCGCCGGGTAGGGGTCACGTTTCGATCGCGCTCGTCGGCAAGTACGTCCACCTGCGTGACTCGTACAAGTCGCTCCACGAGTCCCTGGTGCATGCGGCTCTAGACTGCGACGTGAAGCTCGACCTCGACTACGTCGACAGCGAAGAGCTCGAGGGGGGTGACCTAGAGGCACGGCTCGGCCAACACGACGCGATTCTGGTCCCAGGGGGCTTTGGCGACCGAGGCTCGGAAGGGAAGATTCGCGCGATTGAGTTCGCGCGCGAGAACGGGATTCCGTTCTTTGGTATCTGCCTAGGGATGCAGATGGCTGTGGTCGAGTATGCGCGGAACGTCTGTGGCCTCGAAGGAGCCAATAGCGCCGAGTTCGATCGCAACGCGAAGGATCTCGTCGTCGACATCATGCCCGATCAGCGGAGCATCGAGTCCAAGGGAGCAACCATGCGCTTGGGCGCATACCCCTGCACGATCAAGCCCGGGTCATTGGCCGCACAGATCTACGGCTCGACTCAGATCAGCGAGCGGCATCGTCACCGCTACGAGGTGAACAACGAGTACCGAGATCAGCTCGAGGCTGGCGGTCTGGTTCTGTGCGGGGTCTCTCCGGACGAGCGTCTGGTCGAGATGGTGGAGCTTCCGGGGCATCCGCACTTCGTCGGCTGCCAGTTCCATCCCGAGTTCAAGAGCAAGCCGCACCGGCCCCATCCGCTGTTCACGAGCTTCGTAAGGGCGGCGGTCGAGTACCATGCCCGGCAGGGGCGATCGATCGGCGGCGCCGCCGAAGCCCAGGTCAACTAAGGTCGGCGCAAAATTGGCGCCTGGACGGGAATTTGGTCCGGAGCCGTCGCTTTTTTCCTGCGGGATGGGGTGCTCGACTATTCTCGCGGAATGACGAAGCGATGGAGTGGGGTGGTCGTGCTCGCCTTGGCGTTATCCGCCTACGGGTGCGGTGAAACAGCAAACGGTGGCAGTCTCGGTGGCGGGGGCGGCAGCGCTGGCACGGGCGGCACGGCCGGTACTGGCGGCATGGCCGGTGAAGGCGGCACGGGCGGCATGGCCGGTGAAGGCGGCATGGGCGGCATGGCCGGCATGGGTGGCGTCGGCGGCATGGCTGGCGAAGGCGGCATGGGCGGCGTCGGCGGCTCGATCGATCCCTGTGATGGCGGCCTCGGGCCCTGTGATCCGACCGGCGCCAGCGCCTGTGTCGACGAAGGTGGGGGAGCCTACTCCTGCGTCTGCAACCTTGGCTATGCCGGGATGGATTGTGACGCATGCGACGATGGGTATGTCGACGATCCCATGAGTCCTGGCGAGTGCATCGCCGATCCCTGCGGTGGGGATCCCTGCGGTATCGGGGGGGGCAATGGCGCGTCCTGCACCGTCGACGGTCCTGGCGCTTATACCTGCACGTGCGACGGCAACTTCGATCCGGACGACGACTGCGGCTCCTGCTTGGCGCCATTCGATGGCATCAACTGCCAGTGCGACACCAGCATGGGCGAGATACCCGACGGGATGGGCGGGTGCACGACCTGCACTCCGACGCCTGGGATCGTCGTGACCCTTCCGACTTCGGGTGCCCCGACGCCAGCCTATGCCGACGCGGCCAATGGTTTCGTGGTCAGCGCACCGATTGGCAACGTCACCTTCAGTCTGGGTGGCATCGGGGCTGACGCATTCGGCAGCGCCAGCGCCATCGAGTCCGGCGACCGGCTCATCATCGAGTTCTTCGACGCGATGGGTGCCTCGAGCACGGCCTCCAATGTCTCGGTGCTTCTCCACCCGGCCGGTGCCGCCGGCACGGTGGTCATTACCGTCGACGACGGCGTCCCAGGAGCGCCGATTGTTGCCATTCCTGGCAACACCATCGAGCTCTCTGCGGGCGCTGCCCACAAGATCGAAATCCAGGTGCCCGCTTTTGATGCGGCGACCCTCTACTTGAGGGCGCTCAGATTCGACCACGACTGCCTCTAAGCGGCTAACTCTGGTAACCACAGGCAAAGCCGTCCCACCTCGGGGCGGCTTTTGCTGTTGTGGCTCACGCTCGGCTGGATCGAGCTCATGTCTAGTCCTAAGGACACACCGTAGTCTTTGCTCGGTTCACGCGTGGATCCTCGATGAAGTATCAGCCCTCGTTGGACGGAGTCCGCGCGATTTCCGTGCTGCTCGTGATGTCGTACCACTTCGACCTCAACGCCTGGGGCCATGTGGGCGTCGACATCTTCTTCGTGCTCTCCGGGTTTCTCATCACGACGATCCTGATCGGGCAACGACATCAGAAGCTAGGGCACTACCTGTCGGTGTTCTATCAAAGACGCGCGCTGCGCATCTTCCCGCTCTACTACGGATACGTTCTGGTACTCGCGGTTTCGTTCCTGCTTTGGTGCCGGCCCCTGGGCTTCGACACGAACTGGCCGTACCTGATCACGTACACCGTCAACTTTGCGGAGCTCGATCCCAACTGGTTTTCGAGCGCTTTCTACGGACACCTCTGGTCGCTCTCGGTCGAAGAGCAGTTCTATTTGTTTTGGCCGCTCCTCATCTACTTCCTGAGTCCGAAGGGGACGAAGGTCCTGATGCTCGCGCTGCTGCTCGTCTGTCCGCTGATTCGAACTGCGAGTTACGCGCTGCTCTCGGACATCGCTCCAGCTATCGATGCCTTTGGATCGCTACCAGCGCTGCGAGCATCTGAGGTTCTAGATCGCCTGCCAGTCAGTTGCTGGGACGCTTTTGCTACCGGCGCCCTGATTCACATTGCGCGGCTCACCGCGAGATCCCGCAAGTTCTGGGCATGGGCCGTACTCGTCTTAGGGGTGACGACGATTGGCTATGGCGCCCTGCTGCAGTCAGTGCACGGGCCGGAGCTCGGTCGAGCGCCGACTGGCTTGCTCAGCGGGGTTTTCGACGATCGCTCGTTCGGCTTCACGCTGCGCAACTTCTGGATAGCCTGCTTTCTCGTCGCAGCCCTGGAGTGGAGGGCGTTGCGCTCGGTGCTGTCCTTGCCCGCGGTCGTTCTCTTGGGCCAGATCTCGTATGGGATGTACGTCTTCCACTGGCCCATCCTCGTCCCGTTTCGCCGGCTCTTGGCATACGAGCCGGTTTCACCTTTGGGTCTTCTGGTGTTCGTCGCTTACAGCGCAACCGTCGTAGCGGTCTCCTACGCCAGCTATCGCTGGTTTGAGTCTTGGTTCCTTCTACGGAAGCTTCCGTACGCCAAAACGCCGCCGCCAAGCCAGCCCGAGCAGACCGAGCGCTAGGACGAACGCAACGCCGCTGTTTGGTCGGGACCATCCGACAGAACAGCCACCGCCGCCACCGTCACCAGCGGTTCCGCCCTCTCCGGCGCTTCCGCCATCGCCGGCGCTTCCGCCGTCGCCGCCCGAGCCACCCGAGCCGCCCGGCTCGTCCGCCTTGACGACGCGGAGCGCCGGATCGCCGAACAGGTGGTAGATCTCCATCATCTCGCTACCGAACTCCAAATCGGCCAGCACCGGGAAGGCGCGATTGATCATCGGGCCAATCCGTGTTTCGCTGCCTGTGCTCAGCTCGTTCACCAGCGCTTGCGCCAATAGCGTCGCCTGCACAGAGATCGAAAGTCCAGACGGGCCCCAGACTGCAATCGCCGCTTCATCGTCGACGAGCATCGCCTCGCCGAGCGAAACCAGGCCCGGAACGGCAAAGCGCGACGCTGTGCAGGTCATGTTGGAGAATATGGGCTGGGTGCCGTCGATCGTCATCGTCTGCAGGTCTTCGACGTCGAGAAGGATTTCGCGAAGCCCGAGCGACGTGGCCCCGGCATGGCCGAGATAGTTCACCAGGCGCGGCCCTTTGCGGACCTCGTCGAAGAACAGAGCGCGTGTCGATTCCAAATCACCGAGCTCGGACCGGTACACCGCGGTCGCGTCCCAGTCGGCCGGCAGCACATCGCCGACCGTATCACTGGACATCGCGAAATTGTCCGCCTGAAGGGTTTGGTCCGCGAGCATGGTGATGTCGTTGCGCAGGGAGTCTATCGAGTCCTCGTAGCTGATGATCTGCTGGACGACCGAGTCGAGCTCCGCGGCGGAACTGACCGGAAGACGACCGATCGCAACGTCCGGCATTCCATCGTCTCCGAGGAAGTCCGCGTAGCTGGTGTCCGAGGAGAAAAGTCCCTCCTGCGTCCGCACCATGAGCGGCGGGAGCAGGTTGCCACCGAGGCCTCCGAGGTCGCGGTAGTCGAAGGAGCCCTTGCCCACGAGCACGACGAAATCGGGTGCGCTCGCCCAGTTGGCCTGCGTGTAGGCGATGAAGTCGCGGATCGCGTTCGGGTCCGGCGTGCCGAAGGCAAACTCGTCATAGATGTCTTGGAGCTCGACCAGAGTCGTCCGGAGCCCTTCGGCTTCGCGGTAGTCGGCCAGAGCTTGGGCTTCATCGAGGAGCGCGGCCGGGGTGATGAGAAGGTAGTCGGCCGCGTTGGCGCCGTTCTGTAGGTTCGATGCGACATCGTTCCAGATCGAGCTCGGTGAGCGAGCTTCGGTCGCACTGACTGCAAAGTACGAACGGTCTGTCTGTGTCGCGAGTTGAAGCCCCGTCGGGCTCAGGACCGCATCGCCGAGGCGGACAGGTTGCCGGGGGTTAGACACATCGAGCACTTGCAGGTCGTCGCCCGTGAGGCCGGCTACCTCGACGGACGCATCCTGTGCGGCACCGAAGAGGAGCGCGTTCGCACTCGTCGTATACCCGCGGCTGTAGCTGAGGTCTGCCGAGTTGAGGTACAGGATGCCCGAATCGGGGTTGGCCGCTTCGACGGTGAGTGTGTTCTCGCCATTGCGCATGGCGGCCTCGGGGACACTGAAGCTGGCCTGATGAGGGACCACGCCTTCGAAGTTGCTGGTGCCGAGCAGGGTTTCGTTGAGACGCACCTCGACCGAGTACGCTTCGCTCTCGATACCGTGCAGGTTGACACGAAGCGTGCCATCTCCGGCGATGGCTTCGAGATCGAACGCCACGGACGCCGTTTGCGGCATCGAGGGCTCTGCCGAGATCAACTGCCAGAACCAGTAGTCCTCGTCGGGGTCCTGGGCGATGATGACGGCGGGGATGAGGTCTTCTTCGAGGTGTAGGTCGCTCTCGAAGCTCAGGCCGTCGGTGACGGTGCCCGGTGCGGCCGAGCGCTCGGCCATGGTGCTGCCGGTCTCGAGCGAGAGCCGGTAGATTCGTTCGGTCGTGAAGAGGCTTCGGCGCTCGACGCCAAAGAACTGGAGAGCCGAGTCGTCGGCGGAGGCGGTCCAGGCCACGGCTTCACCTGCTTCGGTGAGCTCGAGCTCGCCGGCCTGGATGCGGCTTTGAACGCTGGCCTCGGTGACTCCGAACCGCGAAGCGATCTCGGCGGCGCTCACGGCGTAGAGTCCGGTCTCCTCGATGCCCAGGTAGATCGCGACCGGATCTCCGCCGCTTTGCTTTTCGGTGCTCGCGGCCTTGAGGGTGGTTCCGATTGAGCTCAGCTCGTGCGCCTGTCGCGCGAAGATGGAGTCGTCATCGAGGACGGTGTCGCCCCTGGAGTCGAAGCTGACCTCGAAGGGGCCGTGTTCCGATTGCACACCCTGCACGTCGACCTCGACCAAGAGGTATTGCGCGGGCTCGCTTGGGTCGGCCCCGGTGTCGCGGAAGTCATAGACGCCGCCCTGCGGGGCATCGAGCAGGCCTGGCAGCAGGCCTTCGTGCGCGGCCTCCCATTCGCCGTCGACCTCGCGGTAGAGGTAGAAGCCCACCGTGCCGGCCTCCGAAGAGGTGACCCAGCGGACGATCGAGGAGCCCTGGTCCGAGAACGCGCTGAAGGACGCGAGCAGGGCGTGCGTGAAGCTCTCGCAGCTTGGATCCATGTTGGCGGAGTTGAGGCAAACGTCGACTCCGGCGTTGCCGAAGAGATCGTCGGTCCCCGTTCCCCCGTCGAGCGTGTCGTTTCCGTCGTTTCCGCTGAGGTTGTCATCGCCGTCATCGCCGTTGATGATGTCGTTGTCACTGCCACCGAGGAGCGTGTCGTTGTCCGGACCGCCGCTGATGAAGTCAACGCCTGTGCCACCGTCGGCCATGTCCATTCCAGCGCCACCATTGATCGTGTCTTCACCCGCGCCGCCGTCGAGCGTATCGTCACCGTCTTCGCCGTTGAGGTTGTCGTTGCCGCCTTCGCCGCTGAGGTTGTCCGCGCCGGTTCCACCGAAGAGCTGATCGCTCTCCGTACCTCCAAGGAGAGTGTCGATTCCGTCGTCGCCGCGGAGAATATCGGCCCCGGCTTGCCCGGATAGGGAGTCGTTGTCCAAGCCTCCGTTCAGCGTGTCGTCTCCGTCGCCGCCGAAAATTGTATCGGCGCCGTCGTCGCCACTAAGGATGTCGTTTTCACTCCCACCGTCGATGAAGTCGGCGCCTGGTCCTCCGGTGATGTTATCGTCCCCCGATTCGCCAAAGAGGAAGTCGTCACCGGTGCCGCCGTCGATCGTGTCCGCGCCTGCTCCACCTTGAATGAAGTCGAAGTCGCCTTGCCCCTGAATATTGTCGTTGCCATCCTCGCCCAAGATCGTGTCGTTGCCGGCTCCTCCGAAGATCGTGTCATTCCCACCACCTCCACAAATCGTGTCGTCGCCACCGAGTGCGTTCATGATGTCCGGGCCTGCCGTGCCGATGAAGCAATCAACGCCAGGCGTGCCGAAATAGGGCGGCGCGGTCACGATGTTGGAACCACCCGGGCAGTTCGCGACCGTGCATTGCGCGTGAACTTGGCTGCTCGCTAAGCTCGACGCTCCGAACAACAAGCAAGCAACTAGACCCAAACCCCATCGTGACTTCATCGTGTCCCCAAACGTAAGATGAGGGCGATGATGCCACTTTCTGGGTCCGCAGTCACGGCGAACCGAAGGGGGCGAAAGGCCCGATTGACCGGGTTTGCGCTTGCTTTTTGCCTGGGTTCAACGGTTCGGGGCGAGATCCTCGCCAGGGTTGGCGTGCAGGTTTAGGATCGGAGCATGGCTCGCCCGGGTCGCCGTCGGTCGTTCACGATCCCCACTCGCATCGTTCTGGGGTATTTGCTGGTGCTCGTCGCCTTTGGCGTCGTCGGTGGCCTTAGCTTTTTGCAGCACCATCGAACCTCGCAGACTCTGGGCTTGCTGGAGGACGGCTACCTGCCCTTGGCGCTGACTCTCAGCCAGGCCAAAGCGACGCAGAGCGTCTATGCCAACTTGGTCGAGCGGGCGCTGCAATCGGGGCGAAGCACGCCGACCAAGTCCTGGCTACGTGCGGCCTTGCGGATTCGGCCGACAACCCTGCAGCGCGCGTACGATGGCGTCGAGAAGGCGGAGAACTTGGCCGAAGAGCTAGGACAGCCGGCGCCGCTTCGTTCGGTGCGGCGCGAGCTCGACGCGATCGCCAAAGCTTACAGCGAAATCGATGCACAGTACGAGCAGCTCTTCAATGCCGCCGATGAAGAACAGGAGGCCATCGAGGGCTTGCTGACGACGCTTCGCGGTACCGAACAACGCATCGAGCGCAACTACGATCGCGCTTCGCAAAGCGTTCAACAGCGAATCTCGCGGACCAGCGCCTTGGCTGCCGCACAGTCAGAGCGCGCGACCTTCATCCTGGGTCTGTTCGGAATCTTGTCCCTGCTGGTTGGCATTGCGGTGACCTTTCTCTCGCAGCGGCTGCTCAGGCCGATCCCGCTCTTGCATCAGCGGGTCGCGGCGGTTGCACGTGGTGACCTCTCGAGCGCAGTCGACATCAAACGCAACGACGAGCTCGGTCAACTCGTCGCGGAGTTCGAGCGCATGGTTCTGGCCTTGGCGGCGCGTGATCAGAGCTTGCGCGAGGCGGCGCTTGCGGAGCAGCGGCTTCAGCGAATGCAGGTGCAAATCGTCGAGGCGCTGGGCGCGGCGATACTGGTCATCGACAGGGACCGAATCATCAAGACGACGAACCCGGCGGCCGAGGAGATCTTCGGGGTCGGTGCTCGCGATGTCGGCGCTTCGATCGACGACACCTCGCTTCTTCGCCGCTTCCCGGCGCTTGCCCGCGCGACACGGAGCGTCGCCGAAGGAGGAGATGCGGTCACTTTGGAGGGCGAGCGAATCGCTGGCTTCACCGAGCGCTTGGTCGACGTGCTGGTGACGCCGTTCGGCGACGAAATAGGGCAGAGCGGTTCGCGCGGCGTTCTTGTCGTTGCAGACGACGTGTCGGAGTCGATCGCTACGAAGTCTCGTCTCATCCAAACCGAGCGTCTGGCGGCGATCGGAAGGATGGCTGCGCATGTCACGCACGAGGTTCGCAACCCGCTGTCGAGCATTGGTCTGAACGTCGACATGCTCGGTGACGAAATCCAGGATGCAGGTTCGGAGAGCCAACACTTGCTGGAGTCGATTCAGCAAGAGCTCGAACGCCTGGAGAGCATCACCGAGGAATACCTGCGCTTGGCGCGCTTGCCCGAGCCCTCGCTCACGCCCGACGACCCGAGCCATCTGCTGCGCGACACCGCCGAGTTCGTGCGGCGCGAGATGGATGCCTCTGGCGTGGAGCTCTCCTTGGATCTCGCGTCACAATTGCCCGCCGTGGCGATGGACGAGCCTCAGCTTCGCCAAGCGCTGCTCAACTTGTTGCGCAATGCGCGCGAGGCGATGCCTGACGGCGGCATCGCGAAGCTCGAAGCCACGCGCTACGAAACTGGCGTCCGAATCCAGGTGCACGATGAAGGCGAGGGGATTGGCGACGAAGAGCGCGAGCACGTATTCGACTTGTTCTACACGACCAAGGAGCGAGGCACTGGCCTCGGTTTGCCACTCACGCAGCAGATTGTCGTCGCGCATGGCGGCACCATCGCGTGCAAGCCCCGCCACCCGCAGGGAACGACCTTCGAGGTTTGGTTGCCAGCCGCCGCACAAACGACTAGTGGTTCGTCCGTGCGGAGGGTTGGATGAGCAGAGCAGACGGGCGCTCCTACGATGCGTTACGACCGGTTTCGATTGAAGCCAACGTGCAGCGCAACCCGGAGGGGTCGGTGCTGTATCGGTGCGGTGGCACCACGGTCTTAATCGCAGCTTCGATATCCGAGGGCGTGCCCGATTGGATGCGCGGCTCGGGCAAGGGCTGGCTCACTGCTGAGTACGCCATGCATCCACGCGCCAATCCGGAGCGGAATCGTCGTGACGGGCGCAGCGGCAAGGTCGACGGTCGGACCACCGAGATCCAACGCCTGGTGGGACGCGCACTTCGAGCCGCGGTTGACTTCGAGAAGCTCGGCGAGCGAATGATCACGGTCGACTGCGACGTGCTCGACGCCGATGGCGGAACGCGGACGGCGTCGATTACCGGCGGCATGGTGGCTACGGCCATCGCTCTCGATCGGGTTCGGGCCAAGGGGCTGGTCGAGAACGGTGTGCTTCGCGAACCGATCGCGGCGATCAGCGTGGGCTTGCTCGAAGACCGGCCCATGTTGGACCCTTGCTACACCGAGGACCGGGATGCGGAGGTCGACCTCAACGTCGTCGGTACGCCGAGAGGCGCGGTGGTCGAGGTGCAGGGTACTGCGGAAGGCGCTCCAATCATGCGCGAGAAGCTCGACCAGATGATCGACATGGCGCTCGGGGCGATGCCTGCCCTCGCCGCCGAACAGCGTCGCGTCCTTGGCGAGCTCGACATCGACATCGACCGTTTGCTGCCCTGATGCGGATCCTCGTCGCCACGATGAACGCCGGAAAGCTCCGCGAGTACGAGCGGCTTCTTGCGGACGTGCCGGGCCTCGAGCTCGCGACGATGGATACGCTCTGCGAGAAGGTCGACGTGGTGGAGGACCGCGATACGTTCGTGGGCAACGCCCGCAAAAAGGCGACCGAGATTGCTGCAGTTGCAGGCGTGACGTGCCTGGCAGATGACAGCGGCCTCGAGGTCGACGCGCTTGGAGGACGCCCCGGCGTTCGTTCCGCGCGGTACGCAGGCGAGGGCGCCACCGACGCGCGCAACAACGAGAAGCTTCTCGAGGAGCTCCGCGACGTTCCGGAAGCAGAGCGCAAGGCGCGGTTTCGTTGCGCCATCGCGGTCGTCGCCGCGGATGGGCGGGAGCTCGCGGCAACGGATGGCGCTTGCGATGGTCAGATCGGCCACGAGCCGAGAGGGACTCATGGGTTCGGCTACGACCCGCTTTTCATCCCCGATGGCTACACGGAAACGATGGCGGAGCTCGATCCCGAAACCAAGAACACAATCAGTCATCGGGCCGAGGCTGCGGCAAAGCTCGTGCCCTTGCTTCGGGAGTTGCGGACTTGCTGACCATCGGCTACCCCAAGCCGCCAGACCGCAGTACAACGAAGGTCACGGGGTGTAGCACAGCCTGGTAGTGCGCATGCTTTGGGAGCATGAGGTCGCTGGTTCGAATCCAGTCGCCCCG
>Ga0316201_10001522_pt1 | contig 15721 bp, 17 predicted proteins | sample CS6wburrow_MG_FD_204516 | JGI IMG/M metagenome (GOLD analysis project Ga0316201, IMG submission 204516) | Coastal sediment microbial communities from Delaware Bay, Delaware, United States - CS-6 worm burrow | ecosystem: Environmental > Aquatic > Marine > Coastal > Sediment | place: USA... | reverse complement strand
GACTCGGCAGCTTCGTCGAGCAACTCGGTATGAACCGGGTTACCCGACACAGCCTGGAAGGTCAGGGGCGTGATGAAGGCGAGCGCGCCGCGGCTCATGATAACCCGGACCTCAGCACCAGATTCCCGCAATCGCCGCACCAGGTCGGCCGACTTGTAGGCCGCTATTCCACCCGTCACCCCCAGCACTATCCGTTTGCCTTTCATCGTATTCCCACTCCGGAAGCTGTAACTGAAGGTCAATAGCTTACATCCACTCTGGGTATTTTTCCGTAACGAATCCCTTTAACCGCCTGCAGAATGAATGGATGCGCCAGGTCATGCCCCGGGAAAAAATAGCCGCGAATGGAATCGCATCGCTGAGTGATACCGAGCTGCTGGCCACGTTACTTGGAACCGGCGGCGCCCGGCTGAACGTGATTGAACTCGCACAGAGTCTGCTGCTCGACTTCGGGGGTCTGCGTGGACTGCTGCAGGCTCGCCGGGCCGTACTCGAGGCCAAACACGGCCTGGGGCCGGCCAAGACAGCCAAGCTGCTGGCCGTCCTCGAATTGTCCCGACGTTACCTGCATGAAATGCTGACCCGCGGTGATCCGCTCGAAAGTCCGGAGTTGACGCGGCAGTACCTTAAAACGGTTCTGCGCGATCATTCCAACGAGGTGTTTGCCTGCCTATTCCTGGATACGCGGCACCGCGTCATCGCGTTCGAAGAGCTTTTCCAGGGCACCATAGACGGTGCTACCGTGTACCCGCGAGTCGTTGCCGAAAAGGCGCTGCGACACGGCGCAGCTGCCCTGATCGTGGCTCACAACCACCCTTCCGGAGTCTGTGAACCCAGCCTGGCAGACCAGGCGATCACGCGCCGGCTTAAGGAAGCCCTTGCCTTGCTGGACATCCGTTTGCTCGACCACTTCGTGGTTGGTGACGGCGAACCGGTCTCAATGGCCTCACGCGGGATGCTATGAAGACCATGCGATAAAACTTGCAATAGTGGGCCGTGTGAGGTATAAAGTGCGGCTGATTTTTCGAACGTCTTAACGGGAATTCCCATGTCACGAGTTTGCCAGGTCACCGGAAAAAAACCTATATCCGGAAATAACGTGTCGCACTCTAATATCAAGAGCAAGCGGCGTTTTCTTCCCAACCTCCACAGTCACCGGTTCTGGGTGGAGAGCGAGAATCGTTGGGTGAAGCTTCGTGTTTCGACCAAGGGTCTGCGTATCATCGACAAAAAAGGCATCGATGCTGTACTGTCAGATTTGCGGAAACGCGGCGAAAAAGTTTAACAGGAGTATATGAATCATGGCCAAGGGCTCTAGAGACAAAATCAGGCTGACGTCCTCTGCGGGGACCGGTCACTTTTATACGACCGATAAAAACAAAAAGAACACCCCGGGAAAAATGGAAATGAAAAAATACGACCCGGTCGTGCGCAAGCACGTCATGTACAAGGAAGGCAAAATCAAGTAATTGATGATGCTTTGTTCCATCATTGAAAGGACCCGCCTTCGTGGCGGGTTTTTTTTAGCGTGAGAGACTGCCCGCTTGCCCGAACTGCCCGAAGTTGAAACCACTTTGCGGGGCGTGGAACCCCATCTCACCGGTCGCTCGATCCGCAAAGTCATCGTGCGTAACGCCAGCCTGCGCTGGCCCATTCCCGTTGAAGTCAGCCGGGCCGAAGGGCAGCGCGTGGTGCGCTGCTGGCGCCGCGCGAAATACCTTTTGATTGACCTTGGACAGGGCGGCTTGCTGATCCACCTCGGCATGTCAGGCTCCCTGCGGGTCTGCAATGCCGAAGATGCTCCGCGCAAGCACGATCATTTCGATATCGTTCTCGACAGCGGCCAGTGTATCCGGTTCAACGACCCCCGCCGGTTCGGCGTTCTTACCTGCTGGGACCCGCCGGCGGAAAGCCATAAACTCCTGGAAAATCTGGGTCCCGAGCCCCTTTCAGATGCGTTCTCCGGCTACCACCTCTGGCAAAAATCACGTGGCCGGAAAGGCGCGGTCAAGAACTTCATCATGGATGGAAAGATCGTTGTCGGCGTGGGTAATATCTACGCTTCCGAAGCGCTCTACATGTCCGGTATACACCCGTCCCGGCCCGCCGGCCGTATCTCGGCGGCGCGTTATGATGCCCTTGCCGGAGCAATAAGTGATGTCCTGAGCCGCGCGATCAGGCGCGGCGGAACGACTCTGCGTGACTTTGTGAATTCCGACGGCAACCCGGGTTATTTTGCTCAGGAATTGCTGACCTACGAGCGCGAGGGTAAGCCCTGTTTCCAGTGCCACGCTCCGATCCGAAAGAAAGTCATCGGCCAGAGATCAAGTTACTACTGCCCACGCTGCCAGCGTTGAAGCCGTCAACAAGCCCGGACTGTTGGCACTTCAGCCACCATCGGATTCCCGTTCGATTCGCTCGTTGGTCTTTTCCAGCGCTTCCCTGTATTGCTCCTCCACGCGTTCCGCTTTTTTCAGGCCCTGGATCTGCGGGCCAATGAAACTCTCTTCCGCCGTCGGCACCGGCTGCTCCGGCCAGAACTTGAACACAAGCAAAACGATGATGATCAGGACGATGAGAAAGCGCATGATAAATTCCTTTTTCAGGGTTCCACGCCCGGAAGGTCATCCTGGGCTTCGTCATCTTCTTTTTCGGGTCTCTGCAGAGGGTCGATGACGCGGATTTGCTTACCGGCGTAAAACACGTTCTTGAATTCCTTTCTGCTCACCGATACGTAGCGTTCATTGCCGCCAATCTCCACTTGCGAGCCCTCACGCAACGCGTAACCGTGCTCATCGACCCTGACCACCATGGTCGCTTTTTTGCCGCTGTGGCAGATGGTCTTCAATTCCTCCAATTGGTCGGCCCACGCCAGCAGGTAGCGGCTGCCTTCGAACAACTCCCCCTGGAAGTCAGTGCGCAACCCGAAACAAAGCACCGGTATGCCGAGGCGATCGACGACTTCGGTTAATTGAAAAACCTGGTCCCGGGTTAAAAACTGTGCCTCATCGACCAGGACGCAATGGATGTTCTGCCGGGGCAATTGGCTGCGGACGCAGTCGAACAGGTCATCGTCGGCGGAAAAAGCGACTGCCCCAGATTCCAGCCCGATCCTGGACTTGATGGTCCCAACCTTGTAGCGGTCGTCAACGGAGGGTGTGAACAGTAGCGGATTCATCCCGCGCTCGCGGTAATTGTGTGCAGACTGCAGCAACAACGTGGTTTTTCCCGCATTCATCGCCGAGTAATAGAAATACAGTTTAGCCAAGGCCGGACTCACCGCTATCGACGTAGTGATGGATCAACTCGAGCGTTTCCGTTCTCTGGGTCAGCGCCAGCAAAACCAGCAGATCCCCAGGCTGCGCACAGCACAGGGCCTCGGCGGTGGCATCCCGGGGGCTCGGAAATACCGCGATGTCTTCATCGGGGACTTCATTCCTGAGCGCTTCCGCGCGAATCAGCTCTGGCACCTCGAACGGTTCCCTTCCTCTTTCGTATCCCGGCAACTCCGCCACCAGCAATTTCTGCGGACGCACTTTGCACGCGGCCCGGACCAAATCCGCGATGTCCTTGTCGAGACGGTCACCCGCCTGTCCGATCAACAGTATTATGCGTTCAGACGGCACCTGCCCGATGGTTTCGGCCAACGCCTCCATACCGTGTTGATTGTGCGCAAAATCCACCAGGATCCGAACGGTTCCGCCGTCCATCTCACGCTCAAACCAGTTTCCCCGACCCGGATTATCGTGTTCATCACCCCGGAATGACGCCAGCCCTTTACGAATGGCATCGTCGTCGATACCCAAGACGGCTGCGATGCATGTCGCCGCAAGCGCGTTTCCGACGTTGTACCGGACGATGCCCGACATCGAGGCAGGAATCTCAGCCACCCGCGCGACCTGCCGTCGGGTTGCACCCTGGGCCAACATCAGTGCATCCCCCTCCAGCCATGCGGCCGTATCGCCTTCGGCCAGAGCCTTCCCCAGCTGTGGATTAGCGTTATCCAGGCTGAACCACACGATGCGATTGTCCAGTTCACGGGCAAAGGCCACGACACCTTCGTCATCGGCATTGAGGATCAATGGTGCATTTTTCCCCAGTGCGCGGCGGACCATGAACTTGACGGGAATCAAGTCCTCCACCGAGTTGATTCCATATTCACCCAGGTGGTCCGCCGCTACGTTCGTCACCACCGCTGCATCGGCACGCTCAACGCCCAGTCCACGCCGCAACAAACCGCCCCGCGCCACTTCGAGCACCGCCATCTCCAGGTCCGGCTGGCGCATAAGCATCCGCGCACCCCCGGTTCCGGAGTAGTCTCCCCGATCGATCAGACGTTCGCCTACGCGGATGAAATCCGTTGATGTCAGCCCGGCGTTAAATCCGGCAGCCGTCATGATGGCCGCCGCCAGACGAACGGTCGTGGACTTGCCGTTGGTTCCCGTCACCAGGGCTAAGGGAACCGTTCCAAATCGGCTCCAGTCCAGCTCATCAGGCGCCGGCAAGGCGTCCGGAGACCAGCAGCGACAGGTTTTGCCGTAACCGAGCGAAACTTCATCATCGTCCCACAGGAAAGGCACGCCTTGCCGTTGAGCGGCAGCCTGCAATGCCAGTAAGGCCGGGTTTCGTTCTTCATCGAACAGGCGGTTCAGCCGGGGAATCTCCTCGTCAGGGTCGGGCGCTTGCCCGCCGGCACAAACGGCCACCGCACTGGACCAGGCCAGTTCGTTCAATTCACACATCGAATACAGCACGTCAATCGGAGCCGAGATCAGCAAGCTGGCTCCGCCGTCGAAAACACGGAAACAGGTGTTTTCTTCAGAATAGCCGACCCGATCCAACCACAGCTTTGCCGCCTCATCCCAGGCTTGAATCACCGTTTCCGGCGATTCGTCGATCGACACGTCGATGATCGCGCTGGGCCGGTCCCAGTAGAGATTCGGGCCAGTGAGCCTGCGGCTGTCCGTCATTTCCAGATTCATGCGGGACCTCTAATCCGATTCTTCTTCCACCCGCGCGATACGCACGCCGCGTTCATCGCGGATCAGCTCCGAATCCGGGTCAAGCGTGAACGCTTCGGGGTCCTCCTCGACAAAACTTTGAACCGGAACATCAGGGCTGGGCGTATCCTCTTCGTCCGATTCATCGCGATGACCCGCCACCTGGCTCCAGCACCGTTCTATATTATCGCCGAATATCACCACGAGGTCGCCTTTGCCGGCCGTTTCGAGCGCCGTATTGACGGCGGTGGTTTCCTTGGGCACCACCTGGATACATCGATCATCCACGCCGGAACTCAACAGCTGTTCCTGCAGCATCCGGGGGACTTCGTCGTGACCGCGGCCGCGGCGGTTGTCATCCGCCTTGCAGATGTAATGATCGTAATGCCCGGCCGCTTTCTCAGCGATGGCGCGAATATCCTCGTCGCGCCGGTCACCCGGTGCAGCGAGCACGCAAATTCGTTTGCCGGTAACCTCAAGACGGCTGACGAGCTGACTGATGCTGGCAATCGCCGCCGCGTTGTGCCCGTAATCAAGGATGACCCGGAACGGATGCTCGTCGAAGACATTCATGCGACCCGGCGCCTGGAAAATCGTGGAATTGAACGTCTGCAACCCGTGCCGGATATCCTCCAGGGATTTGCCGATGCTGAATGCCATGGCCGCGGCAAACATCGCATTCTGCACGTTGTGGGTGGCTTTTCCATCCATCGTGGCGGGAATCAGGTGTGTCCACAACAGCTGGAAGTGCGTGCCGTTGTCGTACAGTGTGATCATGTCGCCGGCGATGCCCTGTTCGAGCACGACCGCCCGGCCGCCGGCCCGGATATGTTCTTTGACCAGGGTGTGAGCCGGGTTCATCGTTATGTAGCAGACATGCTCGGCCTGGGTGTAATCCGCCATGCGCAGACAGCGCTCGTCATCTGCATTGAGCACCGCCGTGTTGCGGGCAACTTCGATTGGAATCCGCTTCAGCTCGGCCAGCTGCTCCAGCGTGTCGATTCCCTTGATGCCGAGGTGGTCCGATGCAACATTAAGGCACGCGGACACATCACAGCGGCGATAACCCAGGCCAGCCCGCAGCAGACCGCCTCGAGCCGTTTCAAGCACAGCGACATCGATCGTGGGATCCCGCAACACGATGTGGGCGGACGCCGGTCCGGTCATATCTCCTTTAACCGAGAGCCGGCCATCGATATATACACCGTCCGTCGAAGTCATTCCGACGGTGTGCCCGGCCGTCTTCAGGATATGAGCCAGCATCCTGGATGTGGTCGTCTTACCGTTGGTGCCTGTGATACTGACGACCGGAACCCGATGCTGGCTGCCCGACGGGAACAGCATGTCCATGACTTTTCCGGCAACGTCGCGGGGCTTGCCCTCCGAGGGCGCCACGTGCATCCGAAAACCGGGAGCCGCGTTCACTTCTACGATAGCCCCGCCGACTTCCTTGTAGGATTTGGTGATGTCCGCCGTCAGAAAATCGACACCCCCGACATCCAGACCTACTGCCTGGATAGCCCGTACCGCCATCTCCCGATTGTCAGGATGGACCTGGTCGGTCATATCGATCGCCGTCCCACCGGTCGACAGATTCGCCGTGGAGCGCAGAAAAAAGACCTCGCCCTTCGGCAAAACCGTGCTGCTGTCGAATCCCGCTTTCTCCATCAGGCGCTCCGCCTGGTGGTCCAGTTCCAGCCGGGTCAGTACTTTCTCATGCCCGATGCCGCGACGCGGGTCCTGGTTAACGATATCGACCAATTCGGCGATACTGTGCGTACCGTCACCAACGACGTGACCCGGAACGCGCTTGGCCACGGCGACCAAATCACTGTTGACGACCAGCATGCGATGATCCATGCCTTCAATGAAGCTTTCCACCAGCACGTTTCTGCCGCGCGCGTTATCCAGCGCGACCTGGAAGGCTTGCTGAACCTGGTCCCCGGAGACCAGGTTGATGGACACGCCGCGGCCGTGGTTTGCGTCCAGCGGCTTGACCACGACTGGAAAACCGATTCGTGATGCGGCCTGCACGGCTCCTCGCTCTGTACTGACCATGCTTTGTTCCGGCACGGGCAGACCCAGGTCACGCAGCAGATTGTGCGTATCTTCCTTGTCACAGGAAATTTCAACCGCGATATGGGGGGTCTTACTGGTGATGGTTGCCTGGATCCGTTGCTGATAGCGCCCGTGCCCGAACTGGACCAAGGAGTATTTGTTCAACCGGAGGAATGGAATTTCCCTCTCCTCCGCTGCCTTGACTAACGAGGCGGTGCTGGGGCCGAGTTCCTTGCGCTGAGCGAAGCGTATAAAGTCATCGCGCTCCTCTGCGAAGTCAAAGCCATCCTCGATCTGGTCTGAAAACTCATTTCGAAGAGCCTCGGGCAACAGGTTCAACAGCAGTTGGCGCGAAATCCTGGCGGCTTCCAGCCCCACTTCCCTTTGCTTGTACTGGAAGACCATGTTGTAGTGGCCAGCCGGGCCAATGCCGCGCGTTTTACCAAAAGAAACATCGGATCCCGCCATGTTTTGTAATTCGATGGCAGTGTGCTCCCAAATATGCGCCATCCACGTACCCTCGTCTTCACGCAGGCGGCGCAGAAACCCGCCGGGTTCGCCGTAGGAGCAACCGTGCTTTGCGAGGCCGGGCAACGCTTCCACCAGGGCTTCAATAAAACTTTCGCCCAGCTTCACGGAGGGCCAGTCTTCCAGCACACCAATGTCGACCTGGTGCCGAATGACCGGAAAGTGAGCGTAGAGGCTGGGGCCAAGATAAACATTGGTGGCCAGGATTTTCATGTTGAAGCGACCTGATTGCGGAGAAGGTCAGTGCATATTAACGCCCCGACCCCGTTACCAGCAAAATTTGTTGTTCAGTCCAGCGTGGCCTTTCGGCTCTCAATATTGAAGTGGGCGCCTTCCGCGAGAACGTGGAGCTTCAATCCAATCAAAGTGACGGCTTCGGCCTTGCGTACGTAACTCATCGAAGAATGACTCAGGTCAGCCGGATCGACGACGGTCACCGTACCCCGGCCGACGACCTCCATGCTTCCGTCCGGAGCAATAAACCCCGCCGTGTTCTCGTCGATTCCGAGGCCGCAGGCAAACGGGTTGAATGACAGTGCAGCCAGCAGGCGCCCCATGCGCTGCCGTTGGTTGAAGTGCTGATCAATGATTACGCGGTTGGTCAATCCGAGTCCGGGTGCGAGCTCCACCCCGCTTTCGCGCGGCGAAGAACCGCTGCGACCACCAGCAATCATATGCTCGGAGACGATCGCCGCCCCGGCCGAGGTCCCGGCGACGTGCACACCGGTCGAATTCAATTTGCGAATTCGCCGGGCCACCGGTGTTCCACCCAGGATTGTGGACAGTCGCAGCTGGTTACCGCCGGTGATGAAAACCCCGGTCGCTTCACTCAGCACCCGAAGCGTTTCCTCGTCGAAACACTGCTCCCTGGTTTCCAGCGGCACACACATGGATTTCGCGCCCATCTGCTTGAACAACGCCTGGTATTGCGGGCCGGTTTCGTCCAGCAGGGAGGCGGTTGGAATGACCATGATCCGGGCATCACTACCGCCACACAGTTCCACGAACCGACTCAATATCGGGGATTTCCTGCGCTTACCCTCTGCTCCACCAATCGGGATGATATAGCCTCGCTGACGTGCTTTTTGGGGTGTTGCCGGCATCTCTTTTATTCCATCGCTGTTATTCGAAAAACCGCCTGAAATCAGTTTTCAAACGTCCCTTTCACACGGGGTGATCCATCCTGAACCATCCACTTGCCAGCCGCCATGACGTGCCTCACATGATGCTCTTCGTCAAAAACCACGAGGTCGGCATCCAGGCCTTTTGCGATTTTCCCCTTGCCGGGCAGGCGCAGCAGCCGGGCCACGTTGCTGGTCATCGCAGGAAGCACCCGTTCCAGAGCGTGGCCCCTGCGGGTTAATTCCCCTATTGTTTCGGGCAAGCCCTGCGAAGTGGCAAAATCCATTCTCACCATTTCGCCGTTGTCATCGAAATGCGGCAGACAGCCGCCGCCGTCGGAACTGATGGTCAGGTTTCCGTCAGGGCCTTCGTTTTCGTGGTACCGCTCCCAGGCATCGGCCGCACTCCAGGCGTTTTCACCCTCGGCGACGGGAAAGGCGGTTACATCCACGACGACGTTTTTCCGGCTTAGCTCGCACGCTTCTTCGAACAGCTCTTTACGCCGGTTGACGTGTGTCGGATGAAACACCCGCGCGGGCAATTCCGTTTCAGCCAACAAACGCCGAACGAGCTCAAGTCCGCGACGTCCATCGCCAAGATGCAGGTGTAACACGCCGGCCTTTTTGCTGAGCAACCCGGCTACATGCACTTCGGAGGCCAAGCGGGCCAGCTCTTCAAAGGTGGGCTGGCTCGACCGGTGATCGCTGATCGCCAGTTCACCGAGACCAATGATGCAGTCGATATTGACGATGTCACTTCGCACCGAACCGGTCAGCGTACTGGGCGGGACGTGATACCCGCCGGTCCAGCACCAGGCCGACAGACCTTCCTCGCGCAGAGCCCGGGTCCGGGCCAGCAGGCTGGCCGTGGAGCGGGTTTCATCATCCGTTCCCAGCAGGCCGACAACCGAGGTAACGCCGAACCGTGTGAACTGGCTCAACGGTACCGGTGGCGCCTGTGTTGCAAATCCATCCTCACCGCCTCCCCCCGTGATGTGAACGTGACCGTCAATCAGGCCGGGGGCGACCGGAGCACCGTCCAGGTCGATGATGTGGTCAAGCCAGGATTCTTCAACGTCCGGCGCACCGCTGCCGAGGTGCAAAATTTTTCCACCCCCGATCAACAGGTAACCGGGCCCGACATCCTCGGGCGTAAAAATATGGGCATTCTTGATCAGGGTCAGCATGTCGGCGTTTCAGGGGCTTTGCAGCGTGACGGGGTGCGACATTTTAAAGGTATAATGGCATGCTTACCAATCCTTATTGGAGCTAGCATGAGCCTGCAAGCAGTGCCGGTGGGAAAAGACGTTCCAAACAACGTCAACGTGATCATCGAAATCCCGATGCACAGTCCGGCCGTGAAGTACGAGGTCGACAAGGAATCCGGTGCCCTGTTTCTCGACCGCATGCTCAAGACCGCCATGCATTATCCCTGCAATTACGGCTACATCCCTCACACATTGTGCGGTGACGGGGATCCGACCGACGTCATGGTGGTGATGCCCGTCCCGATCAACTATGGCGCCGTGGTGACCTGCCGCCCGGTCGGCCTGTTGCGAATGGAAGACGAATCCGGCGAGGACGCGAAAATACTGGCCGTACCGACCAGTGATGTAACCGGCCTGTACAGGGATGTGAAGTGCGTGGAGGACGTGGACGAACTGTTGCGCCTTCAAATCGCCCACTTCTTCGACCATTACAAGGACCTGGAAACCGGCAAATGGGTCAACATCAAGGGCTGGGAAGACGCTGCTGCTGCCCGCCAGGAAATTCTTGACTCGGTTGATCGCTACAACGCGTTACCCGAAAAGCCTGAAAACTGGTAAGTCGGCTTTAGCTGCCTTCGGCAGGGAAGCGGGACTCATTCTTCAGCCGGTCGTGGAATTCTGCTGGCCCCAGAACTGGTGCTCTGCACGCCAGATTCGCCAGTGTGGTGAGTCCGCGGACAAGTGCCCGTCCAGGAACCTGGCATACTGTTCGATGAATTCCTCGGTGTTTTCGGCCTTGAACGGCCCGGCCAATTCCAGATTTTTTTTCATCGTCCCATCTGTGGCGAGATTCATCGCATAGAGCACGTATTCCTTGCTGTTTTCCGCCAGCATGGCTGGAAATCCGGCATTGAATGCCGCGACTGAACCCAGCACGTTCGCGCTGGCCGCCTGCCTGCCGGCCATTGGCGGCGCGTCCATCAGCACACAAATGCTTCCGGGTTCATCCAGCATGGAACGCAGCACCTTGCCCGCGCCCCCCACGGGTACCGCGCGTTCTCCCAACGTCCTTTTCAGATAGACCGTCGCCAGGCGGCAAAACAGGTAGTAAAAAGGCCGCGAACGGAGCAGCTCGGGTTCCGGCAGGCGAAAAGGAAACGCAGGTCTCAGGCCGGCCAGAGCGAGCATCTTCAGGATGGAGATCGCTGGTCCCCAGTGCATCCCGACCATGACCCGGTCCCGGCATAGCGGCAGGTTGTCGAGCCCTCCCATTTCGCTGGTCACGGCGCGGGAACGACCGAACAACAGCAGATATAAATCGCGCACGTCGAGCAGTTCGACCTGCTTCCAGCGGCGATTCCATTGCTTAAGGTGGTCTATTTCGAGGTGCTTTCGTGCGGCTGAATAAGCTTGTTCGGCATCGGCGGCCAGCAACCACTCCCAGCCGGAAGCCCGGCGCAACAGGCGCCTCGAAGCGCTCGCGGGAATCAGCACGGAAAAAGCAGGCAGCAACACGTAGGCCACCAGATCGGTCCACTGCCGGGACAGACCTCGGGTCGAATTATTCACCCGACGGCTCCGAGAATCGTTGACCCTGGATTAAAACCCAGTCTTCATCGGACTTCATCGTCACGCGACACAATCCTTCCCGGTAAGCTGCCAGTACCTCTTCAGCCTGGATGTCCAGAATTCCCGACATGGCAAGTCTTCCGCCGGGATACAGCGATCCGAGCAAGCGCGAAGCCAGCGAGACCAGTGGCGCGGCGAGGATGTTGGCCATGACGATGTCGGCCAGCGGATTTCCATAACTGTCCGGCGTGCGGCACTCGATCTGTGGGCCGACATCGTTACGTCCGGCGTTGTCCATCGTTGCCTCGAGCGCCTGCGGATCATTGTCCACGCAGATTACCCTCCGCGCACCCTTGAGGGCGGCTGCAATCCCCAATATGCCTGATCCGCAACCGTAATCGACTACCGTCGCCCCGTGCACATCCTGACCGTCTAACCATTGAAGGCAAAGTGCCGTCGTCGGGTGGGTTCCGGTGCCAAACGCCAGGCCCGGATCCAGGCGAATCTCAATGTTGTCCGGATCAAACGGGATCTGCATACCGCCCGGCACAATCCACAGCCGCTCGCCGAATTTCATTGGGGTAAAGCGTTCCAGCCAGGCCCGTTCCCAATCCTGGTCGCCTATTTCGCGCCAGCGAAAATGCTCCGGCCGTTTTGCTCCAGGCAGGCTCCGCAACGCTTCGATCACACGCTCACGGTTGATTCCGGTTTCGAACAGGCCGCGGACATGGACCGTGGGCCAAAGCGGGGTCGTGCCAGGTTCCGGTTCGAGCACCGGGTGGTCTTCGTCGTCCTGCAGGGTGACGGCCAGCGCCCCCAAATGTTCAAGGGCGTTCTCAGCCATCACGGCTTCGTCCCGCGAGACACTGATGCTGATCTCAATCCAGGCCAAGTTGGAAAACCTCAGCCGTTGCGCTCTTCGATGCGCTTCTCCAGGTAATGGATATTGAAACCACCGCGCAGGAAACCCCGGTCGGAAAGGAACCACTTGTGCAATGGCACGTTGGTCTTGATGCCGTTGAGCACCATTTCGTCGAGGGCGACACGCATACGGGCGATGGCCATCTCGCGATCTTCACCGTGCGCAATGATTTTGCCGATCAGTGAATCGTAATTCGGCGGCACGCGGTAGCCGTCATAGATGTGTGACTCGGTGCGTATTCCCGGCCCCCCGGGCGCGTGAAAACCTTCAACCAGGCCCGGAGAGGGCATGAATGTGACCGGATCTTCGGCGTTGATCCGGCACTCCACCGCATGACCCCGTATCTGGATGTCTTCCTGTTTGTGGGACAACGGGCGCCCCGCCGCCACCAGGATCTGTTCCCGCACCAGGTCAACACCGGTGATCCGCTCGGTGACCGGATGCTCCACCTGGATCCGTGTGTTCATCTCGATAAAATAAAAATCCCCGGAGTCGTAAAGGAACTCGAACGTCCCTGCCCCCCGGTAGCCAATTCGCCTGCATGCCTCCACGCAGGCCCTGCCGATTTCTTCGCGCTGCTCCGGCGTGATTCCCGGCGCCGGGGCTTCTTCAATGACTTTCTGATGCCGGCGCTGGCTCGAGCAATCGCGCTCGCCCAGGTGAATGGCGTTGCCATGCTGGTCGGCCATGACCTGGACCTCGATGTGGCGGGGGTTTTCCAGGAATTTTTCCAGGTAGACCGTTTCATCGCCGAAGGCGCTCTTCGCCTCCTGGCGTGTCAACTGCAGGGCATTGTGAAGGTGCGCCTCGGTATTGACCACCCGCATTCCGCGTCCGCCTCCGCCGGCGGATGCCTTGATGATCACCGGATAACCCACTTCATGCGCGATTCTTACGCACTCCTTGGAATCAGCCGGCAGCGGTCCGTCGGAACCGGGCACACAGGGCACCCCGGCCTCTCTCATGGCTTTGATGGCAGAGACTTTGTCTCCCATCAGGCGAATCGTGTCGGCTTTTGGTCCAATAAAGATGAAACCGCTTTTTTCGACGCGCTCGGCGAAATCCGCGTTTTCGGCCAGGAAACCATAGCCCGGATGGATGGCGACTGCATCCGTGACTTCTGTGGCCGCGATGATAGCAGGCACATTGAGATAACTTTCGGAAGCTGGGGCCGGACCGATGCACACCGACTCATCGGCCATTGCCACGTGCTTCAGGTTGCGGTCAACCGTCGAATGCAGCGCGACCGTCTTGATACCCATGGCGTGGCAGGCTCGCAGAATACGCAGAGCGATTTCGCCCCGGTTCGCTATGACAATTTTTTCCAGAACGGCCATTTCAGCAGGCTTACCGTATTACGAAAAGCGGTTGATCGAATTCAACCGGCTGGCCATTTTCAACCAGAATGGCGACTACGGTACCGGACACCTCGGCCTCGATCTGGTTGAACATCTTCATCGCCTCGATAATGCACATGGTTTCACCCTCGGTGACCTGCTGTCCAAGGGAGACGAAAGGTTCGACCTCGGGACTCGAAGAGGCGTAGAAAGTACCGACCATGGGAGCCCGGATCAACTCGCCTTCCGGCACTTCCGTGTCATCATCGGTATCAGCCGGCGCCGGGGATGGGGACGGTCCGGCCGGCGGGGCCACAGCGGAAGGTACGGACCATGCCGCAGCATGGACGTCGGGGTGGAGCGCTTGATGTGTCACCGTGTGGCCTAATGGGCCGGTGCGGCTGAGCCGAACCGATTCTTCGCCCTCAACAATTTCTATTTCTGTCAGACTGGATTCTTCCAGCAGCTCGATGAGCTTTTTGATCTTTCTGATATCCACTCGTTCTGCTCCTGCCGCGGCGCCAGCCCGGCACCAGGTTACTGGGGATCTATCTGGTTGATGATGGCCTGCATGGCCAGCATGTAGCTCTCGCCCTGAAATCCGCTGATTACGCCCATGGCGATGTCTGAAAAATAGGAAAACTGCCTGAAGGGTTCACGTGCGGAAATGGAGGAAAGGTGCACTTCCACGAAGGGAATTCTCACCGCCAGCAGTGCATCCCTGATGGCGATACTCGTATGTGTGTAGGCAGCGGGATTGATGATGATGTAATCGACACTGTCCACCGCGGCCAGGTGCACGGCTTCCACCAGGGCGCCTTCGCTGTTCTCCTGCGCATGGTACAAATCGTGACCGCAGGCCCCTGCGAAACGGGTGAGGTCTTCCATGATTTCTTCGAGTGTTCGATGACCGTACTCACCGGGCTCCCTGCTACCAAGCAGGTTGAGGTTGGGACCGTTAAGAACCAGTATGCGCGCCATGGAATTTCCTCGTTCAGGAAGGGAAATTCTGCTACAACTTCGTCAAAATGTCCACAAGATCGGAACAAATACCGGCGATTTAGAAGAATTTAGCGAGAAGCGCAGGGAACCTTTCCTGATTTTAAGCTACTGCAGCAAGTCGATCTGGTGCTGCAATTCATCCCGGGACAAAGCCCCCAGGTGTGCCCACCGTACGATCCCGTCGGCATCGACCAGCACACTGAAAGGGAGCATCCCGGTCGCATTACCAAACCGGCGCCCGGTCAGTACCACGTCCGTCCTGCCGACCAGCACCGTGTACTCAATTTCCAGCCCGGCAGCGAAATCGCTGGCTCTTTGTGGATCATCCAGCGCAATGCCTACAACCCTGAAACCCCGGTCTGAGTATTCTTGCTGCAACCGGGACAACATCGGCATTTCCTCAACGCAGGGCTTACACCATGTTGCCCAGAAATTGACCAGCCAGGCTGCGCCATCGAAATCACTCGCCGAAACCGACATCCCGTTCACGTCATTCAGGGTAAAGTCAGGACGAAGCTCCCCCAACAGGTCCTGAACGTTCCGGGCGGTGACCGGTCCGCTTTGCTGCTGTCCTCCGACCTTCGCATCCGGCCCGCCCGCGGGGTTCAAGACCATCGCCAGGAAATATCCGGCCAGGCCCGCCAGCAGCGCGACGACTGCAAAGACCAGGGGCTTGTTGTTCACTGTGCCGCCAGTACGCTGCGCAAGTGTTCGGAAAATTCCTCGGGCTCGAAGTAACCCACCAGCCGGTAAGCCGGCATTTCGCCGCCAGTGCGGTCAAAGAACAGGATGGCCGGCGGCCCGATAACCCCGAAAGACTTCATCAATTCCTGGTCGAGAGCGTCATTGGCCGTCACGTCCGCCTGCAGCAGACTGAAATCCCTGAAGATCGCCTGTACGCCCTCGTCCGGAAATGTATTACGCTCCATACGTTTGCATTCAACACACCAGTCGGCATAGAAATCGAGCATCGCGA
>Ga0316201_10001521_pt1 | contig 15729 bp, 15 predicted proteins | sample CS6wburrow_MG_FD_204516 | JGI IMG/M metagenome (GOLD analysis project Ga0316201, IMG submission 204516) | Coastal sediment microbial communities from Delaware Bay, Delaware, United States - CS-6 worm burrow | ecosystem: Environmental > Aquatic > Marine > Coastal > Sediment | place: USA... | reverse complement strand
GCGTTGGCCGTGTTCGCCGTGGATGGCCTGGTGTTGCAGCTCGACGCCGAGGGCGAGGGTCTGCCGCAGGGCGGTGCGCAACTCACGCTGAAGACCAACCTGGTCGCCGATACCAAGGCCGACACCCTGGTGCTCGACAAGCTCGAGGTCAGCGGCCCGGCGATGGCGGCCAGCGGCAATGTGTCGGTCAGCGCGATGCAGACAAATCCTGCCGCCAAGGGCAGGTTGAGTATTGCGGAGACCAACCCCAAGACCCTCGCCTCGATGTTCGCCAGCCCTATTGAGACGACCGACAAGACCGCCATGACGCGTGCCAGCGGTGATCTGAGTTTCAGCTTCGCCGACGGCGCGCTGAAACTCGATCCGTTGAAACTGAAACTGGACGATTCCACGCTGAGTGGCCACCTGCATGTATTGAACACCGATGGCCCGGTGGTGCGTACCAGGATGACGCTCGATCAGATCGACCTGGATCGCTACATGCCGCCCGCAGCAGCCCCGGAGGCCGCGGGAGGCGATTCCGCGGGCAGCCCGAAGGCCTCGACGGAAGACCCCTTCGCGGCCCTGCGAACGCTCGACTTTGTTGGTGATTTCACGATCGGCAAACTCAAGGTCGGCAATGCACGCATGAGCAATGTCACGACTAAGGTCGTGTCGAAGCAGGGGGTGCTGAAGGTCGATCCGATGGCCGCCAATCTCTACGAAGGCAAGTTCGATGGCAACATGCTGTTCGACGTCTCCGGCAACAAGCCCAAGATCGCGGCCAAGAACAGTCTGACCGGTATTCAGGTGGGATCGCTGCTCAAGGATGTCGCCGGCGAAGATCGCCTGATCGGTCGTGGTGAACTGCATGCCGATATCCGTGCGGTCGGACTGACCGAGGCCGACGTGCGCCGCAGTCTCAACGGCACGGCGCGCTTCAGCTTCCAGGACGGTGCCCTCAAGGGTGTCAATATCGCGCAGGTTATTCGCGAGGGCAGCAGCCGCCTGGGACTGTCCAGCGACAAGCTGTCGACCGGTACGCCGGGACAGACCGACTTTTCCGAACTGGGTGGTTCGGTCAAAATCACGAATGGCGTGATCAAGAACGATGACCTCGCCGCCAAATCGCCGTTACTGCGCATCGAGGGCAAGGGTGAGGTGGATCTGCCCAACGATTCCATCAATTACCTGCTCGTGACCGAGCTGGTCGGGTCGCTCGAAGGTCAGGGCGGCAAGTCGCGCAGTGAGTTGTCCGGCTTGCCGATCCCGGTACGCATCACCGGTTCGCTGGCCAATCCCAGCTATCGTCCGGATCTCGAGGCGGCCCTCAGCGCAAAGGCCAAGGCGCAACTCGAGGCCAAGAAGGACGAGCTGAAGCAGAAGGCCCAGGAAAAGGTCGAGGAAAAGCTCAAGGGCAAAGTCGGCGATGCCCTGAAAGGGTTGTTCAACTAGATCGCGGCGAGGAAGTACGAAGCGTGCCGACCTCTTGACGTCGCGTTTCGCGGTCAGCACTATCTCTGTGCGACCGGTGCTCCGAGTCGTTCCCTGGTCTGGTCCTTGACCGACGACGGAACTCTCCGGGGTTACCCCGGGGATAGATGATTGCTTGAGCACTGCATTGCCGGTACCTCACTGCGCTGCACGCAGGGCCGTACCGGCCATACTGGATAGGTCGGAGGCCGGTCGCGCCCCGCATGTCGCTATACAAGTCAAACGCGCGATTGCTGGCCGTTTCGATCGACGGCTGCGTTTGGGATGAGGCTTCGCTGGTGGCGGGTTTGTCGCGGGCCCTGCAGCACGGCCCACCGGATCCGAGTCACCTCGCCGCGCGGTTGTTGTCGCGGTTCCCGGCGGCGCAATCGCCGCCGTCGCGTTTCCAGCTGGCGGCATTCTTTCAGCACGATGAGGCGCTCCGCCAGGCGTGGCAGACGGCGTCGGGCGTTGCTGGCATAAGGCTGTCGCTCGATCCCAACCGGATGCAGCCGGTGTCGGCCGGCTGGCTCGGGGCGTCGTTGCCGCCGTTACCGGATGCCCGGGCCTTGAGTGCGTGGCTGGGCGTTTCGCTGCGTGAACTCGCGTGGTTTGCCGACCAACAGGGCCTGCAGGGCAGGATCCTTGAACCGAGGTTGCATCACTACCGATACCGCTGGCTTGCCAAGGCGGCGGGTGGGCGGCGTCTGCTCGAAATCCCCAAGGCCCGGCTGAAGACGATTCAACGCCAGATTCTCCGTGAGCTCCTCAATCGTGTCGAGCCGCATGTCTGCACGCACGGGTTCAGACGTGGACGTTCCAACCTGAGCTTCGTCGCGCCACATGTCGGCAAGGCCGTGGTGCTGCGTATCGATCTGAAAGACTTTTTCCACAGCGTGCCGGTGGCCCGTGTCGGCGCACTGTTTCGCAGCCTCGGCTACCCGGCGGGCGTCGCCGCAGCGCTGCGTGGATTGTGCACCCATCGGGTCGCGCCCGGCCTGATCGGCCGTGGTCTGGAAGCCCTGCCGCATGTGCAGCGCTCGCGCCTGGTGCACGAGCATCTGCCGCAGGGCGCACCGACATCGCCGGCACTGTCGAACCTGTGTGCGTGGCGTCTGGATGCCCGCTTGAGCGGCGTGGCGCGGCGTTTTGCGCTGGACTACACGCGGTACGCGGATGACCTGGCGTTTTCGGGTGCACCCGGGCTTGCGCGTCTGGCACCGTTTCTGGAGGCCCTGGTAGGCGCGATTGCGCGCGAGGAGGGGTTCGCTGTCAACCATCGCAAGACCCGGCTCGGTACGCAGGCGCAGCGCCAGCAGCTCGCGGGAATCGTTGTCAATCGCCGGCCTAACCTGGCGCGTTCGGATTTCGACCGTCTCAAGGCCACGCTGCACAACTGTGCGCGGTTCGGCCCGGACGGTCAGAACCGTGACGGAATCAGCGACTTTCGCTCACACCTGGCCGGCAGGGTTGCCTATGCGGCCTGTGTCAATGCCGACAAGGGTGAGCGATTGCGGCGTCTGTTCGCGCGCATCGAATGGCCGCCGTCGTGAGTGACGGCAGCGCGCCGCACCTGTGCCTACTTCTCCGCTGTCAGGTAACAGATCCAGCCGGCATCTGCATCGGCTGTGGTGGCCGGTTGAAAGTCACCATCGGCTTCCCCGTCCTTGTCCCAGCCCTGCCAGTACACGGTCACCTTGCTGAAGCCGCACTCGGTGAGAAGGTCGCGAACCTCGGGCAGTGTCCAGAGTCGCCAGTCATAGCTGAATGCCTTCGGCAATGCCGAGCCGTCCGGGAACTCGAAATGGATATGACAAACCAGGTTGTGGGTGATCGGGTTGAATGAAGCCTGCTCCCAGGTATAGGTAAATCCGTCAGCGCCATCTTCGATCTCTCGCGGTTCTTCGACCTCGTGGTAACTGTCGTATCCACCATAGGCATCGAGGAAGAATATGCCGTCGTCCTTGAGGGCCTTGTGGACGCTCTCGAAGTAACGCTTGAGCAGCTTGCGGTCTTGCAACAGCCAGTAGCTGAAGTTCATCGCCGAGATGATGTCGGGTTGCTCAGTCTTCGCGTTGAGCACGTTGTCTTGCAGCAGGGTAATGCGCTGTCGCTGGGCTTTGCTCAGTTGTGAAAGGTTGTTGTCGCGGCCCCAGTCGAGCACCTCCGGGTCGAGGTCGACGCCGATGGCGTGCCTTTTGTTGCCACGCTTGACCCATTCACAGCAGACGTTGGCAGTACCACAGAAGTCTTCGCGAAGCAGGCGTGCCTTGCGCCTGCGTAACTTCTTGAATGTCGCGTCGACAAAATCGATTTCGGCCTCTGCGCACTGTACCGAGAGTTCGTACAGTTGATGGCGATCGGCCTGAGAGGCGAGAGTGGGAGAGGCGTTCTTACGACGCTTGCCTTTGTTCTTCATGCAGTCGTTTCGATCCGTTGTTTCTGAGAAGGCTGACTATACTTGAAAGCGGCGGTGATGCATCGCGACTGTTGTACGGGTTGCGGCAGATTTTGGTCTCTCTGAAACGAGGGTTGCCGCCGGGCGGGCTGATGCCCACGGGTGGAAATTCCTAATTGGAGGGAAATGATGGCCGTTGCGACGACGCTTGAGGAGTATCTGGCTAACCGGGAGGTTGCGTACGACGTGGTACCGCATCCACGTGCCGACACGGCGATGCGCGTGGCGGAAGCCGCCCACGTGCCGGGTGATCAGGTGGCCAAGCCGGTGCTGCTGGGGGACGACGACAGCTATCTGCTCGCGGTGATACCGGCGACGCACCGTCTGGAGCTGGATCGATTGAACCAGGTGCTGGCGCGCAGTCTGGAGATGTTGCCGGAAGTCGAAGTCGAGGCGACGTTTTCCGATTGCGAAAGCGGCGCGATACCGGCCATCGGAGAACCCTACGGTGTCGACGTGCTTGTCGACCCGGCCCTGGTTCATCAGGACGACGTCTACTTCGAGTCGGGCGACCATGAGCACCTGATCCATATGCGGGGAGAGGTGTTTCGTCACCTGATGGAGCACGTGCCGCGGGCACCTGTCAGTCATCATCTGTAGCCCGGCCCGACGCAGTTGCGCTGGGGCTGCGTCTGGTTTACCCTCTCGCGCTTCGTTTTGCGCGGCTTGATGGATTACAGTCTGCTGCGGAAAACGATCCGGAGAGGTGTCTGAGTGGTTGAAAGAGCACGCCTGGAAAGTGTGTATAGGTTAATCGCCTATCGAGGGTTCGAATCCCTCCCTCTCCGCCAAACGTAAAAAGGTCCCCTTGTGGGGCCTTTTTTCGTTTGTTGCTCCGAGCGAGTTGTTCGAACCCTCGATTCCGGATTGGTGGTTCGACAGCCAACGCGGCGCGTTGGCGCAGACGCCGGCTTGGCCGGCGCCCCGAAGGGGTGAGGTGCGAAGCGCCGAATCAATCCCTCCCTCTCCGCCAATATCAAAAGCCCGCTTGCAGCGGGTTTTTCATGGGTGTCGAGGTCGGTGACCGTCCGGCCCGCCTTCGGCGGTCGTTCAGCCGGCTGCGTTATGCCACTGGTATAAGGGTCCGTCTTCACCCCTCTCCGCCAAACGTGAAAAGGTCCCCTTGTTGGGCCTTTTTTCGTTTGTGCCTCCGAGTGTGTAGTTTGAACCCTCGATTTCAGAATGGTGGTTCGACAGCCAGTGCGGCGCGTTGGCACAGACGCCGGCTCGGCGGGCGCCCGCACGACGTGCAGGACCAACGGCACATATCCATCAGGCTGTCTGTGCAACGGCTTGCGGTTCTGGCGCGGTCAGGGCATTCAGATCCCTCTGCGACCTGCCGGCCAACGACGGCACTGCCCGGTGCGGGATGGATCATGCCGAAGGTGCAACCCGACCGCCACCTGGCTTGGCAATACCACGCATCAGCCGGCCCAGGAGGTCCGCGCCGGTGATGACCCGGGGCTGCCGATCCCACAGCAGAATCACGTCGTTGGTGATCATTTCGTCTTCCGAGGGCTGTTTATCGAGCCGTAATCGCACAATGACTTCACCCAGGGTCTTCTTGCCGTCGCGCACAATGACCGGTCGATGACAGAAGTCTTTCGGGTCGGTCTCCTCGCCGCGAAATAGCGCATGGCGCAGAAAGCCATCAACATCCATGACCAGCCTCGGGGCGTTGTTTTGATCGGTCAGGATCGCCCAGGGCTTGTTCGAGCGTTCGACGGCGAGTAGAAATTTGTCCCGGGTGGAGCCCTGGAACTTGGGAAACACCAGTTTTCCGTTCCTCATGGGTAGTTTGATGATGCTCTGCGGGTCGATAGGCACACCTTCTTGCTCGACCGGCAGGTCATCGATGTTGAGAAAATTCAGTGCGCCGATCGCTTCGGCGTGGTCCATCTCGGATTCTTCGGCCTTCAGGTGATGAAGAATGATCTCTTTCAGCTGATCTTCACGGTAGTACTGGATTGCCTCCTTGCCCAGCCAGGCATCGAGCAGGCGTGCAGAAGGGCGTGCGACCGGATAGAGAACAACCTGGTAAAACCTCAGCACCGGTGCGAGCAGAGAGGCCATCTTCAGGGCGTTGCGGGAGAAATAGGCCTGCGGGATGATTTCCCCGAATATCGTGATCGCGAATGTCGAGAAGAAAAACGCCGCCATTCCCACGAGAACCGAATCGGAAAGCAGGGTCAACAGCACATTGATGCCGACGTTTCCCCAGAGAATCGTCGCCAGTACAAAGTTCGAATCCTGGCGCAGTTTCAGGACCCGCTGTGCCGCCTTGCTACCGCCTTCGACCTCCACTTCGAGATTCAGCCGGTTGAGACTGAACACGGCGAGATTCAATCCTGAAAACATCGCGGACTGACTGATACAGAACACGATGCCGAGCCATACAGGCAGGTCAGTCATGACACATCTCCACGCCCGTGCTCAACGCCCGGTCGCACATTTCTGGTAGCGGACACATTGGCCTCCTTCGTTTGGTTCGCCGGGGGTGCCGGTGTGCTTGCTTGGGCCTGCCGGAGCACGAGCTTCGATATGGCTCGCAACAGGTTGTGGATCCGCTTGAAGTTCTCCAGCGTGCTGGTTTCGATCTTGTAGTCGCGCAGATGCCCAGGCTCCTGGTTTCTGAGTTGAACGTAAAGGTGGCCACGTGCCCGTTCGATCAGTCCATCGAAACGCATCCTTGAGTCCATAACCGCACGTGCCTTTTTTTGGCGTCATCGTCTGAAAAAGCCTCGAACGACGCCTGCGCAGCCAGGTAGAGTTCCTTGTAGATCTCACGCAGGTGACCTTCGGCCTCGTCGGAAATCCGGACGTTCTGAGTGAGACGTTTGTAACTGTCGCTGACTATGCCTGTTTCGATGATATCCGCGATGCTCTCCATGTAGTCCGTCGTACCGAGATACTGCTGCAGGTGGCGCGGCTGCGGTTCCACCAGGTTGGTGGTAGAGAGCCTGCGAAGATACAGCAGAATTGCGTCGGTCAGTGCGTCGATCTCCTCGTCACGCTGGTGCAACGAGTTGATACGCTCGCCAGTACCGACAATCAATGTCGGAAAGCTGTCTTTGATCATGCCCAGCACTTTTTCTCCCACCCGGCCCAACTCCAGGCGGACCCGGTCGAGCGCCATCGCGGGCTGGTCCAGGAACATCGCATCCAGGTAGATCGGCTTGCTCTCCGCCACCGGGGCTGCCGGAAGTGGCGGCACTATCCTGAGGATGATGCCTGCAAGCGTATTGGTGAAACCGAGGAACAACACCAGGTTGAAGATGTTGAACACGGTATGGGCGTTGGCCAGCTGGCGTGGTGTTTCCACGGCGAGCTGTTCGATACCGGTGAGTTCTGAAGCGATTGGTGAAATGTGACGGACAAGATCCGCGAATTGGGGGATGAAGCCGACGAACAGGAGCACACCGCCCACATTGAAGAGAATATGTGCCATCGCGGCCTGCATGGCCTCATGGGGTTTGCCAATCGATGCGATCCAGGCGGTGATACAGGTGCCCACATTCGAACCGAAAATCAGCGCAATGCCGGTCTCAAGGCTGACCAGTCCCTGGCTGGCCATGACGATTACGATACCGGTGGTCGCCGAAGAGCTCTGTACCAGCGCGGTGAACACGGTGCCGATCAGCAAGCCGAGGAGCGGGTTCCGCATATCCTTCATCAGGGCCATGAACGGCTCGTAGGTGCGCAGCGGGGATGTCGCCTGACTCATCAGTTCCATGCCGAAAAATAGCATCCCCAGACCCATGAACATCACCCCGAACTGCTTGACCCTGGGGTGCCTGGAAAGGACCTCGGTGAAGAAACCGATGGCAATCAGAAACAGGGCGGCTTTGGTGACCTTGAATGCGATGATCTGGGCCGTGATCGTCGTACCCACGTTGGCTCCGAGAATCACCCCGATCGACTGCTGAAACGACATGATTCCCGCGGTGATGAAGCCGATGACAAGTACTGTGGTGATCGACGATGACTGGATGATGGCGGTCACGAAGGCGCCCGCGAATGTGGCGCTGAAGCGGTTCGTGGTCAGTTTTTGCAGCAGGTTTTTCGCGCTCCCCCAACCACGATCTTCAGTGCCTCGGTCATCTTGTGCATGCCGTACAGGAACAGCGCCAGGCCGCCCGTGAGATTGATCATCATTACGCCGAAGTTGATCGAGGTGTTCACGATCGCTCACCGCGACAACTGATTGATGTCATGGCGGAATGAGCGGGGTATCGGTTGGTCTGCAACCAGTGTTGAGCTGGCGTGGACAAGGCGAGGTACAGTGTCAAAGAGTTTTGATTCTCATTCTCGCTGATGGTAGCCCTGCCTCGGAGAAACAGCGCTCGTGGCGGGGCCTGATCAGGGTTGCCGTCACTCGGATGGGCGCGGCCGTAAACTGAAAGTGGAGGATGACCAATTACGCCGGTAGCGTCAACGAAACCCGTCCGCTGCCGGCCACCGGTCACGCCGAGCCAGACGGTTGGCCGGCCTGTCCGGATCCTCTTTGCCAGGGTGCCGCGTGCAACACACGAAGAGGCTGGCGGCCGTACAAGCGCCGGGTGCGGCTGGAAATGCCCTGTCTGGTGCCCGCAGGCCTCCGGTGGAGGCTGTGAAACAGCCTGCATATGAGTGTCGCCCGTGCGAGGAACTGGCAAAAAACAGGGAAAAGCCGGCTGAGGTTTGGCCATTCCAGGCCCCGTCGCGTGGGCTCGCTGAAAGGCAGCGCCGGGTAAGGCCGGCAGAATGAAGACGGTCACGCGCGAGCAGACACCGCGGGCGGGATTTTCGCGATTTTGGGCGGCGCGTGGATCAATCAGCGGGCGTCATCCGTTATTTAAGGCAACACAGGGTGGCAATGCCGACGTGCGGCACACGATCGATCAGATCGAAGGGATAGCGACAGTCGATAGCGATTCTTGGTGGCCTGCAACGGGTCTGGATGCGGCAGTCAATACAATGGGACAAATCAAGAGATGTTTGATATGAGCTCCGACGAACCACGGAAAAATTCTGGTGTGCCTGGGTTTTCATCCACGGCAGAACGTGTGTCAGCGGCTGATTCCGATGCACGTGACCGCACTTCGTCTGCAACGGATCAGTTTGCGACAGGCGAGGTGTTGCCGGGCAGTGCGTTAAAGGGCGTGCGTTGGGGATACGCGACGCGCCGTGTGGATCTGCCTGATGAGGTCGTTCTTGTCAATCGCTCGATAGGCCCGCGTGCTGGCGACCTGGTTTTGGCACGAGTGGTTTCCATTGGTCAGCATGCGCGCCTTGAATTGCCCGACGGACGGCGGTCCAGGCTCTACGTGGGGGATGAAATTGTCGTGGCATACGCGAATCGCTACGCACCGGATCAGTTCGAATCGGAAGTTCCCGACGATCTGGGCGCCTGCCACCTGGTTGCTGCCGGGGGGATCGCTTCGAAATTGCTCAGCAGGCATGCCAGGGTCAGTAACCCGACCAAGATCAAACCCGTCGGACTGCTGGCTGATTCACAGGGCCGGCCATTGAATCTCAATAACTGGCAGTTGGCGAGCAAACCCATCCCGGCAACACTGCCGCCTGTCATCGTGGTCGCCGGGACCGCGATGAACGCCGGCAAGACCACGGCCGCCGCGCATCTTGTCAAGGGCCTCGTGCGCTCAGGCAACAAGGTGGGTGCGGCCAAGGTCACGGGCACCGGGGCGGGGGGTGATTGCTGGCAGATGAAAGACGCCGGCGCAAGCGAAGTCGTCGACTTTACCGATGCCGGCTACGCTTCCACGTACCTGCTCAGCGCGCAGCAGGTCGAGCAAATCTTTCTGCGCCTGTTGAGCCACCTTGGCAGCCGACGCTTGGACGCCATCGTGGTCGAAGTCGCGGACGGTATTCTGCAGGCTGAAACGGCGGCTTTGCTGAGTTCCTCGAGCTTCTCCTTCTACTGCGATCGCGTGATCTTCGCGGCAGCCGATGCCATGGGCGCGCTGGCAGGTGTGCAGTGGCTGCAATCGCGTGACCTGGAGGTATGCGCCGTCAGCGGATCGTTGACGGCATCGCCGTTGTTGGTTCGCGAGACCAGCAGTGCGCTGGGCCTGCCCGTGCTGTCGAAAAAGCAATTGTCGGACCCGTCGGCGGCGGGCAGCCTGCTGCGCGGGCCGGGTGATTGACCGTGCGCCTGCCTCGATTACTGATCGGTGAGCGGCGTTCGATATTCGCGCTACTGCTGGCCAACGGCCTGGCGCAGGGCGTGCTCGCCGTTTCGACCGCCTGGTTGGTAATGGGGATATTCGATCGACTGACCGGGCCGCGCGACGCCGTGATTCTGCTGTTTGTCGGACTGGCTGTTGCCGTGCTGTCCAGCGCGGCACTGAGACGCAGTGAGCGGGTGCTTGCCGAGAAACTGGGACAACACTATGTGCGGACTGTCCGCAGCCGCCTGTATCGTCGGCTGCTCAACAGCAATCCGCGCGACTTCACGCGGCGTCGCAAGGGAGCGGTTCTGCTCAAGTTTGTTGGCGATCTCTCCGCGTTGCGACGCTGGATCAGCCTTGGCGTGGCGAGGCTCCAGGTTGCCGGTGTCGCGGTATTGATTGCCCTGGCCGCGCTTGGCTGGATGCACTGGCCGTTCGCGTTGGGTGTCGCAACCCTGTTGGCCTTGTCGGGCGCCTGGATCATCTGGCAGGGGGCAGGGTTGCGGAGCGCGATTTCAGAGGCCCGCCGGCAGCAGGCGCGCCTGGCTTCGAATGTCACCGAAAAGCTCAATGGCCTGGCAACTGTCCAGGCATTTGGGCAGGCGCCGCGAGAGCAGCGCCTGATGCAGCGTCAATCCCGCCGCCTGGTGAGCGCGTCGGTCCGCAAGGCCGGAAAGATCGGTGGTATGCGTGCGGTCGTTGATGCCACTGCAGGTACCAGTGTCCTGGCGGTTCTGATCCTGGCGTTTGCCTGGCCGCCCGCCAATCTCAGCCCGGGGATGTTGGCGGCCGTGATCAGCATCATCGGATTCTTGACGCCGCCGCTGAGGGAGTTGGGGCGGGTACACGAATACTGGTTGGCGGCGCAGGTTGCGAAGTCGAATCTCGTCGCGGTTGCCGACAGCACCCGGGTGATGCGCAGCAGGCCGCGCGGTGCCATTTTGAAAGTGCAGGCGGGCGCAATCCGCATCGTCAACGTGTCTGTGCGCGGGGCCCTGCTGCGCATCAACGCCGAGGCGCCGCCAGGCGCGCGCGTGGCGATTCTTGGCGCGAACGGGAGCGGTAAATCGACCTTGTTGGGATTGGTCGGGCGTTTGTTCGATCCGGACAAGGGAAAGGTGCTGATCGATGGTCAGAACATTGCGAGAACCCGTCTGTCATCGCTAAGGGAGCAGGTGGCCTACGTCAGTGCGGATCTCCCGCTGATTCGTGGCAGTCTGCAAAAAAATCTCTGTTACGGTGCGGGGCGGATAGCGCCGGATCGCCTGCAGGAGGTATTGCGCGAATGCGAGCTCGACAGCCTGATTGATCGTCTCGACGGAGGGATGCAGGCCCGCATTACGGAGGGCGGCAGCAGCCTGTCGCATGGGGAGCGAGTGCGCGTGGCATTGGCCAGGGCACTGCTCCGCAACCCGCGGATCCTGTTGCTCGATGAAGCAGACGCCAACCTCGATGAACAGGCGGTAAGGGCGCTCGACAAGACTATCCGACAGTTTCCGGGCACGGTGGTGATGGCCAGTCATCGTGCGTCCATGCTGGATATCTGCGATACCTGGTGGTCGCTACGCAAGGGGCGCCTCGAACAGACTCATCGCGTTCGTTCCGAAGGGCGGCGGAGTGGCGCCGTCGTATCCTTCGATCGCGATCCCCCCTGTGTGTCTTCCACGGTGAGTGGCTGAGCCGTATGTCCGAGGCGCTGTCATTGGCATCTGTTGAGAACCTATCGGCCGGGGACGGCCCTGGCACGGGCACTGCCGGTCGCATGTTGCACGTCGCCAGCAAGAGCAAACCGTCCCTGGCTTGCTACCTTTACCTGCCGCGAGCCTGGTCGCCCAACGGGCGTGTACTCGTATCCGTCCACGGTATTTCCCGCAATGCCGAGGAACACATCGACGGGTTTCGCAACCATGCAGACAAGTATGGCGTGACGCTGGTTGCGCCGATATTTGCCGCGCATAAATTTACCGATTACCAGCGTCTCGGACGCGTGCACCACGGACCGAGAGCGGATCTGGCCCTCATTCGCCTGCTGAACGAGATCTGGCAACGGCTCGGTTGCGCGTCTCCCAAGATCGACTTGTTCGGATTTTCCGGGGGGGCTCAGTTTGCCCAGCGGTTTGCACTGGTTCATCCTCACAGGGTGCGCAACCTGGTACTGGGTGCGGCGGGCTGGTACACGATGCCGGACAACGGGGTCTCCTACCCGTACGGTACGGGCGAATGCCCGGACCTCGATGCGGCCCATTTGAACATGGTCTCGGCGGCGCAGATTCCCACGCTGCTGGCGGTGGGCGAACGGGACAACAACGCCGACGAAGAAGGCCTGAATCGCAGCAGGGCCGTACGTGAAGCTCAGGGCGACAACCGCTTGGAGCGTGCGCTGAGCTGGACGAATGCGATGCGTCGGTTCGCAGACGCGAAGGGAATACCCGCGTCGATAGAGTTCGTGAGCCTGCCAGGGGTCGGCCACTCGTTTCGCGACGCGGTCGTCGAGGGTGGGTTGGCCGATCGACTGTTTGAGCATTGCCGCGTTTTGCCGACCAGTTTCAGGAAATCGTGAGGTGCGGGTGCGTAAACTAGCCTGCATGTTGGGAGCAGTACCCGGGTTGACGCGCGCCGCCCGCGCGAACAGGATCTTAATAGACGTGATGGGAGTCAGTGTGAAGTTGGGATCGAACGCTAGTCGGACGTTGATGTTGGTGTTTGTTTTCTCGTTGGTGACGACGGTTTCAGCGTCGTTGCCGGTTGGTTCCATTGCCCTCTATTCCGATGGCAAAGTCGAGAAGCTGTTGTCTGTCGAAGGCGGCAGAATGCTCTGGGAGGATGACCGAAAGCGACAGTACCTGCGTTCGGACAACCCGGTTGTGCCCACGATAGAGCGCCGCGATTTTCTCGGCAAGACACGCTATACGCAGGAAGTCTCGTTGGGTGACCCTGATCAGATCAGAAAGGTGCCGCACGGTACGCCGGTGGAGTTCGTCGTTGTGCGTCAAAGGCCTTCCGGCGCCAGGTCGACACGGCGTTGGGAATGCGTCTATCACGGTAACAAGGGTAAAAAAGTTTTGGGCCGCAACGAACAGGTCGAGCAATATTCCTGCGAGCGTTTCGTTGTCCATCGAAAATTCTGGCACCGGTTGGTGAAGGAGGAGATTGCGCTGTCTTTCAGTCGCAAACTCGGTCTCGTCGTCGACATGAAGCGCACGCGATCAGAGAAGACCAAGCGACGTAAGCTGGTGGAGATTGTCCCGCCCGAAAAGGCCGCTTATCGTCGTCTCAGCAAGAAGGTGAGGAAGCTCCGTGCGTCGAAATAGGAAAGAGGCAGAGATGCCGCAAAGAGCAGGTGTACCGAAAGACGGGTTCCGGTGCGTGGGGCATATACTGATGGCGGCTGTCGTCATGTCGCTGCTTTCCGGCTGCCAGACGGCTCCAACACAGCGCACGAATGCGGTGCTCACGGAATCTGCCGTGAAAAGATTGTTCGTAGGCAACACGGTCGAGTCTTATAACCTGAACACCTCGTTAACCAGTTTTACCTATTACCATCCGAACGGCGAGGCGATACAGGAGCGTTTGTGGTCACGCAGGTTGGGGGCTTGGTCGATCGAGCCGGATGGGAAGATCTGTCTCGGATTCGGCAAGCGTGAACCGAAGTGCCGGCACATCATCAAAGACGGCGACCGCTACTTCAAGATCCTGCTGGACGAAGATGGGAAATCGCAGAAGATAGTGCGTTATCGCTATTTTGCCGAAGGCAATGCTTTGGGTCGCAACTAGATCTGGCCACCGCGGACGGCTGATGCTGATCCGCAAGCGTCGCCTGCGAGTGAGTCAATCGCCGTCTTCGTTCTCGGCGTCTCCCCAGTCGCCGAGCAGTGCTTTCTCTTCATCTGCACTGACTGGCCGAAGGGCTTCCAGATCGAAGGATGTTTCATGGCCCTTTAGCGCCCGGCTGCCGTCGTCGGTGCTCTCAAGTTCTTCAAGATCCTGGCCAATATCGTCGCTTGTAGTTGACTGAGCAACAGCCATGTGGCTGCCAGTGCCGAGCGTTACCAATGCGCCTATCAGGCAGGATGCAAGCAGGTCTCGCACCGATACGCTTGTCGAGGATTGTGACGATCGTCTCCAACCAAGCAGTGAAAGCCATGTTGTCTTGCTCAAAAGGGGTCGTCTTGCAGTGCGGTAATTGCGCGGTACCTGCATTCTACGCTCTGGCACGTCTTGGAACATCTTGTAAAAATAACGAATGGCAAGTTCATTTTCATCCTCTTTCGGCGTGCTTCGGCAGACTGGCACCGCTGCAATCACGTTGCCACGCCAGGATCGACGTGGCGATGGATCAAATCCCGGTGGAGAAACGTTTCCATAATGAGCAGGCGTAGAAAAATGCGCGGAAAGGCATCGTGCCAGCAGACCTGAGTGAACAGTTGATCGATCTGATTCCGCGCCTGAGGCGGTTTGCTGCCGGTTTGAGTGGCAGTACCGATCTGGGAGACGAATTGGTTCAGCTTGCGTGCGAGCGTTTGTTGAACAACCAGTCGCAACTGCGCGCGGATACACGTTTGGACAGTTGGCTCTACCGTGTAATTCGCAATCTGCATATCGATGGTATTCGCGCCCAGGCTGTGCGCGATCGCAGTGCCGAGGAGATTCGTCGCGTGGCGCAGCTACACGTGGTGAATAGCGACACCATGGACAACCAGTTGCGCTTGGGCGAGGTGGAGGCCGCGATGCAGCGACTATCGGAGGAGCATCGTTCGGCACTGATGCTGATATGCGTCGAGGGTATGTCTTACAAGGAGGCTGCCAACGTGTTGCAGGTGCCGATGGGTACAGTAACCAGTCGGCTCGTGCGTGCACGCAAGGCATTGGTGGCGGAACTTGATGGTGAAAGCATGGAACATGATCAGGGGGTGGTGAAATGAACGAAAACGAACGCTTGATCATTGCGGCTTTCAACGATCGTGAGCTCGACGCGAGCCAGAATGAGCGGGTTCGGCAGCTCATCGAGAACGATCCGGAGGCCCGCCGGTACCTTGACGAGCTGCGGCGCATCGATGAGCGTCTGCGCAGCGCATTTGCGGCAATTGCCGACGAGCCGGTTCCGCCGCACTTCCACGCGATGCTGCGCAAGACATCGCGCAAAAGGCTCGGGCGTTATGTTGCACCTGTTGCACTGGCGGCGAGCTTGGCGCTGGTTGCCGTTTTGGTGATCAGGCAGGATGCCGCTGACGAGCTAATGCGCGAGCAGCTGCAGCATATGCGTCTTGAGATCGCGTCGCTACGCAACCAGACGTTGGAGAATGTGCCCAGCGGGGCGGCAGCCTCGTGGGTTGCCCCGGCGAGTGCTTCGCGTGCAGGGATCGCGCGCGCCCAGGTCAAGCCGTTGAAAACCTATCGAACCGAAGACAACCGCTTCTGTCGCGAGTATGAGGAACGCGTCGAAGACGCCGACGGTATAGAGGTCCGCCGCGGCATTGCCTGCAGGACCGGCAAGGCGGACTGGTCGGATCTGATCACGCAGTCTGGGTCGAAGGGTGAAGCTGGCCCGATCGATCGACGACCGGTCCAGACAAGTTTCTGACCAGAGGCACGCAGCCAGGCAATCTGTCGCCGTGCAATGTGCCGTTCACTTGGCCGCGGCGCGTGATG
>Ga0316201_10001520_pt1 | contig 15735 bp, 14 predicted proteins | sample CS6wburrow_MG_FD_204516 | JGI IMG/M metagenome (GOLD analysis project Ga0316201, IMG submission 204516) | Coastal sediment microbial communities from Delaware Bay, Delaware, United States - CS-6 worm burrow | ecosystem: Environmental > Aquatic > Marine > Coastal > Sediment | place: USA... | reverse complement strand
CCTGCTGACCAACCTGGAGACGACGCGCGCAAAGTTGTTGCAGATCGTGCTGGTGGGGCAGCCGGAACTGCGCGACCTGCTGGCGCGCGATGAGCTGCGTCAACTCGCCCAGCGCATCACCGCGCGCTATCACCTGCTGCCGATCTCGCGCGAGCAGACAGGTGCGTACATCCACCATCGCCTCAAGGTCTGCGGGTTGCGCCGTTCGGTTTTTCACGAGCGTGCGATCGACAGGATCCACAAGCTGTCGCAGGGCATTCCGCGCTTGATCAACGTCCTGTGTGATCGTGCGATGCTCGGCGCCTTCGTCGAGGGCAAGCAGGTTGTGGATACGGCCGTGGTCGCCAAGGCGGCGCGCGAGGTCCTGCCCGAGACGCGCGCCGAGACGCCGGCAACCTCGGGCTGGTCTTGGGCCATCGCCGGCGCGCTGCTGCTTTCGCTCGGCCTTGGTGTCTATTTCAATCTCGACCGACTGCCCGAAATGGGTGTGGGTGCCGTGTCTGAAGCCGGCGAGCCAACCGGTCAGCCCATTGGTCAGCCCGTTGACCAGCCCGTTGACCAGCCCGTTGGTCAACCCGTCGCCCGGCTGCCGGCCGAAGCTGCGCCGCTGGTCGCCACCGCCGGAGTGACAGCCGCAGGGCCGGCGGAACAGGCAGGACAGCAAACCGCGTCGCAGCCGGTATCGGAATCGGCTTCACCGCCCGCCCCCATCGAGCCGGACGCTGAGCCCGATAGGCAGCCTGGGACCACGCCAGCCGAGGAGTCGCCGATCGCCGCTCCGGCGCCTGCCACTTTGCCGGCCGTGTCGGCGGTGACCCAGGGGCCGGGTTTGGCCGAGCTGTTGGCGGGTGCCGGTCCGAGCGCATCAGCAAACGCCTGGGCCGGGCTGTATCGCGAATGGGGTTACGACTCGGCTGCCGTCAACGATGAGCAGGCCTGTGCCCAGGCCCCGGCAGCGGGGCTGCGCTGCATGTCGGCAGCCGGCAGTTGGGGCATGCTGCAGCGTTTCGATCGCCCCGCGATCCTGCTGCTCGTCTCGGGAGAGGGTCGACTGGTACCGGCATTGATGCGACGCGTTGTGCCGGGGCGCGTGTTGCTCGAGGTCGACGGTCAGGCACTGGAGGTGACCAGGTCCGAGCTCGAAAGCGTCTGGTATGGCCCTTATAGGCTGCTTTGGCAGAAGCCGCCATCCGGTACAATTTCACTGCACCCCGGCGCTCGCAGCAACGATGTGGGCTGGCTGCGTGAGCGTCTGCAACGCGTGGCCGGCCTGTCGGAGACGGCGCCAGACCCGCGACGCTACGACGCCGGGCTGAAGGCATTGGTCGCGTCGTTCCAGCGGCAGCATGGCCTGACCGCCGATGGCGTGGCCGGGGCGCGAACCTTTATCCTGCTGAACAACCTCGATGAACAGGCCGACGTACCGAGGTTGAGCGCGCCGTCAGGCGGCGGGCGCGGGTAACGGCATGTCGTATATTCTCGATGCACTGCAGAAAGCGGAAAAGCAACGCGAGTTGGGCCAGGTGCCGGGCCTCGACAGCGTGCACGAGCCGGTGACGCAGCGCCCTGTGCGGCATTGGTCCTGGGTGTTGGCGGGTGGTGTGGTGCTGGGCGTCTTGGCCGTTGTCGCGCTGTACGCGTTCTTGAGCGATGCGCGCATACCGGTGAACGACAGCGCCAGCGCGCGGTCCGATGCGCTTGTGCAGCCGCCGCTTGTTGTTCGGGCAGATAAACCTGTTGGCGAACGCCCGCCCGCACCGGACACCGAGCCTTCACCGGATCGGGCGTCGGCCGAACCGGTGGAGGAGGCATTACCCGCACCGGTATCCCCGCCGTCAGCGGCGACGGACGCATCCCTCGGCCAACCGGGCAAAGACCGCGACCCGCAGTCCGCGCCATCGGCAACAATCGTGGCAGACGTGAAGCCGCTCAAACCCTTGCCATTACCAGCGTCAAAGTCGGCGCCAGTCGCAGCGCATGCACCGCCGTCAAAGCCGCTGCCAGAGCCAGAACCCGCACGGCAGGCTGAACCGCGACCAGCGCCGCCGGTGGACGAACAGGCCACGGTATCTCCCGCGCCGCCGCCTCGCCGGCCACCGCCTGCCGTGCCGAAGGACGAGGAGCTGCCGGTGTGGCCGCTGGTCTCACCCGAGACCTACCGGTCGATCAACGCCAGGCTCAACGTCGATGTGCACGTGTACAGCAAGGTGCGTGAAAAGCGCTTCGTGTTCGTGAACATGAAGATCTACCACGAAGGTGATCAACTGCTCGAGGGGCCGGAACTCGAACAGATAACGCCCTACGGTGTGGTGCTGTCTTACCGCGGCGAACGTTTCCGGGTGCCCGCGCGATAGCGGCGGTGCCCGCCAGTATCTGCCGGTCTGCCCGAACAGCGTGGCCCGAATCGGGTCCCGGTCGTGCGGCGCCTGGCACGCGTTCTCCCGCCAGGTGTCGTATTCACAGCCCGCCCGGTGCAAACCGGTTGCCGTGGATTGCGCGCGCGTCGGCCTGCCAGTCGCCGATCGGGGCGAACGCCTTGCGGTCGCCTGGCGCATCTCCGCGGATGCCCTGGGCAAGGACACGGGCGGTCGAAACCGGGCCAGGCAAGGCCCATGTCGTCCTCACATCAGCGGCAATGGCCGGTCATGGTTCGATGCGTCGCGAGAGCGCATGTGTGTCCCAACGCCTCCGGCTTCGTCGTATGTGAAAGCAAAGGGCCGGTCGGCGGATGCGTGCGGCGCAGCGCAAGGATCACTTCATTCACTGTTTCTGAAACAACCGGCATGGGGTGTGGGTCGTCAATGCGCCCGAAATACGCGGTTTCGCGCTCCGGTGCGTCCGCGGGCATTGATCTGGCGCAGACGTTCGCGGAGATCGGTTAGCGTCGCTGTGACGGATTTGGCACCATCTTTGGCGGCAGTGACCTTGCTGGCGTCTTGTCGCACGGGATTCGCGCGGCGTGACGAAATCGCGCGCGAGGCGGCCGCCTCGAAGCGGTCACAAGCCACCGGTCTTTGGTCATCGGAACAGCGTTCCGCAGGGGAGAGTGATGCCTTTCGAGCTTGGTTATGTCAGCACGGCCGCAGGCGCCTTCAGGCGTGAGGCCCTGGCGGAAATCCTCACTACCGCCCGTACGCTGAACGGCGAGAACGGGGTCACGGGGCTGTTGTTGTATTACGGCGGTCATTTTCTCCAGGTACTCGAGGGTACGGAGGACGCGGTGCGCGAGACGTTCGCACGCATCCGCGAAGACACGCGTCATCACGACATCGCTGTGTTGTTTGAAGAAACGATCAATGCGTCGCTGTACCCGGACTGGAGCATGGGCTTTCAGATGCTCGATGGCAGCGAGCTGCTCGAGTTTCCCGCTGTCGACGGCAAGCCGAAAGATCTCCGTGCCATGACCGGGGATATCGGGCGCGCCAAGCAACTGTTGCTGCACATGCGTCGCTCCGGCCTGGATCCCGACAAGGGCCTGGCGACGTCCGCCTAGCGTCACGCGGTGGCTCAGGCAGTCGCTGCCCGCGCCAGCCGGGTGATCTCGTCCCAGTCGCCGCTCTCGATCGCGCTCGCAGGCGCGACCCACGACCCGCCCACACAGGCGACATTGGGCTGCGCCAGGTAGTCACGGAAGCTGTCGGCGCCGACGCCGCCGGTCGGACAGAATTTCAGTTCGGGAAACGGGCTGGCCAGCGCCTTGAGCATGCCCAGCCCGCCGGCCTGTTCGGCCGGAAACAGCTTCAGATATTCGAATCCGAAATCGCGCGCGGCCATCGCCTCGCTGGGTGAAAAGACACCGGGCAGATACGGCAGTTCGGATTCGGCGCTGGCACTGAGCAGCATGCGTGTCAGCCCGGGACTGACCGCGAACCGGGCGCCCGAGTCGCTGGCCTGGACGAACTGTTCCGGGCGGGTCAGCGTGCCGACACCCACGATCGCATCGGGCACGGCTGACGCAATCGCGTTCACCGCGTCCAGCGCCACAGGGGTGCGCAGCGTGACCTCGAGCACCTTGATGCCGCCGGCCACCAGTGCCTGCGCCAGCGGCACGGCATGCTCGAGCTGCTTGATGACCAGCACCGGCAGTACCGGCGTGCTGGAAAGGATGTGTTCTATGTTCATAGCCCTTGAATTTTACCGTTGCTGAGGGGGCGCCGAAAGGCGCGCCGGCCGTCCTGCGGGTCACGGCCGGGCGCTTCACAAGCCAGGCCTCAGTCGCCGGGTGCCGGTGCCGGATCACATGAAATGCTGAGCGCACCCTCCTCGGCGCCGCTGCAGCGGGCGCGAAAACCGTCGAACAGCTCGCGCCCCATGCCCCAGTGGCTGCCGTCAAGGTCGGCGCCGGCGACATCGCGGCGACTCCATTCCAGATCGTCGATCAACACCTGCAGGATACCCTTCTCGGCGTCCAGCAGAATCGGGTCTCCGTCCCGCACCTTGCCGATCGGGCCTTCACACAGCGCCTCGGGTGTCACGTGAATGGCCGCTGGCACCTTGCCAGAGGCGCCCGACATACGACCGTCAGTGACGATCGCCACCTTGAAACCGCGGCCCTGCAGCACGCCGAGCGGTGGCGTGAGCTTGTGCAACTCGGGCATGCCGTTGGCGCGCGGACCCTGGTAGCGGATCACGGCGATGAAGTCGCGCTCCAGTTCGCCACGTTCGAACGCGGCCATCACGTCGTCCTGGTCGTGGAACACGGCCGCGGGTGCCTGCACCACGCGATGCTCCGCCTTGACCGCCGACACCTTGATAACCGCCCGACCCAGGTTGCCGGTCATGAGCTTGAGTCCGCCACTTTCGCTGAAGGGCTCATGCACGGGCCGCAGGATATTGTCGTTGCCGCTTTGCGCCGGTGCGTCTCTCCACTCGAGACGGCCCTCGTTCATCCACGGATCGCGGGTATAGGCATCCAGGCCTTCGCCCATGATCGTCAGCGCATCGCCGTGCAGCAGGCCGGCGTCGAGGAGTTCCCGGATCAGGTAGCCGGTTCCGCCGGCCGCGTGGAACTGGTTGACGTCGGCCTCACCGTTCGGATAGATCCGCGCCAGCAGTGGCACCACGTCCGACAGGTCGTGGAAGTCGTCCCAGTTGATCTGTATACCGGCGGCCCGCCCCATGGCCACCAGGTGCATCGTGTGATTGGTTGAACCGCCGGTGGCCACAAGCGCGACGATGGCGTTGATCAGGCTGCGCTCGTCGATCATGCGTCCGACCGGGATGAACTGTTCGCCGAGCGCCGTGATCGCCGCGGCGCGCTTTGCCGAGGCGCCTGTGAGCGCATCGCGCAGTGCCGTGCCCGGGTTGACGAAGGCGGTACCCGGCAGGTGCAGCCCCATCACCTCCATCAACATCTGGTTGCTGTTCGCGGTGCCGTAGAAGGTACAGGTGCCCGGGCCATGGTAAGACTGGCTCTCGGCCTCGAGCAGTTCGTCGCGACCGATCTTTCCCTCGGCAAACAACTGGCGGGTCCTGGCCTTTTGCTCGTTGGGGATCCCCGTTGTCATCGGGCCCGCCGGGACAAACACCGCCGGCAGATGGCCGAACGCCAGTGCCCCGATCACCAGGCCCGGCACGATCTTGTCGCAGACCCCGAGGTACAGCACCCCATCGAAGGTGTTGTGCGACAGCGCGATCGCGGTGGCCATGGCGATGGTGTCGCGACTGAACAACGACAGCTCCATGCCGGGCTGTCCCTGGGTAATGCCGTCGCACATCGCCGGTACGCCGCCGGCAAACTGCGCGGTCGCGCCGATCTCACGCAGCGCATCCTTGATCAGGCGCGGGTAGTGTTCGAGCGGTTGGTGCGCCGACAGCATGTCGTTGTATGCAGACACGATGGCGAGGTTTGGTTGACGGAGTTCGCGCAGGATCCGTTTGTCGGTGGCCGGAAACGCGGCGAAGGCATGCGCGAGATTGGTGCACGAGAGCCCTTTTCGCACCGGTCCATCGCGCTGTGCCCGTGCAATCCGCGCCAGGTACGATTGACGACTTGCCGCACTGCGCTCGCGCACCGTGTCGGTGACGCGTTCAACGGTCTGGTTTAGCGCTTTCATTCGGTTCCCTTTGCTGCGATGGCTGAGCGGCACCGTTGGCATTACCACGGTTGCGCCCGGTTGGGTGGCAACGCAAGTGCTGCCGGTTTGCCCGGAATTGTCGGCGAGCCATGCCGAATTCGCCAGGCGAACGTGAACGTCAGGCGATACCAAATCGACACCAGTTGGCCGAAGCAATTGCCGTGCCGCAGTGCATGCCGCAGTGCATGCCGCCGTGGTTTCGTCGGGCCTGGGCCAGGCCGCTGCGCCGGGGCGTGCCAGGGCCGACTTTCGATCGAATGTCGGTCTGCAGGGACTAAACGCAGACCTTGCATGGCGGTACCACGGCCACGGTCTTGCGCGTCCGCGGGCTCATCTTTCCTTGTTGCGGCTCTTTGCAACGCAAGGCGATGGGCGTTTTGCGCGTAGGCTTACCCGGCGGGCAGGCCAGGAGGCGCGGTGCAGGGAGGTCCCTGACGACGGCCTGCTACAGTTTGCTATCACCAGCGACGTGCATCGCGATATACAAAACCCGGGTTCGCGGTCTGTCGCACGAAGCGTGATTGAAGGCTCTGTCAAACGATTCGATGGGCCATCGATCAGGTAAGCCATCGGGTGTTGTCGCGACCAGGCAGGCAGCAGGCAAGTGACCAAAAGGGGCGACATGCTTAAGGGGAACGCTGAAATCTGCAGACGTGGATCATGCCAGTGACGCGCCACGCACCGGCAACGGCCATTACCGTGATCGTGTTTGCCGAGATGTTCGGCACCTCCTTGTGGTTCAGCGTCAATGCCGTGGCCGACAGTATTCCGGCGGCGTGGGGTAACCAGACGGCGAGTCTCGGCCACCTGACCAGTGCCGTGCAGTTCGGTTTTATCTGCGGCACGCTGTTGTTCGCGGTATCCGGTCTCGCCGATCGCTACTCGGCCAGTCGCGTGTTCGCGATCTGTGCCGTGTTGGGTGCCGTCTGTAATGTCGCGCTGGCCGAGGTGCCGGCGGACCTGGCGACGGCGATGGCGTTGCGTTTCCTGACCGGTATGAGTCTGGCCGGTGTCTACCCACTCGGTATGAAACTGGTGATGAGCTGGACCCCCGATCGCGCCGGACAGATGCTGGGCTGGTTGGTCGGCATGCTGGTGCTGGGTACGGGATTGCCTCACCTGCTGCGCGGCGCCGGTCTGACGCCCGACTGGTCGGCAGTGTTCGTCAGTTCGGCGACGCTGGCCGTGATCGCGGGTGCGGCGGTCGCACTGCTCGGTGACGGGCCGCACCATGCGCAGCGTCGCCGTCTGCACATAGGTGCCGCGTTGCGCGTATTCACCAACCGCAGGTTTCGTGCCGCCGCGTTCGGTTATTTCGGCCACATGTGGGAGCTGTATGCGTTCTGGGCGTTCGTCCCACTGCTGACGCTGCAAGCGGGCCTGGGTGCCGGTGGTTCCGTGACCTACCTGAGCGCGGCAGCGGTGTTCATCGCCGGCGCGGTCGGCTGTATTGCCGGCGGCTACGCGAGCCGCCGCATCGGCAGCGCCAGGGTGGCCATACTGGCGCTCGCGGGCTCGGCTTGCATGTGCCTGTTGTTTCCGCTTCTGCCCGACATGCACTGGCTTGGCATGCTGTCGATACTGATTGCCTGGGGTTTTCTCGTGGTGGCCGATTCGCCGCAGTTTTCGGCGCTCGCGGCCAATGCCACGGCCGGTGAAGACGTGGGTGGCGCACTGGCCCTGATGAACGGCATCGGTTTTTCGATCAGCATCCTGTCGATAGAACTGCTCACCTGGGCGTGGTCGACGCTCGACGAGCGGGTCGCGTGGCTGCTGTTGCCCGGTCCGTTATTCGGACTGTGGGCAATGCGAGGCCTGTGGCGGCCTTCGACGCCTCAGCGGAAGCCAATCTGAGTCGTGGTGCTTGGGCACGCATTCGCCCGCTTGCAGGGTCTTGTAGCGTGCAGATTCCCACCCGGGCCGGATACTGCTGCCGCCGCCTGAATGTCTTGCTGCATCGGCAACATCGCGCAATCGCACGGATCCGTGAGATTGCGCGTGCAAGGCGCCGAAAGACGACAGTCAGTGCCCGGCAACTGCCGCGTTGAGTCTGGATGCCATGTCGTGGTCGCCGCGCCTCGCGGCGTAATCGGCCGGCGTGAGGCCGGCCGCATCCTGTGCGGCCGCCGACGCGCCGTGATTCAGCAGCCAGGCCACTGCGTCAGGCCGGCTGTTGTAGGCGGCTTCAAACAGTGCGGTCCAGCCCTCGTCGTTGAAGGCATCCACCGACGCCCCGCCGTCGACCAGTGCCTGCATGGCTCCCACATGCCCATGCTCTGCGGCCCACAGCAATGCGGTCGCGCCATCGTGGTCACGTTGATCGACCGCGGCTCCGGCACGCAACAAGGCGTCGATGATGCCGAATTCCCCGGTCTGTGCGGCCAACATCAGGGCGCTCGCACCGTGCTCGTCACCGACATCGGTGGGTGCGCCGTGCGCAATCAACAGCGTTGCGACCTCCGCATGACCCGCCGCTGCAGCCGACATCAACGCGGTACGCCCGTGGCGATCGGTGGTATCGACACGAGCACCGGCCTTTAGCAGGCGTTCGACGATAGCCCGGTATCCCGACCTCGATGCCATGATCAGGGCATCCTCTCCGGCGCGCGTCTTGATAGAGACATCGGCGCGGTATCCGATCAGTGGCTCGATGGCACCGGCGCGGCCGTTCTCTGCGGCGAGTGCCAGCGCAGTGCAGCCGTCGTTGGTCTGCGCATCGATGAACGCGCCGCGTTTGAGCAACAGGCCCACGGCATCGACGTTGCCGTCTTCGGCCGCGAACATCAGCGCCGTCTTGCCGACTTCATTGCGGGTATTGGGATCGACGCCGGCGTCCAGCAGTGCGCTGATGCCGGCCAAGTCACCGGCCAGTGCCGCCTGCAGCAGCTGGGTCTCCTGGCTTCGCGACTCTGCGTGCAGACCGCCCGCCAGCATGCCGGTCAGCACCAGTGCCTGCAGCATTCTCCCGACCAGGCCGCACGTCATTGTGACACCTTGGCGAGTGATTCTTCGGGCGGCTTGGTCGGGTATTCGTGCGCCAAGCCTTTGTGACAGTCGATGCATGTCTTGCCCTGTTCCGGTGCCTTTGCGTGTTTTTTGCGGCCTGAGCGATCCTGCTCGCTCAGGTCCATCGCGGCGAAGTCATGGCAGTTCCGGCATTCGCGCGAATCGGTCTCGCGCATCTTGTCCCATACCCGGTTTGCCATTTCCCAGCGCTTGGCCTCGAACTTTTCGGGCGTGTCGATGGTGCCCAGTGCCTTGTGATAGAGCTCGTTTGTCGCCTGTATCTTGCGCACCACCTTGTGCACCCACTCTCTGGGCACGTGGCAGTCGGCGCACGTGGCCTGCACGCCTGACGGGTTCTTGAAATGCACGGATTCTTTGTATTCCTCGTAGACCGTATGGCGCATTTCATGGCAGCTGACGCAAAACGACATGCTATTGGATACTTCCATGGCGGTATTGAACCCGCCCCAGAAGACGATGCCGACACCGATACCGAGGACCAACAGCAGCGGCGGTGAGCCGTAGAGGATGAAATTACGCAGGCGTCTCAGCCAGCCGGGTTTCTGATCTGTCATCGGTTGTCTCTCCAAAAGTGGTGAGGTTTTCTGATCGCCAGCTATCAGCCTGGATACAGCTTGTACCGATGCGGACACACGAATCCGGTTGCGTCTGTTTGTCGGCATGCCTCGCGCGGCACGCCGCTGCGCATTACAGGCCATGTTCGTTGATCGATAGGCTGTAAGGTTTGATTGGTGTCAAGTGACCGCGGCATTGTGTGCGGAATGCCAATCCTGTTTTTGCGTCGAAACGGTCGGCGATAATGGCCGGGATCGACGATGGGCAGGCTTTGATCCGGCTGGCACTTTCGGCGGGCTTTCATAGGTTGCCGACGTCCTCGTCCCGCCGTCTCGGCGCGCCTACCGGCTTGCTACGGCGTCGCCTTGATCCGTTCCTGTCGCGCCTTGTCCAGGCTGCGGCAGCATCTGCAGCGCGTGGCGCAGGTGGTCGAGAGTAAAGGGTTTGGTGACGAATCCCGCGATACCGGCATCCACGGCGCGCTGTCGGTAGTCATCGTTGTTATACATTGTCGGCGTCGCGTTGGGCATCGTTCCGAAGTCTGTGATGCGCGTTTCAGGTTGTCGGCTGCAGCGGCCGCCAATAAAGGGCAAGGCGCCAGCCACGCAGGGCTGGGCGATAATCGGCCGGGACGATACAGCTGAGGGGTTGCACGGGTGATGCGCAGATGGCGTAGGGATTTGGCACGACTGGCGCGGCGCCTGCGACGCGGCCTGCTGATCGGCGCGGCGATTGCCGTGTTTGTGTCATCCGGGTCGGTCCTGGCGCTGCGCTGGTTCGAGCCGCCGTACTCGGCCGTGATGTTGCAACGCCTGGTGGTCGACGGCGCACGCCAGCGCCAGGCCTGGGTCGACATCGCCGACATGGCGCCCGACGTGCCGCTGGCCGTCATAGCGGCCGAGGATCAGCGCTTTGCGCAGCACTGGGGGTTCGATACCGATGAGATTATCGCCGCCGTGGAACAGCACCTCGAGGGCGGCCGCCTGCGTGGCGCGAGCACCATCAGCCAGCAGGTGGCGCGCAACCTGTTTCTCTGGCAGGGCAGGAGCTTCCTGCGCAAGGGGCTCGAGGTCTGGTTCACCGGCCTGATCGAGGCCCTGTGGAGCAAGCGCCGGATCCTCGAGATGTATCTGAACTTCGCTGAGACCGGCGAACGCATGTTCGGTGTTGGCATGGCCAGCCGGGCGTATTTCAACCGCGATGTCGCGGACCTGAGTCGTCAACAGGCGGCCCTGATTGCCGCGGTGCTGCCCAATCCCGTGGTGTACCGCGTCGATGCGCCGTCAGCCTACGTACGCGAACGCCAGCAATGGATTCTGCGCCAGATGCGCAACCTCGGCGGCATCCCCTACGTGCAGGCGTTATTGTCGACAAAGGCCGCGGAATGATTGCCTGCCTGCCGGTGCCGTGGGCATCTCTGCCCGCGGCCTCCGGCGGTTGCAACGTCAATGGCAAGGACCGGTTGAGGGGTCACTATTCTCACGAGCGGTTCGGGTCAGACTCGATGCCCGATGCCAGGCCATTGTTGCGCTGGCTGTCGCGATACTCGCGTGCCACCCGGTCCCAGTTCGTATCGGCTGGGTAGCGCGCGTGATAGTCGCTATAGGCAACGCCTTCGGGGCTGTCGCGCATGACTTCGTAGAGGCTGATCCGCGAGGGGCCGGATTTGACGATCTCGCCCGAGTACTCGTTGAGTGCGATCCCGTCGACGTTCGATTCGCGGTACACGGCGAACACGCTGGGCTCGATAGGCGAACGCTCGACGGGCGCGAAGGTCATGTGCGCAGCGTCATGGCCGGGCACGTATTCTTCGCTGCCGAACTGCAGTTGGAAGTCGAACGATTGGGCGGCGGCCGTTCCGGCGGCCATGGCGACGAGGATTGCGGTAATTGTGCGTTTCATGGTGTGGATCTCCGTTGTTGCGGTAAGGCGGTGTAATCCGCCCGTTACGCTAAAAGAGACCCGGCCAGCCGCGAAAACTTTTCGCCGGGTTGCGCGCAGACGCGCTCAGGAGGCCTTGTCGGTCCAGCAGGCCAGGCGGCCGAAAATGAACGGCCGGATGCGCTCACGCATGCCATTCCCCAGCTGGCTGTTCGGCATGCACACGAAAACGCGTTGCCCCAGCCTCAGCCACAATGGTGATTTTCCTAAGTTTTTCAACATTTTAGTTATACTCTACGAGATCTTATTCCACCGAATACTAACATATTACCAAACGCTAATATATAAGCATCGCTGCTTGCGGGCGCCTTTCTGCAGCATGCGTCACGAGTTGATCGATTGTCGACGTCGTTGTGCGGATTGGTCAGGCCTCCCGCTCGACACGATTGCGTCCCGACTGCTTGGCCCGGTAGACCGCCTGGTCGGCCGCTTCGAGCATTGCCTCCCCCGCTGGGCGCGCTGCATGTCTGTCTGCGGCCGGCAGGGCGGCGACGCCGATCGAGACGGTGACATTGACCTGCTCGCCGGACGCCAGCGTGACCGGTTCCTCGGCAATGCCCCGGCAGATCTCTTCGGCCAGCATTGCGGCACTGTCGGTATTGGTTTGTGGCAACAGCACGGCAAACTCCTCGCCGCCGTAGCGGGTGGGTAGATCGCTGGCCCGCAGCCTCGTGCGCAGTCGTTGGGCGAGGGCGACCAACACCTGGTCGCCGGCCGGGTGGCCATGTGCATCGTTGATGTGTTTGAAATGATCTGCATCGACGAACAGGCAGGACAAGGGTTGCCCATAGCGAATCGCCCGTGTCGCCTCCTGTTCGAGCCGGTGCTGCAGATGGCGGCGGTTGTACAGGCCCGTCAGGCTGTCGGTCAGGCCGACCAGCCGCAGGCGCTCGCGGTTTACCGCGTTCTCGAGGCAGACCGCGGCCACGCAGGCCATGTGGGCGAGGAAATCGGTTGCCTGTCCAGCCTGAAAACGCTGCGTTTCACGGCTGCCCAGGCACAGAAAACCGGCCAGCCCGTCGGGCTGACGCAGTGGCAGCAGTGCGACACTGCCATTCAGGCGGCGGCCGAACAGCGGCAGGTGGCGATGCTCGTCCCAGCTGCCGAGCCAGGGTGCGTGCAGGTCCTCGAACCTTGCGCGGGTTTCGCCGACATCGGTACACAGTTCGATATCCCGCATCAGGCAGGTGTCGGCATCGCTGTGGGCGATCAGCAGGTCGCGGATCACGAAACAGGGGTCGAGCAGTTTCAACTTGACGCTGTCGAGCGAAAACGAGCTGCGCATGCCGATGGTCAGGCACTCCAGCAGGCGCACCAGGTCGCTGGCGCACAGCAATGCCAACTCGCGCTCCTGAAAGCGCTGCATAACCTGCTGGTTATACGTCGCATCGCTGCCCAACGACTGCAGCAGGCCGCGCAATATGCGGTTTTCCTGACGCATGGTCGGTTCGCGTTCGTTGATCGGTGGCTGGCCTCTCATTAAGGGGTTGTCGGCATGTCCTGCAGAGGCTTTAGATTCGGGTGCAAGTGGCGCCCGGACAAGAGGCCGGAGCGGATTTCGGGCTATAGTGCGCGGTACAGGATCGTGTGCATTCCAGGGAGGGAATATGAGCATTCTGAGAGTCTTGTGGCTGACGGGCGTGCTGTTTTCGGGCACTGCCGGCTCGGTCGAGGTCTATCGCTGCATGGGTGAGTCCGGCGAGCCGGCGTTCCGTCAGCGGCCGTGCGATACGGCAACATCCACAATTCCGACCAGCCCGGTTCGATCGGCCCCGCCGGACAGCGGTTTGCGCGCCAGCGAGCGCGCGTGGCTGAACGCGCGTCAGGCGAAGAGCCGCGCCGCGCCGGGATCCAGATCCGGCAACAGGAACAGCCCGAAACGCGCCGGGCCGGATGCAGCGCGGAAGGCGTCGCAGCAGGCCTACCGGTGTCGACAGAAACGTCGTGCGCTGGATGCCGTCAAGTCGAAGCTGCGGCGTGGTTACAAGCCGGCACAGGGAGAAAAACTGCGCCGCCGTCGGCGCAGTCACGAGGATTATCTGGCGGCCTACTGCCCGTGAAGTCCGAGCTTGGGCGGTTGCGGTGGTTTCGGTGGCGTCGGCCGCTCGCGCGGTTCCGGTTGTTCCGGCGGCTCAGGCCGTTCAGCCGCCTCGCCTTCATCGAGTATGCGTCGGGTGCGTGAACTCCAGCGCAGGAAATTCGGCTCGGTCAGATAGCCACGGCTGATCACGTAATTCAGCACGTTGCGCAGCCGGAACAGGCGTACGACCGAGTCTACACGGATGATCTCTTTTCCACGTTCGTCGAAGAACACGATCGACGGCGCATAGAAGATCTCGAGTTCCTGGGCCCACTGCTTGGCGGTTGACTGTTCGCCGTCCGGTTTGACGATGGGCGTATCCGCCCACATGTCGAGCTGAACGCTTTCAATCCGGTTGAACAGTCTGCGTACGGTTATACGGTTCAGCGGCTGCGTGTGCAGGATGTCGCAGGCATGGCAGTCGCCCTGTTCAAAAAACACCGCCAGCGGTTGTTCGGACGGGAAGCGGCTGCGGTCCAGGTTGTACGGCGGCGGCGTAAAGAATGGCTGCTCGACCAGGTCGCCGGCTTCGAACCGCAGGGTCTTGTCGCCGCGGGCCATGTACACGGAAAATTTCTCACGCTGGTAGTGGCCGCCTGCCACGTACTCGAGCGCGGCGCGAAACTGGTAGGGCGGATAGTAGCCGCGCAGGCGCAGCGCTATGCGACCGTCGGCGTCGTAGAACACCAGCGACGGCGTGAAATTGGTACCCAGTGCCTGCGCGTATTCACGCTCGCTCATCGACTTGCCATCCGGCGTGGTGACCTGTTCCGGGCTCCAGATGTCGATCGGGATCACGTCGAAGTGCTCGCGTGTGTAGGCGACGATGTCGGGCGTCTGGAAGTTCACTTCCATCAGCATCTTGCAATAAGCGCAGCGTTTCTGGCCGAAGTAAACCAACATCCCGCCCTTGCCGTTCGCGGTGGCTTCGGCGAGATCTTCATCGAGCTCGAGAAAGCTTTTCTTGAACCAGTCGGGATACTGCAACACCTCGTCCAGCGGCGTGTCGTCGAACTGCAACGGGTCTTCGTCGGGCATGTTGGCATTGCCGGAAGGCGGCAGGCTCAGTGCGAGTACAAGGGTCAGCACCCATTGGAGCCCGGGCCTGCGGCTGCCCTGCACGACGCGGTTGTTGTTCACGCTACGCCCTCCGCTTGTCCGGCCGTCGCTTCGTTGGTCGTCAAAGGTATCGTCTCCAGTTTTCGCTGGCATCGCCGAATACCAGGAAGTGCGGATTCAGCAGCGATTCCTTGGTGTTGTAGCGCAGCGGTTGGAGTTCGGTATCGGTCACACGGCCGCCGGCCGCCTCCACCACCGCCTGGGCGGCTGCCGTGTCCCATTCGGATGTCGGCCCGAGGCGGGGATACACATCGGCGGCACCCTCGGCTACCAGGCAGAGTTTCAACGAACTGCCCATGCTGACGATCTCGTGCCTGCCAAGCCGCTCGAGAAACCGCTTGAGGCTGTCACCGGCATGCGAACGGCTGCCCGCAACCTTCACCGGCGACTTCAGCCGTGCATTTACCGTGATTTCGATGCGGTCGCCGTTGGCTTCGAATTTCCAGGCGCCCTTGCCGACGATGCCGACATAGCTGACGCCGCTGACGGGTACATGCACCACACCCAGGGTCGGTACGCCGTTCTCGATCAAAGCGATGTTGACGGTGAATTCGCCATTGCGTTTTACGAACTCGCGCGTACCGTCCAGCGGGTCGATCAGCCAATAGCGCGACCACTGCTGGCGCTGCTCGAACGGGATATCGGCGCCTTCCTCGCTGAGTACCGGGGTGCCCGGATCGAGTTCGCCCAGTGCCTGGGTGATCGTCCTGTGCGACGCAAGATCGGCCGCCGTCAGTGGTGAATCGTCGGCCTTTTGCTCGACGGCGAAATCCTGATTGTAGATTGCGAGTATGGCATCGCCTGCGTTCTTCGCGATGTCGAGCAGCTGTTGCGCCCTGTTATCCATGCCGGTTACCCATATGATCACCCGTGTCTGGTTTGATTTTTCGACGAGTGTTTCGCCGTAGAATCCCCCGATGATACAAAAATCGCCCA